>Ga0179591_1251730_pt1 | contig 15379 bp, 23 predicted proteins | sample CZOMad2_1_08_16f_FD_182891 | JGI IMG/M metagenome (GOLD analysis project Ga0179591, IMG submission 182891) | Vadose zone soil fungal communities from Angelo Coast Range Reserve, California, USA - CZOMad2_1_08_16fungal (PacBio error correction) | ecosystem: Environmental > Terrestrial > Soil >...
AAGGGGGAAAATTGGAGGGATGCCTCGGGGGGGGAAAGATTTTTTAGGGGTCGGTCTCGCCAAGTTGTCGAAAAGGGATTCACGTGTCCTTAACTGTTGGACATCGATGGACAATGTAATCGGGACGAGTCAAGTGGTTGTTGAGTAAAGAGGCAGCACCTTCAAAACGAGGGAAGTCGATTTAAAGGAGTTAAAGGGGCGCTGCAACAAAAATATCAGCGTCGGGCAAGATAGCAGGGAATCCTCTGGCCGGAGGAAGAGGAGGGGGGACCAAGGGTCTTGGGGAGCAAAGGAAGCTTTTAGAAGTAACAAAAGAGAGGGGGCAACGGCGTGAAAGGCTCGGGGGGAAGGAAGAAATGAAAAAAAAGAATGCTCGTAAGAATTATGATCGGGCGGCGGGGAGTACATAGAATCGAAAGGGGGCATGAGAAGAGGGAGGGCCGGCATTTGACAAGAAACAGCAGCGGAGACGGCCGGGTGGCAGGGGAAAGGGGAGAGAGATTAACGGAAATTAGACAGCAAGGAAAAAAATTCCTGGAAACGGTCGTCTGCGCAACCTTATGCCGGCGAATCACTGCACGGGCGAAAAAAGATTTATTAGGATGTTTTTCATTATCTTGTGCTTTGAAAAAAAAAAAAATAACCAGACATGTTCAGCCGACTGAGATGTTTCGAACAAGGCGGAAACGCAAACTCAATTCTGCGAAAAAAAAAGGAAGCCAACCCTTGGGGAGAACTCAGGCATACCGGTCCCACCGAACCGGGCCCAGAGAAGGTTCGCGCGAGGGCGACGTCGGGGGATGGAAAGAGATCAAACAAAAAAAAAAGAGGAGGAATCGAGAGATGAATTTATCCGACTTAGGCGATAGGGCATTGGGGCGTGGAAGAAGCGGAGATGACGGGGAGGTTTGTTCGGAAGTGGAAAGGGGAAGGGGTGGGAACAGAAGTGAGTTGGCGTTAGCCGAAGAGGGGTTTACACATCTTCTATGGAAAAACGCCTGTCTGGTTAATGTGTAAAAATCAATGAACTCAAAAAACACGCAGAATAACAGCAAAGGGGGGGAAAAGCGAAAATACTGTGTGCCCAGGCAGAAGGCGCGGGGGCAAGGAAAAAACGGGATATCGTGTCGCGAATAACAAGGCTAGTCGAAAGTTCAACCGAAAAACCACCGACGGACATCACTCTGAGGGAGAACAGGGTGAAAGAAAGGAGAAAAGGGGGAGATTCTAAAGGAAGGGTCAAGAGAACCGCCATCAAATCAAAAGAAGAAAAAAGGAGCGGCGATTGTCGATTTAAACGCTTAACGCTCGTGTTATCGCTACACCCTCTTGTTCGCAAAGAACCGAGGTGTAAACAAGAGAGAAGCTGAAGGCGTGTCGTGGTTTTCCGGCCAAAAGAAGAGTCCAGCGTCTTGCCCCTCGTTTTGATCATTGAAACAATGAAAAACGCAACCAAAAAATCGGGGGACATTAGAGACATGGGGGGGACAGATGGAAACGACAAACAAACATTATCGGGGGAAAGAAAGGGTAAATCGCCTTTCCGTTAACGGGACAGACAACAAGAAAGAGACGGGGCCTCGAAAAGGGACCCTGAACACGGTGGTAACCAAAAATCAAGGAAAAGAGGAGTCATCGAACGGGTAGCCCACGGAGGGGTCAAAAACAACCGGTTTTGGGCTTCGACTGCCCTGGGCCCGTGGGAATTCATAGCACGAAGGTCACTGCCTGGGACCGAACGTTGGGCAAAACGGGGGGAGAGGGATTCTGAACTCCTGAGGGTAGGGGCTTCAATTCTGGGCAAAAATGAGGGAAAGGAACAACGTGCAGGAAAAATAATGCCATACAAAAGTCGAGACCGAGGGCGGCGTCCTAGAGGTATCTTGGGTTTTACGCCGGACTGTTTTCGTTAAAATTCCTTCAGTGTTCGGGGGGAAGAAGAGGAAAAAAAGAATGCTGAAGCTTGAGGGGGTATGCTGGGAAAGGCGGGGGAAAAACCGCATCGGGTCCCGTTACAATGTCAGGGGTTCGGAAGAAAGTTCGTACATCGTGTAGAGTTGACCGAAGGGGGGAGGGAGGTTCGAAAAGGCGAAGCTGAGTAGGAAAAGAAAAAATAGAACGACTTTGTACCAAAATTTTGGCAATGAAAAGAGCTACACGGGGTGCGAAAAGAAAAATGAAAAGGGGGGGGGGCTCACCAGGTTTGAAGGCGACACCAAAATCTTCGGAAATGGGATTAACAGAAAGTGGGGGGTGATTACTGAGCGCTGACATAATGGGTGTACGAGCAGGCAAAAAAGAATCGGGGCTGCAGGGAACAAAAAGTGTGGGACGGGAGTCGAGACAAAAAGGAACGTTTAAACTGCTTCAGGATCTACCGCCGCGGAGATGTCCGTTTGGGGGAGTAGGACGCAGGGGTGAGAACGTGACGCACCTGGGGGGGATCAAAAAGGTCTAGCGGTTTCGGGACGCGCGCATCACGAAGGAAAACGAGGAGAGGGCGCTGGGAACGGAAGAAGCAAGAGAAATCGACGAGACGGGTGGATGAACTAAACAGGATTGGTGGAGGGCTAAGCATGATCGACTGCGGAACATTTTTGACAGGGAATCGGAGCAAGAGGAAAAGGGGAGATGCCAAGGGGGGGACTGTCGTGCTGGGGGAGGGGGCATCCATTTATGTAGACGAAAAGGCAGTGGGCTGACATCTCAGAGTCGCGGGCCGGGGTGAGGGAAGGGGGGGGGCTCAAAAACGGAAAAGAAAAGAAGACGGGAAGAAAGATTAACACAACACATCTCAAGAAAAGGCTCCGATCACCTTTCAATTGAAAAGGACGGGGGCAAAGAGTCTCCGAACGTGATCGCCGGTGGTTAAAGAGAGGAAACAACCCGAGAGATAAAAGAGAGAAAGAAAGCAACAAAACATTCGCTAGCTCACTAAGGGGGTGGGGCCAAAGAAGGGGACTGAGGGAATAAGCAGCCGCGGGTGGTGTTATCTGGTGGTGTGAAGGTTGAGCATAACCGCTAATCAGAAGAGACAAAAAAGGAAAGCCCCTCCTTGTTGCCAGACGGAAAGTCAGGACGTGGTCAGCCCTTCAACTGAATGTTTAAAATATCTAAGAAAGGAAGCCATCAATCTCCTAATGAAAGAGGAAGAGAGGGAGGGGGAAAGATGAATAAACACAGAAAAGTTGGCAACATGGACCCGCTGGGAAGGGGGAAAACTTAACACCACCTTAACGTTATTACAAACTTCAGCGGAGAGAAGGGAAAGGCGAGAAGTGGACCCACAAATCAGTAAATTCCGGCAAGGGATTAGTGACACAATTCAAGAGCTCGACGCTGTGATCAAAACACGGTTGAGACTCAGCATCAAAGACGTAAAGGAAAGAAAAATGGGAGTCTGAGAGAAAAGGGGAGATCGCCTAACTGAGGGCCTTGGGGGGGTCAAACATCCACAACCCTGTGGTGACCCTTCTTATCAAAGAGAGGGAGGGGGAGACGCGAAAAATTCCGAAAACACGGGAGCCAGTAAAGGGGGGAAGGGGGGCATCACTTTCCTCCTCAAATTTGGGGAAAAAAACTTCATCACGTCGAAACATAGGAGGAAAAAGGGGGAAAGGAAGGACCGGAAAGGTGTGGAGGGAAAATCCGAGGTAGAGGGGACTTGGGGAAAAAAATAACAAGTGCGCGCGAGACTCCATGGAGGAAACACTGAAAAGCTGAGAAAGGGGGAGGGGGAGAAAGATGGCAGTCCAAGGGAAAGGCGTCAAGGGGAAAAAAACGGCAGGGAACAACCAAGCATTTCCAGCGCTTAGGACTATACCAAGAAACATGAAGATTGTGCTAAACGAGCATTCAGAGTGACAACACAAGAAAGGGGAAAAAAACCGAAGAAGAAGGAAGGAAACCGCCTAGAAGAGGGATGGGGGGCCATAGGCCAACGCGGTTCAAAAGAATCTGGGTCAAGCAAAGTGGGTCAGACTGAAAGGACCCTAACCGAAAAGATTAGAATCCACTGACCCGGCCAAACACCTTGGAAAAGTGGAAAGAGGCGGGTCGGGAGGAATTCACCCAAAAAAAAGGGAGGAAAGGCGCAGGGCAGACGAATCAAAAAAAAAAAAGGTTGGGAACACTCTTTCTAGGGGAGCATTGGGGTATGCAAGGAGGGGGGACGGCGTTGGTTGAGGCTTGAACAAAGTCACTTTTAGAGATGTTCTGAAGAAGTGAAAGGAGTTTAACACGCGATTCTGGCGGAGATCAGGTGTTGGCGGAGAAAGGGAGAAGACTTCGAGTTCACCGGGGTGAAAGGGGACGAGGCAAAAGAAGAAAAAGGTTCGTGGGCAAGAGACCGGGAATCCTAGTCTGGCCGGAAGGTCAAAAAAGCGAATTGGCCAGAGTTTGACGCAATGAGAAGGGATCAGTCGAGAAGCGGTGAAAGAGAGAGTGTAACAAAAAAGAAAAGAGAAGCAGGAAGGTGTGGGGCGAGGGGGATTCATTCAGTAAAGCAATTTGGCGCGTGGTCGATACAATAAAAACTCGGCATTGACAAAATCCATAAGGGGAAGGGGTTGAGGGAAAAGGGAGAGAGGCTTCCCTAAAGAGGAACTGCCACGAACTGCAGGAACGGTCGGGAGGATGCAACGAACTGGAGGAAGGTGGGAGACAATGATGGTCGTCTGCTAGCAAAATTCGATGGGGGGCGGAATGAGAGTGAGGGGGGGGAGGGGTGGACCAAATAAAAAAAAAGTGTTGATAAGAAAGAGAAAAAGATGGGAAACAATCGAGTAGGGGAATAAGAAGTCACCTTCTGGCCTCCAAAAGGTTCAACTCCACACTTCTTCCAAAAGCCCCCGTTGTCGCAAAAAGCGACAAAAAGGAACCATAAGGAGAGAGGAGGAGGGCAAAGTCCGGGAAATGAAGAGAGAGACGAAAAAAACAAAATGGAAGGAAAAAAAGGAGATGATCCAGAGTGAGAAGGGGATGATAAAAGCATTGGTTGGCCGGTATTCCTAGCGATGAGAAAACGGGGTCGGGAAGGGGGAGTGGCAAAATGGGAGGGAAAAGTGATTGCGGATTCAAATAATCGATGTCGAAACAATTTCATCGGGAAACCATGTCTTATTTTGAAAAAGCCAAAGAAGAGGATGACAAAACGACCCAACGAGGGGGCAGAGGAAGAAAGAAAAACAGCAATGGGGGTTTACCAAAAAGAGAGGAGACAAAAAACGTATATGCCATTTCAATGGCGGAAGCTTTCAGAGGGAAAGAACAGTTCCATAACACCGCAACTGGCCATCACCTGAATTAAGGAAAAAGGCCCGGGAAAGGGGAAAAGCGAAGAAAATGCGAGTTAGAAGGAATTTGTCAAGGAAGGAACCATCAGAAAGTCGGGGGACGGACGTAGGACTTTCTCTTTGAGGTCACCGAGCGCTAAGCGCCCTCAGGTTGTTTAGCTTGAGAAATCAGAAAAAGGGAAAAAAATGAGCCAGTCCATTCCGGAAAAAAAAGAAAAGGATTCCGCAAGAAAAGCAGTTGAGGTCAGGTGGAAGAGTACACTTAACGCCACGAAATGGAAGTCCTCTGCTTATTGCCGCTTGACACAAAAAAAGGGAGCGAAGAAAAAGTGGGTCAATCGAAGGGAAAAGGGGGGGAAACTTAGAACATGCATCTCGAACACTGGGAGAGGAAAAACTAAAGCGGTCACCAAGGCCAAACGACTCACGACAAACTTGTAGCCCCGACGAGGTATCCCAACAAAGGGGGTGGGGGGGTAGACATTCCCTGAGATTCCAATAAATTGTAGTGATTTTTCGCTCTGCCACACGATTCTCCATGTTTGTTAAGAAACGGGGAAGTGAAGGGGTAGTCGATAAGAGGGGTAGGGGGGAAAAGGAAAAAATGGGGGAAGAACCAGGGAAGGAGAAAAGAAAAGGGAAGGGCAACAGAGTGAAGATGTACCTCTAACCTGGTGGCGGGGGCCTTCTTAAAGAGGTGAAAAAAGACCAGGCGGGGAGCATGTTTTGGTGAAGCAGTGTAACTATGGTAAGGCATTTGGGGAGAGGGGGGGAAAAGAGGCGGAAGTGCATAGGGCTAGCTGAGGTAGGCGCGCTTGTAATGCGGACCAAATTTCCTTGAAGCGCTGCTTGTCGAAGAAAAACGACGAAGGGTTAGACGGGAAGAGGGAAGGCGTTCGCAACTAAGGGGGGGAGTGGGGGGAGGAGGACAAATTGGGTGTCGGGGTAAACAAAAAGAAACTCACTAGGCTGTAAGAAAAAAATTTTTGAAGATAGGAAAACCTGGTAGGGGGAAGACGGGGGGGCTAAACGGAAGGAACTTCGTTGTGTGCACAAAAGTACAATGTGATGAACCCAATGTGGGGTGATTTTTACGAAAAGGGACAGGAATCGGTCCAGAAACAAGTTCGCAGTCAGTTTCCCACCTTGGTGGTGACTGGCGGAGAGCAAAAGGAGACAAGAATTAATAAGCTAACAAGGCTCCGGGCAACTTCCCTGGGGGTGTGTTTAAGTACTTACGTCCCATGAAAATTTCTCAACAAGGGGTTAGCAAAAAAATTTAGATGACCTGTTTAAGAAAGAAGGGAGAAATTTCCGGGTATAAGGCCGGTCCGAAGGAGCGAGTGGGGAGTAACTTCAGACTGCAGAGAGTGCTCCTTCGGAACTTTTTTAACGAAAAGGAGTGTTTGCAGGTAAGAAGGGGAGCCCAGAAATGCGGACCATGTGAACAGGGGGGAGCGGAGAGAGGAAATGGGAGCAAAAAAAAGGTTAGGTGGCGGCGCTGCTTGGGGCATCCTGGCGGTAGACCCAATGCAAAAAGGGGGAGGAAAAAAAATGGACGCATGCAATGGAAGTCGCTACATGATGCGAGGGAATTGGGTATCCGGAGACAGGTACGGTGCTACACACAGTCGATCAAAAAAGGCGTCTCAAACTTATCTAGAAGGGGGGTGCATAAAAAAAAGTAGGGAAAAAAAAAAGGGGGGAAGAAGAGAGAAGGATCTTGGGGGTGGAAATCTGGAAGAAAAAAAAAAAGGAGGAAGAAAAGGAAAGAGTAGAGCCCCCAAAAAAAAACTATAAACCCTTTGTGCCATCGTTGAACTTGAAAAAAAACAAGGCGAAAGCTGTGGGGTTTGGATAGGGGTTGGTGAAGCGGGGGGAAAGAAGAAAGTCTGGGAAAACGACACCAAAGGACGCGCAAATCCGGGTGAAAGGAAACCAGGCATGGTCAAGCCCTCCACATCAGTTGCTAGCTTACCTAGGAGCAACCAAGGGGGAAAAGGCAAAAGGAAAGTAAGAGGAGCCCAGAAAAACGCGGGAAAAAAACAGGAGGGGCTGAGGCGGAACAGCACACACAAGCGGGTAGGCAAAACGCACTCGCAGATGAGAAAGGGACCAGAAAAGGAGAGAAGTCCTTCCCGTCAGGAATAAAGAATAGACAGGCATCCGAAACGCGTGCCGCTGGGGGGGGATGGCCAACGTCCGTCATCCGGGACGTAATGACGAACAAATGTATAGGAGCCGGAACATGGAAGCGAAAGCTTGTCCTGGTTTGTATCGCCCCATCAAGACCACAACCAATGTGTACCAATCTGAGAACTTTATTGAAACAAGCGCGACCGAGTACCTAAGAATAACACAAAACGGGAGGGGGGGAAAAAAGCAGATGGATAAGGGAATTGGGGGGGAAAAGAATGCATCACGGAGAGAAATGGAGATTCTTAAAACACGCGCCGATGATGTTCCGCAATTTTGCGGACCATCAGCGTTAGATTCGGTGGGGGCAGAATCAACAAGTCGCAAGAACGACTCAAATGGATGGAAAAACAGAGCGATCGCAGATGGCGATACGAGTGTCTTGGGCAGCGAGAAAGGGAACCATATGCAAGGGTCGCAAGAGGGGGACCAAAAAAGAAAGAAAACGACCGCGAGAAGAAAAAGCTGCGAGAGTGGGACACTCTCGAAAAACATGAGAAGGAACGAGCACCAGACAACTACAACAAAGAGAACTGGAAAGAAGAGAGACGCCGCCTACTGCTCTAGATGGCCATATGATTCCATGCAAAATCTGGTGACAGGGAGGAAGACAGGAAGGGGGGAAGGAAACGGCAAATAAACAGCGTAGAAAGAAAAGGACCAGAAAAGGCGGAAAAAATGGAGAAAATAGTAGTTAGAAAGCAAAAACGAACCGGTGGAAAGCGCATGGAACACTCTCACCCCAAAAAAGGGGTGGGAAAAAAAAAAAAGGGGGGAACGGCGGGGGGGAAAATACTAGTTTACGAGAAGATGGGGGACGCGGGTGACGTTCTTTCGGCAGAAAGTCGGGAAAGAGAAGGTCAGGTAAATTGAAAGGACGGTTTCCTCGGCGTGGGAATTGTCTGCGAAAGAAAGTGGGTGGGGGAATAAATCGAGAAAAGGAAGTGAGAGGGACAGGGCGGGGGTTTAAGGGTGGAAGAGAAAAAGGAGAAGACAACTTGAGGGGCGAATTCCTCGAAAATTTTCCGGAGAATTGGGGAAAAAGGGGGAGAAAGAGGTAGAAGTCAAAAACAAAGAGAGCTGTACAGCTCGGAAATCAAAATCAACTCAAACGTCAGAATAAGCTGATGGCCGGGCGGCGGAATTCAGAATCGGCAATGTAGGGAACGAGAAGGAACTTCAGCAGTTCAAAAATCCAATCACGTGAGTAAGGAAATAATGGGGAAGATCGATGTAAGGACCAGGATAAAGGACCTAACACGAAAAAGTGGCTATCAAGGGGCGGAACTTCAAAGAGGAACGGTATGACATTGAGAACAACGGGAGGGGCAGGGTTAATTGGTAAGGATTTCATGATTGGAGGGTGGCTGTTAAAAATAACAAGACGGGGGGCGCCGAATAAAAAATGGGGGCGGAAAAAAAAAATGGCGATAAAATCAAACTTTCAGCCACGCCAAAGGGACAAACCACACATTGCAAATACCGCCACCTTTACGCCGCGCCTACCGGAAAAACAAAATGCCCTATCAGGGTAGAACGTAAGTGCAAGGAAGGAGCGAAACAACAAACAAAGAAGAGGGGGGAAAGCGAGGAGGGGGGAAAAAAGTAAAGAGAACGAAAACGAGGGGCATGGGAGTTTGAAAACTATGGCACGGTTCGGGTGGCGGTAAGGTTTTAAGTGTGGAGGGGACAGGGGCGGAGGAAGGGGGGACGTGAACCCACAGGATGTTTTACAAATCGATGAAAGGAAAAAAAAAAGGTGGGGGGTTGGGGAAAAGCCAAAGAAGAAAGAAAAAATCATCAATTTTTGCAACAACGGACCATCCTGTGTTGCTAAGTGAAAAGGCCGAGGCAAAAACACAAGGGAAGTTAATGGTAAGGGGGAGGAAAAAGAGGTATAGTGACTGGGAAGCGATCAGACCTTTCCGAAAAAAAAGGCCAAAAAATCAGCGAAGGGATTTGGACAGCAGGGGGAAGTTCCGTTCCGAGCTTGCGGATACAAATGACTTGACCCAAAAAGAAGCAGGCAAAGTAAGAGTAAGAGGGCGAGTGTCAAGGGAAAAAGAGGGGGGGGGAAAAGCGCGCGTGGTTGATGAGACAGGAATCAGAGAACACTTCACTCTGTAACAGTCCGGCAAATTAGGCAAAGCGGGGAGCTTGCAAAAGGAAAGGGGATGATCAGTTGGGCAGAGGACACTCACGCACCGGGAAATCGGGAAGGCCTTGCAATGGAAAATGAAAAAAGAAACAAACTGATCGGAAATGGGGGTCAAGAGAGGACTAGGAAACCGTTAATGGCACGGAAGAAAGACTACTCTAAAAGGGAGATAACCTCTCAACCCAAACCATCGAATCAGAAAATCATCGCACTGTAGAAAAAAAAAAAAAAGGGGAGAAAACCACGGTTTGGGTAGGCTACCTGCGCTTTTCCCTAAAAGTTTCTTTGGGGACCATGCTACTGGAAAACGAATATCTCCAGGGGGGGAAATGGACTGAGTCTAACCTTTAGGGCCGAATTGTCCTAAAGGAGGAGGGGAGAAATGACTGACACAGGGAAGGTAAGACAAGGGCCAGAAAGTCCGAAAGGTAGCGGCGTAACTGTTATTAAGAGGGGGTACGCCGGGTTGTAATCGTTGAACCTCTTAAACTGCCAGGGTTCGAGAAGGCTGACAAAGAAAAGGGCGAAGGTTAGTAGCGCAGATGGCAATGAGTGGACCAGGCAGAGGGGGTAACGGGGGCCACGAGCGGGGAGAAGCAGAGTCTAGGGAAGAGGAGATAAGAGATTGAGCCGTGATGATTCTAATCGGCACACCTTGTTGAGGAAAAGAACGGGAGGTCCGCAAAAGTTGGAAAACAGTCCAGAAAAGAAGGGTACGTAATTTTTCCGGACCAATGGATCATGATGAACTTCGGTTTTTCGAACAGATGATTAAAAGGGGGAGGGAAATGGGAAGAAAAAATCCCGTTGTTGGATGCTGAAGAGGACAGATCGTCGGGCGAGGAAAATATCGTTCTAAAGAGGGCACACATTGGGGGGGTGTGACTGGACGGCAGACAAAACGAAGGGGAGACGGCGAGGAAAAAGGGGGAAACGGGAAGCAAAAAGGGAAATTTGTTGGGTCGTACTGCGTAAAGGAAAGGATGAGGAAGGCAGAAAAACGTGTGTCAAGAGCGTTAGGAACGCCAGAGGGGAAAAGGAAGGATGGAATGAAAATAGCGGGGGATTCCGGAAGACAGAAGAAGATAGCTAAAGGCGGGCGTTGGAGATAACGGACTTTGTGGTCTTGGTAGGCAGGGAAGACGAAAAAACGCTTTAAGTTGGGCCACCTGGAAAGGGGGGGAAAGCTGTCAGATAAAAAAAAGGGAAGGGGGGAGGAGGCAGGGAGGGGGACATCAGTGGATGTAGCGAGCAAACGGGAGTGGGCTCTGACAAAGGCAAGGCGGCAAATGAAAGGACCTAGGTTCACTTACGCAGTGGGGGTTTTTCGCCTGTCACGAAAATACTGGGGAGGAGAAAACGCGGAACAACACAGAGAGACAAACAGAGGCTCTCGGGATCCAGTGGGAAATGGAAACCGGATGAAACCTTCGTATCCGCAAATAAATTGTTGTATCTGCAAAAACAACAAGGAAAAATAAAAAAGAGCAACAAAAACCGGGGAAGCGTCTCCTAAGTGTTGGCCAGACGGACCTGCACGGGGGCGATCCAGGGAGTCCAATTTGTTTGCTCTTGTTGGTAAAGCGGTGTGAAGACCCGGGGGGAACGGAAAACAAAACAGGCGCGCACGCCGTCAACGCGACGTCCAGTGGAGACATTTGGTAAAACCTTACCACGGGGAGGGGGGTGAAAGAACTACCAGAAAAAAAACCTCACGGAGACACTCATCCGACGCAATTACGATGCTCCCTCAACCGGTGGAAAAGGGGAAAGGAAGTTCGGGAGGCATGCTGAACACACACCAGTACGGTCTGTCAACGTAATACGCGGAGATAGACGGGAAGAGGGCGAGGAAAACCCAGAGCCCAAAATCCCAGGTGAAGTTGAACTCAATATCAAATGAAAAAGCCTGAGCGGTGGGGGGGGGGGGAAAAAAACACAATTGGAGCCTTTGAAGCAGCAGGCGGAAAGGCAGGACGAACAAAGACCTCTCTCTCCCTTTTAGCAGGCATCTAACTCAGGGTCCGGTTGGGGGGGGGAGAGACGGGCAAAAAAGACACAACAGTGGTGGAAACTTCTTGACACCAGGGGAGGAGGCAGAGAGAACGAAGAAGGTACAGGTCACCTAATCAACACCACTTGATTGCAATAAAAAGTGAGACTCAGAGAGGGGGGGGGAACAAAGAGGGATCACTTCGAAAAAAAAATATTCGAGTCGTCAACACTAAGAACCATTATGGACGAGAAAAAATTTTGCGGACCAAAGAGTCTGTTGTCAAGGTTTGCCTACTCCAAAAGTGCTCTCGAAAAGACTACAAGGGGAGAGGAAAGCTACGAGCTCCTATCCAGACGCTTTAAAGGCCGAAAAGGAAGAGAGGCAGAAAGAGGCCGTCCAAGAAGGGACATCGGGGGAGACCTAAGAACTATGACCAGTTCTCAGGACAGAGCGAGAGCAGTCAGGAAAGATTAAAAAAAATACAAAAACCGCCAAGGCGTAAAAAAACCAGGGTAAAGAGGAAGAAGGCCTACGGGGCGAGAGGTGAAAAAAAAAGTCATGCAAACTCGTGCAGCATTTCTCAACTCGACTCCATCAAATGGTGCACAGTGAAAAAGGGGAAGAAACCGACCTAGGGTAGACTATGTCCACGCCCAGAGGGAACATATGGGTAGGGCCCCCAACTACATTTATTGGAAAGCGAGGAGTCGAGTCAAAAAAAAACAGGGGTGGGAAAAAAGCTGGACGAGGGGGGGCGAAAGGAGGAGATGACAGGCGTGGAAGGAAGAAGGTTAAAGGTCTTGTTCGAGCCAATTTTCGATTATGGGGGCATAACCCGTAACTGCCGAAAAAGGGGAAGATACGGCATCAGTTTGTTGGCGTGGGGTAAGAAAGGAAAGGCGCTCTAGGAAGGAGAAAGGGGCCTGTATTTAATCATCATCACTTGCTTCATCAAGACGGGGAATCCTCGGACATGGAAGGGGGGGGAAATCAGAATGGTAAAAGAGTGGCGTGGGGAGCAGAACTTTAGCAGAAACCACGAATCCTGTTTCAGAGGAGAGTGAATGAAGGAACATGAGGGGAAACGCATCAGGGAGGATACGGCGGTACATTTCGAAACTCGGGGCAATGGGAGAGGAGACAAGTAATTCCAAGGGGGTGTGGAAAATGGAAAAAGAAAGAGGGGGGAGGTACGGACGTGTGTTCGGAAGGTGGAGGGAACGGGGAAAAAAAAGTAATTAAAAAAATAAGACAAAAAAAGGACGGAAGGGCTCTAATATCCGGCATTGCGTCCACAGTTAGGGTAGTCGCTATCAAAATAGGATTTAGGAAAAATGGGGTTATGATCTTTCAAAACGTGGTGGAGGTTCCAAAACCCAGACTGGAAGTAAAAAGGAAGAGGTTTCGGAACAATCAGCTTGAAGAAAAAAAAGAAAAGTAACCCTTGGCACTCCACACTTGGCCAAATCCCAGCAAAACCCCGTTAAGGAGCTCACGAAAAAGGAAAAAAAAAAAGAAAGCCGGTTCGCGCGGATGGTCGGGCAAACGGCCGGTATCACTGAATTCTAAAAAAAAAAAAAGGAGGGGAGGGGAAGAGAGAGATGAAAGGGGGATACCGGACGCTAAATCTCTCTAAACTGGAGGGGTGCTTTGCACTTTATTCGCGAGCGTGCTAAAAACGGGGGGGCTGGGGGGGAGTGACAAGGGGAAAAAGGGCACCGAGGGTTTGCAAGTATTCCAACGACTAGGGGTAACGAAAAACATCTGGCTATGGACGGAGAAAAAAATTCTGGGGGGGGTTGGCAAAGAACTATCACGCCTAATCCCATCTCATTTTGGCCGAGGAAGAGACAAAAAAGGGAAAAAAAGCATAAAGGGACTTGCAACAATCAGACAGAACTATATAAAGGTTTCGTGCGGAACGGAGAAGGAAGCGAAGCAACATTTCCGAAAACACCGGACCAAAATCACTCAGGAAAGGATTTCACTTCATTTACCGGTCGACAGGCGCACAATTGGCGTCGAAAGAAAAAAAAAGCAAAAGAATCATCATCAGTTAGGAAGGGACGGCGGGATGTTCGGGGGATTGAAATAAAGGAAAGAAGGGCAGAGAGGGGGATCCTAAAAAAAAGGACCCCTTTGCTAATAACACTTACAAAAGCGCGCTTCAAATTCCGGAAAAGCTTACGCGGACTTTCTTACAAACAAGGGTGCTGTCATTTTTGAAAGTAAAGGGGGAAAGCCAAAAGAAATACGAAAGACTTAGATCTGTTTGGGGTGGTCGGACCCAAAACAACTTATCTTGGGGGAAAGAATTGGGAAAGCACAATTAAAAGTAAGGGCAAGGTGAAGAACAATCAAGAAAAAGAAACCGGGCAGAAGACGAACCCAAGATGTCAAAGGGTAGTTCAAAGCTGGGGGAAAGAATCTAACTTTTCCAAAAAGAGGGTATCCCAACCCGGGGTGTGGGGGATTAAGACTGCAAAAAAGAAAGGGGAAAAAACCGAAATGGGTAGTTGGGGCCTATCAGGCAAACACATAGGCACCAGGGACCAGAAACTGTGGTCCGGGGAGGAGTCTGCACAGAGTTTAACGGGGGGAATTGTCCGGAACCATTGGGAAGAGAAGGCAGGGAGGGGGGGGCACCAAGAGTGGCATGGGAATCAGTGGCAAGAAAAAAAAACGAACTAGGCGGTGTACCTGGTGATGAGGGGGGGGGTAACCAAGGGCGGGAGTTGTGGGTAAAAGGGATAAGGGGTCTTGTCGAGAGCAGGACAATATCTAACTGGAAGGTGCAAGCAGGCGCAAGAAGAGGGGACGTCGGGGGCCCCTTCCCTGGTAAAGTGACGCGAAAGGCTTTGGGAAATAAAGAAAAAGCGGGAGCATCGGGGTAGAGCTCGAGAGTTCATGAGGAGAAAGAGGGGGGGGTCGTGGAGATCTAAACTTGGGGTACAAAAAAATAAGAGAAACGAGGCTGTCCGCAAAATTTTGCAACTGAGGAGAGGAAAGAGGTTGCAACGACGAGTGATATGTGGGACTCACGGGGCTTCGGGTTGGGGTCCCCCTAAAGAGAGGAAGGATGTGGCTGGAACATCCATTTTTGAGTTTACTGGGCGCGCTGAACGAAAAAGCGAGAGGCCTCATAATCTGGGAAAAGGGGGCAACCATGGGGGGTTCTGGGCGGCGAGCAAACAAGGGAAAAGAGTAAAATACTACTGATAGGACCTACTGGGGGCCATTTTTGGGCAGGACAAAATCCAAGGATAGACGGGCGCAAAAGGGGAGAAAAATCAGAGGAGGTTAGGACAGCATGATTGCGGCCAATAATGATAATTGAGGGATTCGCTGTTGGAGAAACGGGAACTGAGGGAGACGCGGATCCTGGATAAACTAACGGTACTTTGTGGGGGGGAGTTAAAATAAGAACAACGAAAGGAGGCCTGGTTACAAGTTTCGTGAATCCATGTCTCACGTCGCACTAATGGAGGAAAGGCGAAGCATCCTTGTTATGTAATTACAAAACGCAGGGGAAAGGGATGAACAGGAAGCGGGGGAAAACTTGGGATCTCGGTGGGGGAACCGGAGGCGCGGTAAGTTTTGGGCGAACGGAAATACATACAAGGGGTATGCAGTCACAAGAACCACAGATAAAAAAAAAGAGGCGGCTCGTAGAGAAAACCTTTCTTTGACTGGCAAAACCGGATGTCGCGCACGTGATCGAAAAAATTTGGGTGA
>Ga0179591_1292323_pt1 | contig 15377 bp, 13 predicted proteins | sample CZOMad2_1_08_16f_FD_182891 | JGI IMG/M metagenome (GOLD analysis project Ga0179591, IMG submission 182891) | Vadose zone soil fungal communities from Angelo Coast Range Reserve, California, USA - CZOMad2_1_08_16fungal (PacBio error correction) | ecosystem: Environmental > Terrestrial > Soil >...
CGCAAAGGACATACATATTGAGAAGGGAGCGCATCGATGCGTTTAAGAAAAGGAAAAAAGGCGGATGAAGGATCACGGCGGATCATGGAAAAAGGACCGAGGATGTAAAAAATAGGATCAAAGGTGCGGGGCGCTTAAACCGTGTGTTGGGGAGGAACATAGGAAGGAGACGCGTAGTGTCAAATTGAAAACGGACGGGGAGAGGTTTGCTCGATCGCCACGTGAGGACGTTGCGAAGTGCGCGAAGCAAACCACAGAGAAAGCTCTCATATTCGCTGGGGCGGGTCCCCTCCGTGAGGGAACTCAAAAAACGAACGACGAGGAAGAAGGAGGTAGGAAAGAAAAAACAACCCGAGTCGGAAGGATATCACGCTGTAGTCAGACAGCAATCAAAGAGTTGGCTGGCGCGAAAAAGGGGGTGTTGACCGGCAGGACGAGGAAAAAAAAGGCTAAGACCGGCATGCTGACTAGGCCAAAATGAAGAGGAGCAAAAAAGAGGATGGCTGGGGGAAGAGATCCGTTGCGGGGTAGGGGGTAGGTCTACATATTGAACATCAAAAGGAAGTTGTGGAGGGCTTGGCGTCGCCCTAAATTGGATACAAGCTCAATCCACAACGTCGAGGAAAAAGGGAAAATCCGTGGAAAGTCTAGATAAACTCGCTTGGATTCTGGAAGAGGGAGTTTAGAAATAATGAAAATTACGGGGAAGCCTCAGATTAAAGGGCTACGAAAGAAGGGGGATCGCGGACTAACGAGGCAGCCGCGCAAGCCCTGGAACGCTAAAACCGAGCCCGGTTTCGAAGGGGTTGCCCTAGTTCGGGGGCAGCGAAGGAGCGCGTGGGACAAAACGTGTCAACTGTAAGCTTAAACGGGGAAAAGCAGAAGGGGAGGGATTTTCGCGGGGATTTGATTCAGAAGGTCAAAGGCGGGGACAGTAAACTACCTCAACAGGAGAGGAAAACAAGGGTAGCAGGTGACCGAATGTTCCTGCGCCGGGAACGCACAAGAATGCTTATTTGCGGGCCAGAAATCTCTATGACGGATATAAAGGCTATGGAACAAAAGTCAAAACCCAAAGACAATGGACCAGGACAGAACTGCTGAATGGTTTGGGCGATTGGCTGCCAAAATCAGAAGGCGTAAAAAAAACCAAGCTGAATCGGTCGAGAAACATATTGCCCTAAAGTCGCGAGGGTCGCGAAAAACGCGAGACGGGCGGTTGAATCAAAAAAGAGGCGGGAGAAGATCTTCAGCAAGTCGCGCAAAAAATTCTTTTACCTAAAAAAAGATGAGTAGGCCGGCTTTATATAGGGGCTGCAGGGAGAGGAGGGAGGGGAACTCAAAGTTTACTAAAGAAATTGGAAAAAGTGGAGCTATAACTGTCAAAAAACTCCCGCTCACCAATCTGAGTCCGGCGAGGGAGATATCCGAAGAAAAGTACCGGAGTGGGTTTTCAGGGCAAGATGTCTGGTTGGGACTCACGCTCGATCATTCGCGAAAAGAAAAAAAGCTGTCACAGCGTCAACCCTGACGCCTGCGAGCGATGGTCATCGCGGCTAAGAAAGGCGTCAAAAAAAGGAGGAGGGGACTCGATCTCGGTCTACGAACGTTCCGAAAAAAAATGGAAGATCATCAACTTGGGAGGGCGCAAAACAAATACAAATGGTGTCAGGGCGCTGCTATAACTCAGGAAGGGGAGGAATAGCCCGGTGAGGAACGGTTAGGGCGGGGGCAAACGCTCCTTGGGGAACCGGTCGGAAAGGGAACTCAAAAGGCGCGGGCAATAACAAAAAAAAGAGCACAGAAGTCGCCCAATCTTCCGATAACGGATAAGGGACAGTGGGGAGGGGCGATTTTCCGGGGCTGAGGAAGGGAATCATTAGTTATCAGAACCTGAGCCCAGGTAACTGAGAAACGGGGAAGAGAGTATTGAAGGGAGAGACAACGAATTCGTGACGCCTACAAAAGGAAAAACGCTCCTACCAAAGCGTCGTACACAATTGCGCGTGTATCGGGGGGAGGCGCTTGGAGGCCGTGCGCCTGTGCAGGGAGCAATGCCGAACTACAAGACCGACTATATTAATGGAAAGGGCGCATAAGATATCGCAACACTAGGGGAGGAAGGGAGTCTATTCATGATTGACGTTGGGGGGATCGGAGGTTTCGTGTATGGTCAAACAACTTGCCGGGGCATGCCAGACATTAGCTCACGTTACGGCAAGGGTGGAAAAGGAAGATGAATGCCGCAACGCAATTTTGCAAAGTGTTGGAGCGGGTCGGAGGGGCGGGGTCAATTTCGATAATTCGCTTTCTGCGAGAGCAAGTCAAGTCACTACTGGGGCGGAAAAGAGGAAATTCCATGAGGTACAGGGGTGGGGTGTTTGCATGATAAATTCCTTAAACGAGGGACGTAGGTTCTCGCGCGGCCTAGGATCAGGGATACGATCATATAGAATGGAAGGGAGAGGATCACTCCGCCTACACCGGGATTTTGTTGTTATGGTGACCGCTGGATGGGGGAGAATGGACCGACAGGTCCAGAGACTGAAAGGGAACCTTACCGTCAAGTCAGTAAACTTGAAACCCGGCCCCTTATTTTTCAAAGAAAAGACACATGGTGGGTATTTGTTGGATAAGGGGTTGTAACTCTTCTTTCAAATCGTTGGGAGGCCGTAGACCGAGCTTGCAATGGGGCAATATACAGAGAGGGGAACGCGAAATTGAGGAGGAGAGAGACAGGAGAAAATCTTCAGTGTGACGAGGGGTTGGGGAAGCTCGATCTATGAGAAGGAAACAACGCACAGCGAAATGAGAATGCCCGTGGGAAGGAAACGGGAGAGGCGATATCTCAGTAGACAGATCTGGGTCTTCTGAAGGTTTTGGGAAGGGAAAGGGGGTCGAAAAGTTAAAGTCGTTCAGTCAACAGTTGCGGAGAGTAAAAGACCAATCGCCTCCCGTGGAAAGGACGTTTCATATAGCCTGAATTGGAGTTAAGATTAAAAACCGATCGCGCCTCTAGGCTTCACGGCATCGGACGAAAAGTCGGAGAGACGAACATACTCTCGAGAGGAGGAAAAACGAAGCACGACCAGAGAACTTGGCGAGTAGTAGGGGGGGAGGGAGGAAGGACAATCGCATCCTGAAAAATATATCGTAATGTCAAGATAAAGCAGGGGGGACTTCCGATAGGGAAAACCGGGGGCCATTAGGTACATAAAAGGTATCTGGCGGGTCTGGGCAAAAGATGCTTTCCCTCGAATGAGTAACAAGGGACTTGTACCTGGGTAGACCATGCGAAGGAACAGGTTTACGGACCGAGACTTTGAAGGGGGACCACCTCCTACCAAGCGAAGGAGGGCACCATCGAAAGTTTACTGGTGTTGTAAAGAGGAGATAAGGCCTGACCTCATTGAGCGAACTCATCGAAAAACTTCGAGCGCACACGGGAGATGGGGATGAGGAAATCGCTTGTCGCAGACGGGAATCGATCCCCACAGTCTAAGAGTCGGTCGTCTGAAGCAGGTAGAAAAAATTCGAGGCAATTTCATGATGCGAGAAAGAGGAACAATAAAGGGGAAAAAATTTATAGGACATATTGACAAAAAGTTTAGATTAAAGCCCATAAGAGAAAAAGGAGGATCGATCGTGCATATCCAGCTGGACCCAAGCGCGGAAAATAGCCGAGGAAAAATAGTAGAACATCCAAGGCCAAGGGAGAGCCCCATCGCTACCTACCATCAGTGAGAAAAATTGGTTTGGAAGCGACAAATAAGAGGGGGAGGAGATTTGGACACTCGTCCTGAAAACGTGGGACATCCTGAGGAGGGAACAAGGAAAAGACTGAATGATTTTTGTCGCTGAGAAGGAAAAAGTAGGAAGGAGAAGGCCGAATCTGTACTATTACTTAGAGTCACAGTCGGGAGAGGATAAGGAACGAAAAGGGGCAGGGTAGAGCTGCAGTTGGTTCAGGCCATTGAGGGAAAGAAAAAAAATGAATCCTCTCTATCAACTTGCGAAGGTGGAACCACTTCGGTCCAGGGGAGAAGAACACCCTACGGCGATTAAACAGCGCCGAATACGCGGGGTGGGGGAAAAGACCTGTACTGAAGGGCAATTATCGAGGTGATCCATCACAAAAAGTTGTTTAAAGAAGGGGGAAAAAGGAAACTGAAAAAGGGAGCGCAGGAGAAATGGATCTCGGGGGACGATAGCTCTCAACAAACAACGTATGAGGAGAAATATACTACGGCGCGATCCTATTGATCCTATGAGTAGGAGGAGCGTTAAGAGATGTGTGCACAGTGGGGGGGGAGAAGCCGGATCATTGGGCGAAAGGAACCGGGGGGACAAAATATAGGAACGCATTAAGGCTAGCGGGAGGAAATCTCCGTATTTTGGGAGCAAAAATTGGAGAGCGCGTGTGTCAAAAGTTAAGCGAAGGGACTTTTTTTGAGATCCGGTGGATCAATAAAGTTCGAAGGGGGACAAACAAACACCGAGAAAGATCAGGACTTTACAGCAAACAGAGTTAAAAACCGCAGTTAAGTCCTTTGGGGAAAAACGGGGGAAAGACTGCTCCCCCAGGTAGATCAAAAAAGATCGCAAGGATAGCTAACGTTGAAACGAAAAGCGAAAAGGATTAAACGACAAACAATGGAGGGGGGGAAGGTAGCATGATGTCCCCAGAAGACGGTGAGTTCGCCTTCCGAGCCCTAAGAACACTGGGGGAGGAATAAAATTTGAGGTAATAAAAAAAATCTGTAGTCTATCGAGGGACAGGGAGGGGGGCTTTGAAAACCGTTGGATTGAGACAAATGCATTATAAGCGAGGGAAAACAGGGGGCAGGAGTCTTCGCCAGATGGATATGAAGAAAAGCGAAAACTTGATAGGAGGGACTTAATCAAAACGTGGGACAATTCCGTATTGAAATAAGGAGAGAAACTGAGGTTAAAATCTTTCGCAGGGGGAACGGGCCTTGGCCGAAATCAAATGAAAATGTAATCCGAATCCAGCAGAAAAAAAGAAAAACCTGAAACTTATGGGGGGATCGCTACGAGGCAGAGCGGTGCTCGAGTACGAATCGGAACGGTGCGCTCGAAGTTGACAGGGGGATGAGTCGACAGAAAGAGTCAAGAAGGACGTAAGGGGGACACAACTTCAAGTCAAGATTCACGACACTCGTAAAGATTCGCGGCGCCATGGGGAGTGAACGGAAGCGTGTACGGAAACGTGGACGCGATAAGGAAGCTCACCAAGGGTACAGTACAGAAGGTGTACACCTGCAAAGCCGGACGAACGGAAGTCGGGAATTTTGCTTGCCGAATCGCCCGATACCTGGGCCCCGCCGGCTATGCGCGAGGTCAAGATATAGTCAAAAATTTGGGGGTCCCCTAGAACTGCATGTAGGGCAGTCTATGCGATTGGGGGAGGAAAACTGGGGGGAAAAGACTCTCGCAATTCCCAAGAAAATCGAGGGAAAAGAGTCGCGAGGAGAAACGCTACGAGTCGAAAGGATGCCGTGAATAATCGGCAGGCAAAAGACAGCGTGGAAGGAATGCTTGGGGTAAGAGTGAAAAAAGGGCATTGGAACGGCGGAGTGTGGCGGGAGGGCCTCACCCGGGGGAGCTGGAATCGCAGTGAGGGTCAAAGGGGGGGGGAAGGGAATTTGAAAAGGGGCACACCGACGCAAAGACTGGTCTCGTCAGGGGATATCCGCGACGAAGTGTCCTTAAATGTCAATGGCATCGGTCGCTTTCGTTGGGAAGCGGAAAAAGGAGAGCTCGAACTAAACGGTGACACCATACAAATGGGAGGGGGGTTCGACCGGAGAAGGAAGGAGATAACAGGGGTGGTATTGAGCTCTCGGTCCTAGTCGTTAGAAGAACAAAGGGTGACAGAACTAATCAAAGCCAGGGGACCGGGAGGGCAGAAAATACGTGGAGGGAAACCTCTTCGGGAAACATAAGGGATTTGACCTTGCGACTGAAACCCAAACTATGCGGGGAGCCCGAAAGGAGTAAAGGGAGAAAATTCTCACCAAGAACTGACAATAACACAAAATCACGGTGGGAGGCAAAAAGGGAGGGTTCGAAAAATCGCATATCCAGATAGTGAGATCGGATAAAAGGGGCTGGGATCGTGGACGGGCCGTCCAGGAACGTTTGAGGGTCCTAGAACTTAGCATCAGGGGGGAAAAGAGAAAGAAGGGCGCAAAGTAGGGGGAAGGGAGGAAGCCAGAAGGAAAAGTCGGGAATCTTGACGACGAAAAGGGAAAATCCCTCTCATACCACGAAAAATTGGCGTATCATTTCAATAAGAAGGCAGGGGGAGCCGTCGCCGACATGGACAGGGATAAAAAAAATGGCCCTAAGGGGACGACTACAATACCCGTATTATTGAAACGTAAGGGACGGGGAAATAATCTCTACAAGAACACACACGGAGGAAGATTCACCGCCATCTTATCTCTATGGTACAGGAGAACGGGAGGATTTTGAAATACTTGTTTCACCTTAAAAGGAAGGGAAAAAATTACGCTCACTTTCGTCGTCAATCGGTTTTTGAAGGATAACACGCGCAAGGGGTTGGTGGGACTGATGTTCTGGCTTATTTCGGGGCGGGGGGTGTGGGGGGGAACGAGGGAGGGGGCGCGCCTTTAGGGGGAGAAAAATTCACTACGTTAAAACCTTCAGTTTCCATTATGCAACACCGTTGGGAGACGGCATGACGTCCGAGGAGAAGGGTCCTCCGGGCTCGATCCAAAGGGACATATCTCACAGGCATTGATAGATTGGGCGAAGCTTGCTGCCGGGGGGACCGAACAAATGGGAAGGGTTGTGTGGGACCGCGTGGATGGGGGAAGGTGGGGAAGGGGCTGGTCGACCGATGGAGCGTGCTGTAACCGCATACGTCGCATGTCACACCACGTGAAACCCGGAAACATGAGGGAACCATATAAGAATCGCACATGAATTTGATTTTGTTCGGGGAGCGATACGTTACAAAGGGTGAGAAAAGAGGGTTTCTAAACCCGTAGAAAAAAATGGATAACTCAAGCAGGGACGGAGGGAGTAGAACGAGGACCCACGCAGGCGTCCAGGTAAATGGTGGACAGCTTTGTCGGCTGGAGCTCTGGACAACGCCAGCTACAAAATGAGCTGCCCTGACAGGTCCGGAAACTGGAGGAGGGAGGAGACAGAAAGAGACTCCGATTCGGGTGCGTCGGGATGTTTCCGTATATTGAAAGGAGGGGGAAAAGGACGTTTAAACTGCGGTAAGCAGTGGCGGGAGAAAAACATCCTCACGGAACGCCGTCCCAAGTTCAACCTAAGTTTAGGGTAAAAGAAAGGAAAACGAGGAGACGTTATGCCGGATCTACGGCAAGAGGAAAACCCCGTTCGACCGCGTAGCATCCAACAGTCATATCTAAGAGGAAGGTAGTAGGATGCCGACCATATTCAGCTGGGTATTAAGCAGGGGGGGGTTAAAGTGGGGGGGGACATCGTCATCAGCGAAATATGACATTCATGGACTTTCCCAAAATTCGGAAGTTGGGGGGGGTACTTAGGTCTTTGACCTCGGGCAAGAACCGGGTCACCGGTGATGGAAAGGCCAGGAAAAAAATCGAAAGATCAAACTTTCTTTCCCGGCGGCGTCACCTGCTGTACCTGGGGGATCGTCGGAAGAAGGGGACGTAAAAAAGGGAACTTACTTAGGCTAATAAGGACTCCGCGAACGACAACGCGTGGGAACGGGAATCTTTTACGTTGACTTGGGAACTCTATCAAAAAAAGAAGAAGGGAGTCGACACAAAAGCAAAAAAAAAGTCGAGCAACCGGGGCGAGAATAAGCAAAGCTTGCGCGCAGAATGCCTCAATCCCACCTTGCGAGCAGGGGACGCAGGGAGAAGGTAAGAGGGAGGAAGCGAAAGGAAGGAGGCCGAAAAAAATGCACCAGAGGGGGAGACATTTAGCGACCGATTGCTACGAAGGTCCCCCACTAGGGGGGTGAAAAAGTAAAGAAAGAATAGAACTGGGTTGAACTATTGAAGGGAAAAGAATCAACATCTGGCGGAAAAAACGCTTCCCTGCCTCGATAAGGGTAACATATGGCAACGGTGCTAACAGGTCTCCACCGCTATCGCCTACATAAAGCAGTGTTGGGTATCGCGATACAGGGGGTTGTCGACGCAGAGCCGTTCAGGAGGGAGTGGCTAGACGGAGGCAGACGTGGGGGGACAAATCATATTGACGTCGACAAAAAAGGGAGGGTTCTTTCAAAATCTCTTATACTAAAAAACGACTAGCGCCTATATCGGACAGGTGTGAAAGAAGAGTAAAGAGTAAAGAAGCGGTTAGATGAAAAAAGAAACGGACACAAGCGAAAGTCTGCAGAAAGCGAGGAAGTTTTGCAAAAAGGGCGCAACTCGATCAATCTCAAGTCGATATGGCGAAATCTCGGGCTTTTTTAATGTTGGGACAAATGAAAGGGAAGTGCATAGGACAACACCCTAAGGGAAATATTCAACACCGGAACCGGCAATCTCTGCAGGAGTTGAGGGGTGGCGATTTATCTTAAAGGATCCGGTCGTGCCCTCATCACCTCCTTGGGGGTTTAACAGACATAGGAGGAAAGAGGAACTGGGAGACAGAGTAAAAATATTCAGAGTTCTAAGAATCTCCGCAACAAGACCGTAGTAAACATCGGCTCATCGAGTGCTTTCTTCAGGCATTAGAGGAAGTTAAGAGAAAATGTGCCACCAAGGCGGGAGTGTGCTTAAAAACAGGGACTGATTGGCGAAACGGAAAGAGGCATTTTACAAAGGGAAGATCACATGCAATGGCATAGAGGGAGGAGAGTACAAGAGGGGTGTTTGGGTCAAAAAGCAACCAGTGTGGGTATCACCCACTGAAATTTAGAAATGGGGGATCAGGAACGACGGATGAATCAATAGGTGCGGGGGGGCTAACACATCCAACCTCAAAAGGGGGGCAAGCTCTCAGGATTTCGCGGGAAAAAACTGCTTTAGGAACCGAAGGGAAGGAAACTAAAAGAGAGAATGCTTATCGGAGGGTTTAACCAGAACACTATATAAAAACTGATAGGGAAAGAGAGAAGCTGGGGCACTAAAACAATGTCCTGTCTACAAAAAAAATAAGAATGAGGGGTACACGTAAACGGGAAGAAAGCCAGATGGCCTCCTCAATCAAAAGCTGTTCGGCCAAAAGGGGGGCGGGGAGTCGATCTAAAAGGAGCGATCATTGGGGAAAGATAGAGGTTGAAATGGGGTTACTAGGTTCATCGAGCGCGGGATGGGGAAGAGAGGGGGGGGGGAGGGACGCCAGAGGGATATTACACAGCTCCGCCACAAAAAGTCTATGAGGGATGTAATAAAGGGGGAAAGTAAGTGGTGCCAGAAAAGGGCGATAACAGGGAAACGGGAATCTGAGCGGCGGTGAGAAGGGAATTCCTAAAGAACATAGCCTCATCGTCTGAACGAAACGAACCTGATTGCAAAAAGGTGGTGGGATCGGACGGACTACGAGAATTCAGCGCGCTGGGGAGCAGAAAACTGATCTAAAGGGAGTCGTTGTTTTTTTGGTTTCGAAAGGGAAGAGAAGGCTTAAGGTTATCTCATTCGGGGAAAAAAACGCAACGTCAAGACTCAGGCGGAGTCAGGGGATAAAAGTCTCGCCATTCCGCGAACTGTGCAAAAGTCCGGGAGGGTAAACAGGAACGGGGTGATATACGCTACTACAAGGTATACAGTTCCCGAGTGCTTCTCTTGAACTCACTGGGAATGGAGGGCTGCAAATAGAGAAATCCGTCGTGAATCTAAGGTGGACTCCTACAGGAATTCAAAACCAAGGAAAGGATAAGGACGTTTATTTTTCAAGGGCTATTTGGGACCACATCAGATCATCACGGGTTAACACGGAAAACTTCCAAGCTAGAAATAAGGGGTCTAAAAAGAGAGGAAACAGGAATAGAGAAGGTCGATGGTGACGGTCCCTACATCGCCTCGGGTTCACGAGAAATGAAAAAAGGGAGGCAGCAATAAAACATTTTACTTGGAGGAAAGTAGATGGTCTAAAAGATGAAAACGGTTAACGGGGGGACGGGCGGTGGCGCTGAGAGTGCTGGAAAAAAGCGCTCCTACTTCTGACTCATGGGAATAAGTACTGTGTCTAAAGGGACGAAGACGCAACCCAAAACACCCGAATCTGGGAGGTCCATAAAATCGCCAAAGGTTCCGGAAAGGTCAAGTGGGAGATGTCATGGGAGGACTGAGGGAGTTTCGAAAGAAGCTCGAAAGAAAAGAACGGAATGAACACACAAAAGGGACAGGGAGATGGGGCGTCTCGGGAGAATAAATGGAAACTTTATGCTCATCACTCGGGAGGAGAGAAAAAAGAGGGAAGATCTCCCTTGTACGGGGTGTGATCAGCTAAAAAAAGACAAAGGGTGACGACGCTGCAGGCGAAAAGGTTCGATCATGCTTGACGATACTGAAAAAACTATGCGGTTAAACAAGCCGAGCACTCGATGGACGGTCCGGGATCAAAATCACTAAGGTCAATCACACCAAAGACACCGGTGGACAGCCAGCTGGCGCCCCAGCGGCATATAAGGGGGGGGGGCAGATAGGGCATATATCGGTGCCGGCGGAGAAAGACGGGCACATATAGTTATCAGAACCGGGAGATCCTAGAAAAAACGCGTGCGCAAAGGTTAAGGAGGAAAGAGAAATAAAGGCGAGATAGAAGTCGGGAAACAGGCAAGACGAATCCTAGAAGACCAAATCAATTCGATTGGGAGTTCGGCTTCAATCAGACACACGGGGGTGCGGGAGCACGGGGCAGGGCATTGCAGGTCCGCGAATTTAACTAAAAAAAGGAGATAATTACAACGGACAAACGCATGAAGACTCAACAACCACCCTTCTTATTGGTCGAAAAGCTAGAGGGGAAAGAAAGGGGGCGCTGGCGTTTACAACAATCGTCGGAAATTGTCAAGGGGGCCTTAGGGCAGGAAAGGACGCAACGTTCGCAAGGAGTGGAAATCGGGGAAAGGGATCAGCGCAATTGGGCCGATTGAAAGTAAGTCCGGGGTTTTGTGTCGTAAGCAGCGCCTTCGAAGTAGGAGAGGAAAAGGTCTGGCAAGGGGAGGCGCGATTGATGACATTGGAAGGGTAACCGTCATTGAACGGCTGCCCGCTTGGGGGGGGGAAATTCCACTCGTAATCAATGAAGCAAACTTTATTTCTTTTGGGGAGGAGGGAAAATTGTGGAGGAGGGAATTTTTTTTATTGACCGAGGGAGTGGGTTATAAGGGGTTGACGACAGTGGCTAGGTTGGGGGCTTGAGGGAAACCTCCTCCCGCGGCGGGAAGTCAACACGTGAAACCCGGCCCCGGATGTTGGTAAATCGGCACGATGTTGGGTGGGGGTGAGGCGTACGGTAAATGAGAAGCTACTTGTCACTTGGACGCCGGGAAAAAAAAAAAAAGATAAAAAGAAAAATAAAGTCGCTTGACGCGACTTTGAGAGAACGAAACCATATAAAGGGGGAGAGGGGAAAGCTTTAATCTATATCGGGCGAGTAGAAACTCCAAAATCAAACAAAAAAGGGACCTTCCCTTGAACAGTCAGTAAAAAGGAGAAGGTAGAGATAGACCAGAGAAGAGATCAGTGGGTGACTCTTCAGGTTTGGGGGGGGGGGGCCGTATAGGGTCGAAAACAGATAAGCGGATGGAGGCTTTATCACCATAAAAAACATCTCCGACCCTTGACAAGTACGTGTAAAGAAGGGAGGGGGAGTAAAAAGGTTCAACGATCGCGACGTGAGGCCTCAGAAACCGGAAAGAGGAAAACCCTCGGAACAGCAAAGGACGGGTAACATCTCTACGGCTCTGAAAAGAGTAGAGAAGGCGGGGAAGAAAAGATACTTGGTCGATAAGAAGTTGGAAATGGGGGGGGCATCCAAGATCATAACTCCTGAAAATTAAAATTAACCAGAATCTCGGGGAACGGGGGGGACAAAACAAAGGGGAGGCGGTGGGTTTTACTTCGCGCGCCGGGCAGGACGTGGGAAAAAAAAAGTTGCGCCCCAATAATAAAGGAATCAAGTGAGTAGTCTAAAGTAATCGGAAAGGCTTGAAAGGGGCAGTCATGATCGCCGGGACTGGGATTCCTGGACGTTGGAGGTCTCTCAATTGTCCAAGAGGCGAAGAGGGGGTCCCGGAATCTTAAGGAGGGGTGGGGCCCACGACACAAGGATCTAAAGGTCGTCCTAAGAAACACGGCAGAACGGGCAATATAGGTGACTGGAAAGAACTGGGAGGCAATCGTGGGAAAAATCCAAATGTGCAGACAAGAGGGGGGTCGTCTTTGCAAAAGGTCTGCGGACGCGTACAGGTAAGGCCGGAGAAAGCGGGGCACATCGAAATATTTTAAGAGTGTTCGACAGATGGCGACGGATTTTCCCCGGTAAGTGACAATCAGAACGTGTGTGAAAAGCCTATGGTATGTCCTATCCAAATGCGCAGAAAAGAGGGGGTCCAGGCAGAAAGAGGGAAATATTAGGACTCCAATGAAGAGCAACTATAGACCCACATCGATAAAAGGCTTGGAGATCGATACAAGGGGGGGCTCGAAAGAATGCAAAGAAGGACAGTTGCGGCGGACATCTGCATCGCACACAAGGAGGGGCTGCGCCCGGCAAAAAAAAGGAGTTGCGTGCATCGCTTCTAAGAAGGGGGAAAGAGACGTAAAGGGGTGACCGATATCGGTGGTTGGGAACACGAAATTACAGCAGTCCCCCGCGGTTTTAATGAGGAATCACTCCTTGGAAATCACGAATAACCTGAGATCTTGCGGTCGTAGGGGTTGCAAGGAAGATAAGGGAAAAGATGGATCAGACGGAGAGAGAAGAGAAAACAGGAAAAAGAAAACGAACGTCCGTGGGAAGGGGGAAAACTACTCTCTAATTCCAATTGGGGAAAAGTACATACGGCGATCCAACAGAAGAAAGAAAGAGATCATGAAGGGGAAAAAGAGGCTGTGGGTCACAAAGGACTGCCTAGCGAAGGCCGGACCGGGGGAACATCATCTGGTTTGGAAGGAACGATGCCGCATGATCAGGGGCTCTCAAGAGAAGCGAGACTCAAAAAGGGAGGGAGGAGGAAGAATACTCTCTATAGATGATCCTTTCGTCGCTTAGGATCGTTAACAGAGCACAGGGAGGGGGGAGGGGGGCCAAATTATCATTGCGAGGCATTAAACCAGATGGTAAAAGAATATAAAAGGCATGAAAAGAGGAGATTGCGGCGGAGGGAATCGGCCTGTTGTAACGGGAAGAACTCGGGAGGTTCAAATTCCCACGGAGCTTTTTCAAAAATCAAAAGGAGGGGGGTTTGGAGAAGTGAGCTGAAAACCCTACGCACCGCGCAAAGAATACTTGCGGGCTGCAGAATGACAAGAAGTTCGGAAATACACTTCAAAGGCCTCGTAATAGGCGGGAAAACTATAAAAAGGAGGAGAACGGGGACGGAGTCGGATTAGGGGAACCGCAAACTCAGGCGGGTTGCCGTTCGACTAATGAAGGACCCAACAAAGGATCCTCCGCAAGCAATAAGAAGGCATGATGGGACAGGGATGAGCAAAAAAAGGGATTATGGTCCAAAAAAGTGGAGGGTATGGCGATCTGGCGTTCAGTTTGCGTGGCAGATTTTGAGGGTAATTGTGAATCGAGAGTTCAGGGATCTGAGAAAGTCCAGATGGATATGCAGCGGAAAAGGGGCGGCAACAAAATCGGGGACGTTCTTTACTCTAAAATGGGGAAATTCGTATGGGAAAATGGAGATAAGGGGAATACGGAGATTTAAAGGGGACGAGGGGGGAATTTCTACTGGAAGCAGTCAAATGTACGCGACTCCTTAAATGCGAAAACACTACTAAGAAAAAAAGTTGACGAAGGGGATCTCGGCAAAACTATTCATTCAGCAGAGAAATCTGAGGAAAGGGAGGGGGACTTTTGACTGCTATAATGGGTTTGCGATTAGGGAGAGATTGGGAGAAGGAAGGATCGGATGGGGGCCAAAAAGAAGCAATAGCTTCCTCGGTATCTGGACATTATTGCGAAATCCTGCGGGAAAAGGAAACTGGAAGGGAGCAAAGCGCGACAAAAGTAAATCCTTGAAACGGGGATGCCGGCAAGGGAAAGGCACGGTAGATAGGGTATGGGGGGGGAAGGGGGTCAACATCTGCCGGAAAATGCTGTCCTGGAGCTAATGGAGGAAAATAGGGAAAGAAAAAAACGAGAGGATCTTGCCAGGCCGGGGGGTCCATTCACCGCCGAAGAGAGAATATTTTTGAACGAGAAGGGGGGCTGAAGATAAAGGCCACTAAAGTCCTAGGAAAAGACGCGCTTACAACCTCTTCACTAGGTCTTCAAGAGGAAAAACGACGAGGAACGACGATGTCGATAAAATGTTGACTCGAGAACGAGGGAGCAGGGGGTTGCAAGAGGCGGGTACGAATCCGGGAAAAACGTCGAGCCATCATGGGCGGGTAACCTACCTTATAATATTAAAAACGTCGGGGGCTGGATATGTGGGCTTCAGGGGGAGCAAAGAAAACGAGGAACAAGTTATAACGCAAGGTTGGAGACACTTTCATGAAAGAACCTAACCCGAATCTGGAAAGGAGTCGTCGAGGGAAGGGGCCGCATAGGAAGGTTGACTCAAGGGAACCTGGGGGAAAAAGTGCATCGGGGGGGCATTGTCGCTCGGAACTAACTAAGCATAGGAAAATCGAAAAAGCTTCCACAGCATTGGAAACACCAAGAGAGAAGGGCATCTCGGTCAGGAGGCGGCGCGAGTCCTAAAGATTTCTCAGGCGGGGGGGGGCCTCAACATTGACAGAAGAACCCGTGGGTAAAGTCGCTCTAAAAACAAAAGGCATGTTGAACTCTTCTATTTGAAAGAATTGTCCTTTTTTAACACAAAAAGGGCGATGCCCTTCGAAGGATGGGGGGCCCCACGTTCGAATAGAAGGTCACATCTGACGCGGATAAAAAAAGGTTCGGCGGCACAGCTTCGCAAAAGCCTATCCAATATGTGTCAATTGCTGAAAGGTTGCCGGGAGGAGAAAGAGCAGGGGAAGAAGGGAAGGTGAGCAGAACCGCACATATCGCGCAGGTGACAGGATGACCCTATAAAGAAGGATCTAAAAAAACCAACCTACGAGAACGCGAAAAAAAGAAAGGAGGGAAACAAAGTGCGTGGGGGAGCGGAAGCCGAAGCAGGAAGACGGAAAAAAAGGGCAGTCATTCATAAGAAAGTTAAAGTACAATACCGGGAATATGATAAAAAGCGA
>Ga0179591_1330000_pt1 | contig 15376 bp, 17 predicted proteins | sample CZOMad2_1_08_16f_FD_182891 | JGI IMG/M metagenome (GOLD analysis project Ga0179591, IMG submission 182891) | Vadose zone soil fungal communities from Angelo Coast Range Reserve, California, USA - CZOMad2_1_08_16fungal (PacBio error correction) | ecosystem: Environmental > Terrestrial > Soil >...
ATCTGGACTGTCATCAGAAAGAAAAATTTGGTACACGGAGTAACAGCACCCGCGCTCTAATATTGGGGACAAAAGTGTTTGACATGAGAGCAATTAGCTCGGGCTCGTGGGTTCTTTCCCTACTCAATTAATCCTTGCCCTCGACCAATCGATGTAGGTGGATTGGGTAAATGGCCGTGGGGGGCGGGGGGCGGGGGGGAGGGTTTGGCGTGTGTATCGACTTGGGGGCAGGGGGTGGAGCGGGTCATCAGAGTAACGCTTTGGAAACAAGGGCCGGACACTTTGGGATTAAGGGTATCAGGGTCCTCCCCGAAGAACGATTGTTGTTTCTACTCGGTGATGAAATTCGGAGAACTCATGCAACTTATCCAACTCAACATTGGCCACGCTTCATAAGACGAAGTTAACCAAGTACAAAAAAGGGCAAATTAGTTGGGAAAGGGGAGAGCGAGAGGAGGGGGAGGAAATGACGCGAATAATTGTCGCATAATAGAGGCCGAGCTTGAAGGGAAGGTAACAAAGGCATTGCGATAGAAAAAAGGAGTGAAACAATTTAAGTAAATGGAAACCTCTCAGATCCACGGGAGATACAAGAGAAAACGGCCAGAAAGGGATTCGCAAAATCATCCGAGCACAAATACCTTCTTCCTGGGGGATATTTTCAGTTACAAGGTTACGGGACAGGACAGAGGGAGATGTCCTGTTCGGAGGTGGGGGTGCGAAACGTAAGGGTCCCTCACTAAAGTCGACAGGAGCAAATTTCCTAATACATCAAGGAATAGACTACGCACATGGGACCGGAAAAAGAGGATTAAAGGGGGGGTGAAAGGGGATGGGGAGGAAGTCAGATTGAGATAAACTGGAAGCAAAAGGCGAAGACACGTTCCAGGAGCAGAGTCACCATTCAGAAAAAATACAAAGGACGTTCAGTTGTCTTGATGCTGGTAGCAGCAGAAGATCCCGGGGGTCGGGGGGGGGGGGGGTGGGAGCGGGGTTACAAAAAAACGGTTGTGGGGAAAATGTGAAGGGATATTGTGCATCAGCCAGAGAACGCTGCTCAAGCCAAAAGATGAAGGTTTAAAACTTGATATACCATTTACAGGTACTTCCACTTTTTCAAACTCGTGAAAAAAAAAGAAAGATTGAATTAGAAGGTAATAGGGGTCACAATGCTAGTAAAGAAGAAATTCCTACACAGAGCTTGGTTGGTAGGCCGGGACTAGGCAAAGAGACACCATTATTTACTCTGGGGGCGGAATTCGAAGAAGAGATCACAGAAGGTCGACCGGTTGTAAAAGGAGATCCTGGGGAAAAAATTGAGGGGGTTCGGCTGGAAACCTTTCCTCCTGACTGGTGGTCGGTATGCCAGCAAAGGGGGCAGGCTCGAAAGAGCGAGCAATGCGGGGGGCGTGGGCTAAACAAAACCAAGGACTTAGAGGAAAAGAAAAAGAGGCTCATCGAGGTAGGCGATAAGGGCTAAAGAACTTCCATACGGGGGCAGAGACCGGGGTTTGAAAGACAACATAAAGCGTGTGGGTAGGTAGGAGGTAACAGAGTCACATAAATGGACAAACCAAGGGACTCGAGAGTCTGGTCTGAGAGGGGGGTCTGAGGAATGACACTGGGGGACCTCTCAGCAGAAGCCCAAAACACCACCACTGGGCAAAAAAAACACACAGAATACACAACACACACAAAAAAACAACCACCAAAAAAAACCAACAAAAAAACCCCACAAAGACCAAAACCCCCAAAACAAACCAAACCCAAAACCAGTCAACAACTCTGTGGAGGGGGGGGGGGGGGGGGGGGTCTTTCAGGTTCACCACAGGAAAAATGATAAAGCAGGCCGTGACGACAAAGGGTAAAAGCGAGGGCGATAGAGAAGAAGGACTTCTTAGAATCGGTTGGTGTCAGCCGGGGCATGCAAGAGTATAAGGACTTGTCCGAAGCAGGGGGCGAGACGGCAGGAGGGGCCTGACTGGCGTGAAGGACACGAGATCCGCCATAAACCTGGGGGCAAAAACACTTTTCGTTGGAGGAAAAAACAACGCAGAAACCCACAATCCGATCAATTCTAACCTGCAGGAAGTAGAAGAAAAAAAAGCGCCCGGAATGTCGGCTGAACTGCCTGGTGAAATCCAATGGCATGTCTGCTACTGAAGTCTCTATCCGGGCAAAGCACAGTCAAGAAACCACTCTCAAGAGGGAAACGGCAGCAACACAAGGAGCTGGGCGGAACAAGGAATCTTCATTAGGGTCAGGTGCAGTAGGTTGGGAATCATATAAAAAGTGAGGCAGGATGAAAGGGCTAGGAGTCCCGGGACACGACGGCCAATCTCTAACAATATAAATAGAGGTCCAGAGACGCGTAAAAAAGCTCCCAGGGGGGGACAAGACGGGGGGGCCTAAGAATTGAGATCACAGGAGGACGTGGGTCAGTGGATACCCATACCTTCCTTGGGGTCTTGTAACTGTAACCTGACAGAAAAACAGGGAATACAGCCAACCTGGGTAAAAGGGCATCCTCATTAAGTAAATCGAACTAGAGGTCAACGAGGAAGGGGAAAGACACAGCGAGGAGGAAGCAAATTGGGTGCAATAAATCCCAGAAAACGAGAGTATTCGGTCAGTCATCAGGTCCAATGGAAAAACTGGTAGGTGCCATTGAACAGCTCTTTCGCACGAACTGTATGATAATAAAGATCGGGGAAAAAAAAAAAAAGGTTGGCAACTAGGCGCGGCGTGGTGGGGAGAACCCGCGTTGTAAATAAACTCCCTTCGGGGGAAGGGGCTTTATGTAAACTCAAAGAAAATCATCTGTGGAGGGTCATCCGGCACTAGCTTAGGTTTGACTTGGGGAAGGTAAAGGGTTAAGGTATGAGTTCCTCTATCAAAATCCCCTGGTATCAAATGTTCCATCGGGGGTGGGGGGGGATTCCACTTCTAGCAACTTCAGCAGCTAGGCCCTAATACAGATATGAGTTTTAGTGGCATCAAGACCGATGCAAAAAGAAAAAAATTGAGTCAAAAGCATCATCTTGGGGGAACTTGGGGTGCCCGAAAACTCGGGGGGGACTGAAGCAACGTTGGAGCTACAATCTCTATGGCTCTCGAAGCTGTTTTGAAGCCTGTTCCGAACTGGAGCTCTACACGGAGTAATGTCGGGTACAGGCCACGAGCTTGCAAGTGGTGGGGGGATGCTGCAAAAGGTCAAAGAGAGGCAGAACACACTGGACCTTCCTGATTTAATCGGAAGGGCAGGAAATGTACCCACAGTGGAAATTTTTTCATCCGTCTCTTCTTGGATCAAAAGGGTCGGGGGGGTCTAGTTCCGATCTCTCTTCACTGAGGGGAATTCTGTAATTAGAGACGTCCTCTTACCGTCCTTGAAAAATGCGGAAAAGGTCAATGGTCATAGGTTCACAGGCATTGTTTCCGTCCTTAACATCGATACTTGAGTATTTGTGGCTTTGCAGTAAGTGTATGGAGATTTACGTGTCAGTCAAAAGGGACGCAACATACCAAAAATTTAGGACAAGGATGGGGAAAAAATACCAAAGGGGAAGGGGGCTGTAATGTGCGTTCAGAAACAGAAATGGACATCGATAGATTGGAGCGATAAAGAAGTGGGAATAAAGGGGTGCAAGGCCGAAAAGGTCAAATCAATTGAGCTCTCGGGGAGGTTGAAAGAATGGGGTACTGTAGGGGTTGGAAGGATCTATAAAACTATAGATTGGTCCTGAAAAGCTTATTTGATCGCAGACGGGAAGAGTGAGTACCAGTCTTTACAACCTTCGGGGGGTAATAGTAATGGCAAGGAACATCAGGGAGAAGATAAAATAATCTTACAAAAAACAACAACACAGGGGGGGGGGGATGGATTAAAGAAGGCTAGTGATACAGGGTCCTATAAAGGGTGGAAAAAGAGAAGGCGGGATGACCCATGCCAATGAATTTTTGGTTGCACACAAAACTTAGCGATGCCTAGCCAAGGGAAGTACGATCACTATCCGTATGGACGAACCGGGGGTATAGACACAACCATCAAAAAGAAGAGCTAGGAGGTCGCTTGGCGTTGGACTCAAAGTGTGCCTTGGGGATCGCTAAGATCTTGGAGAAAAAAAGGAATGGGAAAAATTGGCAACTCAACAAAAGGGGGGTATGTAGGTGGGCGACAAAGACATCTACATGCCATATATCGTGGGAAGGCCGAAAGCCAATGGGACGGTATGTAGTTCTTGAAGCCCGAATGAGCCAAGCCAAGGGGGGACTGAAACGAAAGACTATCTGCAGTAGTTGCCGAGGGCCGGACTACACGAAATTGATAGAAGGGACGGGGAATATAGGTTACTCTGCTAGGTAGGGGTGGGGAGAAGCCGTTCCTAAATGATTCTCTCTCTTTCAAAGAAGACAGAGAATCACCGATGATCGAGAGCTGAAAGCGGACGAGTATGCCTACCGATGAAAGCATGGTTCCATTTTGGAAAATTATGGGAAAGGAATTAAGGCACACCCATTATCTACTTGCCGTCATCAAATGGACTTGGGGAGAAAAGATGGATGGTGAAGAAAGGGGAGGGGAGGAACTGCCAAGAGTGTTCGACTGTTCATCACGAAAATTTCCAAAAATAGTTAAAGGCGCAGGGGAGGCTGTGCAACTAGCATTTAACACTTCCGAAAAAAGAAAACAGAATGGCAAGGCCAGCGAATTTGAAGGAGGGTTACGTAAAAACACGCTGTCTACGGTGGGAAACTATTAGGATCCGAGCCTAAAACCGGCTGCAAACAAGGTCTTGTCAGACACAGATGGGCAGGGCAGCGTAATGGTGGCAAGGACACCGCGCAATAGGCGGCGAAACTTGGGAAGTCCAGCTACTTTAAAAAAACCTGGGGGAGGGGTAATGGGGGAAAGGGTGGTGAACCGAAGAAGAAGATATGACGCAGAATGAGCGCAAAAAACGGCAAACAAGGTCTTGGAAACAGAGCTATGTTATTTGAGAAGAACTGGTCAAGCGGAACCATAACAACTGGAGAAGAAAAGTGCGATAACGAGTTATAACTGTCATCTGTCTAGTGGAGGGACTACTTTTTAGGAAGTCAAGGATATATAGAAAGAGGATATTAAGGAAAATGGCGGTACCGGAAGGCTCATCATGAGGAACAATGGCCCTTATATGACCTCATACGTATTCCCGAGGGACCTACTTGGAGGCAATCCTGGATAAAAAAAATTCAAGCACTAACTGTACAGTGTTCGCTTCTTCGTACGCATAGACGAGTCGATAGTATTTTACGAGAAATGGCAGTGTCTTCGATCCTAAGGGAGAAAATCCAAAAAAAACAAGCATGACGAAAAGCACTGGACACGAAATTAGGAATTAGCATGGACGTGGGGGGGAAGTGGGAATTAAGTGCGCAAAGGCGCACAACGTACATTCTCGAACTTGAACAGGGACGTTCGGTGTATTAATGCGTTATATTAAAAGAGGGGCTTATCGGGGGTCATTGGCGGGTGGGACAACGAAAACCTGTGCTTGGATATGGGATGTAGAATCAGAGAGAAACTCAGATAAGCCAGGGGATCAGCCATTTTACAATTCAAAGAGAGACCAGAGAACCTCGAAAGAAAATTCTACATGATCTCCTCTAGTCCCTCTCGAATTTCTCAGGGTCTGCACTGCGCTGCAGGGATATTTATAACAGAAAGCGAAACGGAAGAGGGTGTTGGCGCAGCTGGCAGAGAGGACCACAGAAACTCGCAGGGGCTACTAAACGCCTCTCGCAGGGGGGAATGGCCTGAGAAGGTTCGAATAAAGTGCAGCAACCAGGGGGGGTTCACCTTGGTCAACCAGGTCTCCTGTCTGGTGGGCGTATGAATAACAGAGTGCGATGGAAAGGGATAATGAACATCGAAACAAAACGGAGGAAGAGGAAGAGCTCAAGACGACTGTATTAGACAGGCGAGGATAGGGCTGAAAGAGGTTAAAAGAAGACCTTGGAACAAGAAACCAGAGTGGTGCTGTCACATGGTAGGACAGAACGCTCTGCAGCTAGGGTCTGAGAGGGGCGCAGCCATCCGGGTGCACTATCGGTATAGTCAGGACGGATACCATACCAATCCGGCCTTTTAAAATCAGAAACACTGTAAACAAACAGCAAAAGAACATCGAAGGCGAATAAAAAAAGCGGCGTAAAGCATTACTTTTGGGGAGCGAAGGGGTGCTTAAATAAGGTCCTTTTCAAGGCATGAGTGTCCCATTCTGCTTTCCGAGGACTAACCTGACAAAATAGAAAAAGCCAACTAATGTGGTTAGTTTCATTGCAACCGATTAAAAAAACGGAGCTCTCCCTATATGCAGGAGTAAGACAAATCGAACGGACAGTATGGAGCTTAACCGGGTTTAGTCGGGAAACATGGAACCGGGGGAAGAGAAGAACTCAAATTGAGCACAAAAGCTAAAAGGCTATAGATTAACTGGTCATCGTGGTCGTATTCTTGTTGCCAGTTAAGATGGCTAAAGCGATGAATTACGACGAACCACCACCATAGAGCACATTTACGGGTTAACTTTCTCTTAACGAAGGAGAAGCGAAAGCTAAGTAAATAGGGGGCTGCAAATGAATTTACCAGAGGCCTTAGATATCAAGACGGTATGATAGGAGAGGGGACAATTTTATACGTGATGGGTCCACAAAGCCGAGAGCAATGAGGGAAAGGAATGGATATGGGGAATAAAATATTCAAGAGGGGGGGACACAAATAGTAGAGCTTGTGACACAAAAAGATGGAGAAGTGCGCAGGATGAGAGATACAAGTGGGGGCCAACGGGAGACATCGACTGGTCCGGGGGAACGGCGGGAAAAAATAAGTGTTATTTCGGACAATTTGGGGGGCAAGGGGGGGGGGGGTTCAGTAAGGGGCTTTTCTGAGGGTACTTCTTAATACCCCTTTCGGTAATAAGACAAATGAGGTTGAACAAGTGGGGACGGGGAAATTCCATAGCGATCCTTGCGGCGGTTGGAACTGGGGAACGGCGGCGTCTGGGGTCAGGAGGTGTAGGGTCAAGAGGGACGACCAAAAGAGGTGAAACGGGGCAATCGTTTTGAAAGTAAATACTCTCTGGGAGTCAAAAGCAGAGCCCTTACAAGGGAAAAGAAGCTTTCCAAGGGAGGGTAACCAACATCTGTGGCAACAAAGAGCACCATTTCCAAAGCCTCGAGTGAATCTTATGACGGCGAACGGCCAAACTTAACGACAATCTCCTCCAGGGCCGTACACCTTTCGGAAAATATTTATGGCAAGATTAGGGGGGGTAGCCCACTAAGAAAAGAAGACGAATCTGGCCTGCTTGCAATAATCGTAAAAGAAAGGCGACACTACAAGTGCATCTCGAAGTATCGCAGGATGGGGGGATGATGGTCACAGGAGGCATATGCACAAAGAGGGGTATCACAATGGAAATGCGGGAAATACTTAATTCAAAAACACTGTGGCATGGAGTCCGACTCAGATCAGGGTGCGCCGATCAAGCAAGAGGCGATCTGTCCGGGGTTGTATAAAGCTTGGGATTCTAAAGTTGAGGGGCTGTTTCAATGGGGAAGATTGAAACGACGAGAGATGCAGCATGGATCAGGCACCAAAGATTACGTGTAGATGTTGCGAAAAGGGTGGCATCGAAGGGCTGAGAGGAAGAGAGGGGTCAAATATCAATTAAGTGGGTCAAAGTCCAGACCGTGACTCGAGGAGAAAATGTGCCGGAAATAAACGGTTAGGGTGGCGCGAAAGCGGCGGAAGAATATCGGGCAGGAATGAAAACTTTAGGGTCTGAGGGGGGGGCAAAAGCTTCGGGTGAAGGGGGGTCTGGAAAACCTTATGGGGGGGGACACCAATTTCAATTCGATAGGCAAAGAAAAAAGAAATATCAACAAACAAGTGAAAGATAGATTGTCTGTGGATTTAGGGGCGATGTGCTCTCTGGATAGCATAAAGAGTGGTGTCGCGAGGAAGGCAAAATAGATCTTTATGAAAGTCGAGGGATACAGACAGAGAGAGGACATCACAAGGCACCCTTCGTGGATCAGCAGAAGGTAAAAAAATCAGCGGGACGGGATACAAAGGATTACGGTCGGTTAAACTCTCCTCCAAAAGCATGCGAGTCGGGTGCATTTTCTTGTCTAAATCGAGAACCCGCCGTCCAGAAGTTCTGGCATAGCAATCAGTCTTTCCCAATTTCGGGAGGGGGGGGGGGGGACTTCCATGTTTGTATCACGAATACTCATAAGTGAAAACCAGGGGACCACACTACTAGGAGGCTATAGCTGTGGTGAGCACACTGGGTACTAGAAGCTTATTGGGTTGTTCATAGGATTGATAGTTCACCGTGGGTTGACTCCCTCTTCAGGTCATCTTCAGGTTACGATCCTCCTCCTCCAGTCCACGTCCACGCTTCTGATACCCAATGGTTTTCAAAGAGTGGGGGGAAGGGGGGGTGGTACCCTGAGTTAAGGAGGGAAAGTCGGGATTCTGATCCTCGTTCAGGGAAGTTGGTTTAAGGATGTATGGTGTCCTAAAGTTGGGGTGAGTTACCTAGGGTTTCGGTCGACACTGAAGGGCGGGGTCCTCCAGAAACTTGGGCCGTTTCAACCTGACTTGGTCAAAAATCCGGGATGCTACGGCAACGGGACGTTCTCCCTACCATCTGTCAATCAAAAAAGGGGCGTGAAATCAAATGTCAAAGCTGGTTAGGAAAAAAGTTGGTTCAGTGAGGCCTTTATTCAACACCTCCACTCTCCTCTCTTTGAACGGAAAAATAGCTCTCATTACCTCTGGGCAATGAACCGTCGGATTTGGTCCCAGTTTCCGCCTATTGGAGCCTCTCGTCCGGCGAAGGTGACAACCCTCCTTATGACAAGAAACAACTTTCCGCAGTGGTGAGAAGTGACCAGTCAATATAAGGGTTATCTGGGATGAAAGAGCATTGCACAGCAGGCTTCTGGGGGGGGAGTCCGAGGGGTTCTTACTACGTCTAATGAAAGAAGGGCAAAGCACAGGGGGATGTATTGAGAAAGAAACGGACTCAACAGCTTGGGTCATAATGCGGGGCACACTCGAAAGTAACCGGCTGCAACAACATCAAAGATTGAAGTTCATTCTGAGATTCGTAAAAAAATGACTTGACGGTTAGGTGGCCTGGAGCTACGACTTGGTTAATAGCGTGGCTTACAGAATAGGAGGAAGAGCGATGGGCACTAATGGAGTGATACAAGGGGATTTTGGCAAGAGGAAGAAATCTAAGGAAAATGGATAGCGCGATCTATCCCAAAAAAAAAACGGGGGAAAGCTCCGGCTGTCTGCAAAGGAATAAAAAAACGGTTCTTGTCAATGGAAGTTCGCTTCAAACGTCCTCGAGCCGCGGGGGAATTCCAGTAGAAGGGGGGGGCTGTCGTCGTCATAAAGACTAATTAATTGGAGAGCCTCTATCAAGGGAATGAACGATCTCCAAACAAGGGCTTAAACCTGAATGACAAAAATTCTGGGGTTTAATCGCCATGATGTGCACGTTAAAGGGAGTTGGGAAAAGGGGGGAGGAGCAAATCTCCCTCACCGGAGACACGTAAAGATTCCAAACACGAAATCTCAGAAAAGACAGTAAATTGAGGGGTTTCAAATCCCATGAAAGTGTGGCAAGACTATAAATCGGCTGGGGAAAAAGAGGGTGAATGGGAAAAAAAAACCGGGGTTCGGCTTGTCCCTTTGAGGAGAGACATACCGCCAGGGAACGTGGGAAAAATCAGAAATCAGAGCAAAGTTGACACGGAAATACCATGGCTCAAATGTTCATGAAAAAACCATGGGCTGCTGTCAAAATACGAAAATTCTTTCAAGAGGGCTATATGAGGGGGGACAAGTGGGGATAGCGGTAAAATGGGTGACTGACACAATAAGAGTGGTGATTCGCAGTTACTATCGAGAGGGCAACCACAATTGGGTCAGGAAGCCGAAAAGCGTCGCAAATCCTGAGTTTGCTACGGGACAAGCAAAACAATGGAAAAGGGGGTTTATAAAAACCCTGGCTCAGTGTATGAATGGCATACCGCGAGTCGGCAGGACAAAATAAACAAAAACGGATAGGGGGAAAGATGATACTTTCTCAACTGTGCAGAGCTGCGCATCGTGCTTGGCATAATAACAAAAGGGAAAAGAGACTCTTTTCTTAAGGACAATCAAAGTCGAAAGAGGAGATCGGGTTGCTGAGAGCTGTAGCCTTAAACCAGAAATAGACATCCTGTGGCCAACTTATTGTCTAAAAAAAAAAAGGACGAGGGTTCGTGTTCCCTCAGATATAAATGCCCTTCTACATTCCACCATGAGTGGGGACGGTAGGCTAGGGAGATGTGGCCTAAGGTTAGCTCAAATGTTGAGAAGTAAGTCAATCGGGGGTGGTTCTTAATGCCATGAAAGATTCCATAGGCTGGACCGAGAGCCAAATACAAAAATGAAAAGAGAAGGCAACGTACACCCACATTTTGGGGGTCATTGGAACCCGCCTAACAAAAAGAAATCAGATCGAGGAAGGGCACAAATTAAAACTGACCCTCGTAATGGGAGGGATCTTAGAATATATTCTGATCGGAGGCTGTGAGAAGGAACCAACTATCTGTAACAGGCGATACTGCGAGCAAAATTGAAAAGGGGAACATGTCAGTAGTTTATCAACGAAGAGGTCTTCGAGGGGGAGGAAAGGCTAAGGAAGCTATTAGAAAAGGCAAACTCTCGAAACTATTAGAACGGGGGTCTTAAGGAAGAGGAAACAAAACCGGGGAGGGAAGAGGAGCGGCAGAGGAGATGAAGATGAAAAGTAGGCAATTTTATTCAAATTGAACCACAAAGCAGAGCATCTTAGGAGGAAGCAAGTCAGCAAGGAAGATGTATGCGACGAGATTCCCGAGAGGCATGAAGGACGCGAGCTCAATGTCAATAAGTGACCAAGGAGAAAGAAGGGGCATGGCCTGTCGGTGGGAATTGCAGACTGGGATCCGAAGCCAGCTGGTAAAACCAAATATCTGGTGCGAAACGAGGGTGGCGGGAGAAAAAGGGAGAGAGATCTGTAGCGGTCGGGTGTACAAGAAACGGAAGCCGGCAAAAAACCCAGGATCGCGATCGGTGGTCAGCAGTAAAAATGGGGTCCAACAAAAGGATCTTGTGCGATGACAAAAAAAGTTGTGCCGAATCTCCTCCAGGGACAACTGAAAAACGTCGTGTGGTTGATCATTCGGAGCTGAGGAACCTGACAGAGCTTTGAGACATGTGGTGGTGCATCGCCATCGACTGTGCAACAGCAAAAATTGAGAAAAAGCCAAGCATGAAAAGTTGAGGGAAACTCTATGACTGAAACGTGGGGGGGGACTCCTCCAAGTCGGGAACCCGTATCGACCAAAAATTGAAGAAAGGGCGAGATTTAGAGGGTGGAACCAGAGCAAACAACCCTGAAAGGAAGGAATCACAACAATGGAACATGCAAGTAAGCGGCAGACTGACAAACCAAAACAAAGTGCAAGGGTTCAAATCTAAGAGAGGAGGGCGGATTAGCAAGAAGCAAAAAATCGAACGTATTTTATACCAAGGAGGGCAGCCCACTTCACACCTTCTGGAAGGGCCAGCAGTCGTAGGCCCTTCAAAAGGGGGAGAGAAATGAAGAGGGGAAGTGGTATAGCAACGGTCAGGAAGGGATGCTGCAGAACTCCACGATTCTAGCATTGATGGCGATAAAAACGAGTAATAAGGTTAATTGGGGTCCTGTAGAGGCACAGCACAATGAGCTTGAGCAAAGTCAATATCTAGCGAAGGGGGGCTCAAGGAGGAAAGGTCAAAGACGTAGTGGGCAAGGTGGGGGAAGTAAGCGGTGAGGGTCTGGGATACCTCCCGATAAAACGGTATCGTTATTTGGAGAACAAATGGAGGGGGTAGGGAGGAGGAGACAAAACGGAGGAGGGGGAAAGTCCCCAGTCTATACAAACGAACGAGATGAAAACCCTGCAACGGGAGACTTTACTTCTAATTGCCGTGGGAAGAGACCGAGTGGATTGTATACAGAAGAATTTTAAAGAGGACGCCGAACGACGAGCCAATCTTGATGCGGCAATCGAGAAAAAACGATATCTATCGCGGGATCACGAACCGGTCGGAACCGTCGGTCTACTAGTGGCGTTGGGGGAAAACACGGGCCTTGGGCCTCGCTAGAAGTGAAAAATGATGCCCTCCTCAGAAGATGTCAGGACTGCGACCTACATCGCCCAATTAATATTACCTCGTGGAGCCGGAATGCTGCAATTCGTATGCATTAAAGCAAGACACGTAGAGTGCCAAGCTATAACCAAGTGCAGTATCTGGTGAGCCGACCACGTGAGATGAAAATCTGACATTTTGAATGTAAAAGGTGGGTAATATGAGGGGCATTGGTAATACATAAGCGGGTGCCTAAAAGATCTATCTGGAGAGAGCCATCCAATCGGATAATTATGGGAGAAAGTGTTGCGGCAATGCCTAGCTGTTCGGAAAAATCATAATTATTGGTGAGAAGGGAAAAAGGGAATCGGAAACTAGGGAGACCCTGATGCAGGGACAAATATTGGGTCGATAACGCAGTGGTCGGAACAGTGGAGGAAGATTGAAGGGTCTCAAACTGGGGTAATCAGTTCAGTGATTGGAAAAAAAGGAGCGAGTTTCAATGGGCCTTTGGGGGGCACATTGATGGGGGCCAGAAAACCCACCGGAACGAAAGCTCATCAGCTGAAGGGCTGGTGTGAGTGTGACAATGAGTTTCAAGGTGTCACCAGGGGGGAGATCCGAGCGGGGAAGACTACCAAGAGGGTAAATACGAACCAGACTGAGCGCAGTGTGGGACCAAAGGGGGAGAAAAAGTCGCGCTGGTGGGTAAACCCGCGTCGATAATTGCACGCAGGGCGATTGATGGAATGGGGATATAAGTGGGGCCTACGAGGGGGACAAGAGACAAGGGGAACAAAACTGAACACGTGTATTTATCGACATGAACAGCTCTGTGGCAGAGCTCAATGCGGAATCTGAACCATACAGCCAAACTAAGAAGAGATACTGACTCGGACGGTCAAATTCTAGAACAATACTGTAGGCGGGGGTCTCGGTGAACGACGGGATTAAAAGGACTTGGGGTAAGGGGAGGCATAAAGGTCGGGGTTTGGAACGAAATTGACTAGACGACAACAGGGAAGGTATAGATATATCTAAATTGAAAAACGGCCCGAGCGGGAGAAAGACTTCAATCGCGCACCTAAAGTTCGTTGTACAGGAGCTGCTTCTCATATCTATAAACGGAGTCAACGGTGGGAGAGGGGAGCGAGATACATGGACGATACAAAACCCCAGATAATTCCAAAGTGGCGCAGCCGCAAAAGGGCGGAAATTATGGGGTGTCGCAGTAGTGTGGGGGGGTGAATTCAGATTTGGAGAGTTGGGAGGAATCCAAACGGTCGCGGAAACATACAGTATCAGAGGACTCCTACTGCAGTGACAACTTTCGGTTCTCGCAGAGAATCGAGGGAAAATGCAGGTTGGGGGTGAGCGTTTTGGGGATGACACAAAAAACACCTGTTGCGGTGGACGTGCCAACGGGCTATGTGGTAAGGTCTCCAATACCAGAATTAAATCTTCCTGCAAAAAACGCATTTCAATTGAATGGAAACTGTCGGACACCGTCCGTGCTGACGCATCGTTCACACACACAACCATTTCGTGTATCCCATCTTGGCACGGAGGGCGATGCTACGAAGAAAACAGACGTGGGTGGGGTTCGCAGGGAAAAAGAAGAAGGGAAACCAGAAAAGGAACTGCGGGAACGCTCCGAATAAGCCTCAAGAGGAGCCTTAAGGGGAGGTACTACCTGGTCAAAGGTCGGTTTCTCTCAACCAGGGGTCTCCTTTGTCTGGTGTGGGTCTTGGGCAGATACTCGACAGAACGCGGATGACCATCTATAAAACAAAAGGGAGATAAGAGAGATGCTCATGGTATTATTGACGGAGGGGGGGAGATCAATGCACAAATTGCTTAATACAGAAAAGACAGGGTTAGACAGAATCGGGTGGGGGCCAGAAAAAGCGCACAGACTCGCGAGTTCTCGGAGAGAAACGGAGAGCTGGGGGGTGGTTGACTCCTAAGATAGACCCCGGGGACACACGTCCTGAATTGTTGTAGTCTTGAAGATAAGTAGGCTGCAGAGGGGAAGGTAAACCAACGGTGATAAAGCATAGAGGTGGTAAAAGTAAGGGAACCTCGGAACAATTTAGGTAATGGGGAACGTGGCTGATGCCAGGCAGGGGCCTGGCGGGGAATAGCCATATCCCCAGAGAGGGAAGTGCCCGTTTCGTGTTAGGGGGGGAATAAACCAAAAAACAAATTGAATATGCAAACAGACACAGGAAAGTCCAGTGTAAGGACGTACGGGGAGATACTGATGTGAGGCAGTAGTGCGCCTCAGGGACATCTGCAAAAAATCTCGGGCAGGAGGACTGTCCGGGGTGCGAAATTCGGGTCTAGGGGGCTTCGGGAGTAAAACGACGAAAGGGGACAAACACCATAGCAAGGAATATTCGACGCCGGTTCGGGCCAGAAAATAAGGGAGGGGGTAAAAGACTTAGGTGAGTCTGCGGGGGGAAATTTTGAGGGAGAGAGACCCAGGATATTCGAGAAGATTGGGTTCAGCAAATTTTAATAGTAGCAGGTAAGTCAATGACCTCTGATAAATAGGCTAGATATTACCAGAGATTCTGTGGCCAATATCAAAAGTAGTAGCTCAATTTTGTGAAATAATAGGGAAACATGGAAAGTGCAGGTGGGGAGGGAAGCCGTGTCCACTGGCTGGAACATAATGTATACGAAATTGACCAAGTCCCAGATTTTGGGGGGGGACAGACATCGCGTGACGGAGAACGGAAAGCTCTGATTGTATCAAACAGAAGAAAAAACTTCAGAGTATAACCAGATATGCAAGTTAGGGACAGGGAAAGCGGAAAAGAAAGAGCGAAAAGAGACGGGGTCCTCCATTGACCACCACAAACGTGCATTAATGGAAAATGTGCGGCCCTCGAAGAAGGGTAACCTTAACTGTTTGTGGGAAACAGCTGTCAGATCAACCGCATGACCGGAGAAGCTGATGAAAAAGTGGGGACGGCAAGGACAGTCATCGGGCCCTCTGAACGACCACATTGAAGCAATGAACTCTGTAACTAAAAAGCGCGAGGACTGGGGGGGGGGGCACTTTGGGGAAAAAAAATTCGACCTGGTGGGGCCTGCGTGGAAAAAAGAGAAGGATTGGGGCCCAAGATGCTAGGGGAAAGA
>Ga0179591_1347423_pt1 | contig 15373 bp, 10 predicted proteins | sample CZOMad2_1_08_16f_FD_182891 | JGI IMG/M metagenome (GOLD analysis project Ga0179591, IMG submission 182891) | Vadose zone soil fungal communities from Angelo Coast Range Reserve, California, USA - CZOMad2_1_08_16fungal (PacBio error correction) | ecosystem: Environmental > Terrestrial > Soil >...
AAACTGAGCGGGTACGCTACCTTTGTAAAATTGAGGCAAGTTAGGGAGGAGCTGGGGGCTCGCGTGCGAAAAAGAAGAGGAAACCTACCACGAGACTTGAACTGGAGTCTGTTGGAAAAATTGGGGGGCTCTCGTTCTCATGCGGGGGCTGAAGCCCAGAAGAAAGGAAAGGGGCATGGCTGATTAAAAAGAAAAAAAGAAAGAACAGGAGGGACTAGGGAAATCAGAAATTCGATTTGGAGTCCGAGTCCCACATGGAAGTCACGTTGAGAGGAGAAGGTGTCTTAAAAGAAATCAGATATGAAGAAGACGGTGGGGAGGGGGGGACCGACGGCTCGCTGCCGGTACGAAAAGTTAGCAGCGTGAGCATCTGAAAACTTACGAAAAAGGGTTGGACAAAAGCCCAGGGACCTGATCGGTCCCACCGACGGCACGGATTTTATCGTTTGAAACTTGATGACCATGGATGGGGCGTGAGGACAAAAAAAGATCTTCGGACAGCGACCATCACCGAAAAGGGGAGATGAGAGGAGGGCGATCAAGTCGCCCGGAGTTTTCCTGCTGCAGCTAAAACCTCAACCGAGGCCCTGGCTGAAGAAATAGGGAAAAGGACGTGAAACGATGACGAGAATGATCTCCATAAAAAAAACATCTGCACAGAATGAGAGTAGTAAAACCGGCCTCCGGAACATGAGCGGGGCGCCGCAATCTTGGTCACTGTGTTGCCGACGGAACAAAAAAAGCCTGCAGACTGGTCTGACTGGCCTTGAGGGGAAACTACTTGAGGGGGAGTAAGAAACTCAGTTCATTTCGCCCGTCGGCGAGCTTCAGACCGAAGTCGGGCGCTGGGCGGGAAGGGGATCCGATGGATTGCCTTGTGATGCACGGCTTACGCTCGTCCCAAATCCTTCCACTCTTCAACAGGGATTGCTAGACCCGAGCTAAGGGAAGCTCGTCGTTGCATCGTGGCGGAGGAGGGGGCATTGGTGCGAATCTAAGCTGTCACTCGTCCATCTCGCTAAGTCCACGGACCTTGGAAAAGGACATTTTGTCGTTGCGAAACGACTAGCTGGGGTCGGTGATGCTCCGTTGTCCCGGTTCACAATCTAAAAGGCACCGACTATCGAAAGCGAAACGGTCGTACCAAGTCGGGAAAACGTACACTACGGCTTCGAACGAAGCACGACAAACGACGTCGAAACCTGCACAAGAGCGGCCACTACGGGCACGTCGGGTTCAAGCAGCGTCTCGGCTTGTCGCTCTCGGGAATTCCCGTAGATATGATAGGCCAAGACTCATTTCGTTCATCGCATTTTAAACCGATTCAGTGGAATTCAAGGGGGCTCGACCGGGCGCAAAAGTGACGGGTGAAGGGGTGCGATGTGAGGTACACAAAAAGCCTCCGTCATCACGGCAAGCGCTTGCGGTAAAAAAAAAAAAAAAAGGCGACACGGTCGGGCAGCTCCTGTGCGCGAGGGGTCAAACTCTCAAGCAACGGACGACACATCAGGGGGGTAAAGAAGACGCTTGATTAGCCGCGGGGGGTCTGCAGCAATTTTATGAAGTGAACGGATCGGGACCTCGGGGACAAGGTTAATTATAGGGGAAGGAAAAACTCTGGACTTAATTATCGCGTGAAGTTAGCAAGCTGGGAGTCGCTGTAAAGAGTTTTGCTAACACTCCAGGACGGAAGAACAGTCGCCTGTTGGAGCTTCTCACAACAACACGATTAATGAAAACAGTGCGACGAGTTCACGGTCGCTGTCGGAAGGAAGAGGCCGACACCCTTCCAAGGTCTAAAGAGCGGTCACAGCAAGAGGTCCTCCGGAATCTCGGTGAAGAAGGCCGAACCTTCGTCAAGCTTACAGGGGAACTCAGGTGGGAAAAGGTCACGTTTACAAAGAGTAGAAAAAAAGAGGATATCAAACCGGCAAGATCGTCGACGGTCAACGCGATGGATCGCCAATGCTCCAGTGGGGCCAGCACTCGAAACACCGCACGCAGGAGCGGCCTCCGGGGGTCGGCAACTAGAACCGAAGTTCGAAAGAGGACGAGAAAAACGGCATAAGAAACTGGTCAACCAGGGATAAAATTTGACCAAGGCGGACGACGAGGACTCACGGAGCGGAGGACAAAGGATGAGGGCATCAGAGTCCTATCCCCGATTCGAAGGAAGACTCAATCTCCCTTAGAAAGATGATGTGAATGCAGGCTTTGCCCTGCAGGGCCCCAGCAGATGGACGTCGGAGGGCCGTTTCGCCCCGTTGGCGGCGAGGCGTATGAGGCTAAGGTCAAACGGAGGGAATGAGAAGATGGTCCGCCGCCGGCAAGTGGGACGCGTCGAGAACCTAGGGCGACGGGGGAAGCACCATGGGGATGCCTGCGGTAACTCCACAAGACAACGAAACTGAACAAATTCGGGTGGCGAATCGACCATTAGGCTGGAACACGAGCGATCGTGGTAGGTTGACAAGCGGGAAAATCCTATCCACAAAAACGATCTGACGGAAAACACACAACGATTCCGACGAAATAGCCATCTTGAAAGACCACCTTTGTAGTTGAGTAATTAAGCTGGCTAGAAAGTGAGATTACAAAAAATTCCTGAGAAGGTAATCCTCCATCAAAATTCCCTACTGATAATCACTCTCCGCAGAATATTCTAGTAATTTCGAAAGGTTTGGAAGCAGAAAGCGTTCATTTCATACCTCCCCGGAGGCCTCTTGGCGTGTGTAACTTTCCTGACTGGAGGTTGGCCATGCACACGTTTGTACTAACTGAGGAGGGACTGATATTTGAGAGGGAACTAGGGATTTTCACTCGAAGGGGGGAGAGCTCCTTAAGCACGGCCTTCTCGTTGATTAAGGTTAACTAACGGAAACAAATCAATAGCTGGACAATCAAGGCCCTCTCTCCAAGGGAAATTCACCACGAGGCGGAAGAGTTCCATAGATTCGCTCTAAGGAGACCCACCCAATCATAAGAAACGAGGGGAAACAGCGGTCTAAAAGGAAAAGTGGATAGTTCGACTAGATCCGGTCTACAGAGGAAAAGACCTGGCAAGGAGGGCCCACCACTCGGATAGGGCTCTCCTCCAAGCTGTAAACAAGAGCCGAGTGAAACACGGCTGGAAATAGGTCGCTCTAAATCTCCTGGCACAAATCTCAAAAAAAACGTTGAAAAAACAGCGGAAAGGGGACAGAGCAAGAAAGGGTCTACGTCGAAGGAGAAACTCAAAAGGGCGTGAATCGAAAATCGGCACGCAATATAAAACTGCAAAAAAACAAAGAGAAAGGGAAGCACTTCCATCCCAGTGAGCAGGCCGCGAAAGGTCCGGTTTGAATGAGGCCAACCGAGCTCCAACGAGTCAGCACGGCACGAGGGAAGGCGGCCGGAAAGTGCCCCGTCGAAGGCAAAACAGGGCGAAACTCATGATCTCTCAAGCACACGGGAGAGAGTAATCCTGAGGCAAGCTCGACCAAAAACCAACTGGCGGAAGGGGCCGCATGTGGAGAGAGCGCGGGGTGTGTGCGATCTTTACGGGGGTCAATCCGACCACCTTCGGCGGGAAAGAACTGGGAGTGAAGCGGTCGCGAAACAGACGGCGACCGAGTGCACCGCAGCTGCTTAACAAAGTTGGGAAGGAAGGGTCGGGGCCTGCAGCTGCGACATTCTCGTCAAGGGTCTGTGCAAAGGGGGGTGCGAAAAAAAACTAAAACCTCGCAAACGGGGGGCTGCTTCCCAGGAGAGACGATCTGGGGGTGCGCGCTAAATGGTCGGGGGAGAAACGTTGCCGAGGCAGCGTGAAGCTCGAGGCGTTCAACGCCGGACGATGGGGCTCTGGTGCCCTTGAACTCGAGGGGGGGGGGGGGGGGGGGGAAAAGGGGAGAAAAAACGTTTCGTGCTAAACTCGCCTCGGGGGTTTCCTGCTGAACTGGGGATCGGGGACGTCGATGATAATAGGAGCTCCGCACTTGGAAAAGAAAAGCAAGGAGAAGGGGAGACGGAAAAGGTCGAAGGTGGTCGCCCGGAGTCTTCGTTGAAGGCGAAGCGCACCTAACACGAAAGGGTGGGCCAATGTCCTAAAGGAAGGAGAGGGACGAAGATCTATCTCTGCCGCTGCCCGGCGCGCGAAGTCGTCCTTATAAACGTGGGGCGCGCATGAGCAATAAGGTGGGCGGGCCGCCGACAGCCAGCACTCTGAGAGCTCCCAATGCGGGTAAACGGCTCTTGCTAAAAAGCGACAAAGGGTGAGCAAATACTCGCCTAGGACGACTCAGGCGTCGGAAAGCGCGGTAAGACCGCTTGGTTGGCCTGTAGCGGCCAGTGCGTGGGTCGGCTGGAGGAAACTACGGCGGACGGAGGGGGTCGAGACGAGAGGGACGTCTTCGGTACTTCTAGGTAACTGGGCCCCGTGGGGATCCGGATAACTTGTGGAGGGAAAAAAATCGGTAAGATACGGAGCTTGAACGTTCCCCGAACCGAATCAGAGGGTTCCCTCACTGCAGGGAAAGCCGTTGAACAGGAAGACCCGAAACAAACGGAGTTGAGTCGCGGGTATTGACGCTGGCTGGACCATCGGTGGGCGGAAAAGAAAAACGAGCCCGTTAAAAACGAACAAGCGAGGACAAACGTAGTAAAAACTACAGTGTGCATCGATAGAATGAAAAACGGGAACGCGGTGGACCTAGCCCAATTCTGCAAAGGAAAAGTAAGGAACCGCATCAGCACGAAAGAAGTGGGGCGGGGAATCTGGCGGACTGCTCGGGAAAATCACTGGGAAAAAATGGCCAGCCGAAAGGAAATCCGACGAGCGGAACCGGTGATCTCGGGGCAGTCTGGTCAATTTTTCGCCTGGGTGAAGAGGGCGGATTCAGTGGCCAATCGACTGCGTGATCGACAAAAGGAACAAAACTGAGGGGCCGCTGAAAAAAGACAAGAGAAACCTGAGGGGCGCGAGGGAGACGGACAGGCACGCGAGGGAAGCCAAGCGCGTTGACAGGGGAGATATCTGAAAAGAGCTGGTTAGCCGCTCCGTGCCGAAAGGGAAAAAAATGAACAATGACTTGGGAAGATGAATCGGGGTACGTACGGAAGAGAGGCTGGGACGGAGTTGAAGGCGTTCTCAAGACCGCAGGGCGAAAAACGGGAGAGATGGTTGCTCCCAGAAGTCTGCGAAAAAGGGTGCGCGGGTCGCGAAACAAAGGGAAAGAGGCCTTAGCACCCGTCAGGCCGGTCCTGGATCGCCGTCCCGGTCACCCTCAAAAAAAAAAATCGGAAGTTGCGGGGGGCCGCGCGGCTAACTGCAACGAAAAAAACGAAGGGAGAAAAAAATCGCGCGGCGTGCTAGCTCTTAGGAGTGGACCCAGGTACGACAGGGGAATCAAATAAAAAAAAAAGTGCAAAATACCTTTCGGCAGCAAAAAAAAAAGAACGATACCGATCAGGGACCATGTCAACCGGAGGGCGGGAACATCTCAAGAAACAACAGAAGAACGCCCGAGCAGGGAGCTGCGTCGCCGTTTGTATCCGCACTCGCAGGCCAGCCGGATGAGTTCATCCGATCAACCACATCCGAAAGGAAAGAAAAAGGATGTGACCGGATGGATAAGAAGCAATGGAGCTCTTAATCTTTTCAAACGCGGGGGGAGCTAGGCATGAGGCGGCTCGACAAAATTTAAATCGATCACGTTAAAGGGAAGGAAAAAACCCAGGGAGACCCGCTGCTTGAGACTTCTGATCGTCTATCTGGTAGTCCCAATCGCAAAAGCCGCAGGGGTCTGAGACGCCAAACCGGGGGGGCAATTAAAGGCCGTGCTGAAGGCGTCCCACTGGGAAATCGAAGCGAAAGGGGACCCTACGAAAAGGGGGGGTACGTCAAAGGGTTAGAGAAATCGTCGTCCTTCCACAAAAGAGAACCAGCAGAAAAAAAAATTAATCAAACCTAGTCCCCAACAAAGAGCGGTTTCGACACGAAATCAAACAACAGGAAATCAGTGCAGTTGAAGAGAAATAGGGGGGTATCTGGAAGGGGGGGAAGCACAGCCAGTCGGCTCGTCCAAACGAACCCAAGCGAAAAAAGGAAGCGTCTCCAGCAGGGGGAAGAAACGGCGTTACTCGGTCTGAGAAATGGGCCGCAGCGACAGACCGGCCGGGCCCAAGATCAAAAAAGGGAGAAGACGCACAGCAAGCAACCGCGAGAAAGCAGCCGGGCCAGGAGGGCCGGATCACCAAAGGAGCGGGGTCCCAAAGCGTAAAAGAAGCAAAGAGAAGCGAAGGGGGGGGGGGCGGGAACGATGGGGTCGTGGTCTAAGGTCGGCAACAATTGTGAAGAAGGGGAAAAGCGCTCTGCAAAAAAAGTGTTGGGGTCTAGAAAGGGAAGGGGAGACAAGGGAGTCGCCGGAAAGCGCATGGATCGGCATCTTCTGACGAAGTCAGTAAGACAAAGAGGCGCCGGCGGTCCGACTCAAGGCACCAGTGTGGAAAGGTAAAGGAGCAAACGAGGGCGACGATCAAAGGAGGGCAGATCGCCACTTAAAAACCAGCCCTCCGAAATAGAATAAGACCTAGGAAGATAAAAAGCCGAAGAGAGTAGGACGACAAAACGCCGCTCACAGGACGGGGAGACCCTGCAAAAGAGCAGGCAGGAAATGCCTCGTAGGGAATCAGAACGCGTGAGTCATTAAAAAAAAAAAGGCGAGAAGGAACTGCTCAGAAAAAAGTAACAATCGAGCCAGTTCTCAAAAAAAAAAACGACGCGAGGCCGCTCGCCAGGGAGAAATAAGAACCGGATAGCGGCGGAACAGGGCCGGCACCGCCAAAAAGAAAAACAGCTAGAAGATACGTTCTTCGACTCCCGAGAAGAAGCAAAAGGGAGCGTAAGCACAGCCCAAGGTTGCTCCCCCGCCATTGGAGAAAGATCAAAAAAAACAAAGCTCAACAAAAAACTTGCAGAAGGTGTTGAGGACTGATCAAACAAAAGGAGCGCCGCGAGCTAAAAACCAAAATCAACCGAAGAGTGCCGAAAGTTTAAGTCGCGTCTCCGGTCGCTCCAGGAAGAAGAATCGACCAAAACAAAGAAAGATATAAGAGGGAAAGAAGGGAGCGAGATTAGCGGCGAACGCTGCAAATGGCACGTCTTCGGACCCAGCGGACGGGGGGGGGTTTTCGGAAAAAACAGGGGGCGGTGGGGTGGGCGTTCATCCAAAAAAGGAAGCTAAAGGGGCAGACATTGTGTGGAAAAGGGGGGGGGGGTCGGAAAGTTTCAAGAAGGTAAAAAAACCCAACGTGCCGTGCTCTTCTTCAACCAAGGTCCTAAAAAGGTGCGATTCTTGCGTCGAGAACTAAAAGAGAGTTGGATTGCCTGGTTCCTTCCGGTTTGAGACCGGGGTCAAACGTGCCGGAAAATCTTCCGGAAAAGTGCTTTGTCGCACCGGCGGGCGGGCTAACGCTCGCATCGGGGGGGGGAGTTGAATCCACTCGGAGACGGGGTACTTCTTTAGCCAAGAGGGAAAAGCACTAGAAGAGTCCCAAAGTTGGGACCAAAAAAGCCGATGATACCCGGGGAGTAAGGATCAGATCATTTCCAGAGGGGAGGAGACCTTCAAACGGTTACTGGTCTGATGACAGGCGTTGGGTGAAGAGGCGATCTTAGGAAAGGAGACGAAAAAGGTGGGCTCCAGGGCCAGGATAGATGAGAGTATCTTGAGAAGGTCTGCAGCAGGTGATCGGCATAGCAGGGAAGAAAAGGTGCAGTGGGGGGTTCTACACAAGGGAAGGGCAGTCGAACCGAAAAGAGAATCGAAAAGGGGCGCAAAACAAAAGTACGTATAGCTCTGAACGCTCGAGAGGATGCCCGGGGTCCTTAAAAACAGGGGGAGAGCGAGCCGCTAAAGAAATCTGTTTGTGCCGGACTAAAACACTCCCTGCTTCGCCGGGCAGGGAAAAAGAATGAGGGGTGAAACGCTCACTTGCGTCGCTCCAAACGGTAGGGGGGAGCCCGCGCTCAGGGGAGGAGGAAGAGCTAAGTGCGTGATGCTTTCTTCAGTCAAAAATCCGTCTTGTCTCTTGAATTGTCCGGCGTAGAAAATGGCTTACGAGAGGGGGCTACTAAGTCTAGAAAAGGGGGTTCATGACTCGAGGAAGACTGTGGGCTGCGAGAATTCAGTTAGTCGGTAGTTGGAGCCCGCTGGAAAAATGCGACGTAACGAGGAAAAAAACCTAGTTCTGAGGACAGGGCCCTGCACCTGCAGGTCGGACCGCCGATGGGTGGTATCGTAGTAAAAACAGAACGTGGAAGGGAGGGGGGGCGTGGTAGCCAGTACCGAGGGCGACATAACTGCTGCATGACTACTGAAGAGGTTATCGAACCCGTCAACCAGTCTAAGAAATAAAAGGTAGGAATCACAAGACGGGACATGGGGGGGGAGGAAGGACATCAAAGCGAGAATCAGGTTGCTACAAAGTCTTTCCACGCGCAGGGGGCAGAAAAAGTAGATGCCGGGTCAATCTTACATCATAGTCCGAAATTGCAGGAGGTCAGGTAAGAGGAGAAAGGGTACAGGAGGAAAGCAGTGAGATCGTCAGGGGGTATCGTCACTCTCTTATCTCATTCCAGAGGGGAATCAAGCTGCCAGAGTGATTCTTGATCAGTCGTAAGAGTCGGACAAATTGGAGGGGGGGGAAAAAAGAATCTGGAGGGGAGATGGTGTGTCCATTAAGGGATTATTGCGCGAAAAATTCAATCAGAAAAAAAAAAAAAAGTTAAAAGGGGGCCGGCGGAAACGCAGCGCGTCGTGCGGGCAGTTGTCAAAGCACGGGGAGCGCGTTAGCTAGATCTACGCCTTGTAACCGCTTATGACGTCTGAAAGGTGGTCAAAGATTTTCAGGTTACGGTCATTGGAGGCACAAGAGTGAGTGAGACGAAGGGTACGAAGGCAGCACTAGAAAAACTTAATAAGGAGGGGAAGGGAGACGCGGAGGAAGGGGAGTCTTTTAAGGGGGGGACCGTCCAGGACGTCGCATCGGGCAAAAAAGCGAAAGCCCTGTTGAGCGACAACAACCAACCAGGTTAGAGGAGTGCGACGCACGTGTCAAACTTTCTGGAGGGAAAAGCAGGACTGCTCAAATTCAAGGGGAACCGCCCTCTTGGAACGACCTCACGCTTCTCATTCGCTCTATACGGAAGAGAGCCTTTCTCTAAGCGAGGAAAAGGAACGGAAAATCACGTTACTCAAGGGAAAAGGCAGAAAGTTGAAAATATTACGAGGACTGAAATAAAAACGAGTCGGCGATAACCCTCAATTGATCGCGGGAATTTCAAACTAAGGTCCAGAGGTGATCGACGAAAGAGAAAAAAAAAAACATTATAGTTGGTCTCCAGGGGAAGAAAGGGAAGTAGGGGGAAAGGACGCGTGGCCCTATCTTTGACCTCACAGCTGTCAATAAGAAGAATTCAAAAACGGAAGGGGGACCAACCCCGTCTGAGGGGAAAATAAAAGGAAGGGAACTCTAAGGACCGGTTGAGCGGCGAGAGGACTAAGTGGGAGAGGGCAGCGCGCCCTGAAAGAAAATGAAAAACTCAATTGAACGAGAAAAAAAAGAACTCAGGGCTACCTCCCCCACTAGGGAGGGAGGGGCAGTTGTAATGGGTGGGAAAACTCAGAGCCTATGGTCAAGCTGTCAAGACTTTCTTAGCACTTTTGCGTTAGGAACTGGGTAACAAGCTTGAAAGGGGAAAGGACTACGGTAAAAGAAAAAAAAAGGAACTTTTTGTTTACGCTGAAAATCGGGAAGGAGTACCGAAAAATTGACATGTAACCGGCTGTGGAAAACCCGGAACAATGGACAACTCTGACATACAAACCAAAAAGCATTTCACTACCATCACGGGGGGGGAAAAGGAGACCTTCGAAAGAATGGCCGGCTTAGTATCTTTACGGTGGAACAGCTTGAGGTCGAAAGGGAAACTAACCCTGATCACAGAGACCGCCAAGACTACAAAAAGGGAAATCCGCCGCCGTCGGCCTAAGGGAGAAGAACACAAGGGCGGTCTATAGGTCAGGGACCGCCAAAAAAGAAGCAATTAAGAAGGAAGACAAAAGGCAAGCAAGCCCCCAAGCAACGGGCCGACACGATAAGTCGCAGCTAGAGGGGATAATTACGGGGAAATTTCACAGTTCTATTTTATCTGGAGACGAAGGACAAGCCAACGAGGTTCAGGAGAAGAAAGGGGAGGGGGTTCGGGTCAAGGAGGAAAAAACAAAGTAGTGGGAAGCACATTACAGTCCCTTCGCGGACCTTGTAATACAGAGGGAAAGAGCGGTAGCAGGAAAGAGTGATTACGTACGAGAAAAACAAGAAAAATGTTAGGGGGGGGCACTACTGCACCAGGTGTATTAGGAGTTGAAGATAAAGAACGCAGATCACCAGGAGGAAAGAAAAGGAGCCAAAGTTAGAAATTGAGAAACTTAAAGCATGAACTATTCTTCATATTAAATAATAGGGGAGAGGGGGGGAATTCACGTCTTCCAACCAACAAAGGGGACGTAATCTTAGAAGACCACAGAGGGGGGGGGGGGGGGGCGAGGGCCTAATCAATTTCGACGCTTACAGAGGGACATTCCCTTTAGGAAAACCACAAAAAGCGGGATAGAAAAAACACTATTCGAAGCTTAAAATACATAGCAAGATTGGCTAACAAAAAAAAAGCGGAGAGATTAACCAGAGAAAGGGAAAGCATGCAAGCAAGGAGGCAGGCTAGGTTAGCAAAAAAAGGGCCGGCCGCCGGCTAAAGAAACTGCTAATCATCGAATAGACCTATATCCCCACCGAAGAATGGGAGGAGCAAAGGAAGGGAAAAGGCAAGTGAATCAGTCCGATCAGAACACTCCAGGGAGAAAAAAACACCCCAATGGGCAATCCTACTTGCGAAAAGGGGGTTACGGTGGTATGCAGTCACGGGGGGAAAAACCAAACACGCCTCTTCTCAGTCGAAACCATCACGCGGCCGCCGCGGAGGAAAACGAGGACGAGAGCTCAAGAGCAAGGAAAAGAAGGAGTCTCGCTCCTCAAAAAACAGGATTAGATTAAAAATATAGACAAAAGAATGTCGGTAGAAAAAAAAGAAAAAGCGGCGGGTGAAAATGGGGCCGCAAAGTATCAGGGGGGGGGAAAAGATGGAAATCGGCGAGCTGCCTAGAAATCCAACTAAAAACTCGGACGTTGGAGGAAAGAGGGGACCAGCTGGTCTAAAATGCGGCGTAGAAAAGAGAGCCAAATTTCAGGGGGAATAGCAGCGGGCACAACTTCCAAGGTACTGGACAAGGGTATCGCGACGAAGAAAACGCTAACCCGGAAACCTGTGGGTATTTCGCCTCGAAAGGAAGGGGGAAGTCACGAAAATCGCCTAGCAGGAGGGGAAGGCGGCCAGTCGGGAAACTGGGGGGGGGGTCGAAGAAGCTAAAACGTGGTTTTGGGGTGAGCAAAGAGGCTGATCCCTTAAGTCCAGCGGGATCAGATAGAGAGTAGAAAAATGGTGACAAAAAGGAACAGATGGAGAGAAACGGAAAAAAGTCATCCACGGTTAAATCTGGGCGTTAGAAACGCAGGGGGGACCTCTGGGAAGGGTCGGGACAGTTGTGGGGGAAGGTTGATAAAACGTCTAGAAGTCTAGGGGGGAATATGACCGCCTCGGGGAACCATTTCAGAAGCGCGGTTAGGCTTGAAGAATGGCTTCATCTAATAGGTCGCATCTATTGTCCCTTTCTTTAGGAGCCTCCGTGGTGCAGTCCAGGCGGGGAAACTGCCGCGTGACCATATTGCGGCCGTTATCCGTTCGATCCATCAGGACATTCCAAAAAACGCGACAGGGACCTTAACCGGAGAAGGAGGGAAAAACGTTGGGCACTCCGACATCTGCGTCAAAACTCCATGTTTTTGAAGGACTATAACGAAAAAAAAAGAGGATCCTCGTCGGCGATTGGAGTAACTCTGAAAGGGGGATCCATAACAACCAACGGGGGCCAAGTCAAGGATGAGGAAGAGACTGAGGGGAGAGGAAGTCTAAAAAAAAAAGCCGGATGCTTGCGCTTCAGTCTCGCGTAGACTGGGGGAAGGTGAGGTAGCCAATTGTTTGGCTTAATACGGAGGGAGGAATGCTCAGAAAGCGTGAACACGGCGTGAAGGAGAGATTCCGCTATGTCACTGAGAGGGAGAAAATAATGCTCGTATTTGTTAAAAACTGGGAGACAAGGGGGGTGCGGGTTTAATACGTCGCTAAAGAGGGGCAATCTCCACTAAGAATTCCGCTTCCCACAGACATTAGCAAGGAAAAGGAAGTTAAGCTGATGGAGAACAACTCTCTGGGGGGGGAAGGAGGTTTGAGCTTTTAGCAGAAGTTAAAAAATTACAGCTGGGAAAAGGAAAGACACGGGTGTCCCCGACGGACATCAATAGGTTTCTCGGAGAAGAAAAAGCATGGTGCACTTACAAAAGGGAGCTGGGGAACAAAAAAGTGATTGAAAGAGAAAAGCTCATGAAAAAAAAGAAAGGACATCTGGTCAAACTCGACGTGGTCAACCTGAGAGGTCAAAAAGACCTCAGTACAGCACAGATTCCTCCTGATCACTGAAGTCTAAGCAAGAGCTGAGGGCCGGCTAGGTAAGAGGGGGGAGGAACGAAGCGGTAAGGAAGGGAGAACCTCAGGAATCAATTCCCTCGTAATAAGCAGCTCGTAGGAGGGCTAGGGGAATCAAAGATAAATTCGTTTTCAAAGTTTCTCAAGGGATCAAGGGCATATAGGGTAAAGGAAGGGTATGGACGAGAACTCAAAAAAAAAGACAAGCCACCAGGGGGCGTGCGTAAAAAACAACCCTGTCGCGCATGAGAACTGATGGAACGTGAGACGGGAGCTTTCGTAAGATCATCACGGAGATTGACTGCTCCAGACGTTGACCGGAAGATCTGATAAAGCATTTCTGCCGGGGGAAAAAGGGGGGACAAGGTTTGCGGGCTTAGACAAAAGACAAGATGCGGAAGCCGAAAAAAAAGAGAGGAAGGGGACTCAGCCAGAGTAGCCGGTTGACCTTGAATTCGCGCGGGAGTTAATTAGACAGCGTGCGAAATGACTGAAGGGTGGGGGATCCGAGAGAAGACTATTAAAAAAACTAGGGTGGGGACGAGAAAAGAGGAGCCAGGTAGATAAAAAAAAAAAAAACTTAAGGTAAAATGATATTACAAGGCTCCGCTTCGCGTCCGTTCGGCCGAAGGAAAGGAAGCGCAGAACCGCACCGATCTCCCCCCCAGTTAGATTGAAAAAAACTCACGAAGACGAAAAGGACGTCAAACAGGATCGACGGGAAGGGGAAAATAGCAGGAGGAACAAACGCGTACGAAGAAATGGTCCTTGATACAAAAAGTGGAAGGGACCAATATTGCTGTTCCACTAGCGGCTCATAATAAATCAGCAGGAGTCGAGGGGGGAAGAACAAGGAAGCCGTGAAAAAAACTCCCCGCACGCAGCCGAAAAGGGGGGGTCAGGCATACTCAAAAGGTTCGGATGAATGGAGTCTCTATAAATAGGAAGGAACCAAAAGAACGACCTCTCAGAATAGGCAAACCCGGAAAAATTTTGAAAATACCAGGGAGAAATACAAAAGCTCTACACTCGGTGCACGGTAGGTCAAGAGAAGGATTGAGACAGGGTTTGAAGACCAAGAAGATCTAGAAATTCCGCAATATGACGAGCAGAATAAAAGGCACCCTGCGTCGGGCGGTCAGCGAGGGAGAGGGGCTGAAGAAAAACGCATCGGGGCTAGATTGCCACCATGGCTATTTCCCTATGAGTCGCCACGTTGCGTTGGCATTGCGTGAGGAAGGGCCGGGAACTTAAAAACGAAGACGTAACTACTGATTGCCGCGATCCAAAAGTGGGGGAAGGAGGGGAGAGAACCTCGGTCTTTCCTAGTTTTCCTGAGTGGAGCACAGGCTGAGAAGCCGGTACAACGCGGAAATAAAACGAAAAAAAACAGCTGGGAGGTGTACTACCGAAGCGCAGAAAAGGGGGTAGCACATGAGGATGTCCCTGTAGGAAGCGATCGTAGTGGGTTCTTATAGACTGCCCTAAAAAATCATCACTGCGCCGGGAAAGACAAAACCTAAGTCGAAAACCGGGAAAGAAGAGCCCCTTTTTAATCGAAAAACACCAAAATGGGGAAAAGTCGTATATATCAAAAAGCGAGGGCGATCAGTGACAGCAAATGGGAATCAAAGTAAGCCATACGCACTCCTTTAAAGTCGCCCAGGAAAAAGGATACTAAAGCAATCTCAGCCGAAGCGAAGGGGGAGGGTCAAAAACCAGTGACTAAAAGGGTTTAGCTTTACTCTCAATAGAGTCAACCTAACGCACGATCAAGCATGCCTCCAACGCGGCGTGTGGTCGGGAGAGGGATTCAAACAACATGAAACGTTGATAAGCTCTGGAAAAACGTGGGTCAGAAAGGAATTACTGTAAGTAGTCGTACTTGTCACGCGGGGTCAGGGGGGAATCGACATTTCCCGGCAGAGGGAGGGGAACATTACTAATCGCTGCACAAGTAAAAAAAACCACCCCCACCGGGTTGGGGATAAGGAAAAAGGTCAAAACCAAAGCAGGAAACGACATAAAGAACTTTGGCGAAAGGGACACGCTTCAATCTTCAAGCTCTCGCCAAAACGCATGAACCGGCACCAGTCATACCTATTCTGGAGACAGAAGATTTACCCTCTGACGGCACTAGAAAAACCAATGTCATCTCTAACAGGACAAAGATTAGGAGTCGAAGCAAAGTATAAAAAGGGGGGGGAGGGGGGAATAAAATCGTACGGAGAATGAGACCAATACAGAAAGCCCCTTTCTTTTCAAAGAAATCAGTTTATGCTAACGCTTCATAGAGGGAAAAGGAAGAGACTAATACCAAAAAAAAAAACCATAGCGGTTCAATCGCTCTCAAAAAAAGGACAGCAGCAACATAACGACAAGGCTGAGAGCACATGTCAGAACAAAAAAGGATCAAAAAACAAAAAACAAAAAAAACCTCAGAATATCAGGAGAAAGTTATGGAAGGGGGAAAAAGTCAATTATATCCAAAATGCCAAAAATAAAATTCTTCAGTGGGTCGTTGAAGAGTCTTAAAAAAGGAAAAAATTTCTATAAGAAAGACGGGAGAAAAATAAGGAAAAAGTGTAAAACAACCGAACATCTGTCAAGCGGAAGGTGGTCGTGATGAACCGTGATGTCGGAAAAAGACCACACCGACGAAAAACCAAAAGAAGAGGACCGAAGCGTGGAGAAAGGGTAGATAAAAAAGCTACGTCAATCAAGCTCCATTAGAAC
>Ga0179591_1291868_pt1 | contig 15370 bp, 15 predicted proteins | sample CZOMad2_1_08_16f_FD_182891 | JGI IMG/M metagenome (GOLD analysis project Ga0179591, IMG submission 182891) | Vadose zone soil fungal communities from Angelo Coast Range Reserve, California, USA - CZOMad2_1_08_16fungal (PacBio error correction) | ecosystem: Environmental > Terrestrial > Soil >...
GGACTCTCAAGGGGCCGGGCTGAATGGGGGGGGCGGTGGGGTAAGGGGAGATAGGGATCGGGCGCGTCAGGCGGTAGCCGCCTTTGTTTTCTTTCCGCCTGAGAGGTATTTCTAAAGGGCCTAGAAATGGAGCTTCGTCCTTTAAAAAGCTACATTGTTAGAGGGGGGGGGAGGTCTAAGTAGAAAAAAATTCCATCCCCCGAAAATTCATCAATTGTATGGACTCAGACCCGGCATCGAGGGGGAAAGGAGAAAAGGGGATAAGCCCGTGGCGCCTTCAGTTAGGACTGCGTGGAGTGCCAGGCGGACCTTTGAAGATAAGAATTCTTTGGGGTTTCATCGGGAAGATCCGGATCAGAGAACGGGTGTTCCGAAAACAGGGTAAAAAAAAAGGGGAAATGAAGGGACGTATAGTCAAAGTTCGGCAACGAACCTGCGACGAAGATCCCGCCGCGACCATGAAAGCCGGAGAGTAAACAGGGAGGTCAAAACTAAAGGAGTCTTGGGAGGGGGGTGTTCTTTAAGACGGGACGCGGGAACGAAAGTCTGGGGCGCGCCGGAAAAAGACCATTGGAACGGATGAAAACCTCAAAAGGGAAAAAATACTCTGACCGTTTAAAAAAACTTGCCAATAAGAGAAACTCCGATGGCGTCTTACTCTGAGGGTGGGCAAAAAAAAAAAAAAAAAAGGGAAAGGAAAACTTTGAAGGGTGAAAAAATGCTCGGAAACAATCACAACATCTCGGGGAAAGGGCTACCTTGTCTACGCTACGAGGGAGAAAATCTTCGTGGGAGAGCAAAAGAACTAATGAAATGAAAGGGAGTTTTGGAGATCCGAAGGTGATATGAGCAGGTTCTCGAGTTGTAGTGTGGTTAAATGACGTTTATCTGGGGCTACACTGCCCGTGTTGGCTCGGTCAATTAGGGGTGGAACACTCGTGAATTTCTCCATTGTCTGCCGGCGTCGAGGGCTGTAATCCACGAAAGGAAAGATCAGTTTCCACGGTGGGAAAAACGTGTGGGTCGCGTCGAAACTGGGACCCGGAACGTTCTTGACTTTCCGGCGATCCAAAACAGCGGTTAAGGGAAGTCCGAAGTGAAAACCAAGACGAGGACCTTCCGCAGAACCCGTCTCGCAGGCTTTCCTTCTCCGTCCCGCTCAGAAGTACTATGTTTGCAAAACCGACAAAAAAACCCTAGTAAGAATAAAGAAGGACCCCTTTTTCATCCTTTTACACCGTCTAAAGGAGCTCCGAACATCAAAAAGGATCTGTTAGAAGTCGGCCAAAGCGAAGTACACCGCAGTTAGGACTGTCTCTAACTCCCGTAGACGGGCCTGCAAAAAAAAAATGTCGAAAAAAAAACGAAACGGAGAAAGGGGGTTCCTCGAGCTGGTACACCCGCTTTCTATTCCGTGAACTGGACTATGCTTGGACACAAAAAAAGCAAGATGGAAAAAGAACCGGATCAAACGAGTGAACAGGGAAAGGGCTGCCGCGTCCAGAAATCGCGTACCGCAATGCAGCTAAGAGGCCAACGGTCTAGTCGGGGAAAAAAAGCGGAGCAGAAAGCCGAGCCAGCCGCTTCAGAACAATCGAAGGTCCCTGTTCAGAGAGACCTGAGTTCAACGACCTGGGGTCAAAAAACAAGGCATCGACCTGCTCAAAAAAACCAGGAGATCACGCCGGCCAACGCTCGACACTAAAGAGACAGGGGCGAGCATCCTCGTCGATGACTCACTTTCATCGCGGCTTTACCATGGACGACTGAACTCATCAGGGGGGGGCACCCGAAAAAACGCGGAGGGGGGGGGATGAGGCAAGGGGGTTCCCATCTCAAAAATAACCTTTCAATGGAAGCCTTACTCCGGCGAGACCGCCTTTGCAGAAAGGAGAACTCTTTAAAAAACATCACCATCTAAAGTTTCTCAGAATGGGGGAGGGGAATTCAAGGAAGACAACATTTGAAGACTTTTGAGTAAAGGTTAGCCTGTATCGTCTCGGAGGCCATTCTGTGCGAATTTACTGCGATGGGGGGACCTAGTTGGAAAGAGGGGGCTCAGGGGAAAGAACGGGGTGGTTGCGTACTACCCTTCGGGCCACCTCTTTTTGCTTCACCTCGGCCAAAGGAAGCGATTGGTCCTTGTCACAAAGACTAATGAGGAAGGTCCTCGGGGGGTCAATTTTGAGCCTTTTGCCCGACGTCGGCCTCCAGGCTAGAACAAGGGAGCCAGAAGAGAAAAGACGAAAAGAGGGGGTAATAAAAGGCCAGCAGGTTCACAGAACGAGCTGCGCTTGTGAACTTGCCGACCCGGACGGGGCCTGGCCTCCTTCCAAGTTAGAGAGGGGAAAGTTATACTAATGAGACCACCCTCGGCCGGGGGGCGTCCTGCTAAACAAACAAATAAAGCTTTGTGAAAATGCGGACCTCCATGTCAAAGTTTTCCAATTTTTCGCGGACCATCCGACGAGGACAGAGGAACATTGGTGAGAAGAGTTGAGGGAAGGGAAAAAAGGCGGCCATCTCAGCGACCATCAGAACCGGGCGATCCGGCCGCCAAGGGTCCCTCAGTTGCTGAGTTCTTGGACAACGTGGACGTCGACTTTGAAGGAATTAGGCAGGAAGAGGGCGTCAGTTGGAGGAGGGGCCCACATCCTCAAAAAAAAAAAAATGAGGAGGGGAATGGGGGAAAGATATAGGAGGTGGGTGGCAGGACTAAAAATTTATTCCTTGACCGAATGGCTGAGTCGACGTCCAACTGGACTGGAAAAGAAATAGAGAGAAACTGACCATTGGGGGGGGGGGATAGGTAGTGGAGAGGAAGATAAGGAGTCGTCTGTCCTCTGGCCTCGGCGTCTGGGGGGTCCTAATGCTACTGGATAAAACGTTCAGGGAAACCTTGAAGGTAAGATAAAAATCGGCAGGAGCGCTAAAAGTGACCCAAAGGAAAAGGAGGACTCAAGAGGACCAACTCCCTCTTGCTTTTCTAATACTAGCTCTCATGGAGAGGGGGTGAGGGAGATTACTCTGCTACCTGGGACATCTAAAAAAATCTCGGGATTATTCCGAGCTCCTGGGTAGGCCAGGGGAAAAAAAAAAAGCGAAGTTAAAAAGATAGAAGGAAAGATCGGCTCGGCAGGGCTCTTCCCGTGTTAAGAGCCGGGCTGCGACAAACTTCAGGAAAACGGAGTAAGAAATGGAAAAAAAAAATCTGAAAAGGCCTGCGGCTGGAAGCCTACCTACACATGAATGCAAACAATCTCCTACTTGGGGGGACAGATTGGAAATCAAAAAGCAAGCAGGGAGCCTGTCACACAAGGTGAAGGAAAGTCGCCAAGTCTTCGGCTCGGCGTCACCTCTCATTCCAGCTCTCCCGCAGTTCCTCCGAGCAAAAAGAAGAACCTGAGAATGAAGAAAGGGCGGCAAAAAAAAAAAGGGGTCCGGCACATGGAGCCTTAGTTCTTCAGAAAAGGGTCGGTGTCACCGCGAAAAAGGAAGGGTGGAAGGAGGTTACTCGTTAGACATCGATCTCACATTTTCACTCTGAGAGCGGTAAAGAGAAGACAAGTGCCCGGGATTGAGGGTCCGGGGGATGGAATAAAAGAAATAAAAAATCAGGGCGAGGTTAGGGGGGCCTCTATTATTGAACGTACTAAATTTAAAGGGTCCAGGCCGATGCTCTGAGTTATAGTCTAGGTGGATTCTAAGCGGGGGCCGGGTCTTTGGGGCGTTCCCTTATCCCTGGTTCAAAAGGCCGGTCAGATGAGCACTGGAGAAAAGGGGGGGAACGGGGGAAAGAAGACGGACATTTGGACTTAGGCGCGCAGCAGGCTCTTCTAGCACAAGGGCCGATGCTGCTGAACACTGGAAAGATAGAGAACGGTTGGACAGGGGGGAGGCTGCACGGTGAGGGGAACGCGATCCGCTGGACGAAAGGGGCAGTTTGGGATGCCGAAGGGAAAAGCAGGGGTATCAAGGGGGATGTGACAAGATCGAGGCAGGCCAGCATCGCCCTGCACCTTTAAAACGCATTGAGTACCAAGAGGGAGGGGAAAAACCACACGAAAGGTTTCCGGCGTATCCGTTTCATCCTCCAGGGAGGACATTAGTAGAGACGTGAAAGGAGAAAGTCCAGGGAGGGTTTTCGCAGGGGTGGGGAAAGGAGGAGTGGGGAGACCGATCCCAGTCGCCGGGATCGCAGTGAGGGAGCCTTCAAAGGGAAGAGGATCAGAGAACCTGGGGGTGGGAGACAGGCATAGAACGCATAGGTGGTTTTAGAAGGTGGGGTCTGACCATCAGTGCCTAGAGGGGAAAAGCGTAAGGAAAAGCGAGGAGCAAAAACGGGTGGGTCGGAAAAGGGAGTCCGTAAATCCGTGCATCTGTAACCTTCGAGCGTTAGCGCCGTACCTGAATTGGATCGGGGCGAGCCGGAGAAAACCGCGTCTTTTCGTCAACTGCAAACCCGCGAAAACGACATCAATAACCGAGATGTTCAACAGGGGGGGGGGGGAAAGCGTAGCGGAGAAGTTGAGGACGGGATCCCTCCAGACCAAGCCTTCAAATTATACAGCACTCTCAGAGGCCCCCTCGTCAGGGACTAGAACGTAGTGTGCCCTAGAGGGGCGTATACTACCTAAAAAATTTAAAGCACACCCCTGGAACCAAGAGGTCCCCGGATTGTGCATGGTGGATTCAACTCAGGCACGAAGGGATCTCCGGAAATCTGCACCGAGTGCAGGCACTCGCTGGCACGTTGCAGCCTCGGCCGGAAGCGCATAGAATTACCATAGTGGCGCGAGTATCAAGGGGGTAAATCAGAAAACGCGTATAGCTTATTGGAAATGTTCAGGAAAATCCATAGAGGAGGCAGACTAGATACCGTCCTGGGTGCAAGAAGTTCAATGGCAGAGGTTCACTTCTCAGCTACTGCCCTCCCATACTTCCGTCATAAAACTTCTTACCGACAACCGAACGGGGAAGGAACCGTTGCGTCTCCCCTTTCACTATTTCAACCGTGGACATCAGAAAGGACCAGGGCGATGGGGGGGAAGGCGGGAAGGGGATGATTTCTCCGGAATAGTTTCTCACCTGCATATCTTCAAGCTCTCTGGTCTGAAAGGCATTACACCAGAGGACGGCCATAAAGAGGGATCCGGAGTTAAGATGACCAGGGAACACTAATGAAAAACGCTCGCGAAGCCTAACAGGTCCGAGACATCGGGTCCATACTAAGACACGTAGTTAAGGAAAGGCGCCACTTGGGTTAACGAGGGGCGGAAGGTTCCAATCAGGAAACGGGGAAGGGGGAATGAAGACTTAGTCCCATCCACTGTAAGTTAGTGCTCTTTCCTTGGCAAAAAAAAGGACTCCCGGCTACGATAAGGAGCGACCAAACTCGTGGGGGAGATCTGCAAAGTGCGACTAGCAGGAGATATCCGGAAACTCAGAGCCAGCGGCACGGCTCGGAGGAAATGCGCAACACAACAAAGGGCGGGAGGAAAAAAAAATATATTGGATGATCCTGGGGTGCCTCTTTGGGGAGTACGTAGCAGGAGATCTCGTATTGAGGGGATTAGCAAAAAGAAGCTGGGCGATCGTGGCGCCGAGAGGGAAGGAAAGCTCACTCGGCTTCTCAAGGGGATTTTACTCAAGCGCCCGTAAAATACGGCAGGAACGGAGGGCGGACGAGCTTGGAAAGTAGTGTAAGAATTGAGATTTCAGATGGAATCTTCTACCGTTCCGGCTTCGGGGATCGAACTTAGGGGTGCCGTGTGAAGAGGATACCGGGGAGCCGGGGAGCCAGCTGGAAAATCTTTTTAAAAGGGCATGGCTCCAGAGGACTTATCTGGGTTCGAAAAAGGCAGGCGAGACGATAAAAAAGGGAAAAAAAGCGAAGGGGGTCTGAAAGGTGACATCTAAGGGAGTCTAGGGGAAAAGGCACCGTGTCTTTTGGCGTTACGTCCGGGACGAGGGAAGACGGTGCCGAGAGGGAGAATCAGACATAGGATCAAATTGAAGAGGGGCAACCTCGATGCTATCGGCCACGAGTAAAGGTGGCCCGCAATTGACGAAAGAAAGAAGGAACTCTTAGAAGAAAAAGGGAGGAATGCCGGAAAAAGAGGAAAAAGCGGACAGCCAGGGGAGGTAACCCTGAAAGGCGGTGACTGCACCGCTACCCAGAACTCGACTTCGATAAAAAGTGGGCAATAGCGGAGGGAATGAAACAGGGGGAAAAGGGGAGGGGGGGAACGGTGTTACCTACTGCGGTTGGAGGCAGGGGGCAGCACGGGGAAGAAAAGGAAATAGGGGGGGGATGGGGGGCGATGGTGGAGGGGGGGGAGGGGGGGGGGTAGGGGGGGGGAGGGGGGGAGGAGAGGAGAGGAAGGAGGAGTGGGGGGGGGGGGGGGGGGGGGGGAGAGGGGGGAGCAAGAGGGTAATGGAGGAAGATAGTGCGTTGGGGTGGGGGGGGGGGGGGCTAGGGGGAGGTCGGTTGTGGAATGTGGGGAGTCGTGGGGGTAGGGGGGGGGAGAGGGATGCGCCACCGTAGGGGGTGTGCGGGTGGGGGGATTGTGGGGGGGAGATGCAACGAGGGGGCAGGGGGGATGGGGCGAGACGGAGGGGAGGAGGGGGTATAGGGGTAAGGGGGTGGGGAGGGGATACAGGGAGAGAGAGGAGTGAGTAGCAGAGGGGGGGGGGAGGGTGAGATAGGGCGGCTGGGAGGAGTGGGGAGGGGGGATGCGAACGGGGGGGAGCAGGGAGGGGAGGGGAGGGGGGTGGGGGGGGAATGGGGGAGTGTGGGGGGCGCTGGGTGGGGGTCGTGGGGGGGGGAGGGGGGGGATTGGGGAGGGGCGGAGAGGATGGAGGGGAGGGATGGGGATAGTACTTGGTGAGGGAAGGAGGGGGAGAGGGCCCGAGAAGAGGGGAGGAAGGGAGGGAGCAAGCAGGGCCAAGAAGGGGTGTGGGGGGGAGAGGGGGGGGGGGGGTAGGAAGTAGTGGGAGGGTGGAAAGACGTGAGGATAGAGTGTGTGGGGGGGGGTTCTGTGAGGGTGTGAGGGGTAGGTAAAAGTAGGGTGGCGGGGGCTGAGGAAGGGGGTCGGGATGTTGTGTGGCCTGTGCTAGGAGGGGGGTGGGTGGGAGTAGTTGGTGGGCGCACAAGGGAAGCTACGCTCCAGCAGAAAAAGAGGGGGGTGGTAGTGATTGGTGGCTCGTGGAGGGTGGTACCGCAATGGGGGGGGGGAACGGTTAGGGGGAGGAGTGGGGGGCGAAGGTGGAGAAGGGGGGAGTTGAGGGAGGAGGGGGTGGGGTGTTTGTTAGTTTCCGTACGTTAATGAGGGGGGGATTTTGGGTGGGCCGGGGAGGAGGGATGGAGGGGGAGTGTACTAGGGCCGCTTTTCGGTTCCTTAATGTCGAGTAGAGCAAGGGGACGCAAACGTTAATAACTCCACCTTTTTTCAAAAACAAAAAAAAGGCACACGTTGCCGAGTGAGGGAGGTGGAACATGTGGAGGGGGTGGGGAGTGGGAGTCGAGGGTTAGGAGGGGGGGGGGGGGCCGTTAAGGGGGTGGGGGTGGTAGCGAGTGGTCGGGTGTAACTTTCCTTTTTGCCGTGCGGTTGTATGGAGTCGGATAGCGCGGGCTTGGGGGTATTTCTCTCTCAGGAGGAAAGCTAATTCTCTGTTGCATCCGGGATTGAGGGCGGGGTGGCGAGGGTTCGGTCGGTGCCGAGTACGTGCGGATGGAGGAGAGGGCGCGGTACGTCTTCCTACGGTTACCTGTGGAGAGGAGGAATACGGCGATAAGGGTCGGTCCGAGGGGTGGGGGCGAAGTGCGGTGGGGGGTAGGGGGGAGTCGAAGGGGCGGGGAGCGTGAGTGACGCGGTAGGGAACCAGGGGTGGGGTTCCAAGAATGATGTGGCCGAGACGGGGGATGGCTCAGGCTGAGGGGGAGCAGGGGACCAGAGTAAGTGGGGTCTAAGCTAGAGGGGGGGGAGGTGGAAGGAGGGGTTGAGAGGATTGGGCTGACTGGTGGGGTAAAGGAGGGTCTGTGATCTGTCGGGGGAGGCAGGGGGTTCGGTGAAGATGGGGCTACGTGGGGGGGTGGGGTGGGAGGTAGGGGGGGGATGAAGGACGCAGGGTAGGGGGGGGCTGGTCGGAAGAAGGAGGTAGGGATGGAGGAAGCTACTCTTTTCCTGGGGGACGGGTGCGCTATCCGGGAGGGTCAAGGGCAGGGCGAGGAAAAGGGTGGACCGGTGCACCCGGAGGAGGAGGCAGCCTTCTTTTTCTAGGTTCCTTCCTCGAGACGGCTTTTTCTCCAGTACTAACTCTACGTGTTGAAGGCTCCGCACGGGGGGCGAGCCTGAAATGGGAGTTGGTACTCTAGAAACAATACCTTCGGAAACAGTTGCTTATTAGTCTCTATTAAAGGAAGTCTACTTCCAGCCGTAGGTCGCGTACCCCGGTAAAAAACTGGAAAAAGGAGAGATGGGGGTTGGTTACCTGAACTCGCTTTTACCCCCCCCCTAGAAGCTTCCCGGTGAAAAGTCTTCAATGGGGGGCCTAAAAGGAGCGAAAGTGGCCGCCTTCAGGGCAACAACTTAGACGCGTTCCATTAGTACGAACTTCTCCCTCCAGCTATCTGTCCCTGAACCGTGAAACAGGTCCAGGTTCCGAGAAGAGGTAAAAACATCGCGGCAGCCACGCCCTAAAGGAACGAAGATAAAGTACATCCAGTCTGCGAAACTAAAGACGAACTGGGAAATGTAGCCCTTGGCGAAGGCCGGTTAAAGGTTTACGCAAAGGTCATCAATCCTCTATCTCCTTCTCTTAAAGGATATAGCAAAAAGTCGAACACATCCACGGAAAGACACCCTCTTGGGAGAGAAGACAAATTTCCCTCGCGAGGCTCACTGGAATCGATCAACTGTCCAGGAACTAGGTGAAGGCACCATCTAAACCCCCGCCCAGAAAGGTTTGAAAGTGGATTGTATCCATAAAAGGGTATCCCGTCCCTCCAGGAACTGAGAGAAAAAGCCGCGAGGCACCTGTTCAGGCTTCGATGCGTACGAGGTCACAGCCATCAAAACAGAAATGGCGATGCAAACCAGGGGACTCGTTTAAAAAAATGCCTTCCACCCGCTTCCCTGTTGCCGGACACGGGGTGGCGTGAAGGACGGAAGGAGGGGGTCAGGTATGAGGATGGGACTTAAAAAGGACCTGCGAGTGGACGCGGGGCGCCGAAAGGGTCCCTAATAAGGGCGCAGGTTAAATTCCAACTTTTGGTATACTAACTACAAGCTGCCACCGAAGGGCTTAGCCCCTCGACCATTCTGAGATGGGGAATTCGGAGGTAAATGTCCCAGCCGAGAAAGGTTCGTGTGGGTGCCTCATCCGGTTCCGACGGTGCAAAACAAGGAAACCTGGCCTCCCTGGCCTACTCCTCAGGGCATACGCCGAAATTCCCTCAAAAGGGCGCTTTTTTAAAGGCCGACCAAAAAACGCGGCCGGCATGAAGAAGCGAGGTAGCGCGGGCACATGTAGGAGTAAAAGAACAGGCCAAATCCATTATCTGGGGGAATTCTCTACAACCGCAGCTGTCTTTGCCGCGGAGCCAGTGAACCTTGTGGAAATAGGTTTACTGTGAGGGAAAAGAATCCTTGATAGTAAACATGTTAACCAGGGAGGAAGTATAATGAAAGGAAATCTCTCCTCTGGAAGAATTACTCTAACCGTATCTTCTATCCGGAACGAACAGTGGTCAGCTGGAGCTTCTCTAGTTGACTTGGACTTACTCGTGGAACGTAGAAGTCGGGATCGGGCATGAAAAAAGGGAACCTTGAGAAAAAAAGAAGAGAGAGCAACAAAAAAAAGTTTATTAAGGAAAAGATATTAATGTGGTGGGGGGAAACGCAAGTACGCAATTCCTTCCTAAAATGAAACTCTTAAGGTCGAGCCACTCTGCGTCCAATACCTAAACTGCAGCTTAAAATGTTCGGCGGACGCCGCGGAGACGGGTCAGAAGTACTCTTCAGGAGGCTTTTCCTGGGCGACTTCTACCTTTAAAGGAGACCTGGCCGAAGAGACTTGCGGCTGGCCCAATACCACCCGTTCCAAACGAGACACTTAGAAGACCCACAACGAGGGCTGTCGAGCAGGGGAAGCCCATGATCTTTTTTCGTCCGCTACTACTTGCTACCGGTGCAGGCGCTAAAAACCCGCGCTGGAGGAGCCTCCGTCTTCCTGGTTCAAGTCAAACAGCATCTGTCGTGAGGAACTGCTGAGCAGGTCGTAAAAAGCTGAAAAAGAGATAACGGGCTCGGAAAAAGGAGGGGCTCTCCAATGCGATCGCTGTTCTCACCTATCGGCAAAAAGAGCTTTCCAATGGACAAAACATCTAGGAAGGTAAGGGGGAACTCGATAAAAGGAAACACAGGGAACATCTCCGAAGGGGGGTGGAAGTGAGGGTCTCAGAACCGCGATTGTTCCATAGGTCTTCCTGAGCAACCACACCTGTGGGGGACTTTAAACTCGCCAAGGAGGATCTATGGCGTCACCTCTATCTTAAATCTCTCCCAGAAGACGCAGTATCAACGATAGGCTAATTCAGACAGTAGTCGCGTCAGAAGGGTCGAGGGGGGCGGTGCGGCACAGGGAGTCGGGGGGGGGAACGAGTCTCTTTTGGCGGTGGCGGTGAGATTTTCGCAATCGAGAGGAATGGTCCGAGGGGAGGAGGAATAAAGAGACAAAAGTTAGGGGGCTATCTTAAGGTCTGATCCATCAAGAAGACCTCGCGAGGGGGTCCTCAGATGAGGGTGCCCGTAGAAAGGGGGTCCAGGCTCTATTCAAGGCGCGTCCCTCTTCTAAAATGGGTATTCTCAAAAAAGATGGTGGGTCGCCGTTGTCTGTGACGAAAGAGGAGTGCAGAAGAAGGGTTCAGCCGGTCGATAGGATGATGACCAGGGGGGGGGGGGGGGGGTCCCGGAACGAATCTCCCCATTGAGCGAACCAGACCGGTAGAATTTAGTTAAGCAGCTTCTGGAACGGAGGGTCCTCACCCAAAGGTCCTCCTGGAGGACGAGCTTTTCCCTATATCGAAAGGTGAACAGGCTGAGCATGGACAGGTAAGCACTGGACGGTGGCGGGAGGTTGAACTCCTTAGGGTTGTTTTATGGAAGCTGGCGCATCTGCCCAGACGGGTCGTCCAGAAACTTCAACCGGAAGCTAAGGGGGGGTATGAAAATTTCTCTTACCCTAACAATTGTCTAGGTGAAGTCTTATCCGGTGTCAAAAAAAGAACCTACCGAGCATTGAAGTCGAAAGGAGGGCGACCTTCCTGAAAGTTGTACTCTCTTATGGGGGTACGGCTCTTTTCTAAAAAAACCTCTCCCGGAGACAGGCTCGCATGAGGGAGGAATTAAATATCGTCGGACCAAGCAGAACGGGTGGGGGAGGCCGGGGGCAGCTCCGAAGAGGGTTTTTTGGGGGGGGTCGTTTTTAACAAGATCTTATTAGAGACGGACGCGCCCGGTCCGCCGCGAGAAGGGGGGGTATTTTCTTGAGGCCAGTCGACTTCAGAGGCTTGGAAAAAAAAGGTCACAAACGGGAGGGAGAGGGACAAGCGAGGATTTCTACGCCCTGAGACAGCCATACGCTCTTCGTCCTAGGTCAAGGAGACACCAATCAGAACGAAAGACATCTAGGACGTGTTACCCTTCTGGGCGGGCCCTTTTCGGCCTGGAAATCTATTCACGTCCAAAGCTATAAAAGGATAAAGAGGTAGGACCAGGAGTCCTTGTACTATCACGAGGGTTATCCGCCTCTTGAAAAAGAAACGACTCGCTAACGGAGGGGGGTTGCAGCACCAACTGCCCACCCCTTAGCAACGAGGTACCCAGTGGAGGGGATTAGAGGGAAAAGTAGATTGGGCGACCTGAGAACTTTATCGGGGACGCACTCATGTCCGGTTAACCAAGGACGTTTACATCTCAAATAGGGAGGACCACCACAGTGCGCGGAGTCAGGACGAAGGAGAAACCAAGCGTTGCGGGGAAAAAGGTCCTCAAAGGATATCATCCCTTCGGAGGAAGCAGGACTTCATTTCTCAAGGAGGCAGGAGCTCAATCTCGCCCAACGTAGTTCCAGCAAGGAAAGAAGTACCGCAACAAACAAAAAAATGCACGGTGAAAAAAATTCGCGAACCTTGAAAGATGTAAAAAACCGTTTTAAAGAGCCCGAAGGCGAGAGCGTGGGCGGTATCTACTTGAGTGCCTCTTAGACACCGTGACATATCATAAAGCTCGGGCGAAAGGCGCCAACCAGAGGGGAGTACAATACCAGTGCGCTGATAAAAGAAGAGGAAAAGAAAAGGGATTCGGAGCAGCGAACCTAACCTTGAGAACGCTTGGGATCGGCGCAGTCGAACGGGTTCCATGGCTACACGGTTCGAGGCCCTTACCCGCGCCGGCGGTAGAGAAGGGGGGAGACTTAAAAGGTACCATGACACTTTGTTCAGGTCGGGGAGCTTTCCTGGAAACGAGGCCGGCGATCTATAGACCACGCTAGGGGATCCAGCGAATCGCAAGCAGCAGTGTCGAAATCCAACTGAAAAAAAACAGGGGCAAAAAAAGGGGGGGGGGGGAGGGAGGGAAAAGAGAGATGATACGAGTCAGTTCACTCCGGGGGGTCGATCAGGATAATTGACTATTCGCGGGAAATTGGTCGATCGTAATCGTAGAAGTCTAGTCCGAATCTCACAAAGGGAAGGGGGGGAAAAAGAGAACTTCTAGACCTGGAGGGAACCTTCGGATAGTCCTCTCAAACTTTGCGCCTGAAAACCGGTAGACGCCTTGATTATGAAACGATGAGAGGGAAAATGGAGCTTTCTCATAGAATGAGGGAACGTGAGGTAAGCCTGGAGAAACATTGGCAGACATGAGGAATTCCATCTGGGGGGATGGTTCCTTTCTCAAGGCGTGACTGAGCTGTCACGTTAATCAACGATAGCAGCAATCCTCGAGAAAACGATCTACCATGAAACGAATGCGATGTGTGAAAAAATAAAAAACTGTGAAATCTTCAAGTTCGGGGGCGAAGTGACGCAAGTTTAGGGTTTGGGGGCGCCAAAAGACGACGGAGGGTGCGTTCCAGGACGACGTTGAAAATAGTGGAGAAAGTGAACGGAATTCAGTTTTTTCAACCTCTAATGATAGCGCCTACGAGTAAAGGGGGCCCTCACCTTTGCAATCAGATAATTCTAGTTCTTCTTCGATGACGTCTCGGACTGTAAGGAATTGTAGAGGGCGCGAAAAAAAGGAAGGGGCGTGAGGAAAGGAAGAGGTTCACCTTCACCTCTAGGCGAACTACTGTTGAGGGTAAAGAGGGTTCATATCTATTAAAAAGGAACACTTCAGGTGACAATCTTTGGTCGAGGGGGGGTTCCCGTGGCGGGCACGCGACGCAAGAGGAGGGGTCTTTGCCATCGAGGTCAATCTATTATTCAGCCTTTTGCTCGTCCAGAGGGGTCAAACCTCGATGAGGTTACCAGGGGATGACCTGAGGGGGAACGGGGGAGGGAAGAGAAACGGGGAAACGGATAAGAAATCCAGGTTACCCGGAATCTATTTTGATGTCAGTCGGGAAGTCGGGGTCCACTGGCATTTAACTAGGACGACGCGGTAGGGAAAGGTCAACAAAAAAGCAGCTAAGCAGACTTTTAAGGAAGTCTTCCGCGAGCAGAAAGATGACCCCCTCTTAGAGCCGCCGGGCAAAAATACATACACCGGCTCGTCGGCCTGGAGTCTTCAAGCTCCGATGAATGTTCACGAAAAAAAAGGCGGTTCGGATCGGACGTTCTCTCAAACGTTGGTAGCCTGGAAACGCTAAAGGAAAGACGCACTGCGATCACGTAACTTTAGAGGGTTTCTCAACTTACCAAAAAATAAAAGAACAAAGGGGATCGAGGGGGGGGGGACGAGTCTACGGGTGCAGACCGGGTCTACTTCACACCTTGGACGCTGGAACATCTACCAGTAGGGTGAGGTTCCCTCGGACTTGTACTCCCCGCAAGGAGGCGTAAGGAAGTGCGGGGAGATACGGACTCTCATCTGAGGAAGTTCACCAACTTCGCCAAGAGCCAAGTCTTCCTACTAACCCGACGTCCAGAGGATAGCGGAAAAGGCTCACGGCAAAAGACGGTAACTTGAAGATAGGCGGACCTCGAAGCAGGCGGCCAGGGAGCAGAAAGTTAGCCTCTTCTATAATCGAACGGGGAAATGGGGCTCCTACGACTGGGAATATTGAGTTAAGGTGAAAAACATTGTAGAAAAGTCGACGGGACCAGAGGAGAAGTCAAAGGAGGGGCCCACAAGAAGATAACTCCAGTGTTCAATCCACTGGTCCCGCGCCGAGGTATCCGTAATTCGAAGACGAAAGGACCAATGACCGATTAATAAACACTAAAGGGAAACCCCGAACATCTCCTTGGTTATTATGATGGGAAAACAGAAATGGGACGCTCTCCTAAAGGGAATGGAAACTGGAGTGGAAAAAAAAAAAAAAAAGGAACCTTTTCCGAAAGGCGAAACTCTTTAAAGATCACCAGCTCAGAAGGCGTGACACCGACTAAAAAGTGATGGGAAGGAACAGCCAGTCCCTGTGAAGGAAAAGTATTGAGGGAAAGGACGAAAGAGGTAGCTGCGGGGACTCTTCGGAGTAGTTCTATAGAGAGTCTAGTTCTCCGGGTTCCAGAAGAATCGCAAGGTGAAATGGGGGGGGGGGGGGGTAAAAGGGGTGGGTTCGAAAAAAAAGGCTGGCCCACCCGAGGGTTTCTTATCCAAAACAAATTCTTAGAGGGGACATTAAGGTGTCGTGTCATGCTGTGAAAGATGACGGCAGGGTCAAGGGGTCCAGAAGAGGAAGGAAGTTGCAAAAAATTAGACAAACGGAGAGCCCTCTGCCGGGGGTCTCTCCTCGTAGTTCAATACGATTCCTAATCCAGGTAAAAGCTCTCTAGAGGTTTGAAAAAAACAGGAGCTGGCAAGAAGGCATCCATCTCTGGAAAAAAAACGGGGAAACCTTATCAAAGGAACTGAACTCCCCCCTCTCTGTGATCTCGGCTCCTGCAAAGCTACAATCCCGCTTGCGGTTTCGGCAGGGGGGAACAGGGAAAAATAAAGCGTGGTAGCCAAAAAACCTGATCTGCAGACGGACAGGGGAAGAAGCAAGGGAGACGACTTAGGAAACAAAGAGTACGTCAGCAGGGACGAGCCCCTCAGATAAAGAATCCGTCATCCGAACAGGTTAATAAGGCTTCCGGGAAGAGGGGACTGGGGGACTTCCGAAGTGCGACCAAATTTCTTCCTTTCGGAGACCACACAGC
>Ga0179591_1232421_pt1 | contig 15368 bp, 15 predicted proteins | sample CZOMad2_1_08_16f_FD_182891 | JGI IMG/M metagenome (GOLD analysis project Ga0179591, IMG submission 182891) | Vadose zone soil fungal communities from Angelo Coast Range Reserve, California, USA - CZOMad2_1_08_16fungal (PacBio error correction) | ecosystem: Environmental > Terrestrial > Soil >...
CCCTGTTATAAATAGTTAGGGAGGAAAGGAAAAAACTAAAGGGGGGGCGAAGCAAAAAAAAAAATGCGCCGTTTCCATCAGAGGCGGAGGCTGGAGGAAAACCTTCTAAACAAAAAAAACCAGTGGACGAACTTTCAAAGGGGCCCAAACCTACTCGGGAAATTTTCCGCCGAGGGCACGTGGCGAAGCCTTGCCCTTTTGTTCAGCGGCCGATAGCAGGCTGAAACGAGACGTGAAAAGTTCCGGAAAACCAAAACTACGAGTGTCAAACACCGAATAACAGGCAGCGCGATTACCCGGACTAGATGCGGTGCTATGGACAAAAGGTATGCGAACGTCGGCGGAACATCGTCTGCGGAAGGAGAAAAAAGGAAGCATTATGCTGCGTGGTCAAAGGACGCATTAGCCGCCCGCACTGAACCCGACAGACGATGCATCTGGACTGGAAAAATGAAGTCACTCAGACAGGGGAAACTACGAGAAGTCACTAAGAGGAATGGGCTAGGGTTCACTGAGCACTAGAACAGGAGAGATGCATGACGTTTTGGGAAGATCGGATTTGGAAGAGCCTGGAGGAAGAGAGGCTTAGCAGAGACTAACGGGTAATTTTCCCTCCTTTGAAATCATAGACAGGGTACCAAACAGGGGGCAGACTGGAGGTGACGCGCACGGCCTTTCTCTGAAGAAGAGAGAATTGGGGGGGAAAAAATAGGAGCGTCTACCATACAAAGTCCTTAGGGGAGAGAAGAACAGGGAGGGTTCGGTGGAAGGGTACGACTGGAAAAACGAAGAAACGATATAGAACGAACGCCAATTATAGATGAACGAATAAGAGCTAATTTGCCTGTGCGCGGAACTAGTGATAAGGGGAAGCGAAGGGTCCAACCAGAGGGACAAAAGAGGGGGGAGATAATTAACAATGGGGTTTTAACTTCAGGAACACGAGTAAAAGAGAAGCCCGATGAAGGACCACCCGCAATTCCAAGGGAACATCATTACCGGAAGGCAGTCATCGGGGAGGTGGCTTGGCAACGATTCAGGTTGTAATACCCTTAAAGGAGTGGAAAGTTGCGAAAAGCAACTGTTATGACTTAGGGGTAAGAAGAAGGACCTTCAGGTCAGTTTCAGGCTGAAGTGCCACGACGGGTCAGAATCCGTGTGGGGAATGGAGATAGGGGCCCGAATCTCAGTTGGGCAAACACGACAAGAGTCATGAGTGAGGGGTTAGCGGATGAGGCTGGAAAAAGTGAAAGGACTGAAGCAGCCCTGAGTAGAATTTAACGGAAAGCTTCGGGGAGAAGGGACAACAACTTAATGAGGGAAGGGAGTTCAAACAAGACTGGCCGGAGGGGGCACTGTAAGGGGAACGATTTAAACGGAGAAGAGAGAACTATAATTAAAAATTGGCCGAGGGGTTCTCACCAAAATAAAAAATCCAATGTGGGGAATTCTAAGTGTCTTCACCTCAAAGGGAGATTTGAAGTACGACCGCCGACCTCCTGGGAGGGAAAAGGGGACCCAGACACGCTCAAGACTTCCTTCAAAACGAATCGTCAACCGTGGCTGTAAAAAACGTCCCCAAACCAAAAAAAAAAAAAAAAACAAAAAAAACAAAAAAAACCAAGCTAAAGGAATCCATAAGTCTCTTCCTATAAGAGTCATATATGAAGGTTAGACGATGCCACTTCGGGGGTGGTGAGAATCGGAATATATAGGGAGAAAACTCTAAGGAGATTCAAATTTGATTGACTTACTCAGGAAAAAAAAGAATGATTCCGAAGAAACGAAAAAAGATTACGTATGATTCTCCGGGGGAAGAAGAAAACAAAGGCTGTTTCAATCCCTAACAGCTTAGGAATGGTAATTAATACAAAAAGCAAGAGAAGAAGGGGACATTTGTTCAAGAGAACATAAATCAGGAATCCGCATATGTAAAGGCGTACTCAGAGTGACTTGGGATCCGGGGGAGTCAACCATGTCAGGGCAGTTGGGGGATAGGAAATCGTTTGCTTTACGATATTAAGGTAATAAACAGAAAGAATGGCTCAACCGGAAGAAGATTAGGCGTATGAAATAGTTCCTGGAAAAAGCGAAAATATCTAAAAAAAAACAGGTTATGAGGAAAATAAGAGGGGGGAAAACGTACGAAGCTTTTCAATACATTAGAGAGGTCGAGGGGGGGTGAACGATTCTTTTGTGGCTACGGAATTACGTACCAAAACAGTAAGAGGCAAAACCCTTAGAATTAATACAATCTCAGAAGAAGTAAGAATGGAATTCTGAAGTTTGTGGTCTCGTTGAAAGCTAAGGGGAGTGGGGTATCGGGGACCACTAGCATTAAGCAGAGGGAAGACAGGTATCTTCAAAATAAGATTTCGTTTGGATGAAGCAAGGTCATAATAGAAACGGAGATTGTCCGTAAGGATCGAGTATTCGTTCCTCTGGAGGGACGGGCGTTCAATGAATTTCCCAGGAAGGGGGAGAATGATGTATAGGTTCATAATTCAGAAAGAGCAACAAACTCTGTTCAGAATAACCTTCTTCTGACTCCTTTCAAATCAAGAGAGAGAAAATCTTATACACTTCTGAGGGGGGGGTAAGAACTTTTAGACCCGGCGTGTTGAACGGGGAGGAATTGGGAAGGGGCTTCTGACGAATGCGGGGGGTAGAATGGGGGGCACCAGCTGCATGGGAAGGACGACTGGAAGCGAACCTGATTTTTGTGAGGGGGAAAAGGGGGTGCGCACAGCTAAGTTGGCAACATTAACATATAGCAGCGGTTAATATAAAGGAAGAGGTCCGTGAAACATGGGATGGCTGTGGAAAGGGTCTTACAGTAGGGGGGTTGGTCAAGCAGAGGTCAACGATCGCGTTCAAACCTTTGGTTCTTGAGGACTATAGGGCAGGCAGGAAGAAGACCGAGAGGAGTGTGATTCCGAAGGTAAAACGAGAAAACAGCGGGACTGGTCGGGGATCGTCTGCAAGGTCTGGAGAAAGTTGGCTCAGGCACAAGATGATTCTTGAACCAAAAGCGGACAGACGTAGGGGTGGGCCAAACTTTCCGAGACGTGGATACTAACTGCTGACCCAAAAGAAGCAAGAACCAGAAGGGGTGAGGGGTTGTGCCGTCTCCGAAAGACATCAGGTAAGTTGAAAGACGGAGAGGGGCAATCGAAAATTCAGAGGGAATATGTGGAGGGCGGGGGTACGCTAACTGCTTGGGGGGCATCTTCGGGCTAAGGTTATACTTAAAGTGGTCATCACAGTTAAAGATTAGGAAGGGAAAAAAAAAAAGATAGCTACTTCGCTGGGTTAACGTAAGAGACTTTATCTGTTCATTGAGAAAGGACTTCAAGGTTGCCTTTGTTCGCACAGGCAAGGCTCGATTGCAGGGGATGTTACACTCAATCAGAAGGAAACGTTTAAGAAAGGGATTGGGTCTGTACAGGCCTAAGTACGGGTTTCTGGTTTGAAAGAGAGACTTGATTTGGGTTGAGGCTGTCCTGGATCTAAAAAAAGAAAACCGGGGACAGGAGTTCTATCTATACTTATGGGACCCGAACTCAAAGGAAAGATAGTTGGAAGGAATCAGGAATGATACCGAGCATAAGGAACTGCTAAAAAGAAAAAGGAAGGGGGCATGATCATAGAGCAAGAAGAATTCCTAAAGAAATGCGGTAGGGCCAGGCCCGCGACGAAAAACCTGAAGAATACGAGGGGGAAAGGGTGGAAGGAGGCTTTTAGGCGTAGCGGATGAAACGTCCAAAGGAGTAAGACTTCCAGTGAATTCGCGAGGACAGCGCTCCATGATGCACTGAAGTTTCAAGGGGATTGTGGCATTCAGCGCTTGAAAAAATCGAGGGGAGGAAAAAAACCATTCACATATGAAGACGGGTCCTTAATAGGATCAGAGGTGATGACTTCGTTGCAGACGCCTGAGCCGGTTTCCTCAGCTGGCGCAAAGCCTAAGGGACAACCCGTAAAGAAAAAAACCACTCTAGCTGAAAAACAATTAGGTAATGACGGAAGGAAGATGAATACTTCGTTCTGAAATCGTAGGTCGGTTCACGGAGATGAAAGAAAAGAAGGAAAGAGCGGCCGGATCACCAGAAATTAGGCGAGCACGTAAAACAACGGTCAACGGGTGAGTGATGGAGAGCGAACATCATTCTCCCGCGGGGGGTGGAAGAAACGTCGGGTCAGAACCGAAGACCAAAAAAAAGAGCTAAAGTGTATGGCGCCGCGGTAAATGTGGGTCCATGGGCCGACGAAAGGACAGGGTCTCAATGGAGGTAGGGAAAGGGTATGTCTCTAAAAACTGAAAAGGAATTAAGGGAGGGATCTCACAAACTCATGGAAGAAAGAGAGTCGGGGAGGAAGGAAAAAATAAAGATCGAATTCACAGTCTCGCGGGGCAGCGGTCTGGACGGCTTATGCTGACCCTAAATGAAGTAACAACAAACTTTCAAATTACATCCCATATTGAGAGGGACAGCACCTAACCGAAACGTTGACAGTAAAGCCGATGGGAAAATGGAGCGCCGCCGGTGAATTGGTGATCGGGAAACGGAGAGGTAGGAGCCCGGTCAGTTAAACGCAAACCTACATTCAAAAAAGCTCAGTGGAAAGGGAAGGCTCGAGGGACAAACGGTAGAGCTAGATGCTGTCTACGGGGAAAAAGGGGAAAAGCGCAAAGAGGCGGAAACGTCGAAGGGATCTGAGGAAGTAATAACAGAGAAGCAGACGGCTAGCATAATGAGCATTCTCTTGGGAGCCGCAAATCTTGTCCATCCGAAGTGAAGGCAAAAGCTTGTACACGTTTCAGACAGGGGAAGAACGAGGATCCTAAGTCAAATCAAGGTTGGTCTCAGAGGAAAGGTTTCTAACGGGAAATTAAAAGGAATTCCATCGAAATTAGGAAGGGGGGAGGACTGAATTGTAAGACGAGGGGAAAAAAATCTATGGCTCTTGGTCCTGCCCTGAAAGGGGTATAGGGTAGACGGTTAAATGGAGAAATTATTATCCGGCGATTATAATACATATTTTAAGGAGGTACTTTCTCTGAAGTAAGTAAATTCTCGGCGAGTAAGTATAAGGGGGGGATTGAGCCAATCTGAAAGCTCAGACCAGACCTACAAAGGGGAAGCTGGGAAGAGATAGGGTTTCTGGAGGGTCTACGTAAACCTAAAAGAAAGAAGAGAGACGAAGGATGAGGAGGAAACGAATTCGTATTAAAAGCAAAAAGGAAAGACCGAGGGGCAACCGAATACTAAGCAAGAGGAATAAAAGTGGTCATGTACATCTAAAACCAGATACTTCGCAGCTATGAAAATTTGCTTGAAAGGACTTGAAACACAAGGACTGGCTAAGAAGGAATCAAAATCGTGCAAACCAATCATTTATAGGAAAAAAAACAAGGGACATAATGAAAGCTTAAAAATGTAGGAAAAAATGAATGCTTTGGAAAAAGGGAAAGTCGACGGACGTAAAAACGCTCCTGCTAAAGGCGTCAACGTTTGGGGGGGGTCAAGCAGTCTCGTCGAACTCCAGGGAGGTCCTATCGGCCAAGGGGAAAACGAATTGTCAAAGAAAAGGGGTGTACAAGAAAAAAAGATTGGGGTATGCGCTAGGAAAGGACAGTCAAAGACTGGAAAACGATCAGAGACCAATCATGAAAGGCGGGGGTGCTCTTGTGAACTTAGAGGAAAATTAAAGGGAGAACTAAAACTACTTCATGAATAGGACAAGTGAAGAAGAACCGGTAAAAGCTGTGAATGGGAGCTGAAAACGGAAGGGGGAGATCTCACCTCCGCCCTCAGGCCTAGCCGGACAAAAACTTTCGAGGGTCCAAGGGGGCGAAAGGCATAAAGAGAATTTGTGACCAAGTAAACGAGTGGCAGAAACACACCAATTGGGAGTAAGGTAAAATAAGTGAAGAGGTCTTCAGTCAGCGGAGAAAAAACTTGAATGAAGAAAATGGTCAGGAGAAGCACTTCCCTACACCGGCGACGGCGAAACACCAACTTGAGTTCAACGATTTCTTACAACAGGAAGCAAGGGAGCAACAGAGGGAGTTTAGAGAGTGGAATTCTATAAAAGGGAGGGGAAGGAAAAGAAGGGTTACGAATAGGGGGTTATTCTGAGACTTGCTTTATGAATTCCGCAGAAAGGGACTGTCGAGTTTTAGTAAGAAAGGGGAAAGGAATCAGGGAACAAAGGAAGGACCGGGACAGACTGACTATTAACGTTGGTTTAAGAGAAAAGTGCGAGTCCCAGTAAATTCTCCGTAATAAAAGGAAAAGCTACACAGGACTATTAATATCAGAGGAGGGAACGAACTGGGGAAAAGAAGGCAGACAAGAAGCATGACAAATCCCGAGATCATATGCCGGAATAGAAGGAGTTACTTATAGCGCGGGGGGGGATTCCAGGCAAGTGTGGGGAGAGAGATTTGGAACTTACTCTATTGGTAGAATCAAATAGAAAAGCAATATATGAAATGGAATGGGAAAGGAGGAGCTGGCCACCTAACATCTAGAAGAGCAAAAAACGGAGGGGGGAAAAAGGAAAAGTTGTTGTCGCTGTAGAACGCCTAAGGTTAAGACAAGGCTAATATGAGGATTGGGCGATGGCGGATGGGGAGTACGTTAAAGCAACAACGGAAGATTCCCAGGGAGAAAGGTACTTGAACCAAGCTGCTATCAAGCCAGAATGAGGAGGTGAGCCGGAGAGCTGGGCTTAATTTGGATTGCTGTATACCCACCTCAGGAATCTGTAAGAGGGGGGAGGGTAGTGCGAAATATTCATAAGATGGGGGGTGAGGAGAAGTGAGTGAAGAGTCAGGGTCACAACGCAAAACGTATTCAAGCAGCCTTAGTATGATGTTCAGAGGGAACTAAGGTCGTTGGCCGATTAATGAGGGAAATACTAAGGGTGGACAAGGGAGACGAGCTGGACTCAAGAATCAAGGCACATATCAACACACTACTGTTACCTCGGCATAACACTGCTAAAGGGAAGCGGAGCAAGAATAAAACCTCTCGGAAAAAAACGGGGACAGTGGGTACCACGATAAGCCGGGCTTTTGAAGAAGGTCCGGATGGAATGGAATGGACGACTTATGGGGATGCGTTCTTAAAGCAACTTCAAAAAGCTGGGAAGGGAAAAATCCACTATAAGGAACCGGAGGGGGAGGTTGGGGGGGGTACCACACATAGGATTTCCCTTAGGTGTATTTCCTTATAGAGAACGGGAATGCCCCTGACTCTTGTCCGGAAGAAGGAAGGAGGGAGGTTCCAGACTTCAGTACAGGAGGGTGGTTCAACGAAGGCAAAGCCCTGAAATTTGAGGGAAGTACGTCATTCAAGTGAATCCGGTAAAGACGGAAGGGTGTGCAGAGGATACCAGAACGAAGGGGATGGGGACGGCGCATTTTATGCGGACGCATCATGAAGATGGGGAGGAGCATATCGCCCGTAAAAAGAGGACGTAGAAACAAAAAGAGGAGGAAGGATTTGCCAACATGTTCAGCTCGGAACTACGAAGAGGCCGAAATGTATTGAAACAAAAAAGGGGAAGACCCCGTGAGAAGGTGGGGCCTTACACATCAGGAACGCGACGGGGGTAATGCAATCCTTAAGCGTTCCATATTTACCGCGAAGGGAAAGGGGGAAAGTGGAGGTGATGTGTGGGGGGGGTCCCTCGAAAGGTGCGTGTGGCATTAAAAAGGCTTCTCCAGTGGTCAGAAGTGATTAGAACACCATGGGTGACAGAAAGAATCTGTTAAGAGGTAATAACCCCTGAGAGAGGGGAAGTACTGAGGTCTTCCGGGAAAGTTGAACAAATCAGGGGCTCAGAGGGGGGCATAGAGAACAGAAGGGATTCCGGAGAATGCTTGTTTTTCAAGCGGAAAAGGGGAATAGTGGGGAGGGGGAACAAGAGAATGGGTATGGTATGAGCAGTAAGTTGGGAGAGCAATTCAATGATACAGGAAGGAGAAGAAAGAATATAAGTGGGACCTCGCACTCTACATCGAGATCGGAGGTAGAGGTCCGGTAAAGGAGAACATTAACCAGATTCTGGAAATATAAAGGAAAGTAGGATCAAGAGAAAGAAAAAGTGCTGAAAAATCTCTCATTACCAGGTACATACAAACAGGAAAGAATCCTGACTCACTGGGACTTAGTAGTGTAGACATTGGAAAAAGAAAAAAAGAGTACTTACCTCATTCTGGAAATTACCGTGGATGAAAAGGAGGACCAAAAGGAACCAGGAAACGAAGGGGACCGAAGGATTTGGTAGTCGAGGGGTCAAAAAGGGGGGGGGGGAGCTCCGCCTGGCCTTAGGAGGAATACTAATAGAGTGGGGAGGAACGGAGTTGACCTATCCCTTAGCTTGAAAGAGATGGATAGACTTAAGAAAAAGGCCAGCGGCTCTCCTGATGTTTTCTACTTAAGGGGAAAATAAGAGGGGACCGTAGAGGGAAGGGTCGACGAACTGCACTACGTGAATATCCAAATAAAAATCGGGAGCTGGGAGCACAACTTGCAGGGGGGGACAACGGTCCAAGAGACGTAGGTGAAAAATGTTCTTGCCACTCACTTGTAACAGAAAAAAACACAAAAAAAAAAAACAACACACACCACAACGAGGGGGGTAAGGGACGGAGAAGGAGTTGGCAGAAGAACCAAAACCCAAAAAAACGGGCTGACAGAGGGAGGGGAATGCCAACTCGATTGGGGTATGGGGAGACCAAAAAAAACTCGGGTCGACCATGATGTACTTTACTGGTGTTATCTATTCTCTAAACAAAAAGAGGGAGTATGATTAAAATAATATATAAAGGTTAATAATCATTTAACCGAGCGTAGGCGCAGGAAAGACCGGGGAGGCGAATGAAACTATGATCGAGGACGGGGGCAGGGAAAAACTGCGGAAGAGGAACGACCCTACCTTCAACAAAAAAGAGGGACTGGAAATCTCCGGGTTGGGTCTCTGGAAATCCCCGACCGGGGAAGGATGAAGGTTAAAGGCAGAAGGTGACCGTTGGGGGGGCTCAGGCCTACAACTGATAGAAGGGGAGAGCCTACGTTCAACTTATACCGTCAGAAAAGGTAAAAACGACGGGAGGAGAGTTGACCTCCTTCGAATTAAAAAAAAAGACGGTTTGAGGACCGGGGGGAGTTCAAGCTGAAACACGTTCCGCTGACGGGGACCAAGCGAGAATCATTAATTAGGTTTTTAAAATGCAAGGGGATTGAAAACGCTTAACCCGATAGACGCTCCTTGAAGCGTGAAGGGCAGGCAACATCAGGTCCTACGAGGAGCAAGAGTTGAATTATGTATTCATCTTGTATGTTAGAAAACGGTTGTAAGAAACCTTTTAGAATAGAGTTAGCGGAAATCTTTATGATTACGTTTTTAGGACTCAGGGGAATTTATGACGAAGGGGTGGGGAGCCTACTCGATGGAGGATAACCCCATAGGTGGGGTTAAAATCCTCCGTTTAATGGGGCGGGGTAGGCTAATACACCTATTTTGTCAGGCGGGGGAGTTCGGAATTTCCCCCCCCCAACAAAAACGGGATAAGAGAGGCTAGAAATGGGGTTTATTAGCCAGACAAGGAACACCAGTAAACCAAGACAAAGAGTCGGGAGATTGAACCCCTAACGTTATTTGCAGGTGTGGCGATTAAAAAAACAATACAGAGACTACGCTGGGAAATAATCTTAGACTTAAAAAATGTCATCGGGGAAAGGGGGGAAAGAAAAACAAAACTTTACTATACATAATAGGAGAAAGGTACGTACACAAAGGTAACACAGATTCGGCCAGGGACATGTGGTTTACGGGGAAAGGGGATAACTGGGATGAATCCTTAGGAGAAGGATGCAAACTTTCGGAGAAACGACAAGGGAAATTAACCTGAGAAGGAAAAAAGTCAGGAGGCACTAAAGGCGGAAAGGAAAAGGATGAGGCTGAGCAAACACGTGTGACGAAACGAAATGGAGGAGGCTTGTTGGTCATCATTCTCGGCAAAAATTAAGGTCCAGAGAGAAAAGGTGCCACTACTTTTCAAGTAAAGATCTGGGAAATCCGACATCGGGGGGAAAAGGGAAAGGGCATAAAAATCATCATAAGGAATTTTGGGCTGACTATCCACAAAACAACATCTCTTGGTTTCTTTTGAGTACAGGAAAACGTCAGAAAGGTACCCTTAACGAAAGGAAAGGAGAGTCTTTAAAGAAAAAAAGGGTGACTAATAGGTCTGCTTTGAGAGGAAGAAGAGGGAGGCTAGCCAACCAGATCAATGGACCTCTCCTTAAAGCGTATGGGGAAGATCAAGTTTCTATCAAGTTCAATGAAAAGGACGGTTGCAAAGTTCATATGGGAACCAAAAAGAACCATCAGGCAGTGAAAAAAAAAAAGTAAGAGGACGGAGAATCAACATTCATCGGGGAGCCGGCCCCGGAAGAAAGAATGATCCAGCAAGAAACCCAAGTCAGGGCAAAACGGGACGTAACGCTTGGAACTGAATAACTGGCTTCTACAGAAATAGTGGGCGAGGGAGGAAGGCGTATTCATAGAAGGTTAGGAAGATTCAAAGAATCTGGGGTGGTGATTATGGGGGAAGCATTTATTCGAGTGAAGACACTTCGAGTCTCAGGGTAAATGGTAGTCGAAATGGGGAAAAGACATTCCAAAAAAAAGAAGGAATTAAGAAAAGACTCTCGGTGGACGGAAGGGAGGAAATCTCCTTGGGGAAAGGCCAGGAAAAATGACACTTAACAGTAAGACTCTAAGGACTATTAAGACTAAAAAAGAGAGAAAGAGACGGACGTGGGGAAGTAAAGAAAGAAGGAGCAAGCCGACGAAGTCAGAAGAAAAAAGCAGCTAAATTATTATAGGAGATTGGGATTTCAAGAAGGAAGGCGTATCAGTTTTTCTTAAGCCATTAAGGGGGGAATACGAATGAGAAAAGAGAAGAATGAGACATGAGGAAGGAACAATTCCTTGTACCGAGAACGGCTTCCCAAAAAACGGAAGGAAGGTAAAAAAGGAAAGGTGGGGCTCGTTTACGCCGTAACTATTATCATCGGATACTGGGTCCTCATGCTGAGGGGGTGAGAAAGGAATAGCATAAAAAACATATATTACACAGGGGGACGTGAAAGGGGGAAGAAAAAAAGAAGAAAGCTCAGTAATAGGGTAGTAGGAAGGTATGGATCAGCTTTTAATGGGGGGAGGTCTGGGACTGCTCGTTTAAAAACGTCGGAGAGAGGATTCAGGGGTATTCCCAGGAATAGGACCGAGAGGGCGTCTGGGGAGGGAAAGAGCCTTGGAGAATTCAGGAAACGGAGAAAGTCCTCGTAGAAATCTAGTTGAAGCTCAAATACTTGAACTTTAGGGGAGTAGGGAATTTGAAAGTTCAAACATGTTGGACAAGGACAAGATAGGGAAGAAAAGAAATGAATCATATTCTCAGAAAAAAAACAAAATCCTCGTACATAAAGTACGGAAGCCGTTGACTGAAGAAAGACACCTCGAGAAGAAAATAGCATGGAGAGGGGGGGGGGTGGTACAGCACCCTAGGGACGGACGAGTGGTGAAGAAGGGCGGGGGAATGGCCTGGGAAGTACGACTTTCTTACCGTCTAAGAAAGGGACAAAGCTGAAAGACGTCACATTAGTACTGGAAGGAAGAACCGGAGGTTTGGATGGGGGGAGGGTTGGGTAGGAAAGAGACGTTGGGGCAAAAAAAGGAAAGGGGGACACTCGCAACCGGGTAAAAAACACTCAAAAGGGAAGGAGGCTGTGCCAGAAGCAGGGGAAGATCAAGGAAGGGAGTAAAAGGTTCCATGAGAGAAGGTCCAGGCAGGACGAGAAGGGTGGCGTCGAATTCCAAAAAAGAAATGGAGGGCTCAGTACAAAGTGTCCTTCAGAGGGCGACAAAAAACAAAAAGAGCTTCCGGATCGGATGAAAAACAGGGCCAAATTGGAAAAGGAAAAACGGTTCTTACGAAAGGAGGGGACAGCAAAATACACACAGGACATTGGGGTGGCCGGGGGAACACACTCATCTAAAAGAAAATCGGTAAGGCATCCTTAATCGGTCAAAGCAGGGTTCCGTCGGGGAATGGGCTTGATGGGGGTCCGCGACTGAGGGTTCATGTCTCGAGCTTAGAAAGAAGGGGGTCACCGGGACGGGGGCAAAAAGGTCAATACGCAAATTTCGCGGGAGAGAAACCGTGGATGCCTGTCCAGTAAAGTCAGGGGAAGCCACGCCCAGGCAGGCAGAAAAAGGGAAAAACCATTAGGGGTTCCTCCTCATAAAAAAAAGGAGGGAAAGAGGAAAAATTGAGGGGGGTCAGAGGAAACTGGGCAGAACAGGCACTTGTTAGTCAACCAAAAGGGTCTGGGTATGACATGGGAGAAGACAGACGATACTTCGACCGAGAAGACTATTGCCAAAAAAACTAAGCCTTAAAATCTGAGGGTGTATGAATCAAGGGATAACCAGAGGACTTAACCGAGATGAAATACATTCAGGGGAAGGCTAGCCTACATAGGAAAGGAAAACCTCATGAAAATTAAAGGACGGAAGAAAGGAACAAAAGAGCTGGAAGTCAGCTTATTTTAGGGACGTCAGCCCAAGCTGAAGGGGGGGAAAAATCGGAGGGGCGATTAGGCTGGTCAAAGCGGGGGCCATGGAATTAATTGCAGGGAAAGGTTCAATTTCGCGGGGTTCCAGAAGCGGGAGCTTCCCAATTGGGGGACGCCAGGGAAGACGGAGGACACCCGTAATAATGCGGTCTCTTGGAGGTACTCTCCAAACGCCAAGAACGTTGCAAAGGGAAGGAGCAGACCGACCTTATAACTCATGATAGAGAGAAGGCGGGTTTTAGTAGGTCCACTAAAGAGGAAAAGGTGACCAGTATTTCTTTTAGGGGAACGGCACGATAAGGGAAGGAGTGCTCAGAAGAGAGAGCCGAGCACCAAAGAGTCTGGAGAGAAGAAGGGACAGACTCCATTCAGTAGTTGATGGGAGGGAAGAAAGAAAAGCATAGAACACAAAGGGGGGTGGTTACTTATCCTTCTCAAAAGCAGAAGAAAAGGACTTTGAATGAGAAAGAAGGTTGGGTCTGCGCACTGAACGAAGTCTCCGGCTTGGGACTTTAGGAGAAGAGAAACAACAAACTGATATATAAGAGAACAAGGGAAAAGAAGAAAATTGGGAGACCGAAAAAAACTCTCATTCACCTTCTCAGATGACAGAGGTGATGGGGGTGATGAACCGAAAGAAGAGTGAAAAAAGCTGGGAGGGATGAACGGCTTTCGAGTCCGCAACTCCCTACGTTACCTTGGACGCAAGAGTTGGAAAACCTTTACAGGGGGGTTGATATAGGAATAGAGGATGGTTCCTAACTTGACAGGGACGGGACAGGGGACCGCTGGATTGGAAAAAACAAACGACAGAAAGAGAATTACGTCGCTTAACCTACTTATATCTATATTAGTAGCTGGGACATTGGCAAAAGAAAAAGGAAAAAGGCGTATGGACCGAGGAAACAGAGGAATTAGAAGGGGGAAGAGGGGGGGCCAGGAGATTTATCCGACTCGCGGGGGGAAGCCAGGAAATCTTGGCAAAAGGAAAAATTCATTCCACACATGGCCGCAGCTGAATAAAGAAAGGTGAAGAAGAAGTCAGCGGGAATGTGAGAACTGGAAATCAATAACGTCAAGAGTCAGCGTAAAGCCCGAGGAAGGGCTACGGGCGTCTTGCTGTAAGGGGAAGAAAAACGCCTTCGAGAAAAAACTTCTGGGCGCTTGAGAAAATAACCTGACGTTATAGGGGCCAGGACGCCAGGAAGGGGGAGAGGGATTGTAAGCCGCGATTAGGTAGAAACCTAGAAATTGTCAGGAGGGAGAGTCTGCGGACATGGAATTGGAGAGAAGCAAGTATCAGGGGGGGAAAGGGGGGGGTGTTAGGCAACAATAGGAGGCAACTATACCAGAACAAGGCGGAGGTGCAAGACAATATGGTCGGCTAACGGACTTAAAGAAAAGAAATCACTAAAACTATCAAACGTAAAAATGAGTAAACTAATTGAAGCCGAGAAGGCAGGAGAGAAAGGGCGCAGAAAGTAACTGGACAGGCAATAGGGATTGGGGCCTTGAAAAACGAGGAACCAAATACGAGTGAAAGGGGGGGTTGAAGTTTAAATGCCTGAACAACACAAGAGGAGACCTGGCGGTCCTCGGGGAAACAAAAGCAGGTCTAGGAGCAACATCAAGGCCTCCTTCAGTCAGAGAAAAAACTTGAAACGATGAATGCTTGCACGGAAAAAGGGGGAAGCATGGGAAGCACCAAAGCAAGAGCGGGAAGGGGGTTGAGCAGTCTCGGGCATTAACTGGATTTCTTTCACCAAGATCGGCCCAAACGACGGGGAATATCTTTGGAAAAGGAGACAGAAGAAGGGGACGATCATCTCCATAAAATGTGAGAAAAGACACGACAGCCGGACCAAGGGGAGGGTCAGACGTTGAGCTGCAAACAAAAGGGACCAGGGGCTGAGAATACTAAATGGACGTCAATTGAAAGCACAGGAAGGGGAAGATGGGACTGCGCTTAACCCTGAGGGGGAGGAACGGAGGGTCACCCTCCCCATGACTGATCTTGACGGGGCGGGGGAACATTTCTATACGTGAAGGAACGCTTGCCAAAAGGGCGATGTGGACGACAACAAGAAAACATCAAAAACTCTTGAGAAGTACCGTTACGTCGGGATTGATGCAGTTTGTGACAGTTGGAACGAATCTTTCATAATAAGGGAGGGGGAAAGGATGACAAAAACCCGGAGAAGTCTTGGCACACCCGGACACCGGGGCGGAAAAGGAGGTCAGATAGCTCTACAAGAAGAGGAGGGTTATAGGGAAATACGTCCGGAAGAGAGGGTTAAAAAGAAGGGCATGCTTTGGGGGGGGTTGCAGTCTTATCTGAGATGTCAGTCTTGGGGCAGTATCTCCTGAAAAGGGGGAGAATTGTAAAGGAAAGGAAGAACAGAAAGGAAGTAAAGAAACAGATCAAGACGTAAGGAATGAGCGCCTGTTGCAGGATGCCCAGGAAGTACAAGGGAACACAGACGACGATATGGGGGGACTACCTCTCAGAGAGAGGCGCGGGTGGGGAAAGGACCAGGCAAGAAAGCCTAAAATCCGCGAGATCAGCGGACTGAAAAGAAGGCTGTGCGCTTTTATGACACATTCAGGTGTCGGGGGCATAGTAAGATCGTGGAGTAAGCGACAGAAGGGAGTGCAACAGGAAAGAGGGCGCCACAAAGATGAGCATGTCTTAACGGCGTAAGCGAA
>Ga0179591_1263474_pt1 | contig 15367 bp, 29 predicted proteins | sample CZOMad2_1_08_16f_FD_182891 | JGI IMG/M metagenome (GOLD analysis project Ga0179591, IMG submission 182891) | Vadose zone soil fungal communities from Angelo Coast Range Reserve, California, USA - CZOMad2_1_08_16fungal (PacBio error correction) | ecosystem: Environmental > Terrestrial > Soil >...
AAAAGTGAAAGTTCGGGAACCGTCGAAAACTAAAAGTTCAAGCTCGCCCAGCGAAGAGGGACCGCTCAGGCCGTAAAAAGAAGACAGTAGGGCCACGTAATAAACCTCGGGGGTGGATCGGCACTTATTGTGGGAATCAAAAAAAAAGTAACCTAGAGCTTCATAATGCGCCGGAGTCACTCCAGCTCTGGGAAAAAAGGAGAAAGGGGGACTTCCAGTGGTTTCTTGATATGGAAAGGCGTCGAACAAGAGGGTTGGCGTGCATCACCGAGCAAAAACTCTCAAGCTAAGAGAGGAGAGAGGACTTCACTAGGCGGGGGAACGAGGGGGGGGTTACGTGGGACAGTGGCTTCTTGGGGGGGGAGAGAAACTATTTGGGTAAACTTGCTTATGCCGTTTATTAGAACCCACAACAACGTGGTAATTATGAATGAAGAGGGACGGGGCAGATACACGCAAATTGCAGAGAAAAAAAGATATCGCAAATTAAGCCATCGCCACAAGCAGAGGGAGAGAAACGGCTCTTGAGAATCGGCGAGTTTCGAAGAAAAGGAGGATAAAACACTTATAAAAGAGACTGGGCAAATCTAAAGCAAAAATCATTACCGTTCTCTGGGTCACCCCGTCAGGCTGACAGGGCTTGGCTAATCCGTCATTGGATCGAGGGTCTTCAGGCCTTGGGTAAGAAATCGGAAGAAGGGGAAAACCTGCAAAACTCTTCTCCGGGACGCTGGGAGGGACTGCCCCTTATTTCATCGGAGGTGCTACAAGGGGAAGGATCGAAGGGTCCAGCACAGTTCTTTGGCATCTATCTCGAAATACTGCAGGGCGTCGGCTTCTTACAAGGCTCAGGTGTCCTATTCAGCAGGGGTTTACAATGGATGTGCGGCCGTCTCAACACGACGGAAAATTCAATTTATGTCTTGAAGAAGTGTAGGTAAAATGGAGCAAGAGACCGAAGATGAGAGGGCCGTTGAATCGTGATGGTAGCCGCCGAGGAGGCATAAATTTGTCACAAAATGTCGGGCAAATTAAAATCGGATCTAAATGAGGACAGAAGGGGCTCAGGATCGATTGTCCAAAAAGGAGGTTGAGGGGTAGCTCGCGTCAAAGCCGGATAGAGGTCGTTCAGTATGACGAATTCAGGCCAAGGCTGTGGCCTGTCCGCAAGGACTGAGGTCCGGAAAGGGGAACTCTCAAGGGGTTCGACGTATCTCGTGGACTGGGCACTAGGGGGACGGAGAGTTTTGGGCCAAGGGAGTAACTCAGGGGAGCTGGGTAGCGTCCTACACGAACCGTACTCAACCCTCTTCCAATTCCAGCGATCAGATGTATATTGTTGGGGGGAGTGCAGGGGGGTGGGCGATAAAGCGGGGAGACTGCTTATTTTTCTTGCACGGCGGGTGGCCGTAGAAGGCTATGGGCAGGGGGGGGGGAATGGAGCCCGGGGGGAGTCCAACAACGGCACGAGATCAGTCCTCCGAATCCTCTAGGAAAACTAGCTTTCAGAACGGACTCACTTCAGCCGTCAAAAAAAAAAAAAAAAAAAAACACAAAAAAAAAAAAACCACTATTACATTCTTTACTAAGGGGAAATCATGGCTCGTTGAAGGGAAGGCCAAATTGGAGAATTCAGATTGCCAAAGGTCCGGCGAGGGGATGAAAAATTAAGTACTCCTTCCAAGTGAGTCATCTGGGGAGGAAAAATACATACCTAGGTGAGAAAAGGACGACATGTGTGTCAGAAACGTGGGAATCAAGCTAACAGGGCCATCTTTCGACATCACCATCCCCAGACTCGAAGAAAGATACTAATCCAATCGTTCCAAGACCGATGGAGGAGGAAGGAAAAGGCCCGTTGTAGGGGTGGAGAAAGGATGGGGGGGGGGGAAGGATTGTGAAGGTGAGGGGGGGGACGGGGGGGGAGGAGGAGCTTAAAGGATAGGAGTAGGGGGGAGAGGGAGGGGGGGGGGGGTTGGTGCGGCGAGGAGGGGGCGGGATGATGAAAATTAGGCAGGGTAGGGGGATGGACGGGAGGAGGAGGAGGTGGGGATGCGAGGCGAAGGGAGTTTGGGGTAGAGGGGGTGTGAGTGGTCGCGGGAGGGGAGAGTGGGTGTGGGAAGAGAGAGGGCAAGGTATCTGTAGGGGAGAGTGGGGATGAGGAGTGGAGGGGAGGGAGAGTAGCGAAAGGGAAGAAGGGGGAACAGGGGAGAAGCGATGTGGGGGGAAAGGGGGGCGGGGAGGGTTAAGGGGGGGGGGGGGGGGGGGGGGGAGGGGGGAGGGAAGAGGGTGCGGGGGGTGAAGAGGGGGTGGTGGGGGGGATCAGGGAAAGAGTGCGGTTAAAGGGGTAGGGGGATGAAGTCTGGCGGGAGGGAGGGGGGTGAATGGTGGGTGGGGAAACGGGGGGGAGGAGAGGTGTGGGAAGGGCGTAGGAGTGGTGCCAGAGGGCGGACGGGAGAGCGAAGGAGGGGGTAGGGGGGAGGGATGCTAGAGGGGGAGGAGGGGAGGGAGGGCGACCGGTGCGGGGGGGGATAGAGGGGGGAAGGGGGGGGGATGGGGGAGGGGGGTGGGCCAGGAGGAAGGAGGAAGAAGGGGGGTATGTAGGGGGGAGGGGGGAGGGGAGTGTGGTCGGGCGAGGCGGACGGGGAAGGGTGTGACGAGAAGGCGGGGGGGGGGTTAGGGAATTGAGGTAGAATGGTGGGAGCGGGGGGGGGTGGAGAGAGGTAAGGGAGGAGGGGGGGGGGTGTGCGGGGGAGGGGGGAGGAAGGGAAGGGAGAGGTAGAGGAGCAGAGAGTCGGGAGGGGAAGGGAGAAGAGGAGTAGTGGGGGGGGGGGGTGGGAAGCTTGAGGGCGCGGGAGTGTGAGTAGGGGGGCCGAAAGGGGTAGGAGAGAGAGGGAGGGGACAAGAGAGGGAAAAGAGGGAAAAGGGAAGAGGGGCGAGAGGGGGGGAGGGAAGTCGGGTAGGTAGATTAATGGGGGAGGATGAAAGGAGGTGGGAAAGGAGGGAAGAGGAAGAGAGGGGTGAGGACTATTGGAGCGGGGAAGGTGGTGGTAGGAGACGGGGGTTTGTGGGGGGGGGGATGGGGGGATGGGTGTGGGAAGAAGGATGGTTGATGGGGGGATGGAGGCGAGGCGGGGAAGGGGGGGGGGTGGGAGTGTGACATAGGGTAGAGGGGTGAATAGGATGGGGTGGGGGGGTGAGGGAGGAGAATGCATATTGAGGGTAGGTAATAGGGAGGAGAAGGGGGGGTTGGGGTAGGGGGAGCGGGGGGGGGGATAGGAGGGGGGGGGGGGGAGGGGGGAGAAAGGGACAATGGAGGGTGTGCAGCGAGGGTGGAGAGTGGGAGGGGGAATTGGGGGGGCGGAGAGTGAGGGAGGGGGGGAGATGTGGGAGGGGTGAGGTGGGCCTAGCTAGGGGAGGGGGGTGGGGGGGGAGGGTAGGAGGAGCGAGAAGAGGGGGGGAAGGGGAAAGGAGAAGAGAAGGAATAGTCGATGGGGCGGGGTGAGAGGAAGGGGGGGAGATGTGGAGAGTAAGGAGGGGAGATTGGTGTGATGTGCAGGGGGAGGAGTAGGTAGGGAGACGACAGCGGGTGAGAGGGGGTGGACGATGGTGAGGGAGGAGGAATAGGGAGAGGGGGGTAAGGCGGAGGGGGTGGGGACGAGGGGGGGGAGGGGGAGAGTGAAGGAAGGGGCGGGGGGATGTTGGGGAATGGGTGACGGTAGGGGAGAGGAAGAGGGTGGGCCGGGGAGATGAGAGCGGGTGGGGGGGAGGAGAGAGGAAGGTCAAAAAGCGGGGGAGGGAGACGCGGGGAGGGAGAGGGAGGGAGGAGGGGGGGGGAGCGTTGGTGAGAGAAGGGAGTTGAGAGCAAGGGGAGGGGAGGAGGGCAGGATAGGGAAAGGTAGGCGGTGGAATAGGAGAGAGGGGAAGGGATGGGGGGGTGGAGGGGGGGGAAAAATGGGAGGGGGGTGGGGATGGGTGGTGGGGGGGCATAATGAGGGATGAGGGAGGAGGGTATGGGGAAGGAGAAGAGAGGTAAGGGATGATAGTCATAGGGGTGACGTATTCATCGGGTCTCCGGGAGCGATGACGGGGTAAGAAAATAAAATAAAGAAGCCAGTGCCGGGAGACGAAATCTCGCGAAGGGCAATCGTGTACTATCAGCTGAACGGAAACGAAGGACCCAGGGATTCCGAAAAAAGGAGGTGGGGGGGGGGGGGTGGGGGGGGGTGTTGGGTGGCGGGGTCAGGGAAAGGTGTTGGTTTGTGGGGTAAGGGTGGGGTTTTAGAAGGGGGAGGGAATAGCGGTGGGGGGGGGGGGGGGGGTGGGTTCGGGGAGTTGTAGGGGGAGTTCTGTGGGGGTTGTGTGAGGGTGGTAGGTCGGTATTGGGGGTTTCTTTCTGTTAGCGTGGAGGGTGCGGTGTGGGAATTTGGGGTGTTGCTGGTTGGGAGAGGGGTGGGGTGTCTCGAGGCATAGGGCGCGTTATTGATTGTTGTTTAGGTGGGTGAGACGGGTGGCAAGAGAAGGGGGGTGTTTCTGGTGTAATGTATAGGGGGGGGGGTGTGTTTTAGGGTGTGGAACGATGTCGTAATTGTGTGCAATGTGTTTTTCCGTGCGTTTTCTTTAGTAGTGTGTAGATGTTGGGCTTTACGGGAGGAAATTGGTCAGGATGGGGGGCCGCGGTGCGGGAGTGTCAGGGAGGGGGATTATGTTCTTTGGGAGGGGGGTGAGCTGCAGTGACATGTGGGGTGTGGGGGGCTAAGAAAGGGGGTGGGGGGGGATGTGGGTTTGGACAAACGGGTTGTGTGGGGGGGGTTTTTTTCGTCCGAAAGGGGCGGGTGGGGGTTGTGGGGGGGATAGTGGTGACGTGGGGGCGGGGGAAGGTGTAGGATGACTATGTGGGTGTGTGGAAGGCCGGGAGAGTGTAGCTGTGGTGGAGAGTATTAAGGATGGATGTAGGGTTGGGTGGTGTGGGAGGGGTTAATTAATGTATGGTGGTTGGTATTGATTCGGAGGTGTTTTAATAGCACGTAGTGTGGTGGGTTTGTTGAGAAAGGGGATGAAGGGGGGGCGATTTATTGTTGAGAGGACTGGGGTGGGGGTGTAGTGAATAAGAGGGGGTGGAAAAAGAGGTCAGGGGAGGAGGGTTTGGGTTATGGGAATAGGGATGGGGTGAAAGGTTAGGTGTGGGTAGGGTGGATGTGTTGGGGGGGGGGTGGGGGGGGTGAGTTTGAATGTAAAGTTGTTGTTTGGGGTGGTGGGGGTGGAGGTGGGTGGTTGTGGGTGGACGATGTTAAGGGTAGTTGGGGGGGGGGGTTGGTGGGGGTGTCAGGTGGGTGAGGTGTGTTGTGGGGTTTGGGGGGAGGTTGGTGTGTTTAAGCGGGAAACGGGGGGGTGAGGATTTGTGGGGCGGAGAGGGGAGAGAAGGTTGTGGGGGGGGGTTGTGGGGAAGTGGTGCCATGAACAAAAAAACGAGGGGGAAAGAGAAAAGCAAGGTCATTTCTTCGGGAACGCCAGAAAGGCAAAAAGCCTACTAGAAAGTTCCCCTAGAAGGTGGCCTTCAAAAAGGGATGAGCCCCAGGCAAGAAAAGGGGAGTGATAGATCGGAAAGAGAGAAAGGGGACGGTCGCCTGGGGAAAGTCCTCTCGTCATTTAAGGAGAGCAGGGGGTCTCCGGGGCGACTTAAGAGGAGCGCGCGGCGATTGTGCAACAACAGCGCACTACTTGAGAAAAGTCGATTGGGTAAAGAGGGGGCTCCACGGCGAAGGGGGGGCTCGGAGTGTTGACCATAGCATTAAAAAAGGAAGGACGGGTTTGTACAAAAACTGTCGAAAAGTCAAAGAAACCCCACCCACATGCCCACGAATCATTTTTTCTTTGAGCGATCCTTGAATTATCGGGGCAGACAGCGGCAACGCGAGACGGGGCTCTTCTACCTGGGGGCGGTCCCGTCTTTCTAGAACATAGATACCTATTACTCGGCAGGGGCGGAAAAAGACGGCGGGGTACGATGGAGAGGAGATCCCGATGTCCATTCTCGCGACTGTGCATAAAAGGGAAATGGCCATTTAAAACCGATTGTGGAGGTCAGATGACCTATGCTATTGCATCCTGAGGGGGGGCCCTGCACTTAATGAAAATCAGAAACATCCTACAGCAGCTTGACGTCTTTCCTCCTTCTTCCAAGACCGTCCACAAGGTCTGATTTTGGACGGGACCGCAAATTCAAGAAAGACCTATGCTGTTAAGCAGTGGTCAGCGCGCGCCAGCGCGGCCAGATAACTGAAGACTGAAAAAAAAAAAGGGAGCTTCCACCAAAGGAGAATACTAAAATGTCATAGCAATGCGCTGCTTACCCTTCAAAGAAGAAAGAGAGGGCAAGTGCGGACGGTGGTTAATCAAAAAGTCAATCAGCCCTGCCATAGGCAAACACTCACCTCAGTGATCTCTTCTTCGATGGGATCAAGCGTGGAAAAAATCAGGGACGATCGGCGGCGCCCGGACAGAACGAGGGGGGCATAAGGAGTATGAGGGGCATCGCGGAAAAACGAAACCGGGACCCTCAGGGGGTAGGACGATTGGCAATCGTCAAAAGCAACAAAGGGGCGCCCAAACCGGATAAGGCGCCGACGACTCAGTCGGGGAACCCAGGGAAGCCCTGGGGCGTACAAACCATGGAGGTAAGGCCGAACTGGAGGAGAGAAGCGCGGTAAAGGGGCATATACGAATCCTCTCCACGAAGTAATAAAGCGAGGGGACAGTAACCCTACCTAAGAAGCAGAAAGGGCAACCCTGGAAATCACGAGCGGAAGGGGGGAGTACAGTTCTCTTCTTCCTGACCAGCGCGTTGGAGCGGAACGTAAAGGAACACAGCTAACAGGAGGGGGTTAAGTTTGGAGGACTAAGGGCGGTCAAAGGAAGGGGCAGGCGACAAACCAGCGGTGCGGGCGCGGGGGCCGACAAAAGGGAGAGGTTCACCAATCAAAAAAAAAGGAGCCTTCGGCTTATGGAAGGAAGAGGGACTGCGGATTCTGTTTCTTTGGAACGTCTGGGGAAAGACTTAGCGAGTCCTGAAGAAGGGAAGTCGACGAAAAGAGGACTGAAAATGACACCGGATGAGGAGCAGAAGGGGGATTGGGGGAAGGAAAAAAAAGGAGTCGTCACCCTTTGACTGGCCTCGCATATAAACTGACCAGGGGAACAAACGTTAACGGCCAAAATCCGCACGGCCGCGAAGCAAAACCGTACATGAAACGGACACTCTATCTTTCTAGCAGAGGGGCGGAACACAGGGTCATAAAAGATGAACTCTCCGGAGCAGCTAGATGGCACTGGGCCGCACGGAGAAAAAGAGAAACCTAATAACGCTTCATCACCATTTCGGCCTGCCGATCCTGTCCGTGACGATAAAACCGAATAAATGGGCGGCGATCTAAGCGGGGGCTCCCTTACGGGCCTGAGCGGACGGGGTTAAGGGGGCACGACACGGGCTCAAAACGGTCTAAGCCTTGAGGATCACCATCCTGCAGCTGTTATTGAAAAGGTGGTGAAAATGGGATTCTGTAGGGAAAGAAAATCCGGAATAAAGCCGCGCTTCTCGAACATTTCGGACGGCTACGTTTACAAGTCCGCAAGTCAGGTGAAAGGGAAGGGACGCGTGAGCACGGTCTCGGTCCTCCAGGGAGGGGGCCGCCTAGCTACTTAAGATATCCCTCCTGGGAAGTCAGGGGCACAGGCTTGCGGAAGAGAGCTTTCAAGGCGACTGGCACCCTCGGTTCTGTCCGGGGAGCGAGGGTAACTGGGGGAAGGATTCAAAAAGAAAAAAGTCAGAGGGGGGAGCGCTCGCAGCACCTAGGTTAAGTGGAGTTCTCTTTTCCGAGAGGAAAGACGCGAGGATCGCGGTTTAGCAAAGAGACCAGGGGGAAACGTCTCGAGAATCTTCCGGGTGGCCAAGGGGCAAGCATTTACCTCTAAGGGAGGATGGAGGCCACTCATGCGGCCGTCGGGAAAACGCTTGGCACAGAAAACCTCTATTTCGGGGCAAGAAATGCTGATCACATTACCTGGGGAAAGATGTAAAATCGGTCTTGTGCGTTAAATAACTTCCTTTACCGCGATCGGGGTACCGGTGCGGATGAGTGCCTCTCATGGCTTGGGGTCCGTGACAAACTACCAGTTCGCCTTCGCGGGGGCATCATCCCACCTCGGAAAAGGCCCTATCCTGGGAGGGGGCCTGCCAGCTAAGCGTCGGCTCGAGGAAAGGGTCCGTCAAAAACTCTGACAAAATAACTAGGTCAGCACAGAGAGTGCATCGCGAAGCGATGGCTCGCAGCAGACAAGGGTCGGAATACGCGTTCGTGCATGAGCAGGTCTGCACGCCGAAAGATCCCAAGGTCCGAGGAAAAAAGACACAAAAACAAAAAAGTTCCGGAAAGCTCAATTTTTACCACCGTGCGCCTCAACGGACCGTCAAGAGAACGGGCCCATCCCGGAGCCTGTACCTGCACTGGCCGGTATCCTGAGTGGGGGGACAAAACTGATCGACGGGCAAATGTTTCGCAAGGGGGTTGCCGCTTTTGTTCCCAAAAGTCCCGAAGGCGCTGCCAAGCGGCAAGGCGGCCCAAGAGTTCGGAAGGCGAAATAAAAGGTCCAAAACCAGATTCGGGAGATTGAGGGTCAAAAAGGCCTGAACAAGGAGGCGTTCCTTTAGGGGGAAAGGGAGGGAAAGCGATGCTCGGCCGGGAAACGGCGAAGCGTACCTATCATGAGCGCGGTGGGGCGAACGGCCCCGGAGAACTGAGTCCTCGGGGGGGGAAGTCAGGTGGTGTAAGCCACGGAGGACGAAGGACCGGTCGGGGCCCATGCAACACGACGACCGAATAAGGGCGCAGAATCTTTCGAACTTGAGCGGTGATGGCGGAAAAAACACTTGCGAGAGGACCCGTTCAATCGCTTCCATGCCCCCGCGGAGAAAAAGAAGGCCGTCACTGGCCTGCGGTGGTTGACGGAAGGATCGGAGCCAGCGAAAGGGAGGCCGAAGCCTCATATGGGGGGCAGGTTGAACTAAAATTTGGGGCAGGAACGGCAAACCGCGCGGTTTCAATTCTGCCCATAAAATTAAGGCTTCGGATAGAGCCTGGGACGCTCGGAATTGGCCTCAACGCTGTGAAAACCGGGACCAGCACCGTACGTGTTCCCGAGAGGCAGGAAAAGTTACACTGCCCTGAGAAACACGCTCACGCCATTAGTGAACCTGCTGCCGGGGGGCGACTTGGCCGGAAAAAGGCGAAATTTAAAACCAGCGGAAATCAAAAAAGAAAAGAGGGGCCATACGAGGGCCGACATAACCCGGCAAAAAAATCATATACAGGCAAACTTTCGAAGGAACTAAAAAAACTCAAAGGTCTGACTTCTCGTCAAAGAAAGAAATCTAATCGCTAACAACGAAAAAAGGAAAACTTTGGCATCCGGCCTCTTAGGAAATCAGGGGGACGTCGTTCCGTAGACTCTCGAGGTGCCTCTGGAGAAAAATTGCCTCGAAATAAAAAGCAAACCACTCTATCATGAGTAAAAAAATGCGGATAAGTGCCTGGACGCGCTGAGGAACAGGACAAGGCTTTGGAAAAACAACCCAACCTGAATTAATCCTACTGACTGATCTATACAGGACGGTGAAAGAGAACATATGCCAACACGGGGAAAACCGGCACTTTCTTAAGAAATTTTTCTCCCAAAGTGGCCAAGAGACTGGACAGAGGGCCGACGGGCGCAAATTCCAGACCAAAACGAAACACTGAGGGAAGGGCTGTAGCTGTGGTGAAAATCCACTGCGCCGACGAATGACGGCCGGGGTTGATAAAGAAGGTCCTCATACCGCAATGGGGGACAAGAGACGCGGGGAGATGCGACTTGGAGCAGACGAAGGAGGGATCTTCGGCGCCGAACGGAACCTGCTCTTGGAAAAGTGGACTCACCTGTAACCCTCGAGGGCAACCGGAAAAGGCAAACAAAACCACCAAACGCGGCGGGACTAAGGGTTGCTCTGTCCCTTGGCAGGGGGTGTCTCCGAACCGAACCGCCGCCGCTAAAAACTGAGGAGGCCTCTGGGCACAAGGCGCAAGAGAGGGGATCTTGGGGGCAGGGAAGTAGTATACTAAATAAGTCACAGACGGTCCTTCCTCCGGGCGAGGCAAAACTCTCAGTAAGCGGCGCGCGCCATGGTGAAAGATGGTGGGGGAGGGGGGGGCCTCTCGTCGGGGGAGAGCATGGGGGGGGTTCGGACCTTTTAGAGAAAAGCTCAGCACAGGAGGAAAAAGAGGAAGAAGGAATAGCAAGTACACGGTGCGCTCCAAGAAAGCGGGGAAAAATAAAACATCTTAAAAAAAAACCAAGATAGGCGCGGAGGGGTCGGCGAGCGGGGAGTTCAGAAACCGGGGGGGGGGGCGGGTACGAAAACTACGGGGCAGCGCCATTCTTAAAGGGGCATTTACCCCGGAAAAAGCGGCCTTCAGCATGAGGAAGGAAATTCTCGTCCGGGAGCGCCAAATCTGGGCCATAATAAGACGCCGGCAAGGATGGGAGGACGCGGAAACTGAGGGCAAGGCGACGCAGTATGAAAAGGGTCAGAGAATCTACGGTAACGGCGGCGGCGCTACATGACGAAGGACTCTTAGTAGGACAAGAAGCATGGAGTAACGGGGGTACATCGGAGAGAACCTGGTCGAATCAAAAAACGAAGACGGCTAGCCTGGTTTTTAGGGACCGTAAGGGGGGGGAAACGACCGGCTCAACCACCATCGGTTGGGAATTCGGGAAGATTGAACGTTCTGCAAGACTGACACGCTTGGTCAACGAGGTCCACAGGTCCAAGATAAATGAAGGAAACGTCAGGGAGGGGAAGGCAGCATAGCACTCGCTACACCGCCGGAGCGTCGGTTGACAGGGGGGCGGCTAATGTGGGGTCCACACCCTCATTGGTACGGCCCAGATCCGCAAGGCCCCCATAGCTGCATCAACGCGGGGCAAAAGGCAGGTCATGGCAGGCTGCAGGGGGAGGGGACAAAACTGAAAACGCATTATCAAGTCGCTGGGAAACGGCACTCTTACAGAGTCACCTCCGTACTCAGAGGGGGGATAGCTGTGGGGAGATGGGTGGGGGGTCTGAGGTTCAGTGCTGGGATGATCTGCGCAGACGACCTGGACGGATTTCTCGCCTACGTGGAAGGACTCTCTTTGACCATGGAGCCCTATCTGCGGCCACAGCCCTAATCAAAGTTGGGGGTCCTCCGAGAAGAACGCGATTGCTACAGACAGGAGCACATGCGTTCGACGGACAAGCTCCGCGGTCAGGCGCCCGACCGGGCGTACAGGGAAGACGTCTCAACGGATGCGAAGAGATTCCCAGGATCCTCCGGAAAAGTTTAAGATCAAATGATCTTCACATAACAGAGGGGCAGAACCTTCTCATGGAGGAGGGCAAACCGGTTCTAAAAACACCTGGGAATGAATGCAGGGGGGCGCAAACGGCTAAAGAAGGATCGTGAAATAACAAACTCGCCGCTTCAAAAAAAAAAAATTGGAAAAAAAAAGGAGAAAAAAAAAAAAAAAAAAAAGAAAAAAAAAAAAAAAAAAAAAGAAAAAAAAAAAAAAAGGTTCAAAAAAAAAAAAAAAAAAACAAAAAAAAAAAAAAAAAAAAAAAAAAAAAAAAAAAAAGAAAAAAGAAAAAAAAAAAGAAAAAAAAAAAAAAAAAAAAAAAAAAACCAAAAAAAAGAAAAAAAAAACAAAAAAAAAAAAAAAAAAGAAAAGAAAAAAAAGAACAAAAAAAAAAAAAAAAAAAAAAAAAACAAAAAAGAAACACAAAAAGAAAAAAAAAAGAACCCAAAAAAAAAAAAAAAAAAGAAACAAAAAAAAAAATAAAAAAAAGACTCATTACTGTACGAGAGTGGGATTAGGCGGGGGACTGAGGGATGAGGAAAAGTTCACGTGAAAAAAGGAGGAAACGAGATAGGGCCACGACCTGGGGCCCGAACGCCACAAAAAATCCTCTCCTGCGTCGTGTCAAAGTGATATCCTCGTACCCTGGCCACAAGCCGGTCTCATTCGCCTGCGTGGGGCACAGACAACCCTCTTCCTTCGCGTCGTCAGCCTAGACGGGGGGGTCACCGGAAAAGAAAACAAAAATCTCTAAAAGGGGAACAGAGAGACGACGCCCGGGAAGACTTCCGCGGCGAGCATCCCGACTCCATTCAGCCGAACACGGAAACAAAGAGGGAAGTGAACTTCCTATAAAGAAGTACAAGGGGGTCCAAGTGTACCCGGTTTACAACGGCTGAAGTTAAAGGTAGTGGGGGCGGGGCCTAAACCTCCGCCCTGGAGGCGCTGCGAAAGTTGGGGGGCAACGACAGCAAAGGAAAAAAGGAGAACGGGCTTCTGATCAAGTTAAAGCGTCTACGGCCACCGGGGAGAGGTTTCGAGTGGGCAAAAATTTATCAGGGGAAAAGCAAGGAACTGCGGCGCCACGGGGGTAAACAAAAGAGCACTCTTTCGAAAGGGGTCTTTTGCCGGGAATGGCGGTGCAGAACGCTGCCCTCAAAAGGCCGGGTCTGGACGGGGGGGGTCCTGGGGCTGCGAGAAAAAGCTCAGACGAGGAGCGAGCATGTTCTTACAGAGGGGAACTGGTGTTCTCTACGACGGGGAAACCGCCATTCTCAGGAGCCTGGTCAGGCCAGCGGCCGGGGCGGGCCATGTCAAGCCGAGGAAGGCGAGAAAAACGAGTTAACAAGGGAAGGATTCTTAGTAATGCAACGTGAATACACTCCGACCTTTCGGGCGAGAGGGATCGCATTCACAAAGAAAAATTAACTGCCGGCCGTTCATACGAGTGTGACGGCGCCCATGACCATTAGACATAATCTACTTGAACCATGGGCCGCGCTGCCAGCGATCAAGGAAGCGAGAGCTCTGACCCGGCAGAGCACCTCGCTGAATCTGCCAAGGGGGCGAGAGGGACCCTCGAGAAAGAAGCATCCGTACAGCTTTGAAAGCAAGTTGGATCCTTCTCGTCGCGTCCGAGCCGGTCTAAGCGCAACTAAGGCGAGTCCAGAAAAATCTGGATCATGGAGGAGCGTGTTCCTCCCTTCGGCGAGAGGGCCTTAAAAGGGATCAGAGCCCAGACAGTTTGTACGGGCTCGGGGGATCTCTCCGAGGACGAATCCTCACAAACGTAGATCCGTATGTCGTGCAACGTCTAAGCAGCAGCACACAATCCGCGCAATTATGTGAAACTCAGACGAACGTCTTCTGCCCGGGTGTCAAAAAAGCGCGACCCCGTCATTCCGAACGGCAAGGGGCGTAGGGAAATAGGTAGAAAGCAGAAAGGATCTGGGGCATGATGAAGGACCTCCTCACCACAGAAACTGAAAAATCCCTCGTGCAGGCAACGCAAGTGATCCAAACTGTAATTCTTGCATGAAAACCGTCCCAATCTAAAAAAAAAGAAAGGGGCTTGAGACGGAGCCTCTCTAAGAAGCATTTGGGGGGTATCTGCAGCGAATACACTCTTCATTCCTACGGGCGGGGTGAGGCACAAAGGTAAGAGGTCAAGCTCACCTTATGTGCAAGAAAAGAGAGATGACAAAAAACCGGGATGTGAGGTGGTCATTACCTCCAGAGACATTAAAAGGTCACGCTGAATCGGGAAAGCTCCTGCGGCAGATTGAATTAATGCTCTTCAGACGGAGCGTGCCCTTAAGTCGGGACATCAGAGAGTACAAGGAAAAAAAGAAAAGGAAGGAGGAAGATCATGGGGAAAAGCTCAAAACAAACAACTGAGGAGTGAAAGGAGTATCTGTTCCGGAAAAAAAGGACCTGGCTCGACACGATCCGCTTCAAAATGAAAAGGCAAAAACGGAAAAGTACCTTGCCAAGCAGCGGGGGAGAAAATCCGAAGCACGTATCGGAGCAAGCGTGCGGGAAAAGCTTCTCATAAGCATGAACGGTGAAGCTCAAAAAAAACAACGGGGGGGAAGGAAGCATATGCTCCCACCGGACGGAAAGAAGGAGACCCCTCTGACATGACTCACAATCGGCAGGCCAGGAAGACAGAACTCTCCGACCAGTCTCTTAACTGCAAGATCGAGGACCAGGCCCGTGACTGGGAGCGTAGAGGGGGAGGGGGGAGGCAAACCGGCGACACAATAAAGGGAGCCGCCGGGGAAGGGACGGAGGGAGGGGGGAGGCCAGGGTAATCCCAGTATGAGGAGGGAGAACCAACACGTTGGGTCTCGACTTGTCGGCATAAAAAAGGTCCCACGGGTCCAGGCCGCCGGCAGGACAGACCCGGAAACGAGCAAGTAGTCCGGGGCCGGTCCGGTGTGCTCAATGTAACTGGGGGACGTAAGGCCGGGGAACAAAAACCGGGAGGGGTCTTTTAGGCGGGTCTGCGAGGGCTAAAGAACGCGCAGTCGACGGAAAGAGTTCTGGGAGCACCTAATTGCCCTCGGAAAAGCGGAGAAAAAAAAACGCTCTAAAGAGAGCCGACTAACCTAAAGGTGAAGAGGTCTCTGGCCCGCAGCAGACGAGAGAGGACGGGGGAAAACCGTGCAGAAATCCCCTACAGGGAAAAAAGGGTTCTCGTCCTGGGGGCTAGAAGCAGACAGGATGCCCGAGGGGGGGCGTCCTCCGGTGAAAGCGCTCGCTAGTCAGGGGGTGCGCGACGCATAGCTAGGAGAAACGACAGCAAAGTCTTGAGTGGATACCCACCCTCCTATTCCGGGAACCGGCAGTCTGGTTCGAAGAACGGGGGGGAAAAAGCACCATGAAGGATGATGCCTCTTATAGGGCATTAGCCCTACGGGGGGGCGCTCCGCGCGGGAGATCCTCCCTTCGGCGAAATGACGCTCGGCGGAATGCCTGCCAGCGTCGAAATAGCGTCGGGAGGAGAATGGGGACAAACGAGTTCCTCAAAGTCCGAGCGTACACGCGATTATATTGCTGCAGAGGTAGGAGACGACCCGTGATGTGGACTTCGGGGCCGCGGGACGAAGACATATCAGGCACAGGGAACCCCCAGAAAACGGTTGTGAGGGCGGGAATGCTCGACCGTGGCCAAAGTTTTGCGAGAAATGCAGGGGCCGAGAAAAGGATCACGCCAAATCAATAACGAAGAGAAAAAAATGAATTGGTAGACGTCCACCGGTGACTACGGGGAACTGTTTTCCAAGTGTTAATGAAACAAGGACGCGAGCGAGACGAATCGGCGACGAGACCAGTTTAACGAGCGGTGCCATGGGGGAAACACTATGGAAACCTGTCGAATTGACGGTCATTTAAACTTAAAGGAACATGTGCCGAAGTAATCGGGAACAAAAGG
>Ga0179591_1232124_pt1 | contig 15364 bp, 17 predicted proteins | sample CZOMad2_1_08_16f_FD_182891 | JGI IMG/M metagenome (GOLD analysis project Ga0179591, IMG submission 182891) | Vadose zone soil fungal communities from Angelo Coast Range Reserve, California, USA - CZOMad2_1_08_16fungal (PacBio error correction) | ecosystem: Environmental > Terrestrial > Soil >...
ATTCACAAGGTGAGGAAAAAGTTTCAAAGAAGTGGAACAAAACCCATGGGGGGAATAGAGGAGAAGTAAACCGTCGAGTTCGTGGACGTCGGCCCGCGGGGAAATACGTGCGCACCTGATCGTGCACAAAACAAGAAAAGGTTGGACTGGCAAATGAGTGCGAGGTGAAGAACGTGCCGGGAACCTGCTTAACAAGTGACAGGGTGTTTTGTTCAGAAGATTGATCAACGAAACGACCTAGGATCGGAGTGGTCACTCAAGAGCTTTGTCCGGGGAATGGGGAAACAAAAAAAAAGTCGGGTAGGCGGTTTTTTCAAGCCTGAAAGTTCAACTAAGAGAGGAAGAAACTAGCAGACGGGACCCAAAAATACTAATTCAAAAGGGGTGAACAGGATGCTCCCTATGTCCCTGGAGAGCAGACCGTCAAGAAAAGCCAAAGACGAGAAGATGAGTCACGAAAGGAAAAGTGGGACTTTTTGCCTACGCTAGGAAAACCTCCTGTATGGAGGGGACAAGGAAGGTAAGGGGAGGGGGGTCCCGACGGGCCGAAAGGAACAATCTTGTAGGAGGGGACCACTGAACGGACCCGCCCCAACAAAAACAGGGTTTGGAGGAGAAAGGACCCTAAAAACAGGGTGGAAACGTGGTTTGAGGCGGAGGTGGGCACCTGGAAGGTGAATGAAGTCCGACTTTCCAAAGGGGAATGTACGAAGGAGGGAAGCCTAAAACACAATAAAGCAACTTTGGGAAAGGGGGGGGGGGTCTTTTCAAAAAAGGGGACCGGGTTGGGAAGAAATATGTCGTAAAAAACAACCCAATCGGGAAAGAGGGGCCCAAAAAAGACAAACGCCATGGCCGGCAACGAAGATGATTTTGCGGTAGGGCGTTACAGATCGGGTGAACATCGATTGTTCAAAGTGGAGGAAAGGCCCTAATGGGTCGAAAGGGGGTGTCTGAGTAGTTGACAAAAAAAAATTAGTTAAAAGGCAAGCAACCTCAAGAGGCAGTGGGGGGGGGGGGGGGTGACCAACAACAATGTTAAAAACAAAGGGGGTGAAAAGGTCCAGTGCCAAAAAGGATGGAGGACAAAGACAAAACACTCAACTTCCAGAGGGAGAGGGAACTCACGTTGGACAAAAAAGTCTATGGAGGGGGGACTCTTGTAAGTAAAGAGCGGAGATCCCGGTTTACACGATCGGGGGTGTCCGGGTCGGATGGTCCGACTGGTCCGTGGTCCAACGCCTCCCGTCTTGATGCAGGTCCCAAAAAAAAAAGGAAGAGGGGTCCTTGGGGAACGTGCTTCGGATCCGCTTTGAAAAGAGGTCTTTGCTGGGGGGGGAGGTGGTCCCCCAGAGGTGAATGGTGGAAAAAAAGTTTCGGGGGTGGGGTCTGGAAGGGGGAGAGGCAAGGAAAGTGAACTCCACGGCGTGGTTCGTAAGGGGGGGGGGGAGGTCGGAAAAAAAGCAGGCCAAAAAAAAGGAAGCCCGGAGGTGGTGTGCCAAGGTGTTGGTCTGCAAAAAGTCCGAAAAGGAGGAGGCCGATCACAACAAAAAGGAGGATCCGGGTGTATCTGGGGGGGGGGCCCGACAAACAAAGCCCGCCGGAACCTAGAACAAAGCGGACCTCTCCCGGCCCACCGAATCACAGGCTTTAAAAAGGGGTCGCGGGAGCGCAAGGGGGTGCCAAAACTGTGTAAAAAAAAAAGGAGCAAAGGAATGGCGATGAAAAGAACGAAATAAGCAGAGTGATCCATCCAAAGGGTCCGATGACACGATCCCCCTGAGGAGGAGAAAACGACGTGAGAGAATCAAAAACAATATGACGGCGTGTAAAAGGTCCAAAGAACACCTGCCCCGCAAAAAGTTCCTAACTTGCGAAGATGAAGGGACGAGCAACTCTCGCGAAGTGGACGGCCAGCCCGAACGGCGGGGGAAAAAGCCACCCAAACCGATTTGTGAAGGGAATGGCGCGCCCACCCAAAATTAACGAAAAAAAAACGACGAACGACAGGTTCAACGGTGTTCTTCAACACATCAAAACGAAGGGGTCGGACGGATGGATAACACATAAGAAGAATGGCTACCAACACAACTCTGTCAAAAACACACCAACACACAGGATTCTAAGCAACGGAGAGGCTAACATCTCTTACGAGAAGGTATACGGACTTTCAACTTCAACAAAGATCTCTGCTTAAGGTAGAAATCAAATTCAAATACGGGAAAAAAGGGAGCTACGTGATGTTTGTACTGGGAAAGAGGTTTTCAAGGAAAAACACAAACGAACGTTAGAACAGTAGGTGGTCCCATCCACAACAGTAACGAACCAAACGCAAGAAGAGGACGTAAAGTCGGATGGGGGTTGACACCCAGACAAACCGGGGGCAAACCAGGAAAAAGTTTAGTTTCCACTTAAGGGAACTCCAAAAAATAGAGGACCATTGTGAAAAACTTGCGCAAAATGGGGGGGGGGGTATTTGTCATGGGGGATCGGGGGACACGTTCGTCGAAGCTCACAGCGATAACACCTAGAATGTCGGAAAACGACGCACCTGTTGTATTAAAAAAACCCTTTGTTGAAAATAAAAAGGAGTTGGGGTCGTAGGACCACCGTCTTAATCCTAAAAAGTCTCTCCGGTGGGCGTAGGTCCTAAAAAAAACGGATGAAAAATCCCCTAAAAAAAACCAAGGCGGTGTGTGGAATGTGGACGGACAACAGTCAGTCCACGCACAAAAAAAAAAAAAAAAATGCGACATAAACCGGATAGCTCATATAAGGGAAGGGGGGGCAAATATGAAGTCCGGGTAAAAGATCGCGAGAATGATGGGCGAAAATCCTGAGCGGACTGTTAGTGGTTGGGGGGAGAAAAAAAGGGGGGGTGTGCCAAAAAGTTGGAAAGGACATGTTTCGGAGGGGGACAACAACCGGGCGCGGGGGGGGGGAGAAGGTAGGAATCAACTGAACAAGCGCAGCGACACCAAAACAACCCAACGCCTTGAGATCGACTACGATGGAACCAGAAATCTCGGCTGATGGGCACGTCCAAAAATGTTTCAACCTACCCCAATCAAATCACCCAATGAAACACCTGGGTCATATGGGTAGCAATCCCGGCCAAAAAAAGTGTCGCCAAAAGGGTTTTGTCACAATCAAAAAAACACCCTAACAGTGTGTTTTCACGTATGAATATTCCACAAAAACAGTGGGCACTGGGTAGAATTTACTACGCCGGGGTATGCTAAAGGACCTAACACATTGATTTAAGCAGTAGAGTCCAAAAACCATTCTTTCTAATGTGTGCACTAGCGGGAGAAATGGGGCCTTCCAAAAAGTGGGTTTGGAAACTCGGCAACGAAAAGGGGGAACGCCGAGGTCGCGGGGACACGGGACGGCTCGCGGACGGAAGCCCCTCGAAGCGAGGCCGCCCGATGTTTCCGCGAAGTTGGGCTGACCCGACGGGGGGGGGGGGTAGTTCAAAAAGGGTCTTCCAAGATTTTGTCGGTCAGTACGGGAACGGAAGAGGCGGGCTGGAACTGTCAAAACGGTTTCGACAAAGTCAACAAAAAATCGGAATGAGAAAAACGCACACCCTGGAGGGGGTGTTCCACAACAGAAGGTAAACTTCTCAGTGGCAGTACCAAAAACGAAAAAATTCCAGTGGGAACCGTCGTAAAGAAAGCTGAGGGGGGAAGGGGTGGTTTATGCCAAGCCTGGGTTTTCCGTAAGGGGTCGAGGGGTGGTTTTTTCGGGCACGGGGAACCACAGGGAAAACAAAAAATTGCGATCCACACGGGGAGGGAGGTTTGATGTAGAACTTGTGTTCACAGAGCCCATCAAAAAAAAGAGAGTGTCGGTAGGGTGTGGGAAACATGCCCCCGGACGGGGGGGGAGAAATTCCCGCCGATACCAGGGATATGAAGGTTTACTAGAAAGTTTACCACGTTTTTGTTCAAAAGGACCCGGAAGACGGGCCGACCGGTAGGACCGACAAAAAACGAAAAACCCACAAACACCAACGGGGACGCGCCCGAAAAAAAGAAGAAATCGGCGGACATGGGAGAGGCGGGGGAAAAGGGCCAATCGACCCAAAAACGGCTCCCCGCGGTCTCAACGCAACGTGCCAACAAAAAAGACAACCCAAAAAAGGGGGCCCGGCTTTCCTACAAAAAAACGCCTCAGGAAAAAAAGGCAATGCCAGCATTAGGGGTTGAAAGCAAAAGCAACGGCGTTGAAGCAAAACCGGTGAAAAGGCCCGCAGGGTGAGTCGGCATCAAACGGTCCTCCGGGAACCTTGCCGGAGCCGGGACCAATCGTGGGAAAAGGGGTGGGAACACAGGTGTGCACACGAACGTCAGACAGGGCTAAAAAAAAGAAAACCGGGATGGGGGGGGGTGGGGAACAACGGTGGTCGAAGCAAACCAGAGAGGGGGGTGGGCGGGTTTAAGAGGAAGGGTCGGATTTAGGGCCCAAAGTGGGGGGGGGAAATCGGGGAGAAAAGTTACCGGTCGGGGTACACGGAACTGCCCAGGGGAGCGTTGGTTGGGAAAAGACAGACACGTATGGGACAACGAAGGGGCCACACCTTGAAACTCCGGTCAGACGCCAACCACACGACAAGACAAGAACGCCTAAGTTCGAGGGCAAAGAAGTAAAAGATTCGAAAAATAAATAGGGTTCAACGATGCGATTCGGAGCAGAAAAAAGACAGACAGTGGAAGGCTCGCGCGGCCTCGTGAAGAACAACCGTTGGCAACACGAAAAAAAGGGAGCGCGACTTGAAATGAACACTTCGAAAATAGGAGAGTAATTTCCCTTCGATCAGGGCAAAGCAGAAACAGAAGTTGGAATTGTAACGTGGGGGAGGCCCGTCAACTCAGTCTAAGATGGGTTTCGTTTGACAGAGGGCTTTAAAGCCCTGCCCGTGTTTTTCCACCACACAAGAAAAAAGGGCAACAAAAAAAGTGCCCGAGTTGGGGAAAGTCAGTCGAGCCGTACAAGCGAAACGAGAAAAAAGGAAAGAACTCCGGCAAAGCTATCCTGCTGAAAGGCAACACCTCACATCAAAGGGGGAATGAGTGGGGACAGTTGAGAAGGAGAGAATGGAAACGGAAGGTGTTCAGGCCAACAACACGGGCAAAACGTCAACCATACGGCCGCTTGAGAGGGGGACGGGGTGAAGTTCGACTAAAAGACGAATTACGAGAGGGGGTCCAAAAGGCCAGGAGCAAAAAACTGTCTGGTTGGACAGTCGCGGGACAGAAGTCGCCTAGGACGTCGGACGGTTAAAAGCCACCGACGCCCAGGGGGGGGGGGGCGTGAACCAATCAGTGTAGATCGTGCATCGTGAATGTGGAAAGCCTGGCCGCCGCACCACCAACTCGGGGGTGGGAATGGGAAAACGGGCCAGGGAGGGGGGGCAGCACACCGCCACCTTAGATCGTGACCATCGTTCCTCAGCCCCGGAGTAGGGCTCAGGTTTCGGGTTGGATTGTCAAACACGCAAGAATGGGGGAGTCTTTATTCTCCGGAAGGGACGAGAGATCGGGAAATCCAAGTAAAGGAAAAACGGCTGACTGTAGGAGAAAAAAAAAAACAAAGAAATAAAAGGGGAATGACCGCTAGTGGAAAATCGACATTCATCCCGAGTTTGGGCGACCAGCAATGAGAACTCTCGACTTGGACAAGCGAGCGGGTGAAAAAACGAGACGGCGGACGTACCAATAGTAAACCGGGAACGGGGAGAAGCCAACTAACACGCAAAAAAAGTAAAAACGAGCAGAACCATTTGCGGCCGACAGAAAAAAGCAGGAAACCAAACTAGAATGCCAACCCTGACCAGACATCAGGGAGTGCGGAAAAACACACGAAAACATCCCGATAGAAAAGAAAATACCAAGCCAAGGTAAAAAAAAAAAAAGCAAGAAACAACAAGTCCTGAAAACTACAACAACAGACATATCAGGGGAAAGAGAGAAGGTACACAGAAACACTCATCTCAGAAAAAACATACGGCTCAGACACTACGTAGGAAGCAAACAGAAGCGGGACCATCTCCTCCAAAACCACGACTAACAAAAGATACCTACCCTCCGAAGGAAAACCCAACACTATACATCTCTGCTACCCTACCCTCAAGTACTCCATCAAAGGTATGATAACACAAGTGCGAAACTAAACAGGCATGGTCAAGGAACACTCTTTTGGGGGAAAACCCAGAAGCACATAAAGAAATCTTGAGACTGTGTTTTTAAAAACCCAAAGGGGAGAAGGATAACCCATCAAGTGAGTAAACTATCAGGGCATCCAGATGTCGGGAAAGAGCACAGGAAGAACTGGACCAAAAGGGAACAAAAGTCGATCAACAAATCTATGAAGAGCAACTGAGCCGCAAAAAGATCCGGGGGCGTTTGCCGAAAATGTATGAGTTAGGGGTGCTGACCCTATGGGAAAAAGATAATGTACGGACTCACGGACGCTCTGGTAGTGGAAAAAAAAAAAACCCACAAGGTGAGGGACGGCTAACGGGAACTTCGGACGGAGGGGAGGTTAAGGCAAACGTCGGTTCACCCACTTACACCGACCAGAACGATTCTCAAATGAAGAAAGGAGAAGAAAACCCCGGGTGAGCCCGCGGGGGGAGGATCGACAAGAACGAGATTCAGAAGGCGGCATTGTCCACCAACAAAAAAACGGAAAGACCGGACGGGTGCAAAGAACGGCCGGTTTAATAGTCCTCGGAAAACCGTGGGAACCAACTAAAACATGGTTTCGAAAACAAGCCCATCCCTTGAGCAAGTCAGGAAAAAGGACGAGGTCAAATCGGTCGGGAGCCGACAAAGGAAAAAAAAGATGGAGCACAATCGGGGTTCCGCAACGACTTCGGAAAAATTGCAGACTTTGGAGTCTGAATCCTCGAGAACCCAATTCAAGCTCGTCAGGAGTTGGGGTTCAACTCCGAGTTCACACAACCTGAACACCTCCCCTACTCGGGAAAAGGTGACCCCCACCCGACTCCAGTCACATCGATTCAGTCCGGCGCAAAGTAAAAAAAACAAACAAAACGACCCAAAAGAAAGTCATATAAAGTTGAGCTGTGCGATAAAAAACAAGCGCCACGGCACGTTTTCCGAACTGCATAATGTCGGTTCGACAAGTGGGAAGGAACCAGGGTCTTTGAAACCCCCTACTCAACCAATTGCTAAAAAAAAACCCTCAAAAATACCGCGGAAGGCCCACAGGGACAATGGCGGCCTCGGTGTGTGGGAAAGGGGGGCCCCACCCGGGCAAAAAAGGAAAACTTGAGTCACACGGATAGTCACACAAATGGGGGAGAGGAAAAGTCAAGGCAAGTTCAGCCGTGGGAGGGCCGGCAGCACAAGCGAAAAAGAAGGGGGCAAAAGATCTCCGTTGGGCTTCGCGGAGGTCTTCCTGCTACGGAAGAAAGGTACCCCGCAAGGTGGCCACCGACCGTTTGCAAACAAAAATGCGTTCGCGGCCCAACGGGGTATAGTCCTCGGGACAGAAAATTTGAGCAGGAGGGTACCTTGGCAAGGGGGGGGAGATCCATAATTGGCCCGGGGGGGAACCCTATACCATTATGGTCGATCTGAGGAGGCAAAATGGATGGACCTTCCATATGGCAGGTCGATTGAAAGAAATAACTAGAAAAAAAAACTCGAGAAAAGGCAAAAAGGTGCGAAAGTAAAACTTGTTGGGGTCTGCAATTCCTCTGTGTTACACGGGCGCGCCAAAAACGGAAAAAAGGAAAGCTTAACGCACGACATTGAGAGTGCGCAACGGGAATTGCAACGGGGTCCGAATAGGGACCCCCAGCCCACGTGGAGGAACAGGGCCCACGAATGTAGGCAGTTGTTGGGGGCCAAAGACCGCATTTAAATATGATCAAACGTCCGTCCAGAGAAACGGGAAAAAAAAAAACTGTTTGGGCTTCACCGTGACAGCACAAGAAGGAGCAAACAAAAAAAAGTAAATCTCGCGGAAAGGGGGACCAGTGCTCGCGGAAACAAGGACCAGCGACCGAAACGAAAAAAAGGGAGCCCCAAGAATGGAAATGTTTTGGATGTGGGCGTGGGGAAAAAACAGAAGTGCACATCGGAATCGTCGGGGACCAAAATCCGAAAACACCCAAATAAGTGGGAACCCCACGAAACGCAAAAAAATGGCGGCAACGACGCCACGTGGGTTCCTTACAAGAGGCCCACGTGGCTTCATGAAGGATGAGTTGGGATGTTGGGCCCCTTTAGGGTGGCGAACGGGGATCGTAGGGTACCAAAGAAAAAAGTGTTGATGAAGCTTCGGATCCACCGGGACATGGGGTAAAACCCCTCAAGGGGGTTGGGAACCCAGGGGTAAATTGTCGGAACCAACCATAGGTGAGGGGGTAGAGCTAAACGGGGAGTAAGTTGCCCACAGGAACGAAGGATCTGGGGCCACGCAAAACAAATTGCCAACCGGATCACTGAGGGAGAGGGGTCCTAAATTCGCGCGGGGGGTCGCGTCCGTTCGGGGGAACTCCGGGGTTTGGTGCGAGGTAGGGGGTTCAGGGGGTCCAGAGGGGGAAAAAAAAAGGTTGAGGCAACTGTTGCGTCTCACGTCGGGGGAGTGCACCGGTGTCGAAAAAAAACGGGGGAAAAAAGAGTGGGGGGTCGTTTGACAGGTCTTCTTATCAGCTTGTGAAAAAAAAATCGGGTTGGAGTCCTGGGGGGACGCGGCGACCCCGTTTGCAGAGTTTTATTCGGGTTTTTCGGGGGTCCCAGAAGGACGTGAAAAAACGTGGGGGTTTTCGAGAAAGTGGGTTTGGGAGTGCGCACCAAGACGAACTAAACACCGGAAGGGGGGAAAAAACGGCGTGTAACAAATACAGTGTGAAAGGCAGCCAAACAGGCAAACAGAACCAAACCGTTGGGTGGAACCGGCTTCCGGAACGAGGGGGTCACGGGGAAAAAACACACAAGCAAAGGGCCGAGAGAACAATGAAGAAAAAATCAACATTAGGACAAACCACACACGAGGAAAATTACGGATAACTGGGTGTACACCTTGGGTCATCAACTAGGGTGCCGACGGAAACAGGGGCATATTCAAAGAGCCTGGGCAAAAAAAACAGAGTGGAAGACTAAAGGTAAAATTGGGAAAAGGCCGGATCAAAACCTAATCAAACGCGTTCCGAAACCTCGAATTCGAGACACTGCCAGGGAAACTCGGCAGCTCCATTAGTATGCGTTTGTAGTGGAAAAAAAAAAAAAAACGAAAAACTAAAGCGTGGGAAGGTCCGGGTAAACCATGTGATACAGACCAACGACAAATAAAGGGGACTAGCAAAAAAAAAAACCCGCCGACACCCGAAAAAAAACTGAACATACACAAATAAACCACAGGTGTGAGAGAAGATCCAAGAAACATAACACAAGAGAGACTCGGGAAAAACATAGGATGTTTTCAAAACAAACCGGCAACAGGCTCTGTTTATGAAGATCAAGCCCCGACGCCAGGGAGACACGGGACAAAGACGGTCAACACAACCAAACGACCTTACGCTACGAAAAACGGTCTGGTACCGAACCAAAGGCTCAATAAACGCAGGGGAGGGGAAACCCCTAGCAGACACAAGGCATCGAAAAAGAGGGTGTTTACGTTGAATAGTTCACGGAAAAGGGTACCAAACACACGGATCTTTAAAGAACACGTGCAAACCAAGAAAAAAACTCAATCGAGAGGCCTATAAGGCGTTTGTCTTGACCACAGAGACTCCCTGAGACCTTCGGGGAATTGGGGGGGGTGTGCTTTAGAAAATTTAGGGAGCAATCCATCACAAAGAGGTAATAAATACGAACAAGGGAAATTGTGGTTAACAAGGGCTGCACCGTTGGGAGGTGTCACAGGGATTTGGGGGTGGGATTCCATTGGGAAAACGCCGTTTGGAACTTCCTAAGCTCGAAGATTACTGTCACAATAAAAAAATACGGTTGGAAGAGCCAAGTAGTGTTCAAAACAAGGGGGGCAAATAAATATTTTCCGGCTTTCCCCCGGAGCAGTAGTTTCACGGTCCTTTTGAACAGGAATACGAAAGGGGGACAACGGGGGGACACTTTCCAGAAAAACAACCGGACTTGACTTCGATCCTACAGTGGGAGGGTCCACAGGTCCGACTAAGACGAAAAGGAAGGGGGAGTTTCCAAGATGTAAGGGGAAGATCTCTGCTGACATAACCAGATGGACAAGCGGACAAAACCTTCGGGAGGCGTGGGTAAAGAGGCCAGGCTTGTGTTGTGGGACCATTGAAGTTATGGGGAAGTTTTGGGAAATCAACTCAAAAAACGCCAAGGATGGTCCACCTTCTAGGCACCAGGGAATAGCATGGAACAGTCTCACTTCCAAATACAAAAAATGGTTTCCCCACAAAGTCAACCAAAGACAATTAAGAAAAGAATGAAAACTACCACTCGGGGGAGGGGGGGGGCTTGGCTCAGAACTTTAAAAAAAGGACCCCAAACTCCGACAAGGAGAAAAATGGGAGGGCGAGGGGAACCTGGCGAAATGTGAAAATATTGAACACCGTAAAAAACCTGTCCGGGAAAAAAAGTGCGCAAATGCGCGCAGTTGTTTACAGATCGTCATGGGAAGGACCAAAAAATAGGGTTCAAAGCAGGTGATATAAGGGACACGTGTACGGTACTGCCGAAGAACAAAAGGACTTTAGAAAGTGGGGGGAGTGGTGAAAGAAGAGGGTGAAAACCCAAAGAAAAGTTCCTGGAGAATTGCACTGTTGCTCAGGGGGAAAAATGAAAAGGAGGAAACCATTATGGGTTGGCGGGGGAAAAAAAAAAGTGGTCTTCTTGTGTGTGCCGACACGAGAAGCCGCCCTACGAGGAGTGCACACTGCACTCATTTCCCCTCTGTATCGTCACCGAGGCCCCCTCACCGCTAAGTCTGCCGCAAAGCCGGGGGGGTTCGTAGTAAGGGCAAACCCGGGGGAGGCACGTTCTAGGCCAATCCGTGGGGTTTGGAGGAAGAGGATTGATTAAGGTGGCGGGGGGGGGGAATGTCACAAACAGACTGCTGGGCACGCTTCAAATTGGAGGTCACGGTTGAATACACAAAAACCGGCAAAGAAAACTTGGGAAAGAAGGGGGTGGAGACACTAGAAAACCCCATACTAAAAAAGGGACGTTTGGGGTGTACAAAGTAAGTCAACAAGAAGGTGGGGAGCAGTAAAAACAAACATCCGTGGTCTATTACAGAAAAAATGCCAACCGGCACGGGGACAAGCAGGCCAACGGGCCTGGTGTGGGAGGGGCGTGACCATAAAAAACCGGGTGGGGGGTGATAACCTAGTAGGAAGTGGGACGGCGTTGGTTGAAAAACAAAGTACACGTTCGAGAAAAGGGGAGACGAATCAACCTAAAATGTGGGGTTATGTAAGTTCCGAATGCCGAATTGAAATAAAAGGCATACTCGGGAGGACCGAAAAAAAAAAGACTCACATAAAAAAAATCGAGGTGGGGGGGGGGAAAAAAGGGACTGTTAACAGGGGGGACCAAAACGCCACCTCCCTTCCCGGGGGACAGGGAACGGGGAAAAAAAAGAAACCCAAACACACAACACCCGAACATCTCATGGAGAGCGATCGAGGGGGGTGCTGTTGTATACCATTGACCGGTCTTGAAAGCACAACCAAGAAAAGACGCGGGGGGACCCGGGGAAAAAACAAAAAAACTACCAAACCTATGACAGCATTAGAAACTACAAAAAAAAAGCAAGCGACTGAACAAACGCTGAAAAAGAAAACCTGAGCTCGCACAAACATCATGAGGGCACGGGCTCGTGGTAACAGGGTGTGACACCCTAAAAAAGATAGGGGGAAAAAAACGGAGCGACGTATAAGAGAAAACCACAAAATACTTAAGACGTCATCAAGTTAGTGCAAGAAAGAACACACAAACAGAGGGGTGGGTCAAGAAATGATGTACTGTGAAAAGAAACCGAGCAAAATATAAACTTACCCAACATTAGTGGGTGTTTAAATCTAATCGACTTCACAAAGAAACAGTGACACCTCCACAATCTGGGGGCTACGGTGTCATCACGTGAAAACAATCCTGCGAAATTAAAGCAAGGGGGGGGAAGCAAAAAAGTCAACGAGAAAGGTACGGGGCGCGGTTGGTGGTCACATGGGTAAAAGTGGGCAGCGAAATAAAAAATTCCGGGTCGTGTAACTTTAAACAAAGCAACCTCAGCTTTTAATGGTGGAGTGGGGGAGGGGGGGGTAAAACCGGAAACATGGACCGGAACCAAAAATGAAGAAGTTGGGATTAAGATGTCTCGCAAAAAAGTAGTCTAAACGGAAAAACGAGTGAGCGGATTGCGACAGGGGGGACGACTTATGGAACACAGGGTGATAGCGAGCAACTTCCTCCTCAACCAGGGTAGTTGATACTGAAACTTACAGACCCAAAAAGTTACAACCAAACCGATGGCAAAAAAACGACAAAAAAGTGTTTCTTTCATTAAAAAAAAGAAACCACTAAGACGAGGGTTCCGCGACGGGTGTGGGAGAAAGGAGAATATGGGAAGGAAATAAGGGGGGGCAAACGACCCTTGCCTGTCACATAAAAATTCCACACAAGGTGGGAAGAAGACAAAGGCGGGGGAGTTCTGGGGGATAAAAAAGCCTTGGGGACCAAGGGAAGGAGGAAACTCCACAAGGAACAAACCTCGGGAACAACGGGTTAATGCACTAGATCCATGGTCAGCCGAGTCAGAAAGGTCTTTTTTGTCTGAAAAATTTAAAAAATTGACCAGCCAACGGCAATAAAGTGTCCTGGTTTGAAGAGGCAAAAGTTCGAAAAAAAAAAGGGGTTGGACCACGGCCAACAAAGACCACACTGAAAAAACCAATGGCATTTTTTTTAAAAATACCTACGTGGAAAGGGGTATCAGTAAAATCAACGAAAAAAGGCAACGGAAGAAATAACTGGTCTCCAGAGGAGAGGTCACGGAAGGTACAAAACACTCGGAAGGAGGGGAACAAGTTGCAAGTGGTGGATCACAGTAAGAGTGAACAAAATTTGTCAGGGGAAACGCATCTGGGGTCAACAATTCCTCGTCAAGAGGACGTCCGCTTGAACAAAATTACAAGCAGGGAGGGTGGGAAGGGGGGGGAAAGCCCTGGAACGCTTCATTGAAGGCGTGTCAGAGGGAGTAGAGTAATAATAAAAAGGGGGCCGCCGAAAAACATTCAGTTTGAAAAGAGCGTTTGGGGGATTGTGATGCAGAAGAGGGCCCAAACCGGGGGGGCGGGCGGAAGCCTCAATGGCAAAAAAAATGTCAGGCCCTAGGCCTGCCTACCAAGAACAACTCACGGACCAACTACTGTATACCCGACTTAGCGGCGCCTTGCTTGTTGTGGGGGGGTACCTAAGTAACACGACAAGAGGTGAAGGCAACCCACGACTGATAGGGAACTTGGACGATATCGAGGTGGGGCGGTAAAACGGAAGGAGATAGTCATAGGGGGGACGGTGTGCACTCGGGCGAGGCAGGCATAGGAAGTAGAAAATAGGTCCAGGAAAAACAAGTCGGGGGAAACGACCCAATGGGAGGAAAATCGGAGAAAAGCAAGGGGGGAACAGGGTTACGCGCATGTGGTGGCAGCCAGGTTGGGCGTTGACTTAATCTCCCATGAAGGGGGCAACGGGGGGGTCGGCGGGGGGAACGACAGAAACGACGGAATCAATACAAAACGGTTAAACGGGGACACGTGATAAAAAACTGCGGGGGCTGTGTAACAAAACAGTACTCCCTGGGGAATGACGGCCAGAAGTGACAACAAGACACACGAACCACTAGCACGGGTCAAACCCCGTCAGGAAACAACCCAAAAGCGGGAAACCAAAACTAAGCCCGGGGGAGGGACGAAAACCACGAATAAAAGGATTAAATTCCGAGGGACTCGGACCAAACCACGAGCGAAATGGCGCCGGACAATGCAAACACTAAGACCGAACGAACCAGAAACGAAAATACGGAACGAATAACCGATAAACGCAAAAAACCCGAACCGGAACCAGGAAAAACGAGCGCGATACCCGGAAGCCGCCCCGACCAAAGGTGCAACGGGAGGGATCGAAGCGGGCAAGGCAAACGGATTAAAGAAATCCGAACTCCAGCCACTAAAAAACGAGGAAAGAAAACATATTAACGTCTTTGGTGACAAACAAGGGGGGGGGGAGACGTACCCAAAGCAATAAAAGAACGTTCCCAAACGGGGCAAAGGCAACAAGAACCAAATCCTAAGGGACAGGTTAACCCACAAGTAAGAAGAAATTCATGGGATGAAAAAAAATATCGAAGAGGAGGTGAGTTTCCGGACATGGGGGTGGGGAGTTGGTGGGGCGTGACGACACAGAAATTGTTGTATTCCAGCAAACATGAAAAGGCCGGGCTAACGTTGGAAAAGTGGGTGGGAAGAAACCCGACAACCATGGAAGGTGCTGTCGTGACACCAGCCAAGGAGTCTGCTGCTTGGCGGGGGGGGGGGAAGGGAAAGAAGACTGTTTGAAAAAAAAACCGTGCCACACTCAAAAAGCGACAGACACAAGAGAAGGCTCACCACATCTGAAAGTCCGAGGAAAACCACGGGTCCGTGGGCAAGGGTGGATGGATGACGACAACTGGGAATTTAAAGGACGTCGTTTACAAAAAAAAGAAGACAGGAAAGGTAGCCAAGAGAAACAGGAATAAGAGAATCTTCAGAACCGGGAAAAAGGATTTCGGGGGGACCATAGCTAAAAACGGGATCGCAGGACCAAGGGGGGGCTCTTACGATCGTGGTAGCCAGAATGCAAAGGGGGCTCAGGCAAGGCTATAAGACGAAGGCGCTCGGGAAACCGTACAACTGCGGTGTTGAAAAAGAGAAATAAAAAACTAGCTCACTTACATCTCGCGGCTCAATAATCGGGAGAAATATCCCGACGCGTACGTTAAAAACTCAAATTGAACGCGCTAGAAGTGGGGGTCCCCATCGGGAATGCGGACAAACCGCGCAAGAGTGATCGACAAAAAAAAGGACCTTAAAAAGAAATATAAAAAGGGAGTCCGATCCACTCGGTGGGGGGAAAAAGAACCGAGGCAAAAAGGGGGAGGGGGGGGGGGCAACAAAAGAGTGCGGCAACGGCACGACGCAGGCCGAAAAGCATACGAAAATCCCGACAAAGACACGTAAAACCAGAATTCGATATGCATTTGAACACTCCTCAAACTCAATTGCCACCTCTGTGTGGGGTGACCGTCCCAACACAAAAAACAAAAAACGGCACGGGAAACCAAAGGGTGGTATGGGCAC
>Ga0179591_1289815_pt1 | contig 15361 bp, 11 predicted proteins | sample CZOMad2_1_08_16f_FD_182891 | JGI IMG/M metagenome (GOLD analysis project Ga0179591, IMG submission 182891) | Vadose zone soil fungal communities from Angelo Coast Range Reserve, California, USA - CZOMad2_1_08_16fungal (PacBio error correction) | ecosystem: Environmental > Terrestrial > Soil >...
GTCGTCAAGCTACCCAGATCGGAGAAAACGTGGGTTATTCGAACAGGCAAGCTCCAAAAAAAAGAAAAGGGCAAGCGTGATGTAGAAAAAACGGAAGAACCCTCTTAGGGGGTGGGATCCTGCCGAATCCTACTGAGGCGGGAAGCACGAGGGGCTGAAAAAAAAATGGTCAAAAAAACAAAAACACAACAGCAGCAAACACACCAATCCCGAGAAACAGCCCATCTCATCCCACAAACTAAAGAGAGCACCCCAAACCACCCACCCCCCCAAAAACTCAATCTCAAAATGGTCTAGGAATGGAAAGGAGCCCATCCTTCGGTGGGCGCTCAAAACCGTTATCTGTAAGGCTACCCCCCTTCCACACCACCAGAGGGCCTACCAGGGGAGTATGGAAAAGGTAAGGACGGCAGGAATCTGGCGGTCCCGGGGGGAATCCTATGGCTATGAAAAAAAAGACTCGAGTCCGATCAAAAACCACACATTAACAAAAAAAAAAAAAAAAAAAAAAAAAAAAAGAACAATAGAGTGGGGAAATTCATGGCGGGGGCGTGGGTGTATAGTCTAAGACGGATCACCAGGGAGAGGATACAGAAGTCTTGATGGGGAACAAGCTCAATTATGGGGAAATGGAAAAAAGGGGGGAGTGATCATGGGGCCTGGGTAGGGTGCCTAACAGAAACGGCGTCCTAGGGTGGAACAAGGCGCACTCAAAAAGAACGAGTGCGCAAAGGGGAAAGGGTTGAAGCAGGAAGGGAGCAGGTCTTTTCTTAAACGGCGGGAGGCATCACGGCGTCAACGCAAGGGAGACGCGGCGGAAAGAACGATCAGGGTTCAAAAAAAAGAAGGACACTCTATTCAACCGCGGGCGTACACTACCTCCTTAGGCAAGGGGGGGAAGGGAAGGAATCTTCCTCGTGAAAGGGGTGAGGCCGTAGGCGGTCAACGCTCCACAAATACACCACCAAGCTAATAGCCTACAACAGCGAAGTTCCACCACGGGCCACAGGAAGAAGGCAGAAAAAGGGCTGAGACCGAAGACAGACAGGGATCAAGAAAATGGGGGACTACTCTGTTCATGGGGCTCGTGAAGGGAACTGGGGAAACGGAAACTCGAACTGACCGATGAGGAGGGGGATCAACGGATATGGCAGGGAAACCGACATCCCTCCAGACTAAAAAGAATATACGGGCAAAGACCACGACTAATAGTGACAAAGAGAGGGAAAACGAGCTAGGAGAGAGGCGGCATGGCCCGCAAAGTACCGTGAAAAAAGAAGGAAGCCTTAAAAACGAGACTCGCACCGCCATTAAAACAAATTCTAAAAATGATGGCAAAAACTAGCTGCGCAGGAGAGGGTCTGAGAGGGGGAACGGGAAGTTGGGGAGACCAGACCACACAACGGGGAAGCCAATTGCTAAAAGGTAAGTAAGTGAAGGGAGGGCAGTTGGGAGATGGATGGCACGAACCGAGTCGGCATCTACCGTTTCCTATCTCAAATAGGCATGGAAATGTATCCGGTCAAGGAAAAAGGGACGAACACGTGAAGGGGAGGGGGACGACCATTTCCCCCCTGTAGCGGGGGTATCCATCATCTCTGTCTATTCAAACAAAAAGAAAAAGATTTAGCTGTAACGCGGAAAGTCGCGGTACGGCATGAAGAGAAGGCATCGAATGACGAGGCTGTCAACACAGAGGAATCAGCTTAATGATCCAGACCCTTCGGTGGGGGGGAACGGGCATAGAAGAGGCCAATGTGGAAAGGTAGAGCGACTCCAGGAAAAAGAGGGGGGGAGACGAGCTTTCGGCAAAGGATATAGAGAAAAAAGTCGTTAGGAGTCGCACACTTTCTCCTTCGTTAAGACATAAAAAGGAAGCAGTCCAACGAGAGCGGAATCACGGGAGAGCCGTCTGGATAAAATCAATGCCCTTCTAGTAGGGACCCGAAGAAGAAAAAGGGTCCAGGAAGGCGCTCGGTCGGGCGCATGTGGAGGTTAAGTGAAGCGCAAATCGGGAAGTGAATAAGCTCGCAACCGTGGCAACGTGAAGAGGTCGTCTATCACGGGAGGAAACAAGTGGACCGTATGAGCTGGGGAGTCTGATGACTCCGCTTTCTTCGGCAAATTTACAGAAGAGAAAAAGGATTGAAAAATACAGACGCAGGGAAATGTGCGGTGCGTACAACCACTAGCCGGGGGAGGGGTACCACCGTCTCATTCTCGCACGAGACGAAGGAGTCAAGCCCTGTCAAGAAGCGGGAGGGACCCGCAGGGAAAAGCACAAGTAGAGTAGGCCGATCAAGAAAGGTGGGAAAAAAGGGGACAAAAACTCAGTTATATTGGTGCAGGTGCCCTGGTCGGTTCGATTCGGAAAGCGACTCTGTCGAAAGACCTGGAACTGGCCATAACGTGCCGTCAGAAAAAACACAGCCAAGTATTCGCCTTCTTGTATGTTCGGCCAGTCGGAGACGCGAAATAATCGTTACAGAAGAAACTAGCTAGATACCCAGAAAAATAAAAACAAAAAAAATAAACAAAAAAAAAAAAAAAAAAAAAAAAAAAAAAAAAAAAAAAAAAAAAAAAAAAAAAAAAAACCACACAACCAAAAAAAAAAAAAAAAAAAAAAAAAAAAAAAAAAAAAAAAAAAAAAAAAAGAGGGTCGTCGGGTACCAAATTGATGGAACTCTCGATCTGGGCCTGTCTCAAAATTTTGCACTACGGAAAAAAAGTGGCGGAAAAAGGTTCTCTGCCCGGCCTTGCACGGCAAGGGGGGGGGGATCAAGGTCTCACCCCTCGAAAACTGATAAGAAAGGCGAAGGACGTTTAGGGCGGAGGGGAGTGAGTAGTTGGGAATCTCTAAGAAAACCCAGGAGGAGGTTAGGAATGAGAAAATCAGGAAGGGGGGATCCAGTGGCATGGGGACGACAAAAGGATCGGCGGGGGGGAAGAGTGTCGAGGGAAATGGAGCTGGTCACGATCGCTTCTGCTAAAGGAACAAAAAAGCGAGCGAAATATCTTGAAAAAAAAAACTAAGGTGGATCACCTAGAGCGGACAGAACGACGAGAATCGGCGCGGGACCCAGGTGGCATGCTAAAGTGAGAAATTCAAACGTCACTCTGAGGTGGGGGGAGAAAAGAAAGAGCTGTTCCAGCCAATCCAAAGAAGCCAAGGGGCAGGTGCGGCAGTTAAAACGAAGCCACAAAGGACTGGACATCGGGCAGACAATAGGTCGAGGGCCGCTAATCAGGGGCACCTGCGCAAAGCGGGGGTGTGAAAAACCACAAAAGGAGCGTGGGCGTGGATCGAAAAAAAGGGGCTCCGTGAGTCCCGAGTCTTCCACCCTAATCTGAAACAGGACGCCTTCCTCCATCAAAGATAAAGAAAGGGAAGGGAAGCCTGCACAAAAAGAGGGTCTACCTTCAAAACGAAGAGGGGTAGCGAACGCAAAAAGAACTAAACTGCAGACAATAAAACGCACTTCGGAAAAGACAAGGGGGGTCGACATCGACAAACCAGAAAATACGGTCAGGCGTTGGGGGAAAACAGGTGCTACCTGCGCATTGTTAAAAGATACAAGCCACCACAGAAAAAAAAAAAGAAAATCGCCTGATTCGCCATAGACGGGACAGCCCGGAAAGGAAGAGATGATGGAGCGCTAATAGCAGGCCGTTGGGAAAGGGGGGAATACGCCGCAAACTCCGGCATTCCGCTACAAATTGGGGGGGATGTTCGAAGCGCGAAGGGCAGTGCCCGGGAATTACAGCTCGCTCATAGGTCCCAATACCGATCAACGTGTTTTTCTTTTATCTCAAGTACCACGGAGAGAAGAACAACGCAAAAAACTCCGAGGAGGGTAGGGGGAAGAATAAGAGGGCTATCCAGCCTAAAAAAGACCTTCTTCACTATTCGATTCGGAAAAGGCAACTGTGGACTGGGGGGATGGGGGGGAGGGGAGGGGGTGAGTAAGCGGAAGCGGGGGGGTGTGAAATGCAAGTCAATCGCGCCGGTCCTCGGCAGGCTTATCAACCTGCGTGGTACACTCTTATTCCAGAGCAAAAGGCGCTGGAATCTACGGGTACAAAAACCTCGACGGGGGAATCGGAGACTAGGACAACGGAAAAAGGCTTACCTGCAGACCATTGTGGTACTAAACACCGAGAATGCAAAAAAGACCAGACTCTTCTGACCATAGGGCCCCTGAAGAGTAGCGCTCATAACGGCGAAAACTCAGGGGAAGTACCGGGACACTCCAATAAACCTAAAGCGCAGTAAGGAAAAAACACGGGCGGGGGGTAAGCAACCATGACCTGGCAAGCGGGGGATGCTGAATGAGAACAGTATCAGGGGTCTCAAAGCGCTGCTCTGGGCGGGATGCCGAGGGTTACATTCCGGTCCCTGGGACCATGGCCCAAAAATTGAAAAAACCAGAAGTCGTGCGTGCGGTGGGTCCGGCCGGTTGGTCAAGGGCGGAACGGTTTGCGTGTCAGGTAACAAACATATCAGGCATGAAAGATTGGGTAAGTTCTAAGGTGGAACAAAAAAACTGAAATCAAAGGGGGAAAAAGGTTATCAGGGGGGGCCCGGGAAAGGGTCTGTGACGGGGACAAAAACATACAGCAGAAAATTTCGTGCCGGTGGACTCGGGGGGGGCAGACGGCAGGGAAGGGGAAGGCTATCGCCCGGGGGAGAAGGGAACATACGCTGAGGCGCCGACTCTTCCCAACACGCAGGTTGAATAAAAAAGAAAAGAGGAAAGGAAATTCCCGCGTGGCAGGAAATGGCTGGGAGAGGGTCGGGAACGCGGCCGTCGAGGCTTACTAGCAGGACAAGGAAGGGGACCAAAAGGAGAAAAAGCTGCCGGTCGGCTGTACTAACTCCAGACCATGTCCAGGAAAGGAGGGGGGTGGGTCATACACTCAACCTTATGAGCCAATTCGGAGGGGAAAGTGCGCGTTTTGTCCAAAGAAAAATGAAAAAACAAGATTTGCAGGGGGGGGAACGAAGAAAACTCAAAGATGAAGATAAGAGAGAAGGAACTGATCGGAACCTAGAGCGCACAGAAGGCACCCTGAAAGGCGGTGGTGGAAGTGTTTAAGGAAGGGACAGCCGAGGGTTGAAAAAGAGAACAAAGTCTCATTGGGGGGGAATGAGAGTCAGACCAGGGGGGGTGTGGGGGAAGCACTAACGGTCTCAACGAAGGGGTGGAAAGGATGGTTAAAAAAGCAAATGAGTCGGGGGTTTTCAAAAGGCGTTCATGTCTACATCCAACTCGTTCCTGTTAGTGGGTGGTTATTCTTACAATTTTCTAGTACACCCAAAGGGAAAGACTCATGAAGTGGGTGGGTGGTGAAGCTAGGGAAGCAATCTCAACCTGGTCAAAACGCAACAGCCTTCGGAAAAATTATTCAGACAAAGGGAAGATGAAAAGAGCACAAGGCGGACCACGACTTGACACACCAAAGGAGCAAGCGAACTCAAGACAAAAAGGAGAAAAAGGGGCAGGGATACAGCACGGACAAGACCGATAAGGCAAACCGCAGTACTTGGTGGACGAAAACGGCCATTATGTACAACCATCCGAATATGGTACGGTCAGAGGAGACAAAGAAAAGATAGGCCGAAGACAGTTTGGCGGGGGGGGAAAGGACCTCGGCGCAGGGCTCCTTGGTCTTAGTGGACAAAAAAGGGGTTACCAACGGAAGCAGGTCAGGAACAAGGAGAGAGGCGGTTGTGGGGGAGCCTTTTCCTACTGGAGGACCGAGTTTGAATTTTGCAGGGTCAAAGAAGACAAGGGGGCCGGAAGGCGGGAAACAAGCCCTCTAGCCGATTCCTCACCTCAACGAAATTTTACTGCAAACGTAAACCGTGAAGGAGGGGGGGGGGAGACTATGAGAGAAACGCAACGAGGGGGGAAGGTGGGCCCTCTCTAAAAATCTACTAAAAAGACTGCTTACTCGGTGCTTTGGAAAAAACCGCGATAGAGGACGGCTGCGGGTCGCAAGGGAGGAAAGTTATCAGATATCGAGGCGGGAAACGTGCCTTGAACGGGGGGGGAGTCACGACGGGGGTCGCCTCGCTACCAGAAAAAAAGAGAAAGCGGAGGGCCGTTTTTAGGCAGAACCAGGAACCGATGCGAGAAAGTAAAGCAACTGGGCAGCGTGCAGCTAAGCAGGGGTGCTGAATAAATTTACTGAAATTCTGGAGAAAAAGTGTGAAAGGAGTGGAACGGGGACACTTTGCTCGAAATGCGAGAACGGTACATGAGGGAAGTCCGAATGGGAAGAGAAAAGGGAAAGGGGGGGGGGGGGGGGGGGGGGATGATCCCACTTGACAAGAACACGTCCAGGTTACACAATCTCTAAATTGCCAAAAGCCTCCTCCTTAATGGTAGGTGTAGCCCAGGAATTTGTCGGATCAGACTGAGTAACGATAAGGAAAGGACCTCACTCATAACCAAATCACACAACAGGGCGCTACTCTTAGCGAGTCTCGAAGAAGACCATCCGACCAGATTGGTGAGCCAACACAGAATGGAAGACTGGTTACGTGACCTTTAAAACGTTTGGGTTCAGAACCACAGGGGCAGCAAATATAAAGGCAAGGGGGGGGGTATTTTTTATGAGCGAAGGGAAAACGAGGTGCATCAGGGTACTGTACCGTTTGTCGTCGGAAAAAGGTTCGGGGTTTATCTAAGTTAGGTGGGGGGTAGGGGGAAAAACGTCATTGGCGCTTGCGCAAAATTTGGGGCACAGTTTCTCTTCCAAAGTACGTGAAAAAAGAACCATTCAGCCTCGCAAGAGGACGGGGAGTGGGATCTCCCTAACCAAGTGTTCGTGGGGAAATTTACTCGAGAGGTTCAAGTGGTAACGCGGTTGCCAAGGGCGACAACTGCTTTTCGGTCTCAAAAAAAAGGCTAACAAAAAAGGGGAGGGAAAACTGCTGATGCTGAGTGTGAGAGAGACGGTGTGAAAAAATGCAAGTACAAAGGGGGTAATACATCTTCTGGCCGTGGAGCTCTTGGCATGGAAAAGACGAAAACACCCTGAGAGGCATAAAAGAAAAGGCGAGGGCGGGAAAGGGCATAACAGGGGGGAGGAACTGACGGCCAGACGCAAGGTGACGCAACTTCCTCTTTTCTCTGCAACGTAGGGAGGAAGGAGAGAGAAAGCAACCGTTGCGTCACCCCGGGGGGACGAGGGGAAGGGAAAGCAAAGGGGAAACGAAAGGAAAGACCGCCTCAGCCCTCTGTCGAGGAAACGAAGCTCACCACAAACAGTAAAAAAAAAAAGGCAACAAAAACATAAGGCACTAAAGAGAGGAAACGTCGTGCAGGGTAAAGTAAGGAAAAGGTAGCATCAGAAAGACCTCTGTAGAAAAATTGGGGGTGAGACCAGAAGGGTCGCCGTGGGAAGGCCGGTCCAAGACCGAGAAGGAAAAAAGGGCCAAACACGGGGTAGAAGGTGGACACAAAAAGATGCGGAACTCCATCCGCGTATCTGGTGCGGTGCAACAGGTAGTAACAATAAGAATGGCTAAAAGCTACATGAACGGGTCCAAACCCAGGAAACCTACCGACTGTCTCTTCGACAACACAAACAGGAAAGGAACGCGTGGCGGGGGACTCAGCAATTTCGGTGTTCCAAAAAACAAGTCGCGGACATACCAGCTCCCAACATTGGTGGGGGAGGACTCACATAGGGTGGGGGTCCCTGTACAAATGTCAACTAAAAGCAGTAACAAACTGGGGATAAAAACTCGTGAGGGGGGGGGGTGGGTAGGGAAAGAAAGATGTGAAAAAAAACAACTAACGCACTCGGCAGGCTGGCGGGGGGGTAGGGGAACTTCAGCGTGCGGTAAGTCAGATGCAAGTGCGAGATGGAACAATCTCTAAACTTCACGCGCGAAGAGAGAAGATCAAGGCAGAGGCGGCCATCGGAGAGGGGGGGGGCACGAGAAGGAAAGTCGGACAACCTGTTTGGGATGAGATCCGGCCCCGGACTAGCGATCCGGTCGGCTAGGGTTGCGATCCCGGCTGGGAAATCGTAGACAGCGAAAAGAGAAGGGTTGGGTGAAAAAAAACTGGACCACTAAGGGGGAACAGGATCTCTTGGACTCGAACCTGGTCAAAAAAAAATCCTGATCGGGCGGATCCCTTGTTTTGGACAACGCATCCAGAGGGGAACGTCAGGGCAAGGGGGGGAAACAGAAAGAGGGCAATCGGCTGGATCCGTGACCAACTCTCTTCAACTTAGGTCACGGGAAGCACGTCGATGAGCTTCGCACACCTTCCACAAAGTAGACCGAGGAAAACCAGAAGAAGACGCAAGAAGGCAACAAAAATGAAGCGTAAATAGCACTCAGGGAAAAACACAGAGATTCCAACGACTCGGACATGGAATGGGGTTATACGCATGCGTGTCCAAAGCAAACGGAAACCTGGGCTGTGCAACTTCAACTTGACATTGGGGGACGTGTCAAGGTTGAGGTGTGTAATCAAAGAGTCGCAGGGGTCAAAAGGGCGTCAAAAAGGAACCAAGAAAACTACAGAGGCATGGTCGGGTCAAGGGGGGAGGGCAAAACAGGACAGAATAAGGATAGAGAAAAAATTGAAGGTGGCGGATGGTGAAAACCGCTCCCGTACGCAAATTAAGGGCCTCTCAACTGGCTCGCGGGAAAAAAAAAACAGAAAAAGATCGCCGATGGAGCGAGACTGAACAGTACGGGAATCTAGCGCTGGGGGTGCACCCTGGCCAGGTGAAACCATCATAGGAGGCGGGGGCACATCGGGGGGGGAATAAGCATGGCAAAAATGAGCGCCGATGGATTTAAAACGTGGTGGTCTTGGTTCCCCGGACGTAATGAAGTCTTGTCAGAATGGGCCGGCAGGTAAACAAGAAGACGGTTAACTGGAAGACGACAGTGGCTGAAACGCCAACAACATGTCAGAGAGGCAGGAACACTGGTTGGAGGACAGGAAAACATCAGACCCAAACACGAAACAGCCACGGGATTGACGAGCACACTGGGACCCCAAACGATACTGATCAAGGCAGTAGGAAAAGGGGGTACAGCAAAAAACGTCCGTGTGCGACAGGAACAAAGAAACAAAGGGGATGCCTGCTGAAAAGTTCCCCGCCTGACAGGGGGCGATCAACAAATGAGTGACAAAAAACAAAAAACAACGAACCAGATAAAAAAAGTGGCGAAGGAAAAGGAGCTATGTAGGGGCGGGGAGAGAGGGTCAGATAGCCGTGAGTCAGAGCCACCACGCTTGACAAAATCACGTTCTCCAGGAGGAAGTGGTGGCCTAAGCGCCCGGACAGAGCGAAATGTGCGGCAAAGAAAGGGGGGGGGTAGGGGGCGGACTTGTCGGGGTTCGGGGGAAAACGTACCGGTGGGGCAGGCGTACTCAACGCAGAGAACGGGGTGAGCAGGAAGAAGAGAAAGAGGCAGGAAATCCCGAACACCGTTCTTTCCCCGCGGACTGAAAAGGAAAAGGCTCACAACGGTATGAAAATTCGTGGGTGTAAAAAACGCGTCGATCAAAATTCAGACACAAAGCGATATAAGGCCAAAGTAAAGCTCCCACCCGCGGGAACCGTAACAACATTCTACAATTTTTAACCAAAGAACATCTAAAAAGTGAACCAGGAAGAACAAAAGTTTTGCGGGTCCAAGCCATCGAAACTGCCAGGCGGGATGGCAACGAAGTGCGAGGCTAACACGAAAAAAAAAGGAAGCACCAAAGGACATCAGCACAAGGCCACTAAAAACAACGGCAAAATGAAAAGTAAAAGGGAAACGGGCGTATGGCAAGATCGGTAAAGGTATGGAGGGGGCAATGGCAAGCATAGCAACAACTAGAGGAAAGCACGGAAAAAGGGGGGGGATAAAATCTCAACCTCTGCAACAGGAAAGGAGGAAGAAAACATCCCGTGCTTGTAATACTGGCGGCTCAGGAGGTTGGGGCGTCAACGTGGACATTGGGTGGTGAGGGGGGTTTCAATTCCGAAGGGGAAGGAAAGTACGGGAGTCAGGGGAAATGGTCGGAAATTAAAGACTGTCAAATTAATTCCGGGGCGAACTGGCGTGTATGAGGAAAAACAATGTGAGCCGTCACTTGAAAACTGTAACCCCAGACCGTTAACTATGGTCATAAACGGGTTAAAAAAAGGATCGTGTTTAACCGGGAGAAGAGCGTGATGCCCTGGCAGGAAAATGCCGTTACACAGCGGGAATGAGGGTAACATGGATCCATATCTCTCCTGGGCCCTTAGAAAAAGTCCGGAAGCCTTCCGAGGGACGGGGTGGGGGGACGGGGGAAAAGAGGGGCGATAAACAGAGAAAAAGAGCACCGCCTGGATTACAGGGACCTCAAGGCGGCTCAGGAAGGTATCACCTCACCGTCGTGAATAAGGGAAGGAAGAATCTAGACGGTCGAAGCCAACGAAGGTAGAGGGAACCCTGAGACGGAAAGTCGGGCAACGCAAAAGTGTCCACCGTTTCAGGCGTAGCCCCGGAGGAGTTCAGCTCATAAGGAAGAGACATCATTTTCGGAAAGGTCGCTGGAGGGGGTGGGAACAACATCGAGTCTCGGCAAAAAGGGGCAAAACGGGAAAAGTAAAGTCGATCCCCGGGGATGCGTTAGTCTGAGGGTCGAGGAGACAAAACGGGCTCGAGGGGAAGATAAGGTGCATGATGTAGCAACGGGGAAGGATCAGAAGGGGGTAGGTGCTCAAGATCAAATTAAAGGGGGGGGTGGGGACATGGAGGGTGAGTAAGGGCGCCGACAATCACGGGGTGTGCCAGAAACTGTGGGCGGCAATGGAACCGCCTTTGGGGAATCCGGAGGCCGAAGGGCTCCAAGGTATAAGGAAGAAAAAGAAGGGTCGCCCAAGATATGGATGGGGTCGAAAACAACCAAAAGTTTCTATTCCGTTAGGGTGGAAAGGGGAGGGGCGAACGAATTAAGAACAAAAAAGCCGAAATGGGAAAACAGCGGGAAGGAAATAGTTGTACAGGGAAAGCATCTCGTACGTCTTATGCAGAAAAAAGAAGTCGCAACTACGTGCCGCAAAGAAAAAGGGGAATGGCTGAGGGGGACCAAAGCGGGTAGTCAAACAGATTCCTTTCCTGTCATAAAGATGGACTCAGCACTCGGATAGAGAAGACAGGAGTGCCCAGACCAGAACTATACTGGACAGCCGTGAAGAAAACGAGAAACCTCTGCTCCCCTAAGGAGGGTGGGTACCAGTAGAATGAGAATTTGTGGGGGGGGGAAAAAAGAAAGCGGATCTCAACACCACAAGGTTATTAATAATTCATAAAATCGCATGCGGGCCCGTGGACCAAACGCTTGCACATCGAGGGAGAGCGATGTCACTTATAATAAAGGTCTCGGGGCGCTAAAGACGGGTACGCGAACCGATCTTGCCAGCGGGGACGCCATCAGGCTGAAAAAGAGAAGCGAATCCGTAGCAGGAAAAGATGTGGCATCGAGACGTCCGTCTTGCAAAGCTTGGTAACGAAGTCTGGGCACGCACTCAAGAAAAGGCACCGCTTGGACGGTGCGGCAGTTGGAAAAAAAAAAAGTAGCCGACTGGGTCCAGTTCAAGCGGGGTGAGGGGGACAAACTCTAAAGGGGGAACAGGTGCATAGCAAACGGTTGGGGGTGGTCCGCCCACAATCGTGGGTCTGTCGGCAAAAGTCTCGGGGTCCCATTAGCCAGCAACGCGCTGCAGCACGTTCAGTCGAAGAGAGGCCACGTATTCTATCCGGGAACAAGAGGACAGTTTTCACCGGAAAAAGGGGAAGCGTGGGTTCTAACTTCGACAAAGTGGGTCCTGCGTCAGGCCCCCTCCAGGACCTTGAACCCACTAGCAGGGGGGGGCAGGTCAGTCTACTACACATCGACAGAGGTCAAGGGGTGACTCACCAGGGGACGAAAAAACTCAGCACGAAAGTGGAAAGATCTATCAACCGTCAAAAGAAGGGACGCTATTTACTAACAAGGAGACGAAAACCGAAGCGGGGCAAAACTCTCTTACGCTATCGTCTTAGGAGGCGAAATAAGATCAGGCCGGGGGGGGGCCAGTTGAGAAGAAAGACCTGCGCTACGGGCTACAAAAAGCTTGGAACGGGCAGCGCAGAAGGGAAGGACCTCGATTAAAAACGAAGGTGCGGTGTCAAAGAAAGGGCCGGAAAACCTGGACCGCCGGAGGCGGGGGCGAAGCGGAGAGAAAAAGGGCCACATTCAAAGGGTAAGCCTCTCATCCCGTGCAAACACCTAACAGCGTGAACGGAGGAGTACAGACTCTTAAAGGTTTTGAGGCAGGTCGGGGAGCAAGGGCGAGGTAGTACCGAAATGGCAGCGTGGGTGAAAAAATGGATATTCGGAAGGGCCTCAAAAAGGAGTGCATTGTCACCCAAGGGAACTAAGAATCATCGGTTCAGGGAGTGGCGGAAAGTCAGACGGGAAGCCATTGGTTGCCGATCAGCATATCGTTAAATTCCTGACCAGGAAAGGGGCGGGACTCAACCCTGCAGCTGAACGAAAGCGACCGAAGCAGAAATGCGGCGCCAAACCGAGGAAGGGCAGCTAAAAGGAAAATCAAGTGCTTTTTTAGGATCCAGGAGTTGACGGGGGTCCGTTACGTCTTAAGGGATAGAAAGGAGGGTGGTTGGGCCGACTCGTACCGAAAAAGGATCGGGGAAAAAAAGCCGATGAGAGGTGGCCTTTGGCGAAATTTCGTACAGGCGGAGGGAAAACGTTAGGCTGTGCACGTCAGGCAGAAAACAAATGACCTTCAAAAACGGCGATGGGACGGAAAGGAGAAACCACGCAAACGTCCGGTGATTTCTAAGCACGAGAGGGGAGACCTGGTAGAGGACAGGTACCTGAGGAAGCGGGAAAAAAAAAGGCAGGAAACCGCTGTGGCCAAACGCGATGTCCGGGGACGCTGAAGGGGGGGGCGTGAAGTCCATCGCGGAAACGGACAGAAGGGAGGGCCAAAAAACGCAATGGGAAAGTAGGCACGCCTGTACGCCCGAACGTGCTGTCGAGGAAATCTACGGGGGAGGGCAAAGCTAGCCTTCGACGGGGGAAAAGAAAAGAATGGCAAAGCGGGGTCGTCGTTGAGAACCGCACCAGGTCAAAGAAAATAACGCTCTCCACTCGCTATAACATTCTACGGGGGGGTGGATCTTGTGGTAAAACGAGGGAAAGAAGTAGTCGAGAAGAGTGCGTGTACAGCTCTGGTTGTATATGAACAAACTACAAACCTAGGAGAAGGAAGAAAAAAGATCGAACACCCAAGAGAGACCGCCCAGGGGGTCGTGAAGTGGGGGCGGGGGGGACTTTTGGGGGGGTTCACCTCCAGGGGGGGGTGAGCGAAAAGCGGGGTGGAATCGGAAGAGGATCAAGGGTTGTTTGCGGTTACAACCGGCGTTCGAACCAAAACACGTCAGTACGGAGTGCGGACGGATGAAAAGACTTACCGGGGGGGTCCCTGCCGTTTGAGAAAATCAGAATGGGGGGTTAGGGGGGTGTGGGGGGGAGGGAGGACATCATGTAAACAACACTGGCAGAGTATGACAGGGTTGTCAAAAAGTAAGGTCAAAACCTGCTTCCTGATTGGCCAGAAAAACGGGAAGGCTGCCTTGAACCGCAGGGAAAACAAGTCAAAGGCCGGGGGCTCTGCGGGAAATCAAGAAAACCAACAAAGGAAATCACTATGCGTGGAGATCCACAAACTGACACCGATCAAAACACGGGGTGGGAAGGAAACTCCCGAAAGGCGTGACACAAACAGCGCTCTACCGCACGTTGGACCAGAGCCAGCCATGAGACTTGTGTGTGCCGGAAAACTCTGCGGAGAGGAGGCAAGTGGGGGGAGACAGGGAAGGGAAAGCGACTTTGGGCACAAACTGAACTAAGGATGGCTTCAACTTTAAAAAGCCTTCTGGGAAAAAAAGGCATGGGGAAGGAAAAAGTTCTGCCTGTACCGGAAGGGGGAGTGATTGGACTGGGAAAAAAGGGCTGGCTAAGGGGGGATTAACAACAATGGTCGCTAGAATCTAAAGGGAAAACTTACACAACGAGGAAAAGAAAAAACGGGGGTAAGGGGCCTCGTGAACGAGCGTGATAACGATGATGGGTGGAACACCCGCATGCGAGCAACAGATGCAATCAAGATTTGCGTTACCCTCTGGTACGGCGCTGGACTCGGTCAGGGCGAAGAAAAGGCGAGCGATTCTGGAGAGGGGATCGCAACCTGAGAGGTGGAGCGGACAAAAACTAAGCTATGAACGATCAAAAATTTCGTAAGCGAGTGGGGAGGAGCGGGTCCTATGGAACTGACGGATTGAAACGCATTAAAGAGGAAAACTATAACCTGAACGTGTGGGCTAAAAAACTTATCCTATGTTCCTATAAAAGGTACGGGGGGAAAGGAAAAAACTTCACGAGGGCTTAACTTTTCCTAATTAGGGAACACGCTCGAGTGGGCTTCAGTTGATTTGGGCCTCACTTTCAACCCCTTCGTACCGAAAAAAAAAAAAGGGATCCAGAGAAGGGAAAAGCGTAGATCCATTCCTTCGAACAGACGGGGTCCAAAAATCGAGATGGGAAGAATCGGGTCTTAGAATAAAAACAAAAAACTGGATTTTCTGGTGGAAACTTGCAGTCATTCTCTTGGTCTTGAAATCAAGAAAAAAACAGGACGGCCAAAGAACAAGCGAAGAAAAGAAACCAACATAAATGCGGCCACTCGTTAAGGAGGTCATTCAAAGTACTAATACTCGCCCCCTACAGAAAGGGGGGGGAAAAAAGACTGAGGCTTTTGTCCGTTGACATAGGACAAGCAAAGCGACACACATTGAAGCACAATACTATGTTTGGGGTTAGGATGGTTAGGAGCCGAACGGGACCGAATTGTGGATGCAGGGGAAAAAGCACGACGGTCCTGTGGCAGTGTTCTCAATGGCTGCGTTGGGTTTGCCGGAGTGGGAGCTGTCGTAGGGGCAGGAGGGGGGGAGCTAGGACTGTCATTCAAGCACCCCTCTGGGCCGACATGGACTGGGCTTCGGTTCGTGAACCAAAAGTTGGTGGAAGGGGGGAAAAAATTACCCCTGAAGGCGATTGTACTCGTTCAGGAAAGAAAAAACTGATGTTGGACGCAAGAGACTCACAGCGGGCTATCTGGGGGTGCGGGGAGCGCATCCGTTCCACCCACTAAACCTAAGGCCACATCTGAAGCTAGGGAAGTTATTAGCGTGTAAGTGGTGTAAGCAGTGCGGCTAGACTCGTGCGAGGCGGGGAAATATACCGCTGCAACTCTGGCGCCATGGGGGAGGCCAGCT
>Ga0179591_1278375_pt1 | contig 15360 bp, 19 predicted proteins | sample CZOMad2_1_08_16f_FD_182891 | JGI IMG/M metagenome (GOLD analysis project Ga0179591, IMG submission 182891) | Vadose zone soil fungal communities from Angelo Coast Range Reserve, California, USA - CZOMad2_1_08_16fungal (PacBio error correction) | ecosystem: Environmental > Terrestrial > Soil >...
GAGTGTGCGAAAAAATCACGCGTGGGTTGAGCCGCCTTCTAAATGGTGGAGCTATGGGGGGGGTCAAGCGAACATCCAGGCAAGAGAAGCCGGGGGGGGTGCACGGGGGTCACACTGGGAAAGGATTCAGTGTGGTAACGGGGGGGTGCATTAACAAACCAACGGGGGAAAAAGGGGGAATATAAAGAAGTTACCACGAATATAGAAGAAAAAGGTGCTGGCCCGGAAGCCATCGTGAGCGGGCAATTAATCCAAGGTGGAAGAGGCTAGGCTAGCGATTTGAAGTATTCGTTCTAAAAGAACTCTGAATAAGGAGTGGTGCAGGGGGGCAAGTCTTGACTGGTCAGGAGGCTTAAGGTTGGGAATGATACTGGATGTGATGAGTGGGGGGGGGTGGATTTCTTGTCTGGTGAGAGAAGAAGGAGGAGAACACTTAAAAAACGACTCGATGAATAAGGGGGGGGGGAGTGGGGGTGGTGGGGAAGCAAGCATGACTACAAGAATCATATCTCTAAAGTATGGGGGGGCCAATCCTGAGTTAATCAAAACACAAGGCTCACAACAAGAAAAAACGTTGCATCGGGATGTGAGGGGTATTTAACCTAGTAAAATTACATTATACAAAAAATGGCCAAGGGTGAGAACAAAAAAGGGCTGCGGAAAAACTCTATCAAGAGGTAAGGACCGGTTACCTTTGTAAGTAACTGTCTCAAGAGTCTATCAAACAACAAAGACGGAAGAAGAGATTGAGCAAAACTATCCCGAAGGGAGCGACTAATGTTTGGAAAATGAGTAGAACTAATAGAGTAGCAGACCAGTCTTGGTGATATCAAATAAACGTGTAAGGCCTGGGTATAACTTGCCTGACGTCTGGGGTGCCCAGTAAAGCACGCCTTCACAGGGGATAGTGAACTTGGTTATATCAAACAGGAGGGGGGGACAAGAAAAGAGGGGGGACACTGAGGGAAAGTGAATGCTTGGGGGCCACAAGCAAGGATGGATCCTTAGAGGTAGGTCGGACTAAGCTATATCAAAAAAACCAAAGGTAATGAGCGGAAAAAAAAAAAATTATCCCGAGCAGAGACAGCAATATCAAAAAGTCCTCCTGCATTGACGCTCAGAAGCCCAGAAACCAGAAAGTCTTCGACATGAGAAACGAGAGGAATCAAAGAGAAAGAAAAGAGAAAGGGAGTAAAGACCGAGGAAATGAGAGGAAACTTTTGAGGGTATAAGCACCAGATGGGGGTGTTCCATAACTTAAGAAGTGGGAAATAAGAGGTTTGACATCAGGGGGGAAATAAAAAAAGCTAAAAAGGAAAAAGGTTGGGAGTAACAAAGGGGGGACAAGAAAACAAAGGGCGGAGTCGAGGAGGATGCATTCTTGCAACGGGTCTTAAGGAGCACCAGGTCTGAAAAGTCGAAGTGGGTGAAACAACCAAACACACGGTTTGAGCAAAGGAGGAAAGAGCAAGAGGGTGGGGGGGGGGAAGGGGGGGAGACGATGAAAAGGAAAACTTAAAAAAGACTGTATGAACGCAAATAAGGAGGTTGAGGGGGGGGGAACACATAGGGGGAAAAACTTGATGGTAAAAAAAACCAAAAATACTGAAAGTGATAAATCGCCATGTTTTGTATCAGGGTCGCCCCTACAAGGAGTTAATTTAACCTGGGGAAGGGAGCATACGGGGGGGACAAAACAAAACCATTTCTGACTTTGTCCATTTTGTCTTGGAGGGGGGAGCCGGGAGATCCTTCTGGCTCCAAAATTAAGAGTAAGGGGGGGGGGTAGATACATTTCACGTTTGTCGATACGAAAACCATATTTAAAATAGATGTCCATCCACCCAGGCCAGGAATGATAGGTGGTGAAATTTCAGGTCGGGGGGTCAGAAAGTGGGAATTGGATTTGGTGCTCTTGGGGGGGAAAAAATCCACAGGTCAACCCGGGTTTCTGACAGGGGGGATGGTCAGAGGGTGGCTTGTTGACTGTCTTCAAGAACAACCCGAAGTTTGCCGTTCTTCGACATTGTTTCAGCGGGTTCTGAATGTGTGATTGTAAAAGCGGTTGGCGGCCTCGACAAAGCGGTTGCCAAAGTTCGAAAACCCCCAATGTTTTTCAAAAAAATTCGTGGGATGGCCAGCTGTTTCGAGGATCGGACACAGAAGGGGAGAGAATAAGTCCACCTGGTGCGACCTTGGATGACCAGAGGGAATTTGTTCGATCTAAATGTGCGCGTTCTATCACAGGTGGAAAATGGGCGTATGGGATGTCAGAGGTCACTTGGTAATAGTCGAGAAAAACCGGCGGGGTGCGGGTAAGCGCAACCCCTGTTCCGTGTTAGGGACATTTGGATTCAAAAAAGAAGGTAGCGGGGGTGGAATCGCGCACACATAGTGCGCGTTCAATCCAAATGTTCACATGGGTTCTGAAGTGTGCTGGGAGGGAAAAAAAAATCATGTGAGGAATTTCTAGGAAAGCGGGGGGAGCCAAAGAAAAAAAACTTGAAAATTGGCGAGAATACGGGCCAAAAGCAAGGCACAGCCACGAAGGTTTGGGGGGGGGAGCGGTGGAAGAGAGGGGTGGACTGGGTGGAAATTGTGTAAATCTTTCCTTGGTGGAAGAAGGAGTAAGGAGGCAAGTGATAATAAAAAGAAAGGATGAAGTCTGACTTACCAAACCTCGAAGAAAGGGGAATAGGAAGATATTAAAAACTTTCTTCCCATAGTTATGATATCTGTCTGTGAGGGAACGGCCATGCCTACTAAATGATCATCCGTGCCACCAACGCCCATGCCTTGGTTTATGATATCTTGTAAATACGACAAAGTGTGGATTAATGATATGAGGGGGGGGAGGGGTGAAGGCGGACTGGCCCATGCCTGCTCAAATGATATAAGATCAAGTGGCCATACTGAGGGGAAAGGTCCACTCCAAATTGACTGGCTCCCGACCCCCCAGCCCTGAGAAATATAAGCAGAGAAAGAAAGAGGGGCAGGCAAAGGAAAAGAATGGTAAATTAGATCTATCGGTGCAAACGGAACCAGCCCAGTCCGCTATTAATCTATGCAAACAGGGGGAAACTTGCCAACAAACCCTAGGGGTTGGACAGTGGCATGGGGGGAAAGAATGATAAACGTGGAAAAAAGGGGGAAAGGAAATGATTTATGAAGCAAATAAATTAATGCTAAAAGTTTTCAAAAGGTTCATTAGGATCCAAGAGATAAAGGAACTTAGATAAAACAAACCGAGCCGTAAAAGGAGCGCGGCTGAGGCGGCGGTAAAGACGGAGGGGGCCCCAACCTTACCTGGTGACTGAAAGAATGGGTCAAAAGGAATGGGGAAAAAAGTATGGCTAAAGAGTCCAATTCTGGGGAGATAACTCCGAATCACCACCGGAGTCACGTCAATTGAGGAGGGCGAGCGGTCCAAAGGGGAGGGTGGGAAGATGGTATAAAAGGACCAGAGGTACTTAAAATAATTTCAAGTATGACATATGTGGGGGGGGGGTTCTAATTCGTGAATTGGAAGATACGGAATAAAAGAAAAGAAGAGCAGGTAAAAAGGGGGGGCGGGAGGACGGGGCAGTTTATCGGGTGGAAGATATCCCACTACGTGGTACAATAATTTGTGAGTAAGAAGGATAATGAAGACAGGCAAAAGGCTGTGGAGAAAATGAAAAAGGAAAGACCACCGCCAGTCACATGCTTACGTCGCGATTCGGCGTTCCCAAAGGAGGGTGGACAGAGTTCCGGCCTTAGTACTGGAAAATAATTTGGAGAAGGAAAGGAGTCAATGATAAGGGGGCAAATTCATTTAAAACCTATTTTAGATCACCTCTTAAAAAATGCAAAGCAGTAAGGGGATGAGGAGCTGTCAAAGAACTGCGGTGGATGCTCTCAACACCCCAAGGAGAAGAGAAAAGGAGGGGGAAAGGAAAACAAAGAAGGAGGACCGGGGGGGGAAGGGAGAAAAAAGGCCGAAGAACATGGGACGGCTGCAGTGGTTTTTTTATTGTCCGATAAACTCCACATATTTGAAGAAAATGAGCACTAAGGAGAATTGATCAGAAAAGGAAAAGGGAATGGTAAGTACTGGAAGGGGGAGACATATGAAACGGGGGAAGGGGGGGGACCCCCTAGTACCGCGCCTCATCCATGAGAGAGTTGTGTTGTTTTTAGAAGGTTGATCAACAGGAATGGGGAACAGAAACAGAGGAGCAGTAGTAGGAAAGGGGGAAAAGTTAAGTGTAATTAACATTCCTTTTGATACTATGCCACACGGCCGGGAGGGGACCGAAGGAGAAGACGCAGAGAGTTACGGCTCGTCGTGAGTTTATTATTGGGGTATACCCATAGGGTAAATGAATTAAAAGACTACATTATTAGATTGTTTCAAAGGTGAATGTGATAAATTAGGGGAGGTCTCAGGGTCCGGAGGAATACATATGGGACGCCTTGGAAGCCAAGACGACCACAGACATGGTACTTCTCGTGGGGATTTTATTCCGAGTTTAGCTCCAAAAAAATTGGGGGGGGGAAAAGAGGGAGCAAGTAATTACAGGATTGAAAAATATGTATACCATGTCAGGGGGGGAAAGAACAGTGGGAACACCGCGTTGAGAAGCCGAGAAAGAAGACGGAAGCAAACACCCAGGGGAAAGCTCTTTTGTGTTGTGATTCAATGCATCTCTACTGGCTATGTTAGGTGATGGCCACTCAGAGCATTATTTAGTGATCAATAAAAGAGGGGGGAATACAAAGGACTGTGAGAAATGACAAGATCCATTCTCAAACCAGAGGTGGTGGGCAATGTGCAAAAGAAAGAATAGGAAGCATGCGGACAGGGGGAGGGCCTAAAGGAACCGATAGATATAATGATAAGAGGCCTGGCCTGCCAGTAGGAGGTGTATTGGGTAGAAATGGTCCTTTCGGTATGGACACGGAAGAGAAAAAGATGGTGGAGGAGGCAAATGTGCCAATCAGTACTGAATATCTAGAAAATGTACGTCTCAGGGGAATTCGTATGGTAAGAAATAGACTTAATAACGGGCATGGGCCGGTAGGGGGACAGAAAGAATATAGTAAAGCAGGCTGGGAGGAGGGAGGAAAGGATATATCTTGTGGGGGGAGGTAGGAAAGGCCGTCCTTATAGCACAGACAGATTGAATAAAAGGCAAGGGCCGAAACCTTAAAGAGGTCAATATATTCTGAGCAGGGAATTGGCCAGTCCGTATGGGCACGTACTTTGCATGGGGGGTCACTGTCGCCTAAAAAATTATGTTACGGGGACGGGAAAAGGGAGAAAGAGGGAAAAGACTCAAAAGTTCGCCAAAACGCAGCACAAACAGCCTACAAGCTCCGCCCCCTTGTGGTAAAAAAACGCTGGCACCGTCTCGGCAAATTGTACCAAGGTATCATCCGGTAGGGAAGACAATTCCGATGTGTCTGGGGGACCTCGGAAAGAACCAATTTCATAAAAACCCAGGGAACAGGTTGGGGGGGAAGCAGCAAAACAGTTGGTCGAGAGGAAAACTACCGACGAGAAACCCGGGGAACGTGGGGACGAACTCGAAAGTAGTGGTCTAGATGCGAACAGGTACCTACGGAAATCCAGTTCAGAACAAACAAGGTGGTAGACTAACTAGCACCGGAGGGGCCTAAGCGACATCTGTCAAAAGGGAAAGAAAAAAAAACTGTGGCGGAGACAACTGAGGTGTCCGAGATCGAAAAAGATAAGGTCGGGATCCCAATGGCAGAGAAACATTTTGATAACGTTCAAAAGAGGTGATCGAGACCGGAAAAGCCTAACAGAGGAAACAGACCAAGAATTTCATAAAAGGAAACAAGTGGGAGACGAACTCGAACAAAGTATGAGACGACAAGATCTAGTACATCCCAATTCAACCCCGGGGAACAGGAAAGCGCACCCAAGGGGAACGAATTACATAGGAAAAAAAGATCCGGAACCCTCAGCAATGCACCACACCATCATTCACTGGCCGGCAAAAGTGGGGCATCTATTAATACTAGTGGTACAGAAACTCTAAAACTTATAATAACCTTCGGGGGGGTCGGAAGGGACGAGGGATTCTCAAGGGGATAAATAGGCAAAGACCAAACATGGAAAACGTACAAATGGTTTTTATCAAAAATCTAATGGATAACGGTTTTGATCCCATGCGGGGAAGCGGGGCTTTTGGGACAACTGAAAAAACCAAAGGGGGCTGGGGGTCCAGTACGTCACAGGGGATCTGGGGAGGTCACTCATCCGATTTATGGGAAAACAACCCGAATAAAACGACTTTTCAACAGTCCCGTTGTATGTGTATTTCTCGAGTCAAAAAAGGAATCACCCAACGCTGGAGGGGAAGCGGGGTCTAAAACCGTGTCTCACTGTCCTGTTTTGGGGGTTTTCAACAGAAAAAAGGGGAAGTGGGATGCCGATGGGAGACTTTTCCGAAGAGCAGGCAGGGAAAGTCATACGCGATCATCCTTTTGTTTAGTCCTTGTTCACCGGAAGTCGGTATCAACAAGTTGACTTAGGGGGAGGAAAAAGATGACAAACCAATGGGGGGATATATAGAAGGGTACAAGAAGAGAGGAAAAAAAAGCGGGGCCAGAACTACGAATCAATCTTCCCAAATGGAAAATTCTCATTCTCATGGAGATGGGGGGATTGAGGAATAACGTGTTCTAAAAAGGAAAAAGGCGGGAAGACGTCTGGGGTCGGGGGGGAAAAAAGTCTGGACTTGGTCAAGGGGGAGGAGGGGGGCGGGTGGATTAATGACATATATGGGAATGGATATGTTTGGGGCGGTTAAGAGTCTTGGGGCCACTGGTAGTTGGGGGGATAAAGGGAGTCATAACACAGGAAAAAAAGGAGAAGAATAAGTCATTGTATTGGGCCCCAAGCATTCTCGTAAAAAAAACCAATTCTTGCCTATAAGAAGTCCAAGACTGTTAGAGGGGGCAAACACCGTCTCAACCATCTCAAAAGTGCAGCATTTAAGAGAAATGGAAAGGACAAGGAACAAGGCAAGATAAGAAAAAAAGGGAATTTTCCAGTGTAGGGAGATCAAAGAAGATGAGGAATTTAGTCGTTTCATCTTGTTCCATTAAACCGGGGAGTAGTACGAAACAGAATATCGCTCAAACCAATCTAGAAGCAACAAAAAACCTGAGGAGGAAAGGTGAAGAGAGATTGAAAGTTCGAGAAAAGAGGTACTACAGAATAAAAGCATTTAACTCTGGGGAGATAGATTGGACGCACCCTTATGTTGACATCAAAAAGGGGGGGGAAAACAGAGGGGAGGTGGGCTTCTTACATTGATTTCCATGCAATCAGAACATCTAGTGCCCGTTAGGTCGTTGGTTGAAATAACGGTGGTGAACCAAGGACTCAACAGATTGGGAAACATAGCCGGGGAACACTAGTGAAAGTACTTGGAACTATAGCTTGGCACACAAGTACATTGGGGGGACATTTCATATCCTTCCGTGTGGGGAAATTTTAACTACTTATATATCACAACTTACCAGGTGGAGACTCGGAAACGCCACACTAATACCATCGCAAATTACAGATCAAATCAACATTCCCTCCTCATCCACTTCCATACGTTTACCCTACAAAGACGAAGGAAGGGCAACGTTTAGCACTCTAAGACTCCCGAGCAAAAAAAAATGCGCCTAGGAAAAGGGATAACCTTGTAGGCGGGACACGATAAGTTAGAGTTTCCCTAAATATTATCTTGAGTATAATTTCTCCCTGGTTGTCATCTTGGCGCACCACTAAGAAAACTTGTTGATACAAAAAGGGGGGGGCAAAGGTGAAACAGGATAAAAACAACTGCGGAGTGGACTAGGACGAGTGCATGCAGTTGCTGGGAGAAAAAGAACCGTTGGAAGCAATTTCTTGAAAAACGAACAAAAAAAGAGGGAATGGGTGTAGAAAAACAGAAAACTGCCAGCGCACATGGGGTGGGGGGCGTGGTTCTCTATTAAAGGAAAAAAAGGAGGTGGGTCCAGTCTTAATGGTTGGGGTTTTGCAAAGTAACGGCGGACTGTGTTGAAAAAGCCATCTGACCAAGGGAACGGCAATCCAAAAATGGTTTGGGGGTGACAAAGTTCAACCAAAACGAAATCTTAAATCCAAACCCCAGATGTCGTGGTGTCCCAAAAACGCATTTGGTAAAGTTTTCCATGTTGGGGGGAGTCGTCAGATGGGTTCAAGGGGGAACTACGGAAGCCTGAAAGTACAAGAGTAGGGGTTATCTATCAGTGTCGGGATCAAAACCTATTGAATAGATGTCCAAAGGGCCACAGCCAGGGAATGATAGGGGGGGTGAAGTGCTGAGTGTTAAACGCCCTGCAGATGTCAACTAGAAAAGGGGGGGGCGCATTGGGACGAAAGGGGCCCAAGTGTATGGGGGATGGTCAGGTTGTCTTCCAAAACCCACAAAAAAAAAAGACAGAAAGATGGTCGAGTTTCGTCTCAGGGGTTGGACCAAAACCGGGTCTGACATGGGGATGGCAGAGTGTATATGTGGAGGGAAGCTCACCGGTTCACGGGAAGTCCCAAAGGGTTTTGAAAAAACCGGTTCCATAAATGGGGGAGCCATAAAAAAAAAAAAAAAAAAAAAAAAAAAAACCAAAAACCACAGACGAACGAAAAAACAAAACCCACACCAAACCAGAGCCCCCAACAAAAAAACACAACACCAACACAGACCACACACCAAACCCACACAAGACAAAACACACAACAAACCACCACAAGAAAGCAACACAGCCCAAAAAAAAGGCACAAACCAAGAAACAAAACACCAAAAGAGCGAAAGACTCGAATGGACAACTCAACGCAAGCAAAGCAGCGAAGAAGCAGAAAAAGAAAAAGAAAACACAGGACAAAAAAAGAAAAGAAAAAAAAAAACAAAAAACAGACAACAAAAAAAACCCCCCCAAATATGAAGAAACACGGAAGGAAAAGAGAAAGAGACACAAGAAAGACAAAAACACAACACATATTCCCCACAAAAAAAAGAGAGGAGACAAAACAAAACCCCAAAAAGCACCACTCCAGAAAACACCCACCCTCCAATAAAAGTAAGAAAAGAGAGATATACATAAGACGCCGAACACACCCCACAAAAAACCCAAGGGCATGTGCTATGCTCCCCACACACCAACAGAGAAAAAAAAAACCAGGACCCGAAGACAGCGACAAAGTAGAGGGAGAGTAAAGAGAGAGCACCCCAAAGAAGGGAAGAACGAAGGGGACCCACACCAAAGTAGGGAAGAGGACACGGAAGAAGCCAACAAGACGCCAACACCAGAAAGGACCACCTACCCCCAAAAAAAGAAATAAAAAAAACAAACCAAATGCACCAACAAAACCAAGTATCATGGAAAAGACACCCCCCAGAACGAAGAAAAGGAGAAAAAGAAAAACAACAGAAAAAGACGCCGCCCCCCCAAAAGAGAAAACGTCAAAAAACAACCACAGAGAGGAAGACCCACCAGCAGACCTAGAAAAGACAAAACAAAAGCGTAAATAGGGGCAACCCCCCCGGAAAAAAAAAAAAGAAAAGAAGAGAGAAGAGACCACGAGAGCACACGAGTATATCCAGCCTCCCACCACCACCCAACAACAATACACAAACACCCAGTAAAATCAACACCCCCACCCCACCAATAGAAACACACAAACCAAAGCACACAACAAAAACCACCCAACACACAAAAAAAGAACACCAAACAAAGAAGACAAAAAGAGAGCAAACGCACCAACTGAATAAACAGACAACAAATAAAAGAAAGAAAAAAGGAAGAGAGACACAAACAAGGAGAAGATGAAAAAGACACCAGACAAGACTGAGGCAAAAGAAGGACACACCAAAATAAGAGAGGAAAGGGGAAAGAAAAAGGAGGGGAAAAAAAAAAGAGAAAGAAGAACCAAAAAAAAAAGAAAAAAAAAAAGAAGAAAGGAGGGGAAAAACCAAAAAAAAAAAAAAAAGAAAAAAACCCAAATGAAAATCGAAAGAAGAAAACACAAAGAGACACCCCCGACGAGAAAAGCACAGAAAAAAAAAGACAAAAAACGAGAAAGAGGAAAGAATAAAACCCAACAACAAAACCACCATTACATAAGAAAAGGGACAAAAATAAAACAAACCCACAAACCAACAAAAAAAAAAAAACAACCACCAACCCCCACACCCAACATAAGCAACACAAGAAAAACCAAAGATGCAAAATAGAACACCAAAAGAGAAAAAACAACCAGAAGCACCAAAAGACCCACCAAAACAAGTACCCAAGGTTGTGGCAAGGAGCAGACATAACAGGAAAAAAGCACCCAACACAAAACAGAGAAGAAACAAACACAGAGACCCCGAGAGCCGAGAGACCCAATCCCGCCCAAGGAGAGAAGAACACATAACAAAAAAAAAAAAGGAAAACCAAAAAATACTAGGGACAACAAAAAAGAAGGGAAGAGGCACGAAAAAGAAAGAGAGAAAAAAATAGAGAAAAAAAAGCCATAGGGGAAGAAAACCAAAAACAAACAGAAAAAGGGAGTGAGGGAGGAGGTGGAACAGAAGACCACGAGAGAAGAAAAAGAAAGCAAGAAAAGTAATGAGTGTGTTCGTTAATCTCTGACACCTCAGGCTCGGAGGCGAACTGGGGAGGACATGAAAAAGTAGGGAGATCGAGACACCTCATTTGTAGGAGTGGAGTATACACTGTTTTCAAGGTTCTGGTGATGTCAGGTACGATGTTCTATCGCAACTACTCAAAAGGGGAGGGTTCCAAGGTTTCCCCGGTTTTAAATGGGATTGCCATAGGTATGCTTGGTCAAACAGGATCTCGAAAAACTCAAGGGGGAGCGTTTCAGATCAACCGGTTTCCCGGGGTTCTGAATGGGAATCTCAAGACACAGGTACAGGGCTCGGGACCATACGGAACCGAATGGTGAGCCCACGAAAAGAGGCACCGGCCCTAAAGTGGGGAGCGGTTGAAAAGGGTTGGCAAGAAGTTTAGAGTTGTACCTGATGGAGGGCGAGCTTTCCGGTCAAATAGAGGGGAAGAGTCCGGTTAGATAAATAGGGATGTTCCCGTTCATTGGAAGAATGCCCGAATGATATGGGATGACTGTCACCAGTAGGCCCATGCCGGGTAAAGGATGGAGGAAGGGGTGAATACGGAGGGACCATGCTACTCCACAAGTCTATCGTGACTAACCGGCAAGGAGTATGGGAGGGGGAAATGTACCAAACCCATGCCTGTTTTAAAGAACTGTACCATAACGAATCCGCTCCAAATGGAGAAAGGGGGCAAGAGGAATGAACCGGAAAGACGACAAGGATATGATCCGAAACACGACCGGAAACAGGCATGACACAAAGTAGAGAGGACATAAGCTGGGTCCGTAAGAAAGGATTACGGGGAGATTCAGTTCGACCTGACCATCCCAAAAGAGAATATTCTTTATTGGGGCAGGAGCAAAACATTCTGGGGTGGAACGGGGGGAAGGGAATAGGATCCCTACGACAGGGACCTGGGGAGTATTGAAGCACTACATATTGCAAGAATTATTTGTCCTATTTACAGAGAAAGGGGAGAGGGAACGAGAAGAATAAAAACAGAGCGTATGGGATTACGGACGGCGGAAGGAAAGCGGTCCGACGGAAAGGGGGAGATGGAGACCAACTACGGGTGGAAAGTACATAATTTTCACTTAATTAATGCTAAAGAAGGGGAAAGGTCCTGGGAGGTAAACGCGGAAAAAAGACCCAAGAGCCGTCAATGGAGGCGGCGGCGGAGCATCGGGAAACAACGGCGGTCGGACCTAACAGGAGGAATAATTTTAAAGTAAGTCATGCTAATATGTGTTCTAGCTGGAATCAATAAGGGGGGAAAAAGAAAAGAGAGAAAATAAACGCCGAGCAACGTGGTGCGCGGCGAGCGGGGTGTCAAAGTGGAATATGGACCAACGACCGGGGTTGGGGAATACTTTTAAGAGGAGTGCTAATGAGGTTATTCTGTGGAGAGAACGAGGGGGGGGAAAGAAAAAAAAATCACCAAAAGAGGAAAGGGAGGAGGAAAAAGGAGCGGGCGAACAACGCGGTGAATATTATCCCAACGGACCTTAGAACAGGATGGGGTGGATCAGTACGGGGCATAGTAGTGGTGCTTATCTTCATCCTAATGTGGAGATAACTCGGATAAAAGATGGCCGTAAAATGTGAAAGAGGGCGGGGGGGGGGAGTCGGGGACGGTCCGCGAAAGGGGGAGGGGTGGATCAAGAAAAAAAAAAAGGAGGAGGAGAGAGGGGCGCGGTCGGAAACCGCGAGACGCCGCATCCAGCATCTGAAAGTATTCCGAGGGGTATAGTGAAATGAATAAGGACATATTAAGTTGATTCAGTACGATAAAATTGAGGTAATTACTATGTAAGGAAGAATATCCAAATCTTTGGGGAGTCCTCTCCTCCCTATCAAGGAGCGTTGTTTATTTATTAAGAGGACTCCACTATTGGGCAAGATCAGGAATGAAAAATTAGAACTTGAAAAATTAATGGGGAAGTAGGACCGGTTTGGGAGACAAGTCCTCGACCCCGCCCGCCTCCTCATGAGTCTCGGCGTGATTTTATTAGAGGTACTCCACATAAGGGGAGAAGGAAAGAGAAAAGGGAGATGGGAAGGAGTGCTATAATTATACTAAAACAGTCCCGTTTCTGCCAAAACACGCGTTGGGCCACTCCTCTGACTCCGCTCACCAGTTGGGTTGAAGGCTCGTTGGTGAGTTTAAAGGAAAAGAGTGGAAAAATAGAAAAAAATAAGGGGGGACAATCTTTTAAAGCAATTAATTCAGTAAACTGACTTAGGGGTAAGTCACACATGAAAGATGAAAGCCGTGAAAGGACCGACCTCTTCGCCGGAGTCATTTTACGGACTGGGGGGAAAGGTAGGACAGATTGGCATAGACGAAAATAGGCTTAGGTATGAGGACACGAACATTAATTTAGTGAGTCAAAGATCATTGTCATTACCCTTCAGTATTCAAAGGAGAAAAAGAAGTCCCCAGAAAGGGTGACCAATCCAAGTGTGAAAAAAAACAAAAGATATGATTGATTAACTTGTCTTTCCTGGCCCGATATAATTAAGGAGAGTCCTGTCAAGGCCAGGAAGGGGGGGGGGGGGGGGGCATGGAGAGGATGAAAGGGGAAAGAATGGTCACGTATGGGCACGTAGATAAATGTAGAGGCAGGGGCCCACCATTATGAGGATATCCATTTGTATCCGGGCATGCCATCCTTAGGGGTTACAAAAGATAGAATTAATAACAGGCATGCAGGGGTCCTTATTGGAAAAAAAAAAGAAGAGGAGAGAAAACAGCATGGGAACCAGCCAAAAGGAGGGAAAGGAGAGATAGCATTTTGCTAGGCATGGGGCCGGTCCGGAACACATAAATTCATTAGAACAATGGGACCAACCGAACCTTGTGACATAGAGCAATAGAGAAGTAGGGAAGGGATTGGGGAAAAAGGAAAAAAGGCCGGACATTGCCCTAGTTTATTATCACTTGGACCGAACCTGTACTCCTTAGTGCCGCCTCTCTTACCAATTTAAATCCATTTACGGCCAAACCGCGGTCACTCCTACAATACTATGCCAGGGGAAGGGAAAGAGGGACCGATAAGCGGAAAAGGGGGAATCGGTGGCCGGTATGGGCGTTCCACTGAATGGTCTTTACGAATCCCAAGAAAAAACATTGAAAAGTCACCCTTAGGTGTTTCGAGAGTCGACCAAGCTACAATCAAGGCATCATGGCAAAACGTGGAAACAGGGGGAGAACGTCAACCGAGGTGTGAAACGAACAAGTGACCTAGACCCCAATTTCAGAACCCTGGAAGTGGATACGAAAAGAGAACAGAGGGGGCCTGAAGGTCGACCTACCAGCCCCATGTCAAAACAGGGCTATTACACGAGCTTGAGTGTTTGGATATCGAAAGACTTCTGGGAATCCCAGGTAACCGGACAAACAGGGGGGGGGGCAAGAAAAGGGTGAAACCGTGGCGAGACCGAAAGAGAATTACATCCAATGTCTAAACCAAGTTACACATGGATCGACGCGCAAAATTTTCGGAAACGACCAAGCATAATTCTTACTCACCAGGGAATAAAAGGGGGGAAAAAGGGAAAAAAATGCTTAAACAAGTGGTACTCTGACAAAGCAACATATCCTTCACGCAGCCCTGAAAAAAGAGAATTTCACGGGGAAGGAGTGGGAGGGAAATAAGATACTATTTTTGATAGTCATCAAAAAAAACATCCGAATTTCTAGGGTGCCTGTCGGGGGCAGAAGTCGCCCAGTAGAAAGTGAAAACCTAAGAAAATACCCCTAAGTTTTGGGGGGGGCTAGCTCCGGAGAACCGCCATGGGGGGTGGGAGCAAAGGACGGAAGGGTTGCGGGCGGGGTGGGAACCGTAAGCCCCTGGTCGGAGCTTACGTACTCTTTGATGAGGGAAACAAGTTCCCAAGCCTTAGGTGGCAACAATCAAAAGAACTGAAGAGGGGAGAAAGTGAAAAATTCCAAAGTGGTGTAGCTATTGCATCGCCAAGATACCTCAACAAGGGTAATGCTTGGCTCGGGTGAGCCCTGCTTGGGTTTGCCGGAAAGAAAGCCTTTGAAGAAAGAGATGGGAAACTTGAGGGAGACCTTAGCAAAGGCATCATTTCAGTACTCTCTGGTTAGAGTTAAAAGCTCGTCTCCAAACTTTAGGTTGGAGGCGAGGACCAACCAAACGGGGAGGGGAATGAAAAATTTACCAATAAGAGAGTAAGCAGGGGAGTGGCCCCTAAGAACGTCTCGAGCTACCAGGGGGCTCTCATTGCTCGAGCAAGAGGGGGATCTGAGCGAGCTGTTCTCAAAGGCCCTGCTGAACGGGTGAAATTTGGACTTTGGTCAAAAGAGGAGAAAGGGGGGGTGGACTGGGAGATGGGATATGGAGATTATTGGTGACGTTTACAGGTCTTGGAATGTTAAGTTTGTGATATCAAAGCAGGGGACAGGGACAACTTACCCAACCGTAGCATGATCAGACCAGCATGTAGCCCCTCAGGAGGGGGCCGGGGGGGAAAAGGATAAGGGGGGAAAAAAAATAGGTGGTACAAGGGGTTTTCAAAAAGTATCAACATCAAGTCATCGAAAGGCTGAGGACTGGAATCAGTGACGGTCAATTACAGTAGACCTGCATCCCAGCGTTATATCAAAAGAAAAAGGGGGGTGAGGGAATCTGGAATAACGCGGGCAGGGAAAGTGGGGGTAACATTCAACCTTGGTAGAACTTCCCACGCC
>Ga0179591_1252949_pt1 | contig 15359 bp, 12 predicted proteins | sample CZOMad2_1_08_16f_FD_182891 | JGI IMG/M metagenome (GOLD analysis project Ga0179591, IMG submission 182891) | Vadose zone soil fungal communities from Angelo Coast Range Reserve, California, USA - CZOMad2_1_08_16fungal (PacBio error correction) | ecosystem: Environmental > Terrestrial > Soil >...
AGCTACGGTGAAGAAGAGACGGTCGGGATCAGCTCTCGCCGCCGTTCTCTAGCGACGCTACGCGCGACTCAGGTAGCCGTCGGTTCCCGGGAGGGCCGCGAGCCGAGACAGGAAGAGGGAGCGGGAGCACAGAAACGAACAAGGAGAGCCGCGGGATGCGCGGAGACGCGGACTAACCTCCAACCGGGGGTACCCGACGCTGCTCCTGGCGAAGAAGCGGAGCGCCAGGTCGAAAAAGGAGGAAAAGAACTAAATCCTGCACGTCACTCACTCAAGTCTGGAAGCAGCCCCGGCGCGAGTTACGACAGAAGCCGCGGATCGCGTATACCGGGGGAGAAACATCGTAATGAAAAGAGGGGGGATTCATTGCTGAAGTATAAAAAAGGCGGAGTGCCATTCGTAGTCTCTGGAGATCGCCCGAGGCGCAAAAGCACGCCCAAGACACCGAGAGAGGGGGGGGGAAGCAGCGGGGTCCAAAAGAGAAAAGGGGACAGGGAGCCGGACCAATTCTAGATAAATCGGCGGCTAGCCGGCTCGCCGACGGGAAAACGAAAGCGAAGCAGGGGGAAGGTCACGACGATCCCAAGGAGAGGGCGATGCAAACTCGACGCTTCTCTCACCCTGGTCCTCGGCGGACGGAAAAAAGTCAAAGGAGGGGGCGAGGAAGAGAGGATTGGGTCGGCATCAAGCGGAGAGGGGGAACTCGCACCTAGAGTGACAACAGACACTGCACAATACAACGAGTCAACGAAACACGCTCAAGGAAGAGACGCAGAGAAGCCACGGCATCTCGGACAGGGGGAAAAGCCGATTCGTGGCGCGAGGCCATCAACAAAGAAGTGCGCGACATGGTGACGCATCGGAGGGGGAAGAAAACGCTACAGAGACGCCATACTTGCTGCACAGGCAGCGTCCGAGGGGAGGAGAGCAAAGGGCAGCATGCTAAAACCATTATCGAGGTCATGGGAAGGCGCGATCAACCGGTCGCGAGCAGTAGGGAATTTTCGGACGGGCATCGTATGCATTCTACCTTGAGGGGGGGGCGCGGTATGATGCTCATACTAAGAACCGGTCCAAGAAAACGATAGAAGGCCAAGAAGTCGAGAAGGGAAACCTCTATAACATCGTCACGGAAAATCTCTCATCGTCAAGGAGGAATCTCAGGCTGAGAGAGGGAAGGGAGCGGAAGGGCGCTAAGACAAAGGGCATGGAGATTTCACTGAAAGGGACCGTACGCGTTCTTATAGATGTCCACCGGTAATTGATCAGGGGGGAAAAAGGACAGCGGGGAAAACAGACGAGGGAGGGTAGGGGGAGGGGGGGGCCTCATCCCTCGCCAAACTCACCACTCTTTCTCTTAAGAGGAGGCAGCCAAACCCCAACGGGGCAAAAGATCCGGTGCCACGTCACGTCAAACGACCGAAACGCGAGCTCGGCTCGTTTTCCAGTGAAAGAGAGGTTCCCGCAGCGACTAGCGGCGGCGGGGACACAACCTATAGACTGTCAAGTGACCGCCTGTCGAGCGAGCTTCGACTAATCTGGGAGATCGCAGAGAGAGAGCTCGAGATTCGATCAAAAGACGTCTACAGTCGTTCTTGTCTTCCGGCACAATGAAAAGGCCAAGGCATATAGAATTTAAACGCCGTCAGGGGAAGAGTAAGTCTAGCGCACCGGACGGGTCATCGACGAAGGGAAACTCTCCTCAGATAACGGTGAAGGAAATCGAATGAGGAACTAACCCAGCGAGGTGAATTGAAAATTACTTGGGCCTACATTAAAATCCTCGTCTCAAAAGGACGATATACAAAGGCAACACGTACAAGTTAGTGCGGGTTTGAACTTGGTGATTTCTACGGGAGGAAGAAGGAAACTGTTTAAAGGGGGAGGCGGGAGCAAGAGTGGTCTCAAAATATAGGACGGAGATCTTTCTAGGGAGGAGAGGAGGTTGAATATTACTGACAGCGACCATCGGGGTTCGTCCAACCTCCCCAAAAGGAGGATACAGAGAGGAAGACGGTGAGGAGCTGCGTCCGGGGGTCCTCGCAGGTTGGATACGGAGATATTTTGCGTCTGACAATGGGCCTTCGGCTCCGTCAATGAGGAAGCTTACGAAAAGAGAGCCGAGAGAGCCGCGCATTAGCGATCGGGCGGCCTTTATTCCGTACTCCAGGGTGAGAGGAGGAGAGAGGAATGGGGGCGACTAGTCACGGCCAGCTCAGGGAGGAGACGGGGAGGAACTCTCTGTATAGAGGGCGGGAGGAGACAGGGATGCAAGCGAAGGCACGGGAATTACATGAGGAGGAATATGCTTTCTGAGGAGGGTAGAGGATGTTTCGGCCAACTCGTTGCCAGGGAATAGGTATTATAAGAGAAAAACAAAACGTGGGGAAGACAGACTTCGGGTTAACGAGTTTGGCAAGACCTAGCGAGCGCAGCGTCCGCGCTACGGCCAAAAATTAGATACGCGGCTCTAGATACTGGGCAAACTTCTACTTTTGTCGAGACAAGACGGTTAAGAAGCGAAGTGAAGAAAAAGCAGACGAAGGAAGGGGAGCGGAGAGAGCGGGAAGCGGGCGTCAGCGTGACCGCGCAGACCGTCGATAAGTACACAAAGGGGAGGCTCTAGCAAGGAGTATCGTCAGGAGCTTCGTGGCAACGAGACCACCATGAAAAAGAAAAGAAGAGAGACGGGCACACGTTAAGTGCGCGAAGATTGGTGATAGAGAGAAGATCGGGGGAGGGTTTATGGCGGGTAGGAGTTACATGCCGCTTTAGTGTTCCAGAGGCCCAACGCCGCGCAAACACGGAGCGCGGCTCCAGGCGGTCGAGAGACGGGGTCGCGAGCAAGAAAGACGGGCTAAAGCTGAAACGTGACACCGTACTCCGGCCCTAAGGAGAAGAAAAGGGTCAAAAGAGTCAGACCTTACTTCTCTCAGGTCATGTTCGACTAGGTAAGGGGTCGAAAAGTAGCGGGGGAAACTGGGACGGGAAGGTCAGGCAGGTCCAGCCTCTCCAGTGGTAGTAAGATGTGAGGTGGCACAAGGGACGACTTATAGGTTCGTCAAGTGAATAGGCTATGCGTGGACTAACTGCTAAGAATAGTGACCAAAGGGGGAAGTCAGTGTCCGTGGGGTCCGTCCTTCACAGGGGCAATACGACCGTAGAGAGCAGTTTCAGGGACAGAGAGTTTTCGAGAGAGCATGAAATGTCTGAATCTCTAAGGGGCGTACGCAGAACCACAGAATCAAAAGTGCTGCGTAACGACCCAAAGCAAAAAAAATGAGAGGGTACAGTAGGAAACCTAGGCCGAACTGCCACGGAAGACGCGTCGGAGGCGCGAGGAGACGTGGCAAAAGGGGGGGAAGCGAGTGATCGCGAACGGGGTGGTTAGGTGAAGAAACAAAAATATCACTATAGGGGTGTGGTTCGAGCGCAGTCTGGAAAAGGAAGGTTTGGGGCATAGAAGTGGTCTTCAATCGAAACGGTGCGGGAGCACACGAAGAGAAAAGCAGCCTCTCTTGACGGAGGTCGAATGACAAAGAATCATTAGAAGGTTTAGAAAAGGGACCGAGCTTAGTGGATCTGAAGCGACGAGACGGGTTTGTCATATGGGCGAGGTTGGTGGTGTCCGCAGTAGGCGTCTTCATTCAAAATCGTGATTAAAGAGGTTTATGGAGGAATTTAGAGTGAGGAATAGACTCAACGAGGGAAGGACTGGCTCATCAACGCTACCAGAAGAAGCGGTACTGGGGGCTCCTGGGGTTCATTACGAATGGGCTACTGTAGCATCACCACAAAAACCCAAAACACACAACGGTACGCTTGGGGGAAGTCTGAAGCAAATCGGCTGTGGATCTGACCAAGAAAATGGATAGTGCAAGACGCGCGGGGAGTGGATGGAGGTCAGCGGCAGGCCAGAGAAAGGCGTAAGACGGGGTTTTAACTCTCGGATGAAAGGCAGGAGAGCAAGGGGGGGTAGAGAAGTCGCGGGTGGATGGCAGTGGGGGTTCGTCCTCCATCTTGGGAGGGTCCTCCAATGTTCCGAAAAAACCAGAATCGCCTCTAGAAAGGGGGGGTAGAAGGGATGTAAAGAGGAAAGGGGTGGACGGGGAAGGCGGTCAGTCTTTAACTCAATGCTGGCGGACGTACGTTCGGAGTGGGCTTTCGTGAGGGAAGAAAGTAGACGCAAGAGGGAGATAGGAGAAGTGTGGTAGAGCCCTACGGAGACGATCTAGTGAGGCGACCGGGACCAGGGGCCTCTATAAAGGAATGGTCGCAATGCGAAGAAGGGACCGAGACTAAAGAGGGGGGAAAAGAATCTCGACACGTGGAGGGGGGTCTAAAGGGGATACTTCTGGAAGGAGATAATGCCTCAGAAAACTTTGAGTGTCACCGAGAGAGGGCCCAAAGGGATCGATGGGGGGATAGAAGAGGATAGAGGAAAGGACTAGGGTATCTAGAGAGGAGCCGAGGCGCGAAACCGGCTGCCAGGACAAAAACGATAGAGATTCTTTAGAACCCGTCAGAAGTAGCTCTCTAGGGAGGGGCCGGGGGAGACGAAAGGGAGGAGAAGGAGCGAAAGAAGAGGCGAAGGAGGAGCTCGCTCTGCGCTCGCGCCGGCGGTCGAGGTAGGACGACTTTACTTTCGGGGGAAAAAAGATGAGTGGTTAAGGTAGTAAAGCACTGGGAAAGAAGTCTTCGTAGGGTTATCATCTGGAGAAGAGGCGTCGTAACGAGAAAGACGAGTTCGCCGGGGAGTCGTATCAGAGGGGGCCGCTCGGGATAGAGCACCTCCTGGAGCAAGCGCGTCAGCGCCTAGAGGAGTCAGACATACCAGGAGAAGAGGAGAGGAAAGCAAGAAAATCTGATCAGGGCGAAAGGAGCGCACGCGCACAAGGCCGCCATCCAAGCTGCGAAAAGAATCTTCCCAAGCTTCTATCACGCGAGGATATCTATGGGATCAAGACCCGGATCAGGACTTTTAAAGTAAAGAAAGAGGGGAAGAGTAGTATCGGAGATAGCAAGAACTCTGGGCAGGGGAAAAGGGAGCTAAACGGGATCCCAATCAAGGGGCGATTCGGGAGGCGCAACCGAGAAGAAGAAGAAGGTCAGGGATACAAACGAACGGAATGCCTACCGAAATCCCCACTACGGAAATGAAAATAACAGTGAACGTGCGAATACTACTCATTCGAAGGTTAATAACCGGAGCTAGACCGTCCAGCGACTCGGAGATAATCTCATTCTCGCCAGGGGGAGGAAAGAAAAATGTCGACGAGAGGGCATGACAAGAATGGACCGTGTTAACTCCACAGAGGTCGCATCCCTGCTTCAGAAAATCGCGGGCAGCGTATCGAAACGGAAAGATAACTTCTATAGAGTCTAAGATCGAAAAGGGGGGCTAATCTGTAAAATAGGGTGAACTAGAAGTGGGATCGTGATGGGGAAGCAACGGATAAGAGAAGAAGGGAGGTTAGCATAAAAGCCCGGGGATGGCTTTTGCCACAGCCGTACTATCCTTATCTCTGAGGAGGAGCGTAACAGGAGAGACTCATGGGAAGGTCGAGGAGGCGGAACTCAGGAAAGGGTTCCCAGACACTATCATTTCAAATTTCAGAGAAACTTAGGAAAGTTCAAAACATCTGAGACGTACCAAGTCGCTGAAAAGGGAAACGGAAGGAAAACACTTAGTCACCTATAAGGCTAGATACAGAAAAGATGGTGCTGTGAATTGAGAACAAGGGTTAGGTCCCATGGAGTATCATCACGGCGCGGTCTCCATCCGGGGACTGGAAAAAAAAAAAGGAGATAACCCTGTTATCGATTCATGGGGACCGGGCAGAACTTCGAGTGGTACTTTCGGGAATAAAAACAAACTATCGCGATCAGAGTGACCAATTACCGGGGAAGGGGGTATACTTCCTCTCGATTGCATAGGGGACTCTTAGATACGATAAAGAAGGGGGGATGGAGAGTTAATTAAGAAATTTCAAGGATTAGGAGTTGACGACATAAGGGTGTCTTCTAACTCACATACGCGAGAGCCGATCCATATCAGAGAGAAGGGAAAGAGTGAAAGCGCCGTCTACTTATATTAATCCAAGGGCAGGTAACAGGGGAGGGAGCACTCTTTTCTGTTTCTAGAAGAGAACTCCTCTCGAACACAGGCTAAAAGAGAAGACTGAAGGACCTAGAGAACTGAGGGCAGCATCGTTCGACTAAGGTTTCAAGATACATGCCCAGTCGACATCTCGACCGGGGTAGGAACGGAAGCCAGCGGGGATTAAGAAGAAGGAAGGGAGGGTTAGACAAGTGGAAGCGTTCCAGCCTTCGGCACGCAAAAAAAAAGGTTACCGGGGCTTCGGAAGCTTCGGAAGAAAGGAACAATATCTGAGGAAAGTCCTCCCGGTCCCCCCCTATCCCTCTCGACTGCTTCTGGGGCAGGTCTATAATTGACTAGTGATTCGAGAGGTCTGAGCATGGCGGAGGGGAGAAGGAAATGAAGACGATCGTACTCACGCGGGAAAGCTCATCGAGAGGGCTCTAAACGCAAGAGGATTCGAACGGGCGGGGCTAAAGAAGGAGTCTAGTGGTGGAACAGAAATGAGAGGATTCCGCGACATCGGGTCGGGGATCTCGCCAAGGAGGGGCTTAGTCGCAAGGTGAGGAGAAAAGCAGAAAATGCTTTCTTATCATCTTAGGGAGAGAGGGGGTCGCAAATAGAAGGGTGTCTCTAAGGGGAGGTGAGGAGGAAAAATAAGAGGAGTTCTGGAAAGGGTGAGGAAATCTCGAGCCAGGGGACGTCACCTAAGGGGGCAGTAAGGCCATCCAGGTTCTCTATAAGGGAAGGAGGTGTCGATAACGGCCGGTGAGACTATAAGAAAGGGGATGGGAAGGCAGAGGGAGACGTATGGAGAAGATCGGATCGATGCGTGTTCTTCGGTTGTTAGGATCGATCAGCGGTCAGGAGCAATACTTAAAAAGATGACGGGGAATACGGAGGATAACAGGGAAAATACTACTAAGTAATAGAGAGGAAATAAATAACTGTCAAGCTACTAGCAGGAACTTCGCGGAAATTTCCCGGGTCAAAGGTGGAAACGGCTTCAACATCGACGACGCACGTATCAACGTCTCCGAGGGGGAGATCAGGGTAAATCATTAGCAGAATGAGAGGGGAGAGCTGGCCAAAATCCTGCCTCATCAAAGCAAGAACCCTGAGTCTAGGGTTAGAGCTTGACGGAACCGGATCAGCATCTCTGAATGGAGAAGAAAAGGGACACTGTCAAGCAAAGAAAGGGGGACCCGCGGGGAGGAAGGTCATGTTACTGCGTTTGACTTTCGTGAGAGAGAGAACGTCTAGCAATTAGGCGGCAGCGCTCGAAAGGGGAGTGAAAGCCAAATGGGGGGGAAGGTAGGTTCAAGGGGGAGAGGAAGAAGGAAAAAGGAGTGGCGTTGGACGACTAACTTCGGTTCGATCGGATGACGGGGAATAAGCTCTAAGGGGGGGGGGGGGGGAAGGTGGGGGGGTTGTCGAGGTAGGGAGACACAGAATCCGGTCTGGCCGTACGTTAAAAAAAAGAAACGTCTCTTTAACGCAACAAATGCTACGAGCGAGCTCGCGGGGGAGACTCTACAGTACAGAGTATGGTCCAATGGACCATTGAAGAGGGGTTTCGCTCACTATAAGAAGGGGCCGGATAGTGGGATGGAAAGAGGGTAAGAGAAACCAACTTCCGTCCAAAGCCCAAAAAAAACCTGAACGGGTCTAGAGAAAAGCAAAAAAGCCCGGGGCGGAAGCGATTAGAGAACTGAAGAAGGACAAATTTAGGGGAAGGACAGGACTAGACGGGAAAGCGATCTCTCATAGCCAAAAGAAGTTTTGAGAGGTGCCGAACAAAGTGGGCGGGCGCCCATTAGAAGAGGGACGGGGGTCGTCAGGTTGAAGGGTCCTGATCAGGAAGTCGCACGCAGCTCCGCAGCGCAATCTAACGTGTCTAGAGGAAAGTGGATAGAAGAGAAGAAGCAGCATATCCGTGAATGATGGAGGGGAAAACGAGGCGCTGGGAGACCCGGTATTGTCGAAGGTAGACCGTGAAAGGGAATAACCGAGAAAGGATCTAAAGAGAGGATGTTTGACCACTGGGAAAGCTGTTATCTGGTTAGGGGAGGATCGAGGGGGGGAGACTGCAGCGACATTTTGGTACCTGAGGAGGAGTCGCGGTGTCAAGAACGTGGGTTGGGGGGGGGTTACGCTGTCACTAAACCTCGGGAATGCCCATAATGCAGAAACTTAAAGGTAAGAAAACCGGTAAATAGTCCGAGGTCTAAGAGGAGGTGGGAGGGTCAAACCCTGCCAGGAACCCCTGAGCAATAGCCCGCCTTCAGGGAACACAGTGACAGGGGAACTTTGACTTAGGGGGAATCTGAGATGCGGGACCGCCTTTTATCTAATTCAGAATAGCTCCTCTAAAGTCCCGTATAGGGATTTGCAAGGCAAGTCGTCTAAACTACTAAGGAATGGGGTGGAAAACCAAGGAAGGGGGAGTTGGGAAAGATAACTATATAAGTGATATATGCTATCTCTTCTTACAAAAAGCCGCGGTCGGACACACGGCCCCGGGCAAGGTCGAGACGGGGACAGGAGGGGTAATAGGTGAATCCGGGAGAGAAGTTGAGAGAAAGTAGATAGACAGAGCCCTCGCTTCAGATAAAAAAAAAAGGAGTGAGTAACTCCCCCTCGAGGCGCTCTAACTCAGCGTGCCGTGCTCGGCGGCGGGATAAAAGGAGGGGAGAAAAGCACCTACTTAGGAAAGAGAAGAGGGAGCGCGAGGGCGCTAGAACGGGTCGGCAAACTCTAATACGCTATCGATCACACAATGGAGGGGGAAAAGAACCGCACGGTGATCCAGGTAATCAACTAGATGGGGGGAAAGAGGACACGACATCAGGCGCATCCTTCTGGAAAAGGACTGAGCTAGCGCGTTAGGTACAGGCCGCCCCGTATAGCGCGAGAAACGCGCATAGGGAAAAGCCCAGAAAGTCTTAGGGAAAGACTCAGCTGATCTGGGATAGCCTCGTACTCGCTCTACCAGGCGCTAGTAGGCCTAAGCAATGACACAAGGGGATCAGCGGGGGGACCTGGTTCCGAAAGCGACCGGTAAATTGGTTCTCAAAACCGGAGCTCGGAGAATATCGTCGAGGTATAAGCCCAGGATGCGCAAAAGGCGCAACCATACACCGAGCTCAGGGGCGGAAGCAGGAGGGAAAAAGCTAGAATCTGAGGGAGCTAATATACCTTGTCGGTTAGCGAGACCGCCACTACTTATAACAAAAAAAGTCACACAAAGAAGCTGGGGGGTCAAGATCCTTCAAGGACTCACCGCAAACAGAGCGACTCATGATCGAGGGCCTCGATAGGATGGACGGGGCATAAAGGTCTGCGCGAGTTGAAGGAGAAGAGTTCTTGACATTAACCGCCACTCACAACGGTCCCGATAGTCTAGGATGCGATGAGAGGGAAGGATACAACTCGTCATCGAGAGCAGAGAGATCTATAGAGGTTTTAGTCCGATGAAGGACAGAAGAATTCATGTTTCGGAAAAAGATAACGCTCCGAGGGCTTCTACCGCCATGTGCGATCGGGGGAGGGAAATAGGCAGAAGAAAGTCCAGGGGATCTCGGAGGTCGATAGCCTCGGGGGAGCGATCCTGTAAGAGTAGAAAAAACGGGCCGGGAATGAAAATTCAGGGGGACAAAAGTAAAGATAAAGAAGGAAGACCAGAGTGGATCCGCGTCATCCAGATGGGACAGTGCTCTCGAGGAGGACACTGCACAAGAAGAGAGATTAAGCTCTATACGCTACTCGCTCAACTCTAGGGCGGTGCTAAGAGATTGTAGTTCTTCGAGGCTTCCAGCGCCGGCAAAGGAACGCGCGGGAGGAGTGATAGGAGTCACAAATTTCATTCGTGACACCACTCTCCCACTTATCTCTGATGTTGAACCGGAGACCGAACCTCAGGGAAAACGGCCCGTCGGGATCGGTTTCTAGAGGCGTAGCAAAAGTAGTAAGAATCAACTTTTACAAGAGGAGAAGCGAGAAGGATCGCGGCATTTGTCGTTGGAAGTGACGAAAGTACCTAGAGGGGATGTGAGAGGAGTGAGTTCGTAGGGAGCGTCTTAATCCACGGATGCTGAGAATAGTCTAGTGAACGCAGACTGCCGAAGAGCGACTAGAAGATGTCTAAAAGAAAGGGAATAGAAGTCTAGTTAACAATAGTACCGGCGAAGAAAGAAAACAAGAGGAGAGGGGGGACGTCAACCGGGAAAACATCATATATACAAGGGATAAAAGATATCGGAACACTAAAAGAGTAGAACGAGGACCGAACGGCTGAAGGTACCGTAGCTACCGCGTGCACGAAGGGGGAGAGGACTGAGCGGTAATTTGTTTTCATAGAGGCTACGGCTAAAGACAAATGGGCCAAGGACGATAAAACTGAGAAGATCTGAAGTGGGGGGGGCAGTTGAAAGTAAGGTTTAGCCGTGCGCTGGCGCCTAGGAAGAATGCGTCACAGATCGGAAAAAAAACAGCTTCGCAAAAGGGCAGGAAGCGGCGGGGAGTCATATCTTAAAAAACGGACGCTGACGGCAGGAGAAAAGGACCAAAACTCAGAGAACTAAGCACTAAAGAGAGAGCAGGACATGCACAGGGGGACTGATATGTCTTTCCGGAAAGGTCAGGGTCGATCTTGAGGGTAAATGGATTTCTAAGGAGGAGGACTCTACTAAGAAGACCAGCCTACTCCAGGACTAGATCGAATTAAAATAAGAGGGAACGCGAACGAAGGCTGAGCTGAAGGTCTCTGGGAGGCAAAACATGAGTCGGGAGGGGGGAGCAAACTTTCGGGCCACCAATCGACAAGTCGTCCGTGAGGATAAATAAAAACAAGGGGGGGGAGGAGGCGGAGACGCTGCAAAGCACCTCCCCCCACCACCAAAAACAAGGGAAGGGATGGGTTCTAGGGTATTGGGTCATACCATATTTCGAGAGGAAAAACAACGGGGGGGAAGGAAGAAGAGGGGGGGTAGTAACGCTTTGCTAAATATCTGCCACGAAAAGAAGTACCGTTACGCGCAACTTCGGAAGGCTGATAAAAGAGAGAAGTTTAATCCGCAGAACGGGAAAAGACTCTCCTTAGGGGGGGGCCAGACTACTGTAGACCCCGTCTGAGTCGCGTCTTTACCTTATGAAGAGAGCTCGCCTGCGGGAGGCTCGGAAAAAAAGGAGAGTGAGGGAAGGACGAGGTACTATCAGAAGGAAAGGAAAGAATACCTCGAATATAATGAAAGTCCTACAAGGGGATATCCGAGGGGAAGGGCTACGGGGACATAAACGAGCGGGAACTGCGGGCAGGCTAGAAAAGATCAAGTGATCATCTATAAAAAAAAGGGACTATCAGAGGGCAACCCTAATGAGCCGGCCTTTCAGGAAGGGCCGCTTGAAAGGAGACACAAACTCATGATAGTTCAAAACCAGGAAAACGCCGACTTCTTCTGAGTTGAAGACGGGCCCGGGAGAGGCCGGGAATAGGGGAATTGACGAGGACAAGGGCCCTCTCCGAGCACGCAGGTCTAAGCACATTGAAATGAGGGGAGAAAGTGAAGAAAATAGGGAGCGAGAGGAGATTCGTATGACGAATGAGCATGATCGATGAGAACCCCGGAGAGAGGAGGGTTGAGGGAGAGATAACCGCGCCTAAAAAGGCGATGAGAGAAATCAAGGGGAAGGGAGTCGGCGAGAGGGCGAAATGTATCGGAAAGAGAGAAGGCGAACCGTTCTGTCATACCTAAAAGACGAGTGCGCGAAAACCGAACTAACCTTGAGGGGATGGGAACCTAGGGAGAGGCGGGGAACGCCAAGGCTCGAGGCGTAGACCACCACCCAAACACACACCCACGAAAGATAGGGATTAGGGCTAGTACAACAACTGTCCGTTGCAGGGGAAAGATTTATCGCGACGGGACGGGGTTGTCGATCCGTCGTTCTCCCGATTGTCGTGCTGTGGGACCGTCTTCCAGAGCCTCATCTTAAAGCCTTGGTTGAAATAGAGTGGGTTATGACTGAATTAAAAGAACACTCTAAAACGAGACTGGGGCATCAGAAGGGCAGATTCAGAAAATTATAGAAATTCTGTCTTAAAGCTCGAGTGAAAAACGTAGGCGCCGGGGAGTAGGGAAATCTTATCAGAGAGAGATTGGGGGCCGGGGGAAAAAGAACATGTTAGCGCTGCCCTTGCGGCTGGCGAGGAAGGGGAAATCGTTTAAAGGAGAAGGGAAGTGAAAGAGGCCAACTTCCTATGTCGTTTGTCCGCCTAGGTGCAGAGGTGATGAGAGGGGAAAAAAGACAGTCTCTAGAGGAGTACTGTATCTACAAGGCTAATATCATCTGACGAGGTGAATCCATTAAATTTGACGAGGCCGCCGAGCCAGCACCAGAAAACGCAGCGCGAAGGGACAGGGGTAGGTAAGGGGAAAGGGAGAAAAGAAGATACGATATCTGTCGTTTACCTTGTAGAAAAGTCAAAAATCAGAGAGTTGTAGCATAGGGGGGGGATCCAGTGGGAAGGGTCAGGCAAGAAAGCGGCACTGCTTTGATCCGCTAATCCCTTATAAAAGGTGAGCGGCAGAAGGAGTGACGGGGGGGGTAGAGCCGGGGTGACCGAGCGGTGAGCGAAGAAGAGAAAAAAGGAGTGCCCTAGCAACGATGAGGAAGGTTTATCGCCTGACTGGAATAAAGTGGGCGGCGAGACAGAAACGACAGGGGAGATTAAACTTGGGGAAAAGACGAGACGATAGATAGGGAGAAAAAGGTCGGAAGAAGAGATACGCGGGGGAGGAGCACAACAGAAGTTCGAGAGAAGCCGAAGGAAATGTGGGTGGCAAAGCAAGCAGAGTCCTGGCGTGTGGTCAGCTAGAAAAAAAAAAGATTACTAAATAGAGACTTCGTGAGGCAGGCGTGTTAAGGAAACGAGCTCGTGAGACTTGGAACCCAAAGTCAGAGCTGAGAGAAGAGATCTGGCGAGCAGCAGGGGGGCACGGCGGAAAGGACTAAGCAGGAGAGAAAGGGAATATGAGGGGATGACCGATTCAGAGGGGTTAGTTACGAAGGAGACATTTCTCCGATATCATCTGCTCGGGAGAGGATGGAGAACTACCCGACGAGGCGACGAGATGACTCGAAACTCTAAACGACGCAAGTGCGCAGCAAAGTAAAAGGATAGAAGAGAGGGAGTAGACAAACTGTTCGGGAGAGAGGCAAACAACCAACGAAAAGAATATAAACTAGGAGAAGTTCACGGGGGGAACGGAACGTGCTCCGAAGCAGAAGCGCGAAATCAAAAAGGGGGTAGAACGTAGGGGAAAAAAGGACAGGGGCCTATCCTTTCGAGAAGGTGGACGCTCGGCTCGCCGGGCCGTAAAGGAGAACGAACAAAGCCGCGGGGAAATCGAGGAGGAGAATTGCGATCCGCGGGTCGCCTCCTGCTCTACCCGAGCTTCAATCGAGTCGACATCAACCGGGGCGACGCGTAAGCAAGAAAAGGTCGGAGGGTGAGGGGAGGGACAGCGCTAAGCACGAAGATTATTTAGTCATAGCCAGGACTTGGGGTCCACAGGGCTATCCAAGGAGGGACGGACCATAACCGTATAAGCGGCAAGGCTGATCCCTAAGATAGCTAAGGTACGGAAGATAAAATGAGAAGGTCGTTATCTTCACTAACCGGCTTAGAGGGGGTCACTCACCCTACAAGTGCTGGGGGGGAGCCGTTCGCGCAAACAGGATCGAAAGAGGGGGCCGCGTCCCCCGGAGAGACTTATTGCCCTCTCTCGGGACCTGGGGGGGGGAAAAAAGGGCTTCTCACGTCGGCCAGGGGACAATAACCTAACACTTTCACACGGAGAATCACGCGAAATAGTCGAAGAGAAAAAAGGAGAGCTGAGGATGGATCACTACGACAATTCCGAAAAAATACGCAACGTCTGGATCAGCAAAAAGACACGACCGCTCCGAGGGGGCGACAGTTTGAGGAAGTCGGAGGGGCGCAAACGGGCTCGCAAATTGAAGAAGACACAACGAGTCGAGGTGGCTATCGGGACGAAATCAGAACGCAAGGGAGGAGAGTGAGGGGGGAGAGAACGAGACACGCTAACGATTCTTTCACGAGGAGAAAGATCCGAGGTCGCGAAGGGACTGCCTGCGAAAGGAAACGATAAAGACTAAAATAGGAAGAAAGCTCAGAATGAGAAATCGTCTTGAGTATAACACAACAAGTCAGAGATTAACGGCTTATCGCTAAAGAAGAGAATCTACTGAGAAGAGAGGAAAACAGGATCTGATCGAGAATAAGTTCCTACGCAGACATCGAACCTTCTCACGATTGATCAAAGTCGGGGGAGTGCTCAGGGACGAAACAGTTAAGTCTCCACCACCGCTTGCGGCTAGTCAGGAATCCCCAACAGCCTAAAAACCTCGGGATCGAAAGGGGGGTCTGGATCAACCATAAGTTCTCTGTTCAGAGGATTATTCGGTGACAAGATAGGTATTGGAAAAGAAAACTACCTCGATCATCGGGGGGGCAGGGTGGAAACCGCAGAGTAGCTACTCGCGGGAAGAGGAGGGGCTTCTGGAAATGGAGGATGATGGAGGGGGACTACCCCGGGGAGACTGCTATTGGAAAAGAAGACCGAGAAATAAGATAATTGGAAATCGCGTCTCCTGAGAGTTAAGGCGGGAGCGGAGGGCTGGAAAGGAGTGGGTGCGGCGGTCGAGAAAGAGCTGCATGGCAAGAAAGGGGCTCTCGCGAACGAACTACAGAAACTCCAAAGCGACTGTGAGGAAAGGGCGGGACTAAAGCGGGGGGCATGTGTGGCAAAAAATGAGGGGTAGCGAAATTAGAGATTCATCAACTCGCCAAGAAAAAAGACGAGCAACGGCGGAGACCGCTACTCAGAGGCACGGTGCCTTTGACTGGGAATTCACCTGATGGCACGGATAGGTGTAGGCCGTGGCAAGCGGGGGGGGCTCAGAGAAGGACGGCCGTTAGACAATCGAACCCTGGTCCTTACGTGCGGTAAGAGCGAGGAAAGGAACGAGGAGGTAGGAAGCGGGAAAGGAAGACCGTCAAGAAACCGCGAGAAAAGCGAAGCGTCGCAAGTCCGCAGAAGTGGATCGGGGCCGCAGAGAGGTCTTCGTCGGGGCAATGGAAGGACGGGAAGCCTGCCAGTGAAGACAGGGACTCACGCTCAGAAGGAGTATCTAGATGAGCGAATGAAAAGTCAACACCGGAGAACGCCAAAGA
>Ga0179591_1264202_pt1:0-2500 | contig 15359 bp, 13 predicted proteins | sample CZOMad2_1_08_16f_FD_182891 | JGI IMG/M metagenome (GOLD analysis project Ga0179591, IMG submission 182891) | Vadose zone soil fungal communities from Angelo Coast Range Reserve, California, USA - CZOMad2_1_08_16fungal (PacBio error correction) | ecosystem: Environmental > Terrestrial >...
AGAGGAGGGGAAAAGGCCGGGATATCAGAAATCAAGGGTACGGATCTAAGGGCTGTCTCTTTCCACGCTCACTTGGAGGAAAGGTCACGATGAAAACTCTATCGGAGGAAAACTTGAGAAAGGGAAAGCTCTACGGAAGCCGCGGGGAAAAACGGAGGGGGAGACTACGCCCGGGGCACGGACTCTGAGAAAAAGGGGCCATCGTAGGAGAAGTCGAGGAGAGACGCGGCGGAACCTATCAAAATGGAAAGATAGATCGGTAACTTAAATACTTCCCGGTCCTATCAAAAGGGAGAGAGGGAAGACCACGGGAGAAAACGCCGCGGAGAAAAGGAGGATTAAGAGTCGGGAGGGGGGGAAGAAACTGCAAAAAGGGAGGCGGGGCGCATTTCGACGAAGCTCCGGAATGTTCAGAGGCGAGCTACGACAACTCCGCTAGAGGGCGCAGGAAACCCCGAAAGTCCGAAAGGAGAGGAGAAAACTCCGTTTACCCCGCTCCTGACATGGACACTAACGGGAAGGGATTACGGAAAAGAAAAAAATGTCGTGGAAGAGGAGTGGGGTTGCCAAGATAACTCATCCCATTCGGAATGTCGTCGAAGGCCCAACGGAAAGGGGAAGGGCAGAGAGGATCGGAGGGGAAAAAACTATTGGGAAGGTGGAAAGGGGTGCCGCGAGGCTGGTGGCCTGGGGTGGAACGTACACTGCCCATATCCAAAACCCTTGAGTCAGAGGGGGGCCGCGGGAGAGCGGTGTCGCATGGGGAGCGCTCAGGGGGAAAGACTTGCTCGGGGAAAGAGACTGTCAAGAACGCGTCAGGAAACACGACCGCGATCATAAAGCCGGTCAGAGGGAGGGACGACATGACTCAAAGTGAAGGGACGATAAAGGGGTAGCCTTGGAGGGGGGGGAGCGTCTAGCATCTACTTCAGGGGAAAAAAACGGGGGCCCACCTAGGTGAAGGGAAGAGCATATAAGGTTGGGGAGAATTAGCCAAAAAGACCTTAGGAAATCGTCTCGGGACAGTGGAAGGAAAACCTAAGGTTTAATAGGGGGGGAAAAGCGTCATCACTAAAAGGACCTATAGGGCCTACAGGTTAGGAGGAGTTGGAGGGGAGTTATAAAAGGGAAGACCGCCATGGGGAAACACGAAAAATGCACTCAAAAAACTAAAAGGTACAGCTCTGGAAAAGTAAGGTTCAGCGCATGGCTACAGAAAAAGGAAATGTTCTACATGGAAGGGCGCTCAGAAAGGGAGCTAGGAGAGATCGTGCACGCAAGAAACTTGAGGAGAAGATGTTAAAGGATTCAGAATTTCCAAAGGGATGCCGGGGGAGTGTGCATTGGAAAGGGGGAGTTCCCAACCGGAAAAAGGAGGAGAAGAGGGGGGAAAGGATGTTTATCGTGAAAAGGCGGGCAAAAAAAAATCTCGGCGGGGGTCTGAGGAGAAGTATCAGGAGAACTCGTGGTCCAAGGCGCGACTGTCCGAATAAGGTGGGGAGAAACAGGGGTCTCCTTCGATGGAAAACATTCAGGAAGAACTTCGGTGTGGGAAAGGAAAGCCCACTACGCCACGGGAGGGGGGAAGCCACTTGGAGAATTCCTATGACTTTGAAAAAAGGGACACCATCAGGGAGAGCGCCGAAGAAGCGGTCTATCAGAGGAAAGTTTACCTGTAAAAGTGGGACTGAGAGGGGAACTCTAAAAGTGAAAAAAATAGACGGGAGTATTATGCCATGTGAGGAGAGGAGTTAACGGGGGGGAGGAAAGTCGTTTGAGAGAGGATAAAAGATCATCAGGGAAAGACTTCGTAGTGAGTTCTGTCTCGAGTAGAGTCAAGGCTGACGAAAAAAGGACTGGTTGATCGAGAAAGTCTTCTGGAAAAAATTCAAGAAAACGTCTAAAACGCCATTGTGTGCATGAAGAGACACTGGAAAGTCAAGGAAGGGGAAAAGATGAAAGAAGAGACTTCGGAAAGTCGGTATGGGAGTTTCTGTGGGGAAGCGGTATAATCCCCAGTGTCAGGACCAGGAGAAAGGAGAAATTTTCGAGAGGCCTTTCAAGATAAAACAAAAAGGAGCTCACAGGGGAGAGCGTACCTGGAGAAAAAGACTGGTCAAAAACGTATAGAAAGGGTCTGAGACTCATGAAATAAGGCCTGTCAAAAACTGCAAAAAGAAATGAAGAAGACAAGTAAAAAAAGGGAAACCTAATCTCCGGAAGGATCATAGAAAAAAGATGGGACCCGAACTACATAGAAATGGCTTTTGACGGGAGGGATGTTATGGGGGGTATGGTAAGGAAACCTTCAAAAAAGAGGAAAAAAAACGTAGAAAATCTCTGCCTCTTTTCTAGCGGCTTGTAAAAGAGAGGGAAGAGACACCTTCTGCGTGGAAAAAGGAAGAGAACAAAGGAGGGGTTCGCGAAAAAGTACTGGGAGAAAGAAGCCCTAACCTTCGCCAAGGGGAAGGCGAATCCTCAGTGGAGGAAAGCTTCCGAG
>Ga0179591_1264202_pt1:7500-15359 | contig 15359 bp, 13 predicted proteins | sample CZOMad2_1_08_16f_FD_182891 | JGI IMG/M metagenome (GOLD analysis project Ga0179591, IMG submission 182891) | Vadose zone soil fungal communities from Angelo Coast Range Reserve, California, USA - CZOMad2_1_08_16fungal (PacBio error correction) | ecosystem: Environmental > Terrestrial...
AGCGGGTGGAAAAAAGTTGCCTGATCAACGCATCTGGCAGAAAAGGATCTGTGGGGCAACTTCGGCAAAGCTGAGGCCCTCCAGGGGTCGTGACGGGGGGGGGGGGCTTCCGTCGAGAAAAGAAGAGAAAGGGCAGATTTCGCGCGAAAGGCTGCTCCATCAAAAGTTCCCGGAAAAGAAGTACTAAGAGGTGCGTACGAAAAGAACGTCGGACAAGGGGTCTTACACCAGCACGTGCTGAACCGCACCCATGCGATCGGGAGGCCTTCCACGGCGTCGTAGGAAGCTTGGCACTTCCGATTGAGTGGAGCGCCACAAAATCTGTCGAGGCGGAGGGGAAACCGATAAAGGACTCCCCGAGAGTTTCTCATCAACGAAAAGACCCAGGGCGTTGTTGAACATCCGAAACAAAGGACGAAGCTAAAACCTCAGAAGGTTTAACAAGGCGCGAAGAGAGGGTTTTCTTCGTGGATTAACTGCGCACAAGTCCAATGATCTACCACAAGCCATATCGAAGATTCCTACAGGCTCCTAGCAGGTCTCAGGCGCTGGCAGTTGAAAGTGCATCGGGAATGCCTATAAGAAAAAGGTCGACAGGGGAAACGTGAAAAAGAGGCGCGCATCGAAAAGTACGCCGCTAGCGGACGGCGCATATCGGCAAGGTGTTGGGAACGACAGTAAAGTCTGGCGGGAGAGAGAAAAGGGCAGATTTGCGAAAAGCTTGGGGTGCCGCGTGACAAAAAAGCAAAGGGAGGCAGAGGGGGAAGGCTTTCACGGCGGAAACAAAATACAGGTCGCAAAACTATTAACTTGGAACGTGAAAAAAGCTCTCGCAAAAAAAGTAGTAAAAGAAAAGAACCTCACAAAATCAAATATTTAATGAATTGGGTCGGGGAAAATCTTGCACGCTAACATGAAAAGACCTAGGCTAAGGTTGGGGTAAGGAAGGGGGTATCCGCCCGAAGAAAAAAAAGGCCGGGAGCCTCGGCAAAAGGTCATACTGCAAGGGGAACGGGCCGATCGGAGGAAGCAAATATCGGTGCTAGAGCAAAAATTCTCGCCTAGAAACGTCGACATTTGACGGTGGTGGAGATGGAAAGTATTCTCTAATCACTCCGGCAAAAGGAAGAAGAACATGTTGGAGGACAGGGGTCGGGATGATCGGGGAGGGGCGTCGTGGGCGGTGAGAGATGGTCGTGGGACGCGAAATCTCCCAAAGAATCAATCTCGGCCCGTGAAAAGAAACGTGTCGGTCAGATTGGTGAGAGAAAGAAAAATGCAACCTGTCGAGGGAACAATATGCTGCGGCGGGCGTCGGATCAAATGAAAAAAAGAGCCCAAGGCGAGACTATAAGAAAAAGAAAGTGTACAAAAAAAAAAAACGCTTGCACCGACCGGAGGGAAGGAAAAAGCTAGAAGGGCGTAAAAATTTTGTCCCGAAGGAAAATTAGACGCGAAGATAAGTAAGGGAGAAAAAGAGCTTTCGTACGAGAGGAGCGGCCGCTCCACCTTGACATACTCAAGGAGGCCGACAAGACATGAGGAAGCTAGATAGAGGGCCTCCATCACCTGATACAGGAGTAAATCAGGAACTCTGGTTCCATATGTCCGGGCCGGGAAAAACAGATAACGGAGGAGAGGCCGTACCGGCACAAAGGAAAAAGCTTCGACCCCATAGGAGACCGAGAGGATCTGGGCGTCACTTTGACGTCGTGAGGGGGAGGGTATTGTCTGTCAGAGCTATCGCACCAAAGTCAACAGAGGAGAGAAGGAAGAACGGCCGATCCACGGCTGTAAAAAGCCGATGCGTGCAGCCAGTACAGGAGAGAAAAGACGAATGGGGGAAGTTGCGAGACCTCATCGAGCTCAAGGATTGCAAGAACCAACCATCCGCCGAAAATCTCCTACGAAGGAATCCTCAAATGGTTCGGGCGGAAAAGAACGCGAACTGGGAGGAATCGAACTGGTCTGGGGGGAGAAAAGATCTGCCGAGAAAAATAAAACGCCGATGCAGAAAGCCCCCGAAAGAAATCGTGGGGACTCAGTCCACAGGCCACGAGTCTCGTCGAAAAATCCGTGTCTCGACCTTCAAAGGAGTACTACACTAAAAGAAAAATCCATATGCAGGGGAAGACGCGGTTCCAGGACGACAGGGCCTGAGAAGGAAAGAGGCCCGCGAGAGTGATCGAGGCCGCGTCGCAAATCTTCCAACAAAATAATCGGGTCTGGGAAAGAAAGCTCACCGGCTGCTCGGCGCCTCCGAGGGAAACTCCTCAGAAAATGGACCGCAAACGGACGGGCTTCGAAAAGAAAAGGAAAACTAGCAGTGCAAGGGTCGCTCAACGGAGCCCGGGGTGGGGGGGTGGTGGGGGGGTGGGGGGGGGGCTGCGCGTCGCAGGGGGGAGGCCTTATTGCACCATAAAAGGACTAAGAGCCTCGCTTGGGAAGGAGGTCAATCCTCTCAAAAAGTAAACTTTTAACGAGAAATCAAGGAAATTCTTGGTTAGACGGAGGGGAAGGGGTCAACAGGTCCGAGGGGGCCCTCCTTAGTGGACGGGAATCAGAGACTCACAACAACAAATTAAGGAGGAAACTATAGAGAGCTGTACGCAGCGAGATCTAAGGAGGGAAAAGATCCAGACAAATTATTATACTGGATATCAGCGGGAGAAAAAAAACATCTCTGAAGACACACGAAAATTTTTCCTAGGAGGAGAAATCACCGCGAGAAAAGGGCTTCGTGGACAAAAGGACTTCGCCAGCAGAGAGGGGACCCGCGAGGGCCGTGGATGAAGGAGGAGGAAACCGACTGGGAGAGACGAAGCCCTCAATGGGAAGGAGAAAATCTTCTGAGTCGTCGTCGAGTATTAGGCAAAGGGCGTCCGCGCCGAGGAGCCCGTATAGGAGGGGGGTCTGTAAAAAGACTGCGGTAAGGGGGAACGAGCACGAAGTGAGAATATGACTCGGCTCTCGAACAAAGGCAGAAGCAGCTCCAGAAAGAGTATTGATGATGGACAAAAGTTCTTCAAAGGGAAGAAGACAAATGCCGTCGCTAGAGGGGACTCTCTAATGGGAAGCGGACTCTATCTCCGTGTCATCTAGAGAAGGGGAAAGAAGGGGGGGGGTTCTCGGAAGGTCGAAACGCAACAAAAAAAGGGGACGTGTCGAGAGATTGCCAGGAAAAAAAAAAAAAATGCAACCGGAAAAAACGCGTTACCTGCCGGGGGAGAAAGTCGGCGGCGGCGGGAGGGGGAGGACCTCATTCTGAGCTCGATATCTTGACGGGAGTTCGTAAAAAAAGAGGATGTCGTCGCATGTCTCCTGGAAGAGCCTCGGGGCGAAAAAAGGGGTAAGGGGGGAAGAGTTTGATCTCCTCGGAGGGGGGAAAATAGCGTTGCACGGAAAAAGGGATCCCATAAAGCACGCCGGAGGAAAAAGCCAGCTAACTCGAAGGGGAAAAGGAGCATCGGGGGGGGGGCAACGGGGCTAGAGAGCCGCCAGAAAATATTTCCAGGGGGGCTTTGGGGGGGAAAGTGCGGAAAGAAATAGTGGAGCCAGCATCTGGGCGTAAAATGCCTCTATAGTCATTCAACAATGTAAGGGGGCGCTACCGTGACCAATCCATCGCAAGGTGAGAGGGAACCGTACGAAAGGTTGGGGGTTTGGGGGTGTAATTGGGAGAGATTAACTCGGGAGATCTTCACAGGGAGCGACCGGACAACCAGAACAGAACCACCAGGCCCCCCCAACCGCCGTAAACACCGTCTGAGTGGCACTTGCGCACGGAAGGGGAATGTGAGTGAAGACCAATGAGGCGTGACCGTGCGCAGGCAGGGGGCCGACGAAGAGCAAATACTTGTTGGAAAATTCCCAGTGAAAAAAGAACCAGCCTGAGAGGAAGTACTCCGCAGCAAGGTGAAAACGCTATGAAACGGGGGGGCTTCTTGGTATAACGCCATGGAAGAAAAAACTCAAAAGCCAGACGGAAAATGCTGCGTCCGTTCGGCTCAGGTTCCTCTGTTCTAGTTAGAATTTGAAGAGAATGGTAAATGACGAACGGACAGTTAAACTGATTGGAAACCTCGAGCAGGAAAAAAGCTTTCTGCGGCGAAATCGACTGCTGGGGGAAGGGTGAGACAGTATCAAAACATAGGGACAGATGGGGCTCCAGAGGGATTTCTTCTGGTTGGAGGGATACACGTGCCTGTAGTGAAAAAAAAACTTTCTAGCCAGAAGTACGTGCAAAAGAGGAAAAAAAGGAACCAAAAAAAATTCGGCGGAAAATTAAGGTGGGTCGGGAGCAAGACAAACAGGTATAATCTGAAATAAGAGATTGGATCCGACCCACTGAGACAGAAAGGTCCGCGACTGAAGGGACAACGGGGGGGGAGCCCTGCGCTGTGAAAAAACTAAACATAAAAGAGGGGCAAACGTTCCTGTGAAAAAAAAAGCCCCACAACGACCGGCCGCCGGAAAATCAGGTGGACCTGTCGCGCATCAAACTTAACTTTTGAGAGGAAAAAGGCACACAAGCAGGGGAAAACTGCTCCGTCCGAGCTATCGATCGAAGGGAAAGCAGAAAAAAAAGCGGGGGTGTGGGGGGGAAAGGAGTACAGTTGAACGTCAGGAATCGTGCTGAAAAAGAAATTCCTACGCGGCAAAGAAGGGTAAGACCATGTTGATGAAAAAAGGGTGACTGCATCGATCAGGGCGGTTGCAAACGTGCGTCGAGTAATGGGGGAAAGCCCGTCAAAGGGGTCAACTGTCTGCTAGGGAGGGGAAACTATTCTCATCTCGTGTGATCTTCTGAAAAAAAAAAAAAAAACAGGATCAGATAACAAAGTCTTATCAGAGAAACTGCACAAAGAAAAAAATCTAACACGCTATAAAAGACTGTCCGGAAAGACTGTAGCCAAAAAAAGCCTTCCTACGCGATCAAGGCGCGATTGGGGCAGGGTAAAACCGGAGCTGGGTGAAGACGAAAACTAGTTAAGAAAATGCTAACAAAGGAGCTGAAAATACGGAGAGTAGGGGGGGTGCCGAAAAAAACCACCTTGAACGGAAAAAAAGAAGGTCGGCAAAATGGAGTCAGCGCGTATCGCGGCATCGGTCAAAACCGCAGAAATGATCTGGCATTAACGAAAAGAAAAGTTTTCCAGCCAAGTCCACATTATGAGATAAGGGAACCGCGCACCCCAGGCGCCCCTACGACGACACTTCAAAAAGGGAGTCAAGGGCTGGGGAAGTGCATTGGGGGGGGGGGGGGTTGTCGGGGGTCCAAAACGCGATAACGCGCAACTCAATATCAACAAAACTCTCAACGATCACAGTCCGTTCGGAGCGGCGTGCCCAGGCGTTTGCAGAAACGGAAAGGGAACCGGCGCCATTGTGAAGATGCTGAAAAACGCTAAGTGGACGAAGGGAAAACCGAGAAGCACTGAATGATGAACGCAAAACCCAGCGCCCCGACCGGAAGAGCACGCAGCGCAATAACTCCGCAAGGGATTGCGAACCGGCGGAAAAAAAAAAAAAAAAGGAGGGGAGAGAGTTCCGGGACTTTCTGTGATGAAAAAAGACAAGAGCGCTGCCAAGAATCGCTTCGGGAGATCCAGGAGCTCCGCAAAAGGAAAAAAAAGCCACCTTACAGAAAAAAGGGAAGGGAGAAACGCGAAGCATCCAGATGATTTCGCGATCTTCTACTTCCGACAACGAAAGACCATCATCCAACAGGTGTAAAGAAAAAGCGGAATTGCAGGGCCGAGAATCGAGCGGCCGAAAGCGCTCGGCGAAAATTTCCGAAGGGGAATCCCGCCCACGAAGGATCACACGGTAGACGAAATCTGGCCGAAAAAAAATCCTCTCGCTACTCCATGAAGGCACACGAGGAGCTCGGGCAGTGGCTTCTTCGATAGGAAAAGACTAGCAGTTCGTGGCCGTCCATCCCGGAGCCGAGAGAGAAGGTTTGACTTCCGCGGAGCACGTCTTTAAGAGGAACGGGGAGCACGCCGCCAGGTATCTTTCCAATACTCAGTATCACAATTGCGTTGAACGAGGGTGATTGTTTAGACGGAAAGGGGGCGTGACTCTTTCCGGAAGGCCTGGGATCGGGAGTAAGTGCGAGAAGAGCTCAACAACAAAACGGAAAAGATAGATGCAAAAGGGAAAAAAAGGTCTATCCGAGGGATGGTAAAAAATCCCGCAGGAAACGGCTGATCTGAAAAAAATCTCGTGGTCACGCGAATGGTCAGGGGGTGTCACTATACCGCGGAAAAGAGATCGCTTAGGGACGGAAGCCGTGACAGGATCCACTCCGCAAGCCGCGAGCGGTCATTTCGTGCACGAGCAGAAAAAATGAAGAGACACGAAGACCGGCTGAAGGGGGGAAGCCGGGAAATGCCGGACGGCCATCGTCGGGGAAGGTCATCGGGGAGAGAGGGACTGCAGGCGCAACGGCATTCCGTGTGTCCAACTGAGTGTTCTTAGGGGTCGGGATAGAGGGGTTTGCCGGGGACGCGGCACGGACGTCGATGCCGAAAAGCAATATTAAGGGGCTCGATACCCACGGAAAGCAAAAGACGGGACGCGAAAGACGAAGGGTTGATGGGGAGGTCAACGTCGAAGTAGAAGGTAAAGACTAAATGCCATAGGAGGTCTCTCGCGATGCCGCGCTCCAGGAGAGGTGTCCTGTGGGTCTGGGAACGGGCAGCGATCAAGGTGAGCGAAGTAGCGGCACCCCCCATTTCGGAAAAGGTGCGCAAGCGAAATCAACCGCGGCCAGGGAACCGCCGCATGGACGCCACGGTGCGGTGAATGTCGGCAAGGGATTGCGGGGGCAACAAGGTGGAGAGATGCGCGTTCTACGCGACCTAACGATTCGTCGCAGGCAGGGGAACGCCGGTCAAGTTGCAACGCAGAGGGGAGAAACCGATGACGAAATAGCGTCTTGGGGGCTTTGAGAGTGCGGAGGATTGTGAAGGAAAATCCATAACAAAGGGACCTTCAAAGAATTGAAAAAGCCTCGGCGGACTCGGGAAGTTTAAAAAGGTGCAAAAAGACGGCCTAAGAGTAAAATCGTGAAGGCCAAGGGGGAAGGGGTAAATATGAGGTCTGCCCGCAAGTAGGCTGTGACTGAGGGAGGGGACTAGCACCGCTAAAGGGCTATTTCGGAGGCCTTTACTGCTCATCTCAAGGGTGGGTGAAGACTTGAAAAAAAAGAGCAGGTACGAAGTTTTAGAGAAAGGAACTCGGGGAAAAGCCAAACGGGACCACCATCATTTTCAGGACAGCCACAATGCGGAAAAAAGTCTTTAGTCCAAAAAGGTGGGCTCGGGAAGTTGGGAAGATTCCGACGTAGAGCTTGTAGCGAAAATTGGCCTGAAAAACCGGACGACTCCGGGAGAGTTCTCTATCACGAAGTATTTCTTTGTCAAAATTCACCCCGGAAAGCCGCCGCAAGGGAAAAGGCGAGAATTAGAATCGTTAGGGGAAGGGGCAACCGGGCCAGAATCCTAACCACCCCCAAAAAAAAATATCGCTTCACTAAAGAAAGATCCTCCAACAAAAAAGAAGTCTCTTGCTCGTGAGCAGGGTTCCGCGCAGGCTACTCGCCGAATCCCTGTCGGTGGATATGTCAAAAGAAGGACAAGCTAGGGGGCGGACTCTGATGCAGGGTTGAAAAAACTGTTTGACAGGGAGGCAAAAAAGGGAATGGACGAATGCAAAAGGAGCAAAGGGGTGCTCCCGGCGGCAGGGGGGAAGAGGATAACGGAAAAGAAACAACCTGAAAAAGTTTAGCGTGACAAGGGCGAACAAAATAAGGGGTCTGGCTCGCGTCCTGGGCCGGGACGGTGTCTGCGGAA
>Ga0179591_1317819_pt1 | contig 15358 bp, 22 predicted proteins | sample CZOMad2_1_08_16f_FD_182891 | JGI IMG/M metagenome (GOLD analysis project Ga0179591, IMG submission 182891) | Vadose zone soil fungal communities from Angelo Coast Range Reserve, California, USA - CZOMad2_1_08_16fungal (PacBio error correction) | ecosystem: Environmental > Terrestrial > Soil >...
AAGGCGGAGGGATGAATGTTGCAATGGTTCGTACCGCGGGGGGGGCTGATCGGGGGGGGAGGCTGAGGGAAAAGTTTTTCTCAACCTCACCTTTAAAAAATGCACTGTGGGGGTAGGAATATGAACCTGGTAGGATTGCAGGGGTAAAAAATTACTCCTGACGAAAGTTGGGCAAAGAGAATGGGGTACGGGACAGCTGCGCACACTTTCAAAAGGAGCTATAGAAGGCAAAAAAGATAGAAAGGAGAAGAACAAGGGAATCCGGATGCGTTCCGCCTTCAGACCAGAAAAGGGGCAAAAAAGAAGGGGAAGGAAAAAAAAAACTTGACGGGCAAACTGCCATAGTACGCAACCAATTCGGGGAGAACCCCGGGGCAAAAACTAAGTTAAAAAATATCCTTTTGCATGGGAGAAGCGGGAAAAAAAAAAGGGGGAGGAAGTGGTGTTTAACGAAGGTCTAAACGGCGAACATTGGAACGAGGTTTCGAAAACCTGGACGGTGGGTAGCGGGTGGGTCAGACGGTGATCATCCAAATGTTGTTTGGGAAGCGCTTGTTGAGAAACGGGCCCTTGAGCAGATGGGTTATTTAAAAAGTTAAAAGAAACCTCATATAAAGAGGGGGGGGGGCATAAAAAGGTTGCCTTTTCTCAATCGTTCACGGACGATTGAATCAGTCCAAATGGTTCGGATCAGGACGGGGGGGGCGGTATTGCGTTAAAAGTGATCCTGAAATTTTTTTGGGTGCGCTCCACTTTAGTTGGCTAGGGTAATGAAGTAAAGATCCACCAGTCCGGGGGGGGGGGGGGGGGGGGGGTGGGGGGGGGGGGGGGGGGGGGTGGGGGGTTTTTTGTGGTGCACAGGGGGGGTGACTTGCAGTCGAGTTAGTTGGTAGGGTTAGGCTGGCACCAATGTAATAAATCGCAGGGAGGAAATAAGAAAACCTCCGGGAATTTTTTGTGGCTCGATGGACAACGGAGGCTCTCAGGCTGGAGAAAATGAAAAAAAAGATGGGTGTTATTGGCACTACGTAGAACCTAGGACAAGTGCGCTATTGATGGGAAATGCAAAAAAAGGGTTTTGGGGGAAAATCCAGATCAGGGAGGAAGGGGAAAAAGGTGGGGATTCTCAATCTTTTATTCTGCGTCCAAGCAATTATGGCATGATAACAGAAACCTACCGTATATGGAGGGAGCAAAAAGACCCGGTGGGGTAAAGAGAAAATCAGCAGAAGGAACGACGGAAACAAAATTCAAGGTACACACGGTCGTTGTGGAGGAATTGAAGATAGCGTATTACCCACCCAAGGGACGCTTGTTCAAATGTTGGCGTGGAAATCAGAACAGATTGGTTAGGGATAATCTCTCCTGCTGTTTTTCAAAAAGGGGGGGAACAAAGGCGGTGAAAAAATGGTCAACCACTGGCGCTGGGATTCAAAAACTCAAAGGGAAAATGGATCGGGGTCGAGAAAGACGGAAATGGCTCTCAGTCACTCAATATCCGAAAACAGTTGAAACGTCAGGAAATCGTCCGAGAATAGCGGTGCAATGAACACAACGTGAGGTGCCAATGGGGGGGGAAAGTATCAAAGAGTTCCATAACCGCTTTAAAAACCTTAAGGTTTTACTGGGGGGGGGGGGAACAAGAGTGGTTTTCAAGGTTTTCGTGCTTCTGTTGTCTTCATCTGCAGGTGAAAAGAATGATAGGGGGCAAAAGTCAGGTGGGGGAAAGAGAGAAGGGGAGCTGGTAAGAAAAAAAGCCTAGAAGGAACATTGATTTCTCCTGTAAGTAAATTTTGTGTAGAACAGAACGAGTTAAATACAAGGACAAATTCCCCTAACTTCCTAAGTAGTCAACCTAGAGGGGGTCAGGTTAAGGAAGGGGAAGAAACCCGGAGCCTTTCTCTACAAATCGATTTCTACGGTTGAGGGGGCATTCATTGTGGGATATATACACAAAAAAACGGGAGGATGGATATAAAAATTAGCACCATGTGCGGCCCATACTAAAATCTATGGGGGGATGGTTCAGGAGGGGGGAAGAACCTCTGAAACTGAACGAAAAAATTATGAAAAGAGGTTGAAAGGTACTTCGACATGATAAGGTAGGTTGAGGGATGTAAATCGGGATGGTTGTTAAAAAAAAAAGGAGGGGGTGGGAGAGGGAGGAAAAAAGGAATTCGAGGGGATTCTTTTCGCCCTTTTGTCATAGAACAAAAGAGATGAAATTCTCCGGAGGGAACATGAATAGAAAAGATGAAAAGGAATAAGGGGGGAGGGGAAAAGGGAGTCGAATAAAAGTTCAAGGGTTTCAAAATATAGTAGAAATACTTTGAAATGAAAGTCAAAAGGGAAATACTCGAAGCCTCTATAGTGAGGGAACTAGGGGAAAAGGGAGACCGAAATTTTCTCCTTTGAGGATGCAGTCAGGAAAACCAGGAGAGAGTGGGCAGAATTAGAGCGGAATTCAGGTAAAGGAAAAAGACGCAAAGAGCAGGGAGGTTGGGTAAAAAGAATTAGTCACCTCAGTAACCAGCGAGAGAGTCGGAAGACTAAAACGAAATCTGGTTGTTCTCGCGCAAAAGAGATACGGGTTTTGGGTTAATAAAGGAAAAGAAGTTCAGCAAAAAAGAAGGGGGGGACTGTTAGACAGTTTTTCGAGCAGGGTCGTGAAGGAGAGGAAAAAGGGGAGGGGGTAGAATGGCTTTGTTCTAACCAGGGAGACTCTTTGGGAGGTGGCACGGGAGACAGACCAGGGCTTAAAAAAGAAGAACTTTATGCACGATCAACGCATTATGGGAAGGAGTAGGGAAAAGGTCATCAACCTGAAGGGGTCTCATAAAAAAAAAAAAAATTGTTGCTGAAACCCAGCCATAGAGTCGGAAATAGAGAGAGGAACGTGGTCAGTGCGTCAGAAGAGGGGATACCGGAATGGGAGAGGCAAGGTCAAATGAAGGGAGAGACCATCAAAATATGAAAATGAGGTGAAGGTCCACGAAGGAAACGAAGGTACTTACAACAACTTGCAAAAAAAAAAAAATGAAGCGAATAAACATAAAAAATGGTTGTTATCAGCAGAAACATAGGTACAAGGGAGAGCAATTAAAACCACCCTGTTGCTGCAGGACCGGAAAAAGACTAAGAAAGGAGGTTCTCAAAACATTACGAGCTACTGAATTCCACGCAAGAAAAAGTCCGAAAAAATGGTTTGCTTTTCTCAGTATGGAAAGGAGCTTCCAGTGAAAAAATTGCAGCAATCCAATTGTGAAAAACCGATTCCCACCCCAACGGTGGGGGCTGTCGGGGAAAATGGAATAAAGTCGAAACCAAACGTGACAAAGATCTACGCCATTTTGCTAAAGCGTTTTACCAAGGTGGAGAAGATGGGGGAGGGGAAAATTAGGAAAAAAACATAATTGTGGACGACAGGGACTCTTGAAAAATAAACAAAGTAAAAGGAGAGAAAAACGTGAACAGGGACTTCATATACTAATATGGCGAGAAAGGAGTCCGATAGGGTCATTGGTTAACAAGGGGTTGGGGGGGACACTTAAGGAATTTATTGTGCTTTCTCTGGAAGCGGAAAGAATCGCGACGGGAGGAATGGGTTCACGCACGGGGGGGAATTTATCTGCGAGGGAAGCTATTTTTTGGACCGTGAGTAGAAAAGAGAGCAAAAGGGGAATAGAATGTATGATTTGCAAAGGTCTTCGCATATTGTGAAAAAAAAAGGGAGACTGGACACATCCGGGGGTGACTCAAGAGAATTGTGAGGTTTCTAGAAGGGGGTGGAGGAAAAAAAAATGGGGACAGAAAGATCAACCATTCCCAACTTCTTTAATAAATTGATATGGAAAAGAAGAAGGCGCGGGGGGGGATATCTGCAACAAAGAGGGAGAACAGAGCTAACTGAATCGCTCAAGAAACTTAGGGGAAAAAAAAGAAAGGGGGTATACCTTCTTGTTTCTGCTCTTGTTTTGTGAATGATGCTGAGTCAAAAGTTGTGGGTTGAAAACCAAGGAGCGACTTTGGGCCTTTGGTTTTCTGGAACCGTAAAAAAAAAAAAAACAAAAATAGGGGGGGAGGGAACGGACACGGATGATCCTGTGGTCCTTCCTAATCTCACGGGGCAATCTCATTGGTGGGGGATAGGCAAATGCGGCGCTGACTCCAAAAGAGGGATGGGCAAAGACTTCAAAGCTATAAAAGAAAAATTACTCCGGGAGAGAATCTTCTCTCCTGTCAGCAGAACTCTTCAACTCAAATTCAGGGGAAGGCAAACAAAAACTAGACTTGGACCAAAGGAAAGAAAAAAACCGTCAGGAGCCAATTTCGCTCTGGAAAGTGGAAAAAGGACGGTGGGATAATCGCCTGTTTCGATGGGAAAGAGAAGGAAACAATGTCGGATGGGTTTAGCCGAATTGAGAGAAAAGAAGCGAAAAGTGAAAAATAGGGTTTCTCACCGAGCTTTTGTGTCGCGGATTTCACAGGTTGGCAGTCCCAGGGAAAAAAACGGGGGGGGGGGGGGGGGGAAGAGCTGTGGTGTGTAACTTGCAATGAGAGATGGGGTTTGACAGTCCTGAAAGCGGGGGAAAAAAGACATCTGAGAAAACCGTGGGGACATAAGTCCTTTCTTCTAGTCTGAGGGATGGGAAGGAGGGATTGCTAACTATTGGCGCAAGGAAGTAAGTATGTCGGGGCAAAAAGGTAGAAGGAAGAACAGTGTTATGGACCACTTAAGTGGGTATAGGGGTACGGACCTGAAAATAATGGGGGGCGACGGGAGGAATTTTGTGGTTAGAAGGGGGGGGACACTCAAGGGAAAAAGGAAAATGAAAGGCGACCATCATCATATGTTTATTGTGGGTGGGGAAAAGAAGTCATCATGGAATGTACCAGCAAAAAAAGATCCTTAACCAACGAATTGAAGGGGGAAGCTAGTGCAAGCTTTCGAAGTAATATGCGCTTCAGACTCGAGGGGTGGTGGGGTCAAATTGTGAAGGAAACCCTCATACTGAGGAGTAGAGAGTGGAAGAGTCCAGGAGGCTGTGCAGTCTCAGCGTACTAGGGAGGGTCTTCACAGAACCGAAGGGCAGAGTCGGGAGAAAAAAGGGACCGTATGCCATCGCAAATCCCAATGGGGGACGACAGCCCCAGACACACGAGATCGAAAAAAACAAACCGGGAGATCAACTTTGGCTGCCTCTGCAAGATAAGGGGTATTAAACTAGATGAAAGAGTGCGGTCGTTGGAAAACAAAACGCCATTCAGTTGGGAGAAGAAAGTGGATCGGTAGTTTTTAACACCGAATTTCGTGGTGAGACGCAGGGTCAAACAAAAAAAAAGGCGGCAGGTCTGAGTATGAAAGAGGACGAACTAGGAGGGGCATCGACTTTCTTCCGAACAGAAAGAAAGCGAACAAAAGAATCTGCTCAGATTTCGAGTATTTGGGAGGTGCTAGAGGGGGATTTATAAAGCGAAATGCTCAAATTCAGGAACGCCTTGGAAACACTTAATGTTGATGGTTATGCAGAACGGTGGGCAAAAGAACTGTTCTATTGACTTCGGCTTCAGGTCGAAGGGGGAGGGGGAAAATCATAGGAATAGACCGTTGGGGGCAGGGATCGTTGAAACTCTCGGGATGAGGGCCTAAAGGATTCTGGAGGAGGGGGGGGGGGGTGGGGGGGGGGGGGGGCTATCAAAACGAATGTGGTGGGGTTAAAAGGAAAAATCCCGATTGTCATCAACATGACTACACTGGTGGGCGAAAGATTTCAAACCTATGGAACATAATGGGGCGTAGGAGGACAAGGGGGGGAATACCGTTGATCGCAACTACCCCTACGAGTTCTACTTTACAAAGCTCATTTGTTATCTCAACGAACACGGATTAATTAAATAGTCAATGGGCGCCACATTCGAACAAATTGGGAGGGGGGGTTATTTGGGGCGAAGAAAAAGTAGAGAAAAGGCTGGAGGAAGTCTGCCCTTAAAAGACATTATTATATCTTTACCATGTCACAATTAGAAGGAAGGTGAGATTACATGTATTTATTGATAAAAAGATTTTCGGGGGTGAAGGAGAATAAAGAGGGGAGAGGGTGAAAACTTTGTTCCTGGGGGCCTTTCGGTAGTAGCGACACCGAGATGATATGGACTATCAAGGGCCGGGAGAATGCATCTGAATCAGTTAACAACGGGGGGGAGAGGGGAAAAAAGAAAAAGGAAGGTGGGTCAAGGCCTCTTCACACACCGAGATTGGAATTCCCAAAAGTAAATCGCGGTAAATGTAAGAGTTAGAAAACGCGGCGGGACAAAACCGATTCTCGGGGGGGAGCCGGGGAGGTGAGGGGGAGAATAACGGCGAGAAACTCTTCGTTCCAATTTAGTTAAAGGCCAAGACGGAGCGAAGTGGGGGGGAACATTCCACGCATTGGGAAAAACAATCATAGGGATACACACCCCGTAAAAAAAGGGATGGCGATGGGGCAAAAAACACAACGTAAGCCTTTTTTGGGGGAAGACGCGAAGGCAAGGAGCCACAAAAGAAGTTTCCTTTGCTTTTTTTGGTCAAGGAGAATCAGTGTAGGAGTTAGACCCAATGTTGGTTGTGGAGAGGGGAAAGCGAGTCGTGGGGGCACGGAAGGATCTAGGTTCTTTGCTCACATCAAATGGCTTCTGGCCAGCAGAAGGTAATGCCAAAAAAAATTGAAGGGGGGGAATCGAAAGAAATAGCCTCATAGAAAAAGGGGGAGGAGAGAAAAAAAGAACTTATCAGCATATATTCAACTTGGGCTACAGGCTTTAAAATAGAAACTTCGTTCTCTGTACGGCAAAGCGGCAGCTTGGAATTATAGAAAAAATTTCCGCGCCAGCAAGGGGAATGGAGAGAACAAAAAAGATTGATGTACCATCTCATTCAAATTTCTTGGTGCCGGAATACAAGGTATCGATGAAAATTCACAAAACCAGCACAGGATTGGGGGGAGGGGGAAAAAAAAGTAATTAAAAGTGACCAATTCCAGTGGGCTCATTGACACAAACAAACGGGGGGAGGAAGGCGAAAGTGAAAACTGCGTTGAGCCAGCTATTTGTAAAAACCTGGACAGAACATAACATTGCCTAGCAGGCATAAGGGGGGTGGAAAAGCCTGGATCGGGTGAGGGGATGGAGGCAAAAAAGTGCGATGGGAAAGGGGGGAAATGAGAAAAAAAGCCTATTCACCAAGTATTTGCAGTCTTTCGAGACCAAAAGAAGGAGGAAAAAGAGATAACAACTGAAAAGATTTGAACAAAAGGGGGGTCCTATTAGAATTAAAAAGGAGGAAAAAAGAAGAAGGGGGGGGGGGGTCTCAGAGCTTAAACCAAAGAGCTGCTCTGGGCACCAAAAAGGGAGGGGTGGGGGGCAAAGGGCTGGAGGGGGCAGAACTTAGGAACTAAGGGGGAGAATGCCTCAAATTGAAGTTTACAGGGAGGGAAAAAGGTTGGTTTTCCTTCCACTTGGTTTCTGCTTGGCTGAGAAGGCGGAACGAGATCGGGCGGGAACCAGGATGTGAGGCTTTGAATAAGTGAGAGGGGAGAGGGGGGGTTGAATTCTGAAGAGAAAGCAAAAAGGGGGGGGGGGGAAAAGAAAATGTATTCCCAACATAGTCTTCTTCAGGATTAAGGAAACAGAGAACTGGCCAAGGGACGTGATAGAGTAATAGCCTGGGGTTGGGGGGAAAGGATTAAAAGGGGAGATCACAAACTTTTAGAAATGAGACAAAAAGAAAGAAAAATCAGCCTGTGAACTATTTGGGGAGGCCCTAATCCCGGCCGCAAACGAGCAAAAAAAACACCGAGGAAAGGGGGAAAAGAAAGGATCGCAAGGACTCAATTCTTTTAAAAAATAATTGTCTACAGAGGTTGTGCGGCGACTTTTTTGTGATTCGGGCGGAAGGAAAAGTTGGGACTAAACAATAGGTCACTCCTTGGGGAAAAAGGGCAGGGGGGGGAGGAAAGAAGGGATCCTTCCTATGGCCAGTCTAGGTTTCATTATCAACACGAAGCTCGGGTGGGAAAATCCTTTGCGAGTACAACGACCTCATGTGAAATAGGTCTCTACGGGAAAAGCTAGAAGAAGGGGGGGAAGGCAACAAGCCCGGGGGAGGAAGTCTCCCTTCACAGAACAGTCAAAGCAAGAGGGTAAACCTTAACCCACAGGAAACGATAGTGAAGTCATCTCGAGAGGGGCAAGTGAGGAAGACGGTTCGAGGGGAACTCCTGTTGGATAATCTCCTTTTTTACTGGGGTAGAGAAGCGGAAAAAAAAAAGTGTTGTGTTAACAAGAGATGGCGCAAGCGTACAAGGTTAAAAAGAAAGGTTCCGTTCGGTAGCTCTTTGTGGTAGAAGCGGGGGGGGGAAAAAACAGACGGATAAAAGCTCTAAAGTGGTTGGGATTCATGGTTTATCACCGTTAAAGGGAAGCGCGGTGGGGGGGGGGACTGACAATTTCAAATAAGGAACTGCTTTGGAAAGAAATGGAGGGAGCACCCTTCTTAACGGGCTTGGGGCAAGGGGAAATATGGGAGCAAAGGCAGGGAATATGATTCATGCTTTCAATTCATTCGGTTTTTTGGCAAGTGGAGAAAATGAATGGGGGGAAGGATGGGGGATCAACAAGCCTTTGCGTGGAATTAAGAGAGGGGTAATTGGGGGGTTGTACAAGGGGGGGGAAAAAAATGATAGAAAATTCTGCCTGGAGACCTTTCCATTTTCGGAACTATGTTGTTTGGGGGCTCCAAACAATTCCGTGAAACCTAAAAAAAAAACCGGGGAAAAAAATTCATGACCCCAAACCACCCAGTTCAGTGTGCCGAGAGGGGGGGCATAACGCAGAATCAGAGGGAACGAGAATGGGAGGGGTTTTATCATGGGAAAACCGTTGGTAGTTGGGGGAAGGGAGAAAAAGAACAAAGCTGATTCTCTTCTATGTACTATATCCAATCGGAAGCCGCATAAAGGATGCGGGAAGAAGCACAAGGAGGAAAGAAACCGAAACTCGCCCGGGCAGTAGAGAAAAAAAAAAAAAAGAAAACATTGTCTCATCTCACTCGACAACTGACTTACAAAACCTAGCCGGAAGCACGTCATTTGTGCGGGATCTGAGCGTAAGGATGGACAAAAAGATTATGGTAGAAAAAGAGGGGTGAGGGAAAGAAGAAATATTGGACTTTCGCTCTCTGGTGCAGCAAAGGACAGAGGTGAAAAGAATGTCACCGCCACACGAGCGGGGAGGGACTTGCTTAAACACATGAGGCGAGAAAGAGGTAATGCAGAGAAGGAGGCAAGAACGAGAACAATTCTAAAATTGAAAGTTCTCAATGAGGTAGATAATAAGAGAGGTGCTAAGACGATTAAGTTATACACCTCGGATGTGGCAATGAAAGGGGAAAAGAGAAAGCTTGAACATGGGGTTGTCTGGACCCCTCTACAACCAGGGGGGGGAAAAGCAGGGGTTAGGAGTTCAATTCCCATGCTCATCGGAAGAAGGACCAGGAGAGGGTGTGGGTGAAAACGAAAAGGCACTCAGAAGAAAGGCCCGGGCGAGAAGAGGAGTGCAGGAAAGAACACCGAAATGTTTTTCATAACAGCGATTTACTACGGGAATAGCCGAAAATGAACAGTAATTACAAGTATCATAGGGCAGGGGTTCAATGGTCATAGGAAAAGGGGGGCGAAGGGAGAACCGAAAACTCTAGGTGGGGGGGGGGGGGGGGGGGAACAAAAAAGAGGAGGGGCAAAAACTGGCTACAATTGTTAAGAACTGAGATCCAACAAAAAAAGGGAGAGAAAGGAAATAATGAATCATGGTCAGACCAGGAAAAAAATTAAAGGGGTAGTGGGGAGAATATGCTAAATTTTCTAGGACGAGCTTCTGGAAACGTTGAAAGGTAATGAGGAGAGAAAGGTGCTAGAGACCTTTATTGAAACTGTGGAGGAAAAGTTCGTTTTTATCTAGAAGGAAATCAATGGGGGGGGGGAAGGAGGGAGGGGACTGTCTTAGAGAGGCCCTTGATTCAGAGAGCAAAACCAGGATGCAATATGGGACCCACTGACTGAAAGGAATAGAGCAATCTAACTAAGGAAGGAAAAAAAGGGGGAAGATGGAACCAAAATTGTCAAATGTGCCTCGGGTCTAACATACGTTGAGAATGTAAAAATAAGAAATTGTGATTCCTGAAACGAGCTTATAAGAACGAATCACATTAAAGTTCCGGTTGTGAAAGGGGATGGATGAGAAAGATTCCAAACCTTCCCAAATTAAGAAGCAGAGGAAGGTGGGAAGAGACGTAGAGGGGGTGGGCATTCGTCCGGTTTTAACCGAAGGGGGGGGAGGGGTGGAAAAAAAAAAGCGATCTAGAACCTCGTCCAACCGCTGTCTTTGACAAACGGCCACAGCAGATCGGGGTGGTAGACATAAAGAGAAAGCTGAAAGAAAAAAAAGGAAAAAGGGTGTTGAGTTTCTGAACCTTTTCATGGAGATAAAAGTGGTGAGTATTCTCTGGCCCAAATGGGGGGGGGATTGTTGGAGAGAAAGAAACCGCAGGGGCCCGTCCTCTTTGGATTTTATGGGAGAAGCAAATAATGGTGTTGGGGGATTACTCGAAGAAAGGGGAGAAAGAGAAAGGCAAATTAGGTGTTGAATTTAACTAAGGACTGGAATCAGCGCGGAAGGATTCGAGAACGGGGGGGGGGGGATGAAAGAACCAGCAACAAGAAGGGGGGTCTGCTTCAGAATAGGAGGTTCGAAATAAAAGTTAGGGGAAAGTCTCACTTGCAATTGATGGTAGGAATGAGGGAAAGCTGAAAGCGGCAGTCGGGAATGAGAAAGATACGAGGGCAGATGGGGGAAAAACTTAACTAGACTGTACTTAGAAGGGTGTCAAAAAGGCTACCAAAAATTAAACAGAAGTGAAAGTCCACCACAGTCACATGGTTGAGAGGAATTAGCAAAAAACTTCCATAGAATCAAGAAGGGGGGAATAAAAAAATGTTTGCTGGAATCAATAATGGAAAAGAAAAGGGACCTGGGGACGAGAAAACGGCCAGTTAAATCAAAAAAGACAATCCGTAACTGGGTAAAATGAAAACCCGGGGAGACATTTAGGTACAACTTCATTCCAGAGATCTGCGCAGGAAAGGGTAACGGGGGGAAAAAAAGACACAAAGTTTAGGCGGACTTGCAAAAAAAGGAGACCAAAAAAGGAGAGAAAAAAAAGTCTACGGAGTCATTTAAAATCTTTCCAAATGCGGGCCGAGAGAATCCAGGGCGGAAAAACAAGAAGAAGGGTTGGAGAGCCGAAACCAGCAGCAATTAGTTCCGAAAAACAGGAGGGGGGAACAAGATTATAAATTCTTCGGATGAATTCACTAGATGAAGTGTGGGCCACTTTGGTTGGTGTGGGGCCTTCATAACGGGGGAGGTGGGGGGGAAGGTGGCTGAGGCTCTTAATGGAGTAACTACCGGAAGGAAGGGTTTGAAAGCGTTATATCTTTTGAGTAGAGCAGCGATGTTGGGGGTGAAATGAAGGGGGTACGCGAAGAAGGGTGGAACGGCAAATTCTAATACAGAGGCTTCTGTAATGGGAAAAGGAGACGGGCAAAGGTGAAATCGGGAAAAGGCTGGTCAATCGTGTCTCTCCGAGGAAGTTTAGGGAAAAAACAGGGTGAAACCTTTCATCATAATCACAAGCAGAACAAGCCGGAAAAAGAGCAAACGGGGAGTTGGGAGAACAATCGGTAGTCAAAGAAAAAAAAACAAACGGAGAAGGGGGAAGGAAGAAGATGCTCTCCCTTATTTCCCTATCCAGTGTCTGTAATAAAAGCGGTGCTGCTGGTAGCGTCAAATTAGTAAAAGGGGTTGGGTGAGACAACACATGGGAGAAAGAAGGTTAAAATTCGGTGTCTGAACTCTTTGTCCACCTTACGCCGGAGTGGCCATCCATTGTTGGTCCACATTACCTTCGAAGGAATCAGTGGGAAAGAGAATTTTGGCGAGGAAAAATGGAGGAGAGGGAGTACGACGGGCAAAAGAGCTGCTCTATGAAACTAAATACCTCGATAAACAAAAGTCCTCGACGTACGCAGAGAGAGTGAAGGAGAAGATAACCTTAAAAAAACACTGAAAAGTGGAAGTCAAAACAAAGTCAGAAGGGGAAAAACATGCATCTATTAGTCCCTCTCCGAGCCAAGGTTTAATGGGGGAAGTTGCACACTCAGGTTGGGGAGAGAGACTCCAAGGGGGGGGAGAGGGGGGGGAAAGGAGGCGAAAAAAATGCTGATTTTTGTTTCGGTATTCGAAAATGAACTTGGAAAAAGGAATTTTTAGAAACCTGGGGGGGGGGGGTGGCGTAGCGCGGGGTTGTCTCTCTTTGGTGTTTAAAAGACGGGACCTTTCAAGAAAAAAAAAACTGTGGGGGTGTTGGTCGGGGACACCTTTCCCTGACCTTGAGCAGATTTGGTGTAACTGGACCTTTCAAAAAAACTCAGTTGTTGTAAACCCATGATTCCGTGATAGTCTGTGATGGAGGGGAAGTTGCCGATGCTCGAAAAATTTTCTAATAGAAAATGGAGGGCATATGGCTTTGAGGGAGCCTTATCGTTGGGGTGGGGGGGCAATTTATCAGCCAAGGGGGATTGGTGGAAGGGGAAGGGGGGAGCAGAGCATCCTTGTGAAATTTTATTTTCATAAAGGTTGTTTGGGGGGGGGGCAGTGGCACAAATGTATACGTGGGCGCAGAAAAAGTACAAAGAAAGCGGTGGGAGATTTGGGGGTTGCCTCATTCAACTTCCTTCTAAAGGATAATTCATAAAACGCAGGGGCGAAGGGTATCGTGAACTAGGTGATAGAGATAGGCGAATTTCGCTAAAAAATGGGAGGGGGGGGGGGATCAAATCAAAAAAGGGGGGGGGAAAGTGGATGCAGGTCTAGCGGGTCCCATGACTGTTAAGATTTCAACAGAAAGGGGGGGGCACAGGAGAGGACATAAGGGATGGCGGCGAATCAAAATTTGGCCTGTTACATAACCTCAAAAAATAGAGGTTCAGGAGAAAAAGGAAGGGAATGCGCGAAAAACGTCGTCATTGGTTTTATCACTGACCCGTAAGGAAGGAAAAAACAGGGTTCAAAAAAATTACACCAAAAAAGGGGGGGGGGGCTGCTTCCTTAGCGGGAAATGACCTCCACACAAAAGGAGAAAGGAGATTGAGGGTTTTAGTCAACTACCTCTTTCGACGAGGTGATCAGACGAGGATGGGTTTCACACCAGAACAAGCGGTGGTAAAGTGACGAAGGGAAAGGGGCCAAAAGGGGGACTGCGTACGAGGCAGATTCAAAGGGAAAGTAGAGACGAAAAATCAGGTAATTTTCTGATCGGTAGATCCCATAGGCGAAACAGATCGGACTCAGGTCATATAAAGAAGGAAATCACGAGTGAAAATTTGTACAGAACCCGAAGGAAGGGGGGACAGTAGAAAAGAAAGTTGAGAGAGGCACTTTACTTCAGTGTTTTAGGGGGGGGTCACCTGAACTCAACACGTTGTGAAAAAAAAAAAAAACTTGAGTGATGGGGGCGTCGTTTCTAAGGGGGAAAAGAACCAGGAAGCCCATTATGCAATAGCTTTGTGGATAGGAAACTCAGAGGGGCGCGGAAGGGAGAAAGGAAAGCGCGGCAAGATCACACAGGAAAAGGGGGTTTGTTAAGAAAAAGAAAGGGGGGGTTACGTACATTAAGCTCATTCTCCGAACTTAGTGTAAAAGGGGGGAGGAGATGTCCGGTCAAGGGCACGGGTCAGACCCCGTTTTCAAAACCGCCTGTACAAAAAAACGAAAAGGAACCTCTAAGGAAGGACGCGGCAAAGGGGGAGATGGTGAGAGATCTAAAAAAATATTAGAGTAAATGAAAAAATATCCTTTTTTCAAAGGAGACACCTCAGGGTTCGTTGGTGAGGAGAAAGCGAAACGAAAAAAAGGGGGCTATTAAACGAATATGAAAAGATAGGGGGGGAAAGGCCTTAGGAAGGGGGGAAAGGGGCGAGGAAATGTAAGGGATTAAAGGGGCGTAACCAATTTCTTTTTGGAGGATAGAAAAGAAGGGAGGCAGGTGCAGGAGTTTGAAAAGTCACAATTGTCAAAAAAACACAAAAAAACCCCGAAGATGCAAGATTGCCGGGGGCCTTTGTGCCTTAATAGTAGATTGCAAAACGAATAAAGGGCGTGGGAAAACGGTGAGAGGTGCCAGACATTAACAGGCTGGGAAAAAAAAAAGAAACTCTTTGGTGAGAAGGTCCAAAAGAAATAGGACGTAAATTAATCATAACAATCCTTTCGAAATGTTCCATGAGCCGATTCCGTGTGAATGATTTGCGGTCGACAGAAAACATCGTATCACCTTCCGATAGAGCGATTAAAGGGGTGTCAATCTTGAAGAAAAGAACTGGAAGAAGGGGGGGCTGGGGGGTGAAAAAGGCGTTCCTTTAAAGGGTCTGGGGGAAAAAAAGTGCAGAAAAAAAGATCTCTACCAAATAAGCTGGAGATGGGTGACGAAAAAACAGCGAAAGCACGATGGTGGGGTATAATCATCTGAAGAGAAAAAAAATACGGGGGGGGCAAGTTGAGGGAAAACGTTCGTAATAAGGTTCGAAAATAGTCAGGAAGGGAAGGTTAGTTTGGGGGAGGGCGAAGACAAACGGGAGGGGGAGGGAGAAGACGCTTTTATTGTCTTTATATTGTCGCTGGCAGCGAAAAATGGAAAAAAAATGATGGGACCGCACGCAAAGTTCAGTAGCTAAAGGGGAAAAAACTGATGGGAAGATCAAGAAGGGGGAAAGGGAAGAAAAAACAGAAGAATTGAACTCTGGCTAAACTTTAGTGTTCACGATCGGGAAGGGAAGCTGTCTAGAGAAACTATGGAAGAATGAAGGAGAAGACAAAAAAAAAGAGATAAAATTCTTGAAACTTTTCGCTTCCGGCTAGCGGAACGTATCATTGGAAAAAAACAAAATGAACTGACGGAGAGGAAAAAAAGTCAAACCCAGAAAAGTGTGGTCTGAGCCAGCGGGAACAAAAAAAGTGCGGGGGAGGCTTCACAAAATTTCCAAAAAAAAGGGGGGAGTCAGGGCTTTACCCATAGGGCAGGTTAGGGAATAGAAGTGGGGAAATTAAAATCCCGCAGACAAGGGGATTCACGGGGCCAGTGATAAAAGGGGGGGGGGAAAAGGCGGGGTCATTATGAGTTTAACTCCATTTTACCCAAAATAAAGCAATGGGGAACAAAGGGGATAACAAAGACCCCGCAAAACCTAAGTTGTTGCAGGGAGGC
>Ga0179591_1405807_pt1 | contig 15358 bp, 29 predicted proteins | sample CZOMad2_1_08_16f_FD_182891 | JGI IMG/M metagenome (GOLD analysis project Ga0179591, IMG submission 182891) | Vadose zone soil fungal communities from Angelo Coast Range Reserve, California, USA - CZOMad2_1_08_16fungal (PacBio error correction) | ecosystem: Environmental > Terrestrial > Soil >...
ACTTCAAAGTTCGATTGCGGGAGAAGAGGAAAAGCGGGAGAGGGAAGGGGTAGAAACTTGTTACAATCAAAATGTTCACTGGTTTGGGTTTGGGACTCGCCACAAAAGAGAAGGGGAAGAGTTGCAAGTTTCTGTCGCTTATTATTGTGGTAAAGGAAGGAAAGGGGCCGAAAAAACAGGTAACATTATCATGCAGCCGCCTGCTTAACAATAATTGCATTGTGTTCTTGGGTGAAAGGGGAAACAGGAAAAGGGGGGAGTCAGCCCACTCAGCCCTTCCCTTTCTTCACTGAAGAGAGGAGGAGGGAAAAAGAAAACCGTCCGGGCTACCATCGTCAACACAAAAACACAGGTGCAGTAAGTTCTTTAATCCCTTCGATACCCTCATCGTCCACAAGGGGGGGAAGGGAAGGCGCGACTTTTGTTGCTGCCGGGAAAGGGGGAAAAAGGGAGGGATGGGATCCCAAGTTTTGTCATCCATAGCAATGGAAAGGCAGTAGCCAACACCACCACTGCCGTCAGATCAGACGGAGGGAAGGGGGTTTTTTTTTTTCCCGGGTTCCCCCAAAAGAAAAGAAAAGAGAAACCAAAACCATCAGGGGCTCTGTCTGTTAACTCAATAACAAGGGGGAGAAAAAGGAAGCATCCTCATGCATCGAACAAGGGGGAAGGGAAAGGGGGGAAAAAGGGCTGGCAATTCCAGCGTAGTAACCGCTCAGGCGCCCGAAGGAGGGGGGGGTAAGCACGTAATCATTGTTATTAGGGGTTGGTTGGTTAAATATGGGGGGAAAAAAAAAGGGGAAAGGAAAAGACGGGGGGGGGGGGGTTTTTATTAAATGATCGCAAGATGTATTAATTTTTTTGAATTTCTCCACGGCGTTTCATCATGAGGGGGGGAGCGTTAGGCATGCACAATAGAATCAGGAATGGCGGAAAGGGGGGGGAAAAAGTGAAATTTCGTTTACGGCCGCAGCGCCAGGGAGATGGGCTTAAGACCGGGGGGAAGGGGCAGCCTTCACGTCCGCTTTGCGGAAAAAAAAAAAAGAGCAAAAACGTATTTGTGATGGACAAATGAGGCCAGCAGCAAAAGTAACAATGCAGATGCCATTCATGATGGACGGGGAGAATGTGAGATGTTTGAGAAAGGTGAAAGAGGCGGGGGAGGGGGAAGGAAGGAAAGAAAAGGGAGATCATGGGAATTTCAGCAGGGGGAAAGCAGCATTGTCCAAATTCCAATGTGCCTTTGTTCCGGTCGACCCATATCCAATGAGAAAAGAAAAGAGGGAGAAAGAAACTTTTCCGATCCTCTAAAGGGTCCGTAGTGTTGGCGTCACCAAGTATTGTTAGAAATATGGGGGGAGGTGTGACAAAAATTGGGTAGTCGGGGGCTCGTTCACGTGACATGTTTTGCTATCTTCCGCTTGGTGTTGTGTGTGGTTTGGGTGGGGAGAGAAAAGAACGGGTCTTCAACCTCCTTCATTTTGTTTGAAGGCAATTTTTCGGTTGCGGTAGCTCGGAACCATCACACCATGACGCCAGCTGATGCGTTCGGGCATGGTGTGCAATGTTACTGGGGGGAGTTATGAAAGGAGGTTCTAAAACAAAAGGGTCATTCCACACAATAATTGAGTGTTGGAAAGAGTTTTCCTCTTGCTTTACCTTCCTGAACCACTCTCCCCGTTACGAAAGGGGGGATCGCCATGGCCGGTGGGAAGACATAGGGAGTGCAAGAAACAACTGAGACGATAAAAAAGGGGAAGAGTGGGTAGGCCAGCCGCTCGTATGTCTTCTTAATTTCTTTCTGATCTGATAATAATTTAGTGCAATCTTGGGTGGGAAGGGAAAAAATCTTTTGCTTCTTTTGCTGAACGAGGTTGTGGGGGTCTAAGGGGTTTGTTGAATTGTTGTTCGCGTGACTCCATCTCATTCTTTGCAGTGGTTGAAAATCAGCCGTGTTTGCTCGTTGTATTGTGGTAAAACAGTGAAAAATGGGACAAATAAGGGGCTTTGTTTTTGTGTGAGACCACGCTGTTGCCCCTGGCAGAAAGGGGAAAAAGACACGAGGGAAAAGGGGTGGATGCGTTCTTGATTTAGTATACTTAAGCACCGACCACCGCACGCTTCAATATTTGTGTCTGGGGTGGTAAAGTGACAAGTGTTAAAAGGATCCTTAGTTGCAGTGTCCAATGGGTGCATTTCTGGTTGGGGGCCTGTAATGGTATGCTTGGGGAACACTTCCCGGTATGGGTCGACTTGTCATCTTGAATTAGTTTAAGCCTCCCCCCCCCCTACACCCATAGACCCCCACCCTTCCCCCACCATGAAATAGGTAACGGTTAGACTGACGAAGGGAAAAAGGAAAGGCGTGATGCGGAAAAAACAATATGGTGAAATAGGTGTGACCGAATGTGTATGAATGTTGGGAAGGAATGCTCTGGGGCACATTTTTGGTGTAGTTTTTAATGTGAAAAAATAGGGGCCCACGGGAGCCCTAAAGCCACACAGCTTTTGCCTTTCCGCACACCAAATGTTGTAGGTGTTCGACCCGGCTTTGTTACGGCCGTGTGAATACCTTAACCTTCCACAACATAGAAGGTAGGTTTCTTGTCTCCTTTGAAGACAAGGATTGAAGGCTGGCTTGCTGGTCAGTTTGATTGGGGTGTATAAAGAGAAAAGAAAGGAGGCCTTCCCACATCTTCATGTCAATTTTCTCACGTCTGGGTCTCATCCTTGCTAAAAAAGCGGGAAAAAACGTGGTCTCTGTCGGGGGTGGTCTTTGTCTGTGAATTGCTTTCGTGGAAGAGGGAGTAGTGTAGTGTCCGGGAGAGAATTTGGTACAGCGGACATCGTGTGGGTACCAGGTAAAAGTGTGTCGGTGTCTCGGCTTCTGTTTGTTGTTTTGCATGTTGTGTTGTTTCAATATGAAAAAGGGAATAAAAAGAGAATGCCATCTTTCGGTTCGCACAACCGCAAGATCACACAGGGAAGAAGGGGGTGTAGGGGACAAATGGGGTAATAAATAACCGTGTGGTTGTATTGTGGGTCTGTAAGACAAGGGGGGGCAGCGAGGAGCGGTCTGCATATTTGAAAGTGGGGATGAGGGGCGTGTGTGTTCAAAAGTTTTGTTGGGGGGGTGGGGGCCACAGGCAGGGGAAAAGGAAGAACGTTGGCCGCCAAAAAAACCAGACCCGTGCAAGCGGAAATGCGGAAAAAAAAGGCAGTGAGGGCCGTCCATGGTTGGTAGAGGGAGAAAAGGTTTCTGGGGGGGACAGTAGGAGGGACGGGGGGGTGTATGGGTGTGCGAGTGCCGCATCCGACCGGTTCATGTTGGGAGAAGGGGTTTTGGGCGGGCGTGAAGGAGGGAAGGAGGGTGCTTTCGGTGGGGGACACTGAAAAGAGTACGGAGGATCAAAAAGGGACACCGCAGTCAATAGCAGCCCAGAAGCGGGATGTGTTGTAACCGTGTCTCGGGTTGCAGATGCTAAGGGGGAAGAAAGTGGAAAAATAAAAGGAAAAGAGGGGACCGGGATGGGGAAGGAAAGGACGCAACACAGCGAGCCCGGGACATGTTTGTATGAAAAAATTGTTTTGGGTTGGAAAAAAAAAAAAAAAGGGGAGAGATGAAGAGAGAGGAAGGGGGGGGTGGTCATGATTCGGCAGGCCGCCGGGGCTTCGTGGGGGGGTGAAAAAAAAAGGGGGGCCGCGCCTTGCCGTAGGGATTTAGGAATATGGTGGGGCTAATGGAATGCTGTGGTTGTGGACTTGTTAGGAAGTGTGTGAAGACCTGAGGAGTGGCAATCGGGTTGACTTGATCGTTCTTTGTCTTGATCTGGCGTGAAGTAAAACGGCTAGGTATCGGGGAGCACCGAGCACCCCTAAGAAAGATTGGGTTGTGAAAGGGGGTGAAGGGAAAGTGGTGTGTCGGATCGCCGACAAAGATATTGCTCCAAGTCAAAGGTGGGAGGGAACTAGGGGGGGGGGGGGGGGGTCGCGTGTGACAGTGCATAGGGGGGGGGGGGTTTTATGTGGAAGGAATAAAATGGGTAGGGGGGGTGGGAGTCTTGGCGTGTGTTCCTGGCGGGCATGGTGCGTTTTCGAATCGGGAGAGGGGGGGGGGAAAAAAAAGAAACCGGGCGGGACAGGAGGTCTTGGGGGAGCGCAGGAAGGGAAAAGAAAGAAAAAAAGGGTTGTTCGTGGAAGAGCAGATGACCCGGGTTTGTTTTTTTTGGTTCCCAGTGGGCGACAAGCTCGGGGAAAAAAGTGGGGGGAACGAAAGCTAAGTAGAGTGGAGGGGGGGGGGGGGGGGGAAGCGGTTTCGTGAAACCACATCACAACGAAGGGTCACGTCGCCGATGGCGCGTACGCTCCTAGGGGAGATGAAAGTTTTTTGGGGAGGTTTGTCAGCCCGTGCGATAGGGGGGTTGAGGGGAAGGGGGGCGGGGGGTTCATTAAGGGATGGTGGTGCGGTGCTGTGGACTGGGGTGGATTGTGGTGTGAGTTGTGGGCTTGGGGGGCGGAGGGTGTGAAAGAAGCAACCGTGCAGTCACAGAGAAAAATGGGGTTGGGAAGTTTAGGACCGGTGCGTTTGGGAAGTTGTTTTTTTGTTGGCTCTCCAAAGGGGAAAAGCCCGGGACCGGCACCGGGAGTGAAAAACAAACCGGGGCGACACACCGGGGGAAGGGCAAAAGGGGGGGGGGCAGCGGGGGCAAGGCACGGGGCAAAAGCAGTCAAGGGGGCTTTTGTTTTTGGAGGGGGGGCAGGCAGAAAAAGTGAAACTTCCAACCCGCAGCCCCACACGAAGTCGAGGTAATAACACGCGGGGTCTCTGGGAGAGCTGGGGGTTGTGGTAGGATTGTGGGGGTCGGGGGCGGCGGCAAGGAATGTTTTGTTCTCTTGGTCACGGGAGGGTTTGTGGTGGAAAGCGCCGAAAAAAATAAGGGGAAACCTGTTGGACGTTTGGTGATGGGGCCCACGCAGGCTTCGTGTCTGGGAGAAAGTGCCGGACGGTGGTGGTGCCCCGTTGGATGGTTTGTGTTTTTAGGGTGAACCGGGGGGGCAGCGTTTTTTTAGGAAGAAAAAAGGGGGATGCAAGCAAAAGAAAGGAGGAGGGGGGGATTTTGTTTTGTCAGGGCCGGGGAAAAAAAAAAAGGGTGGTTGGGTTGCGAAGGGCAAGAAGCACACAGGGGAAGGGCGCGGGGCCACAACGGGTGGGTTTATGAGCAGGCCTGTGCAACAAGTAACACAGAATCTTGTTGAAAGAAAAAGATATCAGGACACAATGAGGAGGGCCGGGGGGGGAGAGGGCGCGAGGGGAAGAACGGGAAAAATTGGGGTACTTGTGTGTTTGTTTTCACGGTGACGGGCCCCGACGGTTGGTTGTTTTTTGGTAAAAAAAAAGGACGGGCTGACGAGCGCAGACCGTGCGCCACCACTGTTGTTCGGCCCGGGGGCGGGGAGAGAGCTTGTTTTGCACAAAAGCGACCGGGGCGAGGCAGCCAAATGTGAAAAAAAGGAAGTGAAGGACACGGGGCGGGGGGGCTGGTTGTTGGGGGAAAGACGCCCCGGAGCGCAGGGGGGCGCGGGGTAAGGGGCCGAAACAAAATTGGGGAGCGCTAATGGTTGTCGTTCTCACGGGCGCCGAAGTGGGGAATACCGGAGATTTTTTAGGGGGGGGGGCGGGTGTGCTGCAGGAGGAAGTGGGAAAAGCACCACCATACGGTCGGGTTGGGTGGTGCGGGGGGGGGGGGGAGGTCAGGGGGGGGGCTAAATAACATGAAAAGGGACGGGGCACGGGTGGTGGGCCCGCGTTGGTCTTGGGGTTCGGGAATATTTGTGTGTGGTTTTTTTTTTGGAAGACAAGAGAAAGGCTGCGGCGCAGCCATGCTTGTGTGCTACAAAGTGAACCGGGTGGGCCCCTAGGAATTTCTCAGCGTACGCATTTTTGTGGGTGGAGAGCAGAAAAATAAGAGTTCCGATTGTCGTTTCGAATCTGATCTTGGAAACGCCGTGGAGGAGGGAATGTTTGAGAAGGGAGTTTTGTACAGAAGGGGGATCCTTTTGCTTGATTTGCCAAAGTTTTTAGGGGTTTTCTTCTACTATTAGGTAACCAATCCAGACGCGTCTTAAGAAGAGTTGGGGTGGGTGGAAATAAAAAGGTGGTGGCACATGGTGGAAATACTTGGCTGGTTCGGTGTGTGTTGCTTTCAGTTTTGTCTCGTTGAAAAAAAGGGACGGCCACTCACTGGCGTGAGGCTGTGCCGTTTTGCCCATAGGGCCGCTTGCATGAGGCTGATGAATGGTTTTATAAGTTAGAAAGAATAAAAAAAGCTGTTAGAACAAAACGATTGGGGTTTGTTTGGTGGGTAGCGTTGGGAGTATGTGGGGGCACACAACCGGAGTCCCGCCGCTTTTTTTTTGATGTCTTTGTGGTGTGGCGGGGTGTTGGCATACGCGCGTCTGGTGCCTTTTTCTCACGGTAAATCTGGCTTTTGGTTGTGGATAAGAAGGGGTAAATCTACACGCGACACTCAACCTCTGTCCAGCTTCAAAGAATGGTGGGTTGTAGTGTCGAAGGGGACGGAGGAGGGGTTCGTGCAGGGATGAAAGCAGTCCAAAGGGGGCGATGTTTTTGGTTTTGGTTTGGCGATGTCCCGGACGGGGGGAGGGGTGAAAAAAAGGGCCAATGAAGTGTGCCCTTTGGGACACGTCTCGGCTGTTGGGCTGGGTTCGCAAAAGGTATAAAAAAAAAAAAAACGGGGCAGGCCGTTGTGCCGGGCACAAGAACACAAGGTGATCTGGTGTAGGTGAAGTGTTGTTCAGGTCGGGAGGAATGCCGTGGATTGTTGTTGTTGTGAAAGTACGGGGACCGGGGGGGTAACAATGTTTCAGTAAATGTCGTATGCCTTAAGAAGAAGGGGGAAAAAGTGGGGAGAAAAAAGGGCGGGGGTGTGTTGGCGTGCGGTTGATGGGGGGGGTTGTGTTTTTTGGTGGTTCTGTTATGTTTTGTTTGGTTAGTGGGAGTGGGTGGTAGGGGGCTTATTATTGTTTGAGACAAAAGAACAACCACACCGAACCCCAAAAGGACCCATGTTTTGTGTGTTCTGTTGGTTTGCCCCCGGCCCCAACACAAAAAAACAAAACACAAACCCCAACCACATAAAGCACGCAAAAACACAAAAACAAGGCACGGATTTGTTTTGAGGCCCACAAACAAGGAAAACAACCCATAAGCATGGTGGTTGCTGTTTGGAACCACCCAACAAAAAAAAAAAAGGGCGGGGGGGCCCCAACCCACACCCAGGGGAACAGGTTAACCACCCCGAGGAAAAAAGCCCGGAGGTGCCGGCACAACCCCGAACAATGTTTAAAAAACAAAAAAAAAAAGGGAAGCCCGTCAGAAACAGGCACGCCACAGCAGCAAAGGGCTCACTTGTTTTTGATAACAGTTTGGGCCGGGGTGTCAGGGGTTTTTTAAATCTTAGACAAAGACGCCAGAAAAAAAAAACGCCAACACCACCAAAACAGTGCGGCACCCCCAGAGCCATATTTTAAAAAAGGGGGTTGCTCCGTCTGACGCGAGGACAGGGAGAAGAAAAAACGCGACCGGGAGGAAAACGGAACTTTCGTCAATTGGCAGCGGGAGACAGGGCCAGGGGAGCAGTCAAAAAGAGAGGCAAAGTGTTGGGGGTCGTCGTGGGTGTTTGTCGTGTGCATGGGGGGGGGGGGGGGGGGGGTGTGAAACCAACGCCCGCGGGGAAGGATGGCACTGTGTTTGATTTTGGAGGGGGGGGGGGGGGGAAAGGAGGCGAGAACTCCAAGTGGGTTTTTGTTGTGTTTGTGTGTTGGTGGGAAAAGCAGCAGCGAAGGAAGGGGGGGGGGAAAAGGAAAGAAAAAAAAAAGGCGGGGGTGTTTTTGTGGTTCAAGAGAACTGTTGAAGCGAAAAAAGGGAGCTAGGGGGCCAAGTTTTTTGGTCGATCTAAGGGTGTGTTGTGTTTGGAAGGGGAAAACACAAGTAGCCATGAGACGGCGGGTGGGGGGGTAGGGGAAGACGAACGGGGGCGGCGGGAGGAAGGGCCAGGGGGGTTTTTGTGTTTGGGGGGGGGCATGGGGCCAAAAGAGGTAAAAAAAGGAGGCCAGGCCTCCAAAAAAACACAGGGGCCAGCTTTTTTTGTTTGGTCTGGGTCCGGGGGGGCCGGGCAAGAAAAAGTTGAGAGGGTGTGTTTGGGGGGGAAGGCGGTTGACCCAGGGTTTTTTTTAAGGAAAAAAGACAAAGTCTAGCAGGGCAAAAGGCAAGGGACGGGGGCCCCGTTCTTGCGCGGGACCTTGCTCCAAGTGGGGAGAAAAAAAAAATTGGAGACGCCCAGCCCCGGCCCTGTGGGTGCCGGAGGGGGTTGTGTTTGTAGAAAAAAAAAGGGATGCGGGGGGGTGGCTGGGTCAGATATGGTTGTGAAGCGCGTCGCTGCGGGGGGGAGGGTGGGGGGGCTCCGGAGGCAGAAAAGGGAGAAGGAAAGGGGGCGGAGACCAGCACGGGTGCTAAGAAAAAATGGGGAAGATAGGCTAGCTTTAGAGCAGCAAAAAAAGGAAGAAAGCAGCGCCGGCCGCGGGGGCGGACGCCCTTTTATGGAAGTATAAAAAAAAACCACGCCTTTTGTCTACTTGTGTATGTGCAGGACCAGCGATTTCGATGGAGAAAGAAAAAAAACGGGGCAAGAGTGACCCTTGGGGGGGGGGGAACGAATCACAAACAGGAGCGACCGGGGGCGCGGGGGAGGGGGAAAGAAAAAAAGAAAAAAGTCCCGCCAGCAAAGGGGGAGGGAAAAAAAAAAAGGGATGAAGCAGGGGGAATCAGGCCAAGAATGGGCGCCCGGGAGAGAAAAGCGCGGGGGGGGGGGAGGGAGGTTGGTGGGGTGGGGGGGGGGGAAATAAAAAAGGGAGCGTGTTTTGTTGTTTATGGTGGTAGGTGGCCTTCAGGAGCCCAAAAGATGGCGGGGGGGGCCCTTTTGAAAGAGGGGGGGTGGGTGGTTTATGGAAAGGGCGCAACGACGTTGTGGAGGTGTAAGGGGAGTCAGCACCACTAAGCGTTTAGGTCAGGGAAGTTGTCGCGAGGTGTGAATTTTGGGTCCGGAAGTAGCGAGAAAGAAGAAGGAAAGGGAAAGTGGAGGACACGCTCGCAAGAGGGGCTTTGCTTGCAGACTTGCTTTCAAACAAGGAAAAAGGGTGGAAGAAGACGTTTGTGAAAATTCTGCGGGTGGCGAGAAGCAAGTGTAGAAAAATAATAGGGAAGATAGAGGAAAGTGTGTTTGGAAGGCCGTCTGGAGTACAGCGAGCAGATGTGGGGGGTTTAGACGGACAGTGACGGGCGCGCGTTTTTGGAGGGGGGGGTGGGGTGTGAGGGGGGCGAGGGTAGGAGGCCAAAACCCAAGAAAAAGGTAGAAATGAAGGTCCAAGGCCTGGGGGTTGTGAGAAAGGGCGGTGTTTGTTGTCCAGTTGGAAAACAACCGGGGGGGAGTCGGAAGGGTGTTTATTTAAAGGATATTGCTGTTGGGGGGGGGTGTTGGGTGTTGTTTTGGGGGTTGTTTTTTTGTTTTGTTTTGTTCAAGGGAGGGCAAAGGAAAGGGGAACATTTTGGGCGGTGGCGGAAAGGGGAATGGGTGAGGGAAATAAGAAAAAAAGACGCAGACCGGCCGGCGGAAAAACCGGAAAAAATTGCGGGCCAACAACCGAATGCAGGTCAGGCCCAAAAAAAGGGGGAAAAAAAAGGGGGGTATCATTGGAGAAAGAGAGGGGGATGGAGGGGGGAGAAGAAAAAGGAGAAAAAAAGAGAAAAAAGGGGCGGGCGCGAAAGGGGCTGGGTGGGTCGGTGTGTGCTTCACGAGATTATTGGGGGGAAAATAAAAAGACAGAACGATCATTCGGTGAAAAAAGAAGGGTAAAGGGAAGAGGCAAATTGCAAGGCTGCCAGACGTAAGAGACGGCAAGAAGGGGTACCATTTTCATTTTGGAAAATTAGTGTGTGGTGTGTATGGGGAAAAGGGAAAGATGGCCCACGGCAAGCTCTTCGCTAAAAAAAAAGGTGGGGGTGGGTTTTAGGGAGGAGAAAAGGGCCGGCCGGCTGCTGTGTGTTGTGCAGTTTGGACAAAATTTGACAAAGTTGTACCCCTCTCTTGCCGTATGATTAGGAGGAAAAAAAGCAGAAATGGGGGGGCATACTCGAGGTATTGGCCATCGGCAAGAATGGAGGGGGTTAAAAAGGGAGTGTGAGTTGGTTGGTGGTTTGGATCACGGGGAGTTTGATCGTGGAGTCACCGACAGCAAATGCGGCGTTTTCACTGAAGGAGGAGAGGAGTGAGGTGCGCCGCACCATATAGGGTGAAATATGGAGAAGGGGGGGGGTGGACGGGGGGGGCGGGGGTGGCAAGCAAGGTCAAGGCGTTTTGTTCCGGTGGAGCTCGATGTTGGGGGGGGAAGGGTTATGTTGTGGAACTGTTCCCTCGACGTGAGAAAAAGGGGGTGGGTGGGTGTTTTTCAAACAAAACTTTTTGCGACAGGAAGGAGTTTTGTTGTGGGGGAAGAGATGAGGAGAGGAGTATGGTTGCCCAGCCCAAACGGGAGGAAAAAGGGGGGGGGAAAAAAAGGGAAGTAAAAGCTTTTTGTGTGCGCCCTGAGTTTGGGCATCCGTGCGGTTGTGGAACCGAAAGATGGAAAGGGTGGTGGGGTTTTTGTGGGAAAGAGCAGGACGACGCTGCTTTGGTGAGGGAAAAGAAGAAAAGGGGAATGGTGGCCATTTGATCGCTTGGTTCAATGTGGGCCTTAATGGGTTGTGTTTGTTGGTCAGCCATGCGAGAGAGAAGGGGAGGGACAGGCCGGATGGCGCTGGACTGGTGGGGAATGTTGGGGGGGTGGAAGGGGGTTAAGGGTGTGTTGAAAGGGTTACTGGAGAAACGCGTGCTTGATTGCGTGACAGGTGTGTCGTCATGTCCCTGGTGTCTGAGGTTTGGACGAGGGGAGAGGGGAGAGAAAAAAAGGGGCTTGAACAAGCCCGGACCGAAAAGGAGAGGTTAAAAAAAAGAAAAAGGCCGAACGCGGTGCGGACCCCGTGTGGGAAGGTAAGGGAGGTCATGCTATGGGCCCGAATGTGTTGGCGAGCGCAAAAAATAGTGTTTAGGGGGGGGGTGTTGGAAGCATTTGTGGTGCGGGAAAAGGGGGAAAGAAAAAAAGGTTGTGTTTAGTTTCTAAAAAAGTTCCCATTCTCCGGCGGCGCGGGGGGTATTAAGGTGGCCTGATATTGCAGGTGAAAAATTTTGGTGGCTGTGGTGAAAAGAAGAGAAGGGGGCCCATTGATTTTGAAAGGAAAAAATTTGGGGGGGTGGGCAGATCTTGACAATTTGAAGTTTGACAAGGGGAGGCCGGTGGATCTGTGTGGTTACGGCTGTGGTGGGGAAGAAAATTAAAAAAGAAAAGGCAAGGTTATCATCAGAATAATGCGAGGGTGACCTGAAGGGGGGGGGGAAAGGGGAAGAAAGGCGCTGTTCACCATTGTGTGTGGGCAGAGTTCCGGGTTTTTGATGTACGCCCAGAGGTGAAGGCGCGGGCTGCCACCGGTGGGAAGAATGGCGAGGCATTCTTGCTGGGCAAACAGTGAGGGGGGAAAAAAAAAGCTGAAATTCAATATGCAGGGAGAACGGGGTATGTGTCTCTAGGAATACGAGCCATCACAAGAGGTGTTGGTGTTGTGGGGGAAAAAGAAAGTGTGGGGGGGGTGTTGGTTCGGTGGGAAGGCACGGGGTGTCTCCGATTTGGCCAGACTACGGTGGCCGCCACCGCCGTAAAAAAAAGACAGAGGGCGGCGGCTTGTTATTGTGGTTTTTTGGTGCGGGGAAAAACGGGGGAAACCATAGCACAGGGGGAGTGGACACTGCGTCTGGGGGCACCGAGGCTTTTTTGTACGTGGCTTTCCAAGAAAAAAAGGACAAAAGCTTTGGGCAACTGTCTGCGGCAAAGCGCCAGGAGAAAAAGAGAAAAGGGGGAGGGGGGAAGCGAGGGCAGGTGGGTCTCGGGGGGCCAGCACTGAAGGTGGGGTGGGGGAGGGAGGGGGGGGGGGCAAGAGGGGGGGGGGAAAGTGTGTGTTTTGTAGGGGGGTTTGCCTGTGAAAAAAAAAAGCAAGAGCCCGCCCGCCAGAAGACAAAGGGGGGCACCCCGGGGGGGGCAACGAGAAGTCGGGGAAGCGTTGGGACACAGTCTGTTTGGGGTAAAAGGTGAAAAAAAACCGGGGGGAGGAGAACGGGCAAAAAAGAAGGGGAAAAGAAAAAGGGGCGGGAGGCAGAAGAGCAAAGTGCTTACCAACCAACTTGCACTTGAGCCAAGGACGAATAGGAAATACAGGGGGGGCGGCGGGGCCAGGGGGGACGAAAAGGAAAAAGTTTTTTGGTTTAAAAAAAGGCGGCAAGGGGCACCCCGGGGAGGCGAAAAGGGGGCGGGGTGGGCTGGGGGGACAGAAAGGAAAAGAAACCACCGCACGGGGGGGGAAACGGGGCGGTGGGCTTTTCGGGGGAGGAGAAAAAAAAAAGAAGGGAAGGTAGAAAGGTGGGTGGTGGCGACACTCACGCTTGCAGTCCCACGAGGGCGGACTCCCGCGGGAAACACGAGAAGGTGTTTTGTTGCTTTTGTCAAAAAAAAAAAAAACAGCGGGGGGGCCGCACCACCACCAAAAGAGGTCTGAAAACTCTGTTGAAAAGAAGGGGGGGAGGGGGGGGGCGGGAGGCAAAGAGCGGGGGGGGGGGCGGCGCGGCCAAGCAAGAACGGGGAACCAAGGATTGTGCTAAGGCAGGGGGACCAGCCGGGGCGTGGAGGGGGGGCCGGGAGGGCCAGGAAGAAATTTGTTGGAAAAAAGAAAAGAGTGGGGGGACCGGGGGGGGGCCGCCGACCCAGAGGGACCGGGGGAACAAGGAAGGTGGGTAAAAAAAAAAAGAAGGAGGGGGTGACCGCACGCGGGGGGGGGCAAGGGAAAAAAAAAAGTTAACAAGGGGGGTTCTTTTTTTTAAACGAACGCAGTGCAAGCCGGGGGGGGGGGGCCGGCCTGGGTGGGACAGTTGGGCCGCCGCGGTCAGCCGCACAGGTGGCGACGTGGGGAAGGAGTCGGAAAAAAAAAAAAGACGAAAGCGAGGGCGTGGTGCGTACGCGGCGTGGCCAGGACGGGGGCACCTGTTTTTTGACTAAAATTACAGGTAAGGGGCGGATAGTGGGGTCGGACCTTGTCGAGAAAACATCTTTTGTGTCTCTTTGGTGGGTTGGTTGTGGCTGACCTCTGCCACAGGCAGCCAGTAGAATAGTAGTGTTCAGGGTGTGTGGGGGGGGAAAGAAAGGTGTGCAGTGTCGGTGTGGCGCGGTGGGAGTTGTTGGGGGGGAAAAAAAACACAAAAGAAAAAAGAAAAAATGTGGTGGGCAGCCCCCGGTTCGACCAGAAGGGGGCATAGGGGGCGGGGGGGTGGCCCGCCCAAGCGGGCCCAGACGGGTAAAGGGAAAAAGAAGAAAAAAGTGGTAGTAAAAAAAGAAAAAGTTGTTTTGGGGAAAGAAAGCGGCACGCGACACCTTTGGGCGGACCGCGAAAACAAACAGCACGGGCTCACGGCAGGGAAGGCGGAAGCCCGGGCGGAGACCAAAAGAAAAGGGGGGGGTACAGACCAAAGGGGGGGGGCGGGGCAAAATAGAAAAAGAAAAAAACTGTGTGCTTTTTTGGTTGCGCCCAATTGTGGGGCCCAACGTAGGGGCACGGGGGGCGCCCACAACCACCAAAAACGTTTGTGTGGTTGTTTGTGTGCCGTTAGTTTTTGTGTGGGGCAGGAGGCTGCCGAAAGAAGACAAACCCACGCGACCTCGAAAAAGGGGGAAACAGCAGAATATCTACTTTGCCGTGGGGGGGGTCCAGGGAGAAAAAGAAAAAGGGGGGGTTCAAGGGCATGCCTCTCGGTGTGAAGTTGAAGGCTAGGTGCTGGCAATTGCTTCGTTTGTGGAGGGGGAAAGTGGGGGTTTTTTGGGTTGGTGCGCAAGGGGGTGTCAACAAAAAGGGGGAGAAAGGGCGGGGGGGGGTGTGGAGCCAGTAAGGGGGGTGGTGGAGTTAGGGTTGGTTTGGTCGTGGTGGTTGTGTAAAGATGAGAACCTGAAGAAAATGGTGTGGTGAGAAAGGGAAGGAAGGCGGGGCACAGTTTTTTGGTTGTGTTTGTTGTGTGTTGGGGTTGTGTTTCAGGGGAAGGAAGGAAGGGGGGGGATAATCAGGGCACACGGGGCAGGCCATTCGGAACTGGACAAAGCGGGAGGAGGGGCTAGAAAAAAAAAGGGGGCACAAAAGGGGGGGGTGACCTGGCGGTGGTAGCAGTAGCGCAGAGAAAAAAAGGGACGAAGGCCGAGCGGGGGGGGGCCAGCCCACCACGACGCGTGGGTGTGCTGTGAGAAGCGATTGTGGTCATTGTTGGTGTTCCAAAAAAGGTTGGTGGTAAAGGAAAAGAATGGCCAGCACAGAATTACATAATGCCAGATGCCATTTCACAATGGTTTGGGGAAGTAGAATGGGGGGAGGGCTGGGGAGAATTGTTGGGATTTTTGGGTAAAATTTTTTTAGAATTTGTGAGTAGATGGCGGTGATTGATTGTTCGGGAGGTAAAAAGTGTGGAAAAGAGGCAAAACTCTCGTGTCAAAAGGAAAAAAGGGGGGGGAATTGTGTTTTGGGGGGCTATGAGGTGGGGGGTTGGGGGGGGGGTCGGGAACCCATATCCAAGTGTTGTGATGTTTCAAATGTAAGAAGTAAAGAGGGGAGGCCGATCCGCAGCAAAGGCCAGTGCCGAGGGGATTGAGGGGGGGTTGTGGGAAGAATAGAAAAGGGCTAAGCAACAAGTGGTGAGGTGTTCTGTGTGTGGTTGGGTTGGCCGGGTTGGCTTTAGTGACGATAGTGAAGTTGTTTGTGAGGGAATAGGGGGAAAGACGGGGGTGACACCGCCGGTCCTCGTGGGGGGAGGGTAAATACAAAAAGGGCGGAGGGTCTTGTCATTCGGTGACGCGAATGCTCGTAGTTCAGCGGTAAGGCAGAAAAAAAAAGAATTTGAGTAAATCCTTCACTAGAAAAAAAAAGGGGGGGGGAAGGGGTTTTTTTGGGGGTGAAGGAAAAGCGCAGAGGCGCTGCCCACGGTTTGTGGACTGTGTGAAGCAGAGGCAGGTCCCATCGAATTGGAGGCGGGGGCTCAAAAGTGGGGGGAAGACAGAGATGGCGACGACGGTGGTTCGTCTTGGAAAGGTTTAAAAATAGAAAACACCCGGGTCGTGGGGGGGGTGTGATGTTCGGGGGTTGGTTTCGATTTGGGGGGAAAAA
>Ga0179591_1346598_pt1 | contig 15355 bp, 18 predicted proteins | sample CZOMad2_1_08_16f_FD_182891 | JGI IMG/M metagenome (GOLD analysis project Ga0179591, IMG submission 182891) | Vadose zone soil fungal communities from Angelo Coast Range Reserve, California, USA - CZOMad2_1_08_16fungal (PacBio error correction) | ecosystem: Environmental > Terrestrial > Soil >...
AGGGGTCGGTCTTCGTTTTGAGTACCTCCCGTCTGAATTGGCTCAAAAGCGCATTTCAACGAGAGTGAACTAGTACCAGAAACGAAAGAAGTTACGGAAGTCTCAGCTGAAACAAAAACGGCAGGAAAAGAAGGATAGTCAAAGGGAGGGACTAGGGCCGCCCTAAAGGGAAAGGATTCAGCTTTTGGCAAAAAAGAATACAGGCTCTCCAACTAGACGCTTTGAAACAATTCGAAGACGTTGAAAAGGACTGCCGGGTGCGCGGTGGGACAGGTAACCGTTCGGCCGATCACTATATATAATTTGGAAGGTGGTGGGCGGTCCAAAAAGAAAGAAAGGTAAGTGGGGAAATAAGAAGAAGGAGGACGGGGTCCTCAAAAAGAGAAAAAGAGGGCTCCTCACGATGTCGTCGTGCGATCACGCGGACGCAATAACACATAGATCGTCGGCAAATTTGAAAAGAGATAAGCTAAACCAGGAAAAGAAAGATCATTGGTGGGACAGGGGTTGCGGAAGGAATCCAAGGGGAAAGAGCAAAGCACAAAGCAAAAACGGTGACAAAAGTCACGTTTAAAAGAATTCTCGCAAGCAGTCGTTAAAAAAAAGACAGTTTCATAGTGAAAAGGAGAAGAAGCATCAATCGTCGCAACTCAAAAGAAAAGAAACTCTAACAGGAAATGAAATGGGGTGCGCGAAAGGGCTAAGAAGGAAGTACCACTCATCATTCAATTACGGGCGCAAAAAAAAACCGGCACGCGAGCGGGGTGCATCTACTTGCGGAAAATAAGACGCCACTAGCGTTGCATTTGTCGATTCATCATGGAAAAAGCCTTAAAAATAGACTGAGGCTCTTGAAGGTGGGAAGAACTGCGAGAAAAACCAGCTGCGGGTCCGGTAAAATAAAACATCAAGGACTTCATGATAAGCCGAACCGAGAGCAAAACTATGGGAAAAAACGCCACTGTTCAGGGGACGTCAGCGGGGGTAGAATTGAGGGGAGACGTCCGATTATAAAGGGGGCTGGAAAGTCAGGAAAAAGGGAAAGGCTCCGCCAATGGCAGAGTAGTTGCAAAAGTCTCTGGGGTCAGGTTATAAGGTAATAGGAGAAGCTAAAAAAATGCGGGGGGTTTTACCACTGGAGAAGGAAGAGTACCTGAAATCTGGTGTGTTCAATTCTGACAAAAAATCGGGGAAAGAATCGAGAAGAAAAAAAAAACGGACGTCATCTCTAATCGAAGAAAAATGACGTAAAGGCTCGACAATAATCCCTGGATTGGCTGACATGGGAACGCCCGAGGGAGAGAAGATCACTCCAGGTGGGTCTATTCTCCCATAAGGAAAAGAGAATGAGTCAAACTGACGTCGGGCCAAAAGCTTTTAGAAACTATAAAAGTGGGGTGAGTAGATTGGAAAAAAGGAAAACCTTTAGAAAAAAAAAGACGGCGGGAATTTCTGTGGAGTCAAAAAGGGGAGCCCACTAGCAATAAAAGAAATTAACGAAAGAACTCTCACAGCCGGAAAAAAAAGGTTGGAAAAACACATTGGAGAACGAAATTGATAAGAAAAAGGAATGCAAAAGAGGTTAAAGTGGGAGAAGAAAGATCCGTGGAAGGATCCTAAAAGTTACGAAATAAGAGCCGGGGCACGATGGGAGGGTAGGAAGCGGCACCCCAGACCCTCTTGGAAAGAAGGTTTGGGAAGAAAAAAGGTAACCAAGTCGCCCGGAAGGGGCACGAGAAGTATAGAAAAAAAAACCTAGCAAATATTCACGTAAAAAAATAAGCGTCGCAGAGGGGGAAAGTGATGGGTCCTGAAGCCCCCCTAAAGGAAAAGGAAGGGACTGTTAAGAGGGAAAAAAGGGGGCATCTACATCAGCGAAATTCTGGGCCGGTTGGAGTCCGTCACCAAAAACACAAAAAACAGAGTCTTTGGGGGTTGGGAAGCTCTGCACGGCGGCCAAAGGACCCCACCCAGAATGGAAAAATGGCGTTGAAGGGAGGTCCCCGCATTCCACGGACGAAGGTGTTATGAAAAACAAAAACCGGCCAGCCAAGGGGGGGAAATGCCACGACAAAACGCGGACTTAGTCGGGAGAAATCAATCAAATCGGGTGTACTTCCTAAAGCGGACGAACGCCGGGGATGAGGGAGAAAGGGATCCAGGAAAAAAAAATGTGAGATGAACAGATGAATGACCGGGCCAGAAGATTCTTACTGAGAGATTGCAACAGGGAGAACGTTGTCGGGGGGAGGGATTGTCATTGCAGTCCATCGAGGAAAAGAGGGTCAAAAAGGCCATACGCTTAAAGAAGTTGCTCAAGGGTGTGGGATTTGGGGAACTGGAGAGGGGAAAAGTTACTTGAGGTGCTGAGTAGTTCTGCAAGGCGCAGGAATCGTCAGTAAAACATCTGGGGGAGATAGGGGAAGAAAGCACCACAAGCGCGAGGGGAGAAAAAAGAGGCACGCTGTGGGGAAAGAAACCTTCTTGAACAATTAGATCTCTCACAAAAACCGGGGACTTGACCAAGGCGAGGGGGGGTTTGGAGTGTTGACCAAGGCGAAGCCGGATCTCCCCATCGTTAGAAAAAGTAAACGGGGGGGGAGATCGCGGAACGGGGGACTTCGGATCGAGAGCAACAAAGTAAAAAAAAACACCGGGGCGCGAGGCAGCCAGGATAAAAATCGAAAAGAGGATACAGAACTGTATCTCGAAAAGATGAAAAACGCGGTCTCCAAAAGGAGGACATGTTAAGTCTCTGCATTGAGGAAAAGCTTCCATAATAAGGTTGGGTTGAGGGGAAACCACACAAACTTCCCCGAATCTGGGCACTTCCGGACAACCGGAGTGCTGGAAACAGTGATTGTTGAATGCAAGCAAGGGGGGGGGGAAAAAGACGGGACCCGGTTACCCGTGGTTGGTAAAAAGGTGCGAACAGCAAACCAAAAATGCTTGCTGGCGCAGAAGTAAAAATAAATCGAAACCGTTTCTCAAGAAGTGAGGGGTTGGGGGGGGAAAGCAAAGAACATAAAAGCGCGGGTTGGGGAGGGTGTGGAGAGGCCCGTGTCAACCGTTGAATGGATTTAAAAGACTCCTGGCCGTGTGAGGTGCCAAAGCAGTCAGATGAACCATCCTGAGAAGGACTTCATTAAAGGCGGAGGATTCTGGCATCAGTAATACAAGATAAGTCCAATCCAGGGGGAACTATCCAAAAAAAAGGGCCTGTGGATGTAGCCAAAGCGTTCCGGGAAGATTGAGGATGTTGGGTGTTGTGAATCACAACACAAAAAAACGAGACTTCCGGGAGGAAACTTCAGTCAGCTTTGGGTGGAAACTCGCCAAGAAAAAAACCCTGGATGAAAAGAAGAACAGTGTGAACTAAAGTTTGGCGGACTGATTGGAAAGTTTCTGTGGCATTATGTTACTCCACTGGGACAAAAAAGAAACGGGGAGGGGGGAAGGGGGGGAGACTACGGGAGTCTTGGGAGGCGCTCCTGGCGATAGACGTCCTGTTTCCGAGGCGCAAATCAATGGAGGGAAAAAGAACGAAAGGAGACGCAGTCACCTCAAAACCCGAAGGGTCCCAGAGGACGGAAAAATGTAGTAACATTCGGAAAGAAGCTTGAGGGGTGGAAGGCGAGGAAATGCAGGAGCTCCGCGAAAAAATTCAGGACAGTGGTCGATAAACAACAAAGGCGGGGTTGGCACGAAAAATTTGAGGCATCAGAAGTCACAAGCGCAGGGCATATCCCGGCTAAAGAAAGGGTTGGGGTGCTCCGCAGGATGAAACTGGGATTGAGGCAAGTGACTCACATGCGGTCGGATCATGGGGTGTGGTTGTGTGAATCCACACCAAAGATATTTTGGCCCTGGAAAGTTGGGGGGGTTTGTACCGCAAAGGGGAAACCGAAGGTAAAGCAATTTCTCGTAAAGGGGAGGCAAAAACCCAAGAGAATGAGGTTGATTTTGACAAAAATTCAATCTGGGTTCGACCGAGAGGTGAGAAAGTGTGATGAGAACAAAAAACCTTCAGGGTATCGGTGGTATCGAAGATGTCCAGCCCTTTTTGCACTTGTGGTTTACATGACTGGTGGACCCGCAATGGGCAATGATGTGGAGAGCGTCAGAACATCCTCAAAATTTCAAGAAGGAAGATTTTCCCGAATTAAGGGCTTGGACGATGGGGAAATTGTGATGGACCGTGGGGGTGTGGAAAATCTGAGAATGGGAACAAAAAAAATCTACTAATTTCAGGGAAAAAAAGAAGAACTGGGGGAAACCTTGTCAAGTTTAACCATTCACAAAATAAGTGGAAACTCTGTGAAGTTCGTGGAAGCTGAAGGAGGTGTCGGAGAAAAGGGGAAGAGACCAGGGATAATCAATTTGGAAAACGGAGGAGCTTAAACAGAATTGATTTTAAAAAACAACAAAAAACCCCAATTCAACAGCATCGGGGGGGGGGGAGGAGAACTTGAGGGTCTAAGGGTGCGGAAAGAAGGAGAAAGTTATGCCAGCTCAAGTTTGCCCTTGGGGAGGTGTGGGGGTAGTGTACAAAGGGGTGAGTTGTCGCGCCGGATACTTGTGCTCCTGTGGCTCATAGGAACTTCGTGCGATCACGAGGGGGGCTACATCTTGTCGAGGAGGAAGGATGGGGGGGTCAAAAAACGAGAAAACTCATCAGGTGGTCTCTGACAACTCGGCAAAAAAGGAAATGGTTAAAAAATGAATGCACACACGTGCGGGAGCTTGAATCGAAGCTAGCGTTCACACGCAACGGATTGCCCGGAAAACCAGCATGGAGGGGTTAAGGGGACCCCCCCGGGGCATACAGGTACTTTGTATGCAAAGGCGAGGCCTAAGAAAGGAACCCTCTTCCCTGAAACAGGTAGGTAGGGAGGTGATTGTGCGGGCGATAAAAGAAAAGCTGCATACCAGAAAGAAAGAAACCCGGAGGGAATCTTTGGCCACGATGAGAGAAACCACACAAAGGATGGAGGGGAAAAGAGAAAAAGTGGCCACGCACGGTGGGGGGGTCGCGAGAGAGGTTTGGGGGCAGATTGGGTGATCGGACAAAAAGACACTCATCAAAAGAGCACCGGGAAGGAGAGTCACGTAGGGAGCAAAAGCGATACTTGATGAAGAAGAGCGGGGTAGAAAGGCCCAAGGCAGGGGATGAAGGGGCCATAAAACAAAGTGGCGAAGGAGCCGGCACGCAAGCATCTAAAGGGAGGAAAAAACTAGCCGAATGGCGAGACGGTCAAGAATGCCAGACCGATTTCAGTGGGAATTGCTGGACCGGGGGGTTAAGAAAAGAAATGAGCGTGTAAAGAAGAAGCGGTTCACTCGATCCGACGACACCAGTCAAAGGCATCAGAAGTGACCGAGCACAAGGCAGGGGAGCGCCATAAACGAGGGGGGAGCGACAAACATGTGTTCATCCCAACCCTAACCTCAAAGAGAGGAATTTAAGAGGGAATCGGGCGAGAGACACGAAAAAGAAATCATCACTAGGGGGGCACTTAATCAAACCCAAAAAAAGAAATGTCTCACGAAAAAAAGCATTTAAAAAAGCAAGTTGCAAACAGGAACGGCTAATTCCTGCGGAAAAAACCAATTCCATGAAGTTAATGTGTACGGGGCACGAAAATCCATGCGAAGAGGGAGGAATGTCTCATGCACGGTTGTTAAAAAAAAAGCTCCGGACTGAGGGAGTGGAAAAATGTGCCTGACGATAACTGGTCCTCTACCAAGATTGGAAAAAAAGAACGCCACATCAAAAACCCAAAGTACCATACACATAGTTCGAGGGGGAAAGTCGGGGGCTTTGACTAAAAGGAGTGAGACGGAGAAAGGGTCACCTTGTGCACCAGTCATGCATAAGACATAAATAATAATCGGGATGTAGAAGTACGCACAAAAAAAGATACAGGCAGGGTAGTTATCATTAGTAAACTCCAGTGAGATCCAAGAATCGGATCCCTGGAAATGGATGCTGTCAAAAAGGGAGAAGGGGAAAACGCAGACTGAATCGTGAATGAACAACAGAGTCAACACCAACACTATGTCCAAAAGAGAGGCGTGCAACGGGAGGGGAACAAAAACAATTCGCAAAAAAACATTGACAGAGAATCGGACGAAAAAGCCACCGCAGTGAAGAGCTCAGGAGAAACCGGCATCAAAGGTGACGGGAAGCAGCCTGAAAAAAATGTGATTCACAGGAAAGAAGGCAAATCGTCGTCAAACCAGGGTTTGGAAAAACCCTTGGGAACTGGGAGTTAAGAGGAAAAGCTCCGCAAAAAAAGACAGAACCCTAGTAAAAGAAAAGGGGGTCGACAGACTACAGAGTCCGGATGGGGAAGTCGGGATGAATGTGTCGGGGAAATCGAAGTGATCGCCTCCTCAAAAGGGAAAAAAAAAAGTCAAAAGTAGGGGCAGCCACAGCCAAACAGGGAGAACAGACCTTCGGCAAAGGCGAATGTGGGACAAACTCCCACGTGAAACTTGCAGACGAAAAAAAGAAACGTATAGCAGGAAGCAAGCTGACAAGTTCTCTTGACAACCTCGAAGCGAGGTTGGGGAGGAGAAGCAACCCAAGAGGGGGGAACAGTTAGTGGAAGGTGTGATAACAACATAATGAAGAAAAATCCCCCGTCATGAACGGCACAAAAAGGGGGGCCAGTTGAAGGTTCTAGGAGGGGATCTCCCGAGTCAAAGAAAAAGGCAAGAAGTCATCACCAGGTCAACTCGAAGGAGGGGAGCTAAAAAGTCTTTGACAGCAGTCCAGCCGAAAGTTCTGACCAAGTGTGTCAGATAGAGAAACAAGACAAACAAGGATTGCGAAAAAAACATAAACCTGAGAGAAAAAGGGTGGGGGAAGGGGAGTAAAACAAATGGGGACATGCCGAAGCAATCACTGTTGGACGTGACGATAGAAGCAAAAAAAAAGACCCCGGGTTCACACTTTTCCCATCAGACTGCATCACGAAAGAAAAAGGTACTTCAGCCAAAGGGAGTCGGGATGGGCGGATAACAAATTAAAGGGGAAAAAAGTCTCACACAGCGGGGAAGTGGAACAGGGAATCCCTTTTGGCGACTATTGAATGTGATCATGTAACCGCTGTGATCCAGAATCAGAAGGAGGGGTTGGCGAAGTGAGAGGAAGAAGCACCTGTGTGAGACGTGCCCTCAGCACAAAAGCGTTTGCAATCAACCAACCATGGGGGGGGGGGAATCGTGAAGGCCGTATTGCTAAAGGGTGTCGCGAAGGCCACAAATAATCTAGGAAAAAGGTGATTGTCGATCAAACAAAATCGGCCTTGGAAAAGAGTGCGGAAATTCCCTTGCGAAAGATTCCGTTTGGGCGTTAGCCAAAAAAAAAACCAGATGGGGGGAGGTGACAGACGCTAAAGAAACTCATCACCTACAAGAATAGTGGTCCAAGACATGAAAACATGCCTGCCACGAGAAAAAAACGCCAATAGGGGGGGAACGGGAGTCTGTAAAAAAAAGAAGGCTTGGGAGGGCGGCGACAGCACTGTGTTTGTGTGGTAGGGTCGGGGGGGGGAAACAAAGGAGACTTGAAAAGAGACACTAGGTGGTGCGGAGGAATGGTCAAACAATTTTCGACGGGGGAATGAAAAATGCAGAGGAAGCGCCGCATCAAGGCGTGGTCGTAATTCGGAATGACAAAATGAATTGGAAGTTTCTTCAAAAAAGCTAGAGTAGGGGGGGGGGCAAGGCCACCATTTAGGGAGGTGTTGGTACAATTCTAAAGTTACTCTGTAGGGGAGACCGGTCTAACTCCCATTGTGAAAGGACTGGGTGGGAGCCACATTCCGGGATCTTCCAAAGAGTTATCCAGGGAAGGGTGTAATCCGTTAACAATACCAACGGCGACTGGTTGTGCGCTGAGGAATTCAAGGGGTGAAAGTGACCAGTGCCCTAGAAAAAAGGACTGACCCAATCAACGCAATCCTATTCTCGTGGAGGGGGTAACGGGCTTTTCAATGATCAATATCAACATGTTGAGAGGAGGGATGTGCATCTAGAAAGGGAAAAGCTTTTAATTGTTTCAGGCAATAAAACGAAGGTAACGAGGGGGCGTTGTTGGAAGAAGCAGGATTTGGCAAAAATAGACCTGCCGAGTGGCTTTTATGAGGGAAAAGAACAATGGGCGAACCTTTCTGGAAAGAGTTTGAGGCGGGACGACAGCAAGGCCCGGGTCCAATTGAACAAAGGGCAGCATTGGGAACGGTATATTGACGGCGCTTCTTGTAATAACGTGGGGTGAGACATTGTCAAAAAAAAAAGGGGCCCGGGGGATTTGGAAAATCACGCAACTTCGGCGCAGCTGGCCAAAAGAAGCGCGGAAAACAACGGAAGGTTTTTATCAGGGGGTGACGCCTCGAAGAGGCCCCCCCCCCACCTTCTACGCAGGAGATCTACCCAGAGGGGTGGGGGGAGCAGGGGATGTCAAGAGAAGGGGTCGTGCCCACGGTCAAAGCTCCCCAGGGGGGATCTTTACCGCGCAGAGCAGGAAAGGGATTATCGAGAGGTTGTAGAATGATCAGAGAAAAATCTGGAGTTACTCTATTGGCAAAACTATTGAAGGACATCGAGCAATGAAGGGGCGGAAAAAAAAAAGTGTTATAGGAGAACCGACAAACAAAAACGAAAGCGCCAGAGGGAAAACACGAAAACTTGCCCACCATGAAGGCACTACAGGTAACTGGGGAAGGCTGGAAGGGCACGAAGTTAAGGTTTGAGTGAATCGAAGGAAACCGAGTGCAGGTTGGAAGGAATTCGGGATAGGGTTGAACAATGTGGGGGGCCAACAAAGACTAGAGGGTTCTGAAGGCAATGACGGGGGTCACTTGATCGCGGTGGTTAAAATGGGGACAATGAGGTAATCGACTACGGGGCTATCTTCCCTTAGTAGGCAAAGACCCAAAGTTAGGGTGGTCAGCGTTCTACGGAAGGGGGGAAAGAGAGGGGGACGAGGTCGAGAGTAGAAAAGTTAATATTAAATCTGATTGGGTGGTGTCTTCTCGATGGGGGGCCCATAAAAGAGAGGACATTTCAACGGGCGTGTGAGTCACTGGAAAGATACGCTGGTAAAGGTCGGCGCAAAAACGGGGGTGTTCGGGAGAGGCCCTTCAAAGAACTAGAGGTTATTAGTGCTGCTCACTGTAGATACAAACACCTACATCTGCAGGGAGAGTGACTCAAAAATGAGGTTAGGAGAAATGAAGGGCGAATCGTATCCAATAGGGAAATCCATTGCTCTTTGGTCGGGAAGGAATCGGAAGCTTGCACAAGTTACTTGAACGGGGTCGTTTGAGAAGTTTTCTTTCTTGCCGTTCCTGATCTTGATCAGGGGGATCGGAGAGAAAACGTACAAAAAGATTCTCGGCGTTAAGAAGTCGGAAAAGGTTCATAACTTCCTCTTCGTTTAAACCCCCTGGGGGAATAGTCTGGCGATGGTTTATAGAGGGCCGGTAAAAGAAATGGGGTATCTCACGAAAACGCCCAAAGAGAATAGGTCGAAAAAAATCAGGTATCATATAAGCGATTCATATTCGGTGAGGGGACCTATTAGAAACCATGACAGGGGGAGTGTGGGGAAAAAAAAGACCACGGGAGAAATTTCTTATATGGGGTTATAAAAATAGCGCGCCGACTCGGATAAAAAGTCAACCAACATGCGGCAGAAGCAGGGAAAAACCTCGATCAGAAGTGATGTCCCGCTTAAAAAAAACTGGGGGTTCGGGGCGGAAGCATAACAAGGGGGACGTTTGCTCTAAACGAAGTCGAGGCGCAGGGGGAGCAAATACGCAATATAAATAAAAGGCAAATGGGAAGTCAAAGTATAAACAACAACAAGAGGGCTGAGAAAATCTGTCCGGAAAATTTATGCCCATCGGGGGACTGTACTTAGAAGCACCTGTCGCAGGAGAAAGGGCCGAGTTTGGGGCAAAGCAGACATTGGGCCTCTCAAGAAAATTTGACCAAACGAGAAGGAAAAAACGGGAGGACCACTCTTCACTAGAAAAGGGAAGAAGGGTGGGGAAATTGTTGGGAAAACTCGGCGGGTCTGAGGAGCCAACGGTCCGAGAGAAATTTTCAATATGTGTGGACGCCCACCAATAATGAAAGTTTGTAATAAGAGTACGAGAACCTGGGGAAGAAAACATGCCGGTATATTAAAGAACAATTCGCCGAGGGGGAAAGATTCGGGAGGGAATTAGGGCTACAACGGTGGGTTTAGGACGCGCATCCCAAAAGAGATCGGGGAGGAAAAATTTGGCTGCTATAGGGCCCGGATAAAGAGGAAAAAGCGAAATAGATTTGGCTGACCGAAGGGGGGGAAGATATAACCTTCGTCCATTAACCGCTCTCGGTAAATGAACCCAAAAGTAAAGGTCATGGTCACTAGTCTTCAAACTCGGGAACCCGCCCAACTTGCGCAAGCGGGGGCTTACACTCCTCAGGCGTCTTGTTATCAATCGTCCCGGCAACAAAGACCAGCCGAAGGATGGGGAAGAGAAGGGAACATCCGCGGCCAAAATATCAAGTTTCATGATGTGGAGAAAAGCGACCGCCAAAGAATAAGCCTGGTCTTAAGCGATAAGAGTCAGGGAAAAATAAAAAAACCGCAGGAAGGGACAGTTGGCGAGTAGCAATGGGGTGAGGGGAAAAAAAAGCTAAAACAAAAGGGGAGTCCTTACGAGTCCATTTGGGCCAGAACCGTTTCCAACTACGAGGCGCTTACAGCTGTGCCGTGCCAAGGCGAGGGCTGTCGTCCTGGAAAAACTCTAGCAGAACGCACACCAGAGAAACGGCCCAAGCGGGGAAACAAAAAATTTGGATTTTCCTCGTGGGGACTTCTGACGTGGGAGGTCACGACAAATTTTCCAGTTGAGGAGTGAACTATCCGGCCCAGCCCAGGCGGACCATTAATTCTAAAGGCACGGACTGCGGCAGGGGTGGGAAAGTGGATTGGGGTAGAATTGAAGCCGGGGTGCCGCTTGATCTCGGGGTGGCTCGATACTCCCCGACACAAATCGGGAGTTTATCCTGCAATCGGGCGTGCTACCTGGGGGCGGGGCCTTCGAGCGATTTGGGGGAGCTCCACTGCGAATACCAACTTCCCGTCATTACGAGACGATACAAGTAGACCACCCGATCCATCAGCGCATAATGAGCGGAACTCGGGTCTTCGGTACGAGGAATCAAGGGAGCTGGGGTTAAAAAGCGGTTGAACCGACCATGACTCAAAGGTTTCAGAAATAGCCAAAAACCCCTTAGGGTTTCTTTAGCGCCACATGCTTCAAATTCCAAATTTCGCCGCTTATAGGAAAAAGATGCGTAAAGAGTGGTCTGTCACAAAATAGGCTCGGAGCAGCGTAGAAGGTTGGGTGGACTCATAGGGTAAACAAGAACAGGGAGAGGGGCTGCGGGGCTGAACAATCAGGCGTGCGGGTCTTTTCTCCAAGTGGACACGGGGCTTTCTGCCAAAGTAAGTCTGCAAAGCCGGCCCCGTCGGTCGCAAAAAGATGCGGTAGGGAACAACTCAACGATAGGGAGGGGCGTATCCGAGGCGGGTAGCTAGTACCCGAAAGGTTGTTAATGTCGGAGTTAGACCCCAGGGGTGGTTGTGCGGCGGGAAGGGGAATAACGGGTGTTCTTGTCTCGAGGGGATCCGTCCGGAAGGCGGCAACAAATTCTGTGTCGAACAACACAGGGTTCGGTCACATGGAGGGAACGGCAAGGGGGGGTGTTAGCGGGTTACCTATGGCGCACACGTCACTGAGGGAAGAAAACAGTGAGGAGGGAGAGAAATGTGCTGTTAGAGCGCGGGGGGGGAGGAACTGAGTGGTCTTACAACAAAATGCAAAGCCCTCGGGGAAAATCGTGTGGGGAAAATTCAACCCATTCTCAACCATTTAGGGTCGGACAGATGACAAGTTCAATGCAACGAAAAAGTCGAGTTTAGCGCAAATGACAAAGTTGCTACATAAAGAAAAAAAGCTCAAGCTTCTGGGGAAAGTTAATTCCCAATTAAAAGAAGTTCAACTTGTTATGCACAACCGTAAATCTACAAAACAGCGAAAAATTCAACCGGGGGGGGATGGTCAAACCGGGGGACACTAAAAGGATAGTGGGGTTTAGCTGGGCGTCTGCAGGATTGGAACCCCAAAGAGTCAATTTCGGGGAGGGGGAAACGATCCCAAGAAAAGTGAGAAATCTGTAGGTAAGTGACTAATCCAAATGGGGCCTGACAACGAACCACCGCTAGTCGGAAGAGACATGGGAGATAAATTCGTGGAAAAAAAATGATGCGGGTCTGACGGCGTTTAATCCAAGGAAAAAGTTTATAAAGAGAATCTGATCGAAGGAAGGACGACTCGGAAAGTCTTAAAAAAAAAGGACGGGAGGGCTGCGTTTTCCAGGAACGTTGAGGGGTATGGGAAGTCTTGCCGGAAAAAACGGCAGAAATCTACCGGAAAAAACAAAGATTGGACTGGCCGTTTCTCCGAGAGGGGGAAGGTCTTGCCCTTATTGGGGGGGGGTCCAAAAGATTCAGAGCGATTGAAAGGGGAACACACCAGGTGAAAGTCGCATATCTCAATCCTGGTCGGGGCGGGAAAAGGGGATAAAATCACCCTTCAAGAATACGGGGCGGGGGACATTCGCAAAGAAAAAGAAAAGAAGGGGGTGAAGGGAAGAAAAGCCAACTGGGTCCAGGGGGAAAAAGGAGGAGGCTATGGGGCTGCGGGCGCAGAAAGCAATGCCGGTCGGGAAATGCTCAAAAAGCAAGAGGGTGTTAAAAGTCAAATCTCTTACGAGAGGAAGAATACAAGGACACCACCAGTCGCGAGGAGCCAATTCAGAAAAATCATCTCGAGTAGAACGGAAAGAGGGAGGGGCGAAAGTTGGGGAGACCCTTCACGGAAAAAAAGAGGCAAAAATGGGCACTACAAGGGGGGAGCTAGGTGAAAAAAGGTCCCGCCGAGGAAAAGGTTAAAAAAACAAACTGGGAAAGAGACCGGGGTCTTTCGGACGGGCAAAGAAACTACGAGAGTTCTGAAAATTCAGGAGGTGGTGCCCAACTGGAGTCGGAGGGCCCTTGTGCCGTGGGTGTTAGTGCGCTAACCCCTAAACTTCGTACTGAGGAAGGTCAAAATGTCACCCTAATGAGAGTCACTCCAGGAGAAAAACCATCGCTGGGTGGGCTTTGGGTATAGTAAAAAGGGGGGACAAACGGGGGACATAACTTTCCGGAACGGGAAAAGAACAGCCTGAGGTGATGAGAGGACCCGAGTGAAAATCCGAAGGATTCGCAGATGACTTCACAGTAGAGGAGGCCTTCTTCCAGACCCCAACATGGAGATCCATCGACTCAGGAGAAAAAAAAAAATTTTAAGAAGATTGCTTAGAAAAGAGGTCCACCTATGGAAGGAAAAGGTTGATGGGGGGGGGGAGACGAACAAACAGCCCCGAAAAAGAAACTTGGAGGACTTCCTCAGCTCAGCGGTGTGTTCGCCTGACAAAAAATTCTAGGGGGCAAAAGCAAAATTGGGGTAAGAGGTTCCTACAATGTTGTGTAGATACAGGGAGGTTGGAACGAGGCCAAAGTGGGAAAGCACACTTGGAAAGTTTTCGAAAAAAAACATGAGGAAGGTCGACATTCGGATAACTTTGAGGGAAGGTGACTGAACGAGTAAAAAGCTCAGGGAGACTGGTCGACCCTGTTAGGAGGGGAGGAGAAGCAAGTAGAATCACAAAATAAAAGGGGAAGGAAACTTCAACGGGGGAAAAGTAACTTGAGACACGTAAGTTGATGTCGTGCCCATGGGATTATAATCTGGTAGGGGCCTACGAGCACGGGACTGGAAAAAAAAAATATGGGAAGCTAAAACAAAAAAACAAAAGTACAAATAAATACAATTTTAACAACTCTCCCCCACGTCTTTGAGAAAGAAAATGGAGGGTCATTAACAAGGAATAACCGTGGAAGGCCTAATCCGCCGCGAACGGACCTTTAGTCAGTGGTACACGATTGAAAGTCTATAAAAGGGATTTGGATGGGAAGGAAGGGGTAGGCGGTGAACCATTCAGCTGGGAGTAGTTTTAAGACCAGACGGGACGCCATATTAGAAGGGGAAGGAAGTTTGTGGTTGGAAAGAATGGGCCATTCACGGACTGTTAAGCTGGACGGAAGTTCGGAAGACCAAGGAAGACATGCTTATGGGAGGTTGGGAACCAAGGAAGAGGTGTTTATGAAGAAAGAATGGGCTCAAGTGGAGGAAAAGACTACTGTAAGGGGGGTTGTAAGGTCTACGATGCCTCCAAAAGGGGAGGTAGGTGTCACGTTGAGACGGGGGAGCCTACCGGTGGACATCAGTGGAAAGGGGACTCAAATCAGAGGGGTCACATCCAAGTTGGGAAAGCAAGCAATTCCCGTCTGAAAATTTGGGGAGGGAAAGGGGACAGGGGGCCAGAAGGGGGGGGGGGATGGTCAAGAGGGGGGGAATGTTTTTTCAAAATCTTGGGGGAAGAACCAAAACACTGCCGTCACTAAAGAAGAAGAACGAGTCTGGTGGCCAAACCGTGTCAAAAAAGGACCATTTCCCCTACCGTTTGGAAAAGAGGGAAATGTAAATGAAGTAAAGACCGAGTGTGGAAAAGGCTGGGTGGACGAGAAGCGAGAAGAACGGTTCCCTCATGACAGAGGGCAAAGGAAGTTGTATTTTTCATGGGCACAAGAAAGATTGGAGTAGGGTGCTGGGATCATATACATTGAGTAAAAAGCCAAGGGTTGGAAAAACTTAGTTGGGATGGGGGTGGGGGGTTAAACCAACCAAGTGATTGGAAAAACTTACGTTTGGGATTCCGTGAGAAAGAAGTCGTCTTAAAAGAAAAAAAATCCCTTCTTCCAGGGGACGGACGTGCTAGGGAACCTTATGGGCACGAGGAGGGCATACTCTAAGGAAGAAGGAGAGGTACCCTAAACGACGTCATCATTTGTTGAAAGGATCAAAGGCCAGCAGAGCTGAAGTCGGGAAAAGGGATATAATTCTCACAAAGTGGAGTTGGGAGTGCACCAATACGATCTCTGTAGGGGGAAAAACCCCTGCTACATAGTCCCTGGCCGGGAAGGTTACCTGTCCGACGTCTGAGTCTGGGAAACTAAAAGTGAGGAGGGAAAAACCAGACATTAAAACGGAAAGGAACTGAAACACCAAAGGGGAGGGAAGGAGATTGGGGGGAGGGTTTTCGGAGAGATCCATCTGACAGCAAGAAAACCAGAACAGAGGGTCAAAAAAGCCCCAACAACGTCGGAGAGGGAAAATAT
>Ga0179591_1285603_pt1 | contig 15353 bp, 11 predicted proteins | sample CZOMad2_1_08_16f_FD_182891 | JGI IMG/M metagenome (GOLD analysis project Ga0179591, IMG submission 182891) | Vadose zone soil fungal communities from Angelo Coast Range Reserve, California, USA - CZOMad2_1_08_16fungal (PacBio error correction) | ecosystem: Environmental > Terrestrial > Soil >...
AAAGACCGCGCGTGAGCGCCAGCGAGAGGGGGGGAAAAATAGCTAAAGATAAGACTGCGACTCGCTGAAAACCAGCACGCATCTCAGGAACGAGACAGGAGTGCAAAGATGCTGATGCGGAGAGCTAGGCGACAAGGGGCAGACTGGGAACGCGCGCCCGGAGGCGGAGAAGGGGACGCTGACAGTAAGAAAGGTCGAGGCGGGCAGGAACGGAGGAGAGCCAAAAGGGGGGGAAACAATTGGGGGAAAAAGATGACTTCACTCCTAACATCCAGAAATCAATAGAAGGAATAAACTCATCTTTCCAGAACTTCCGAGGGCTAAATGTATCTTTAGTTATGAAACTGCTAAAATTGGAAGGTAGGGGATTCAACCAGCTAACTACGCGCAGTTCAGTTCGCCGGCTGGGAGCCTAAGGTTTCTTTGACACTTAAGGGAAGCTCCTTTGAAGAACCCCGGCGTTCACTCTATTTGAAGAGGAACCAACAAGGCTCTGCCCCGGCTTGAGGGAACCAATGCTACCAATTTCTAAAGAGAACGCCTGGACGCGGACATAGTGAATCTCGGGGGAGAAAAGCGACCAGCGAGCGCGGTGCTTGTCAGGAGAGGAATATACTCACTCGCTAGGCAGAACTTGAGCCACCTTTTCGGTTTCATGAGCAGTAAGCCGCGTTTGAAGGGACGAGCCAACTACTATTGCGAGGCGGTCTACGTCGGAAGGAGAGAGGGACTCAACTAAGATATTAACGAGAGAGCACTAGTAGCTAACCAGGAAGGGTGGTCTGGGACATTCATGCTGGCACGACCAAAAAAGAAGGCCTAGGTTTCTGTTTAAGCGCGAGGCGCCATACAAGGGGTTAGACGTTGCACATACGTGCATCAAGGGACTGTGTGGGGGAGGGGAACTGAGCTGGGCACCTACTACGCCCGAAAAGAAAAGAACAGTAGGGTAAGGGGGTGAAAGCTGCCGACAAATCACGCTCGTAAGTCAGGACTGGGCTAGGCACGTCTGACTTATAACTTAGACTAACGATCCTTTAAAAGAAGTGCGAACGGCGGACTCACTTTTCATCTGAGGTAGAAGTTGATGAGAGATGTGTCAAATTAAAATGGGATACTACACGAGTAGAAAAGCGGGAGCTCCGGACTATAAGAGGAAAACTGCGGGAAAAGTGAAGTCAGGAGAAAAGGAGGGGGAACCCAAAGGAATAATATCGAGCGCGTTGTCAATACTTGTTCGTCTAAGCCCAGAGTGTCGATCAGGAAGAGCGGGGTTGGCTGAAACTAAAAATCCTGGAGTAAATACGTAGGGGTGTCTATAGAAGGGATTAGTGCGTCTTTGCGGGCGAAAAAACGAGGATGTGATGACCCCCAAGGTGACAGAAGGGAAAAAGGAGGGGGGGCTGAACACTGCCCCGAACCTGACTCTATCCGAAAATGGGCCTCTAAATCTTCGGGAGCGCGAGGGTAATGCGGTTGAGTGTACGGCCTGACCACTTCACGATCACGCTCGAACTTGGAGGTGGGGGTGAGTAGTCGGAGAAGGAAAATCGGGAGGATGAATAAGAGACCTTAAAAATCAGGACACACGATCCCTAAAGGGAGGAGAGAAAGGAAATCACACTCAGTCGAGCTCAGAAAAAAAAAAGGAGGCTAGGCGCACGGCCCAACGACCTTCTCGGATAGATGATGTAAAGAGAGGAAAAGACCACAAAGAAGCTAGGGATCGATCGGGCAGTCTTCCGTCTCGGGGGAGAGGGGGTGGGGGCTCATAACCGTTCTGTCAAGGGAAATTCCTTCCGACCCTCGGCCGGTAGCAGGGTAAGGGAGAAGAAGTAACTGTCATAAGGTGCTAAACGGCGTAGGGGGAATGATACCATCGGCATGAGGCTTAAGCTTCTGGGCTTTTGATGGGCATCAAAGCTCGGGGCGCGTCCAGCACGGGTGCAGGCTTACAGGGGAAAAATAATATACTTCTGCTATGAGAGTAGAAGAGGATCGGTAAAAGGGGAAGAGAAACGGACTCTGAAATAGCTCGGTAGTAGGCAGAACTTGACTAGGGTCAGAGAAGTCGCCGGCCTGTGGGTTCACTTAAGTGCGCCAAGGGTAGAAAGGATAGCAGCGAGCATCCACGGGAAACAGAGGGTAAAGAATTTTTTCGCCATGCTCGTAAGCTTTGTCGAGGGGGGGGGTGATACCGAGGAAATATATGAAGGAGGGAAAGAAGGAGTCGGTGGGCAGGCCTGCAACCCAGAAGAAAAGATGCTCACATGTCTGAAAAAAGAAACCTTCACTATGCTGCGGGGGTGAAAGAAGGGAGTGGGCGGAAATAAGGACAAAAAAAAAAACCATGGTAGGAGGGGACGTCTGTCATAAGCAAGGTTCCCACGTTGGGGATAAAGGTGTTAAAGTACAAGGAAGGTAATCCTATATGGAAAGCCGTTGTACTTGGCACAAAAAGGGAGAGGAAGAAAAAGGGCACTAAATGCCATTCACAGGGACCTTTATGCAATCGGTCGGCGAACCTTCACCATCAGTGGAAGCATAAACTGGAGGCAGGGGGAAAAATCCGAGTCGCCGGGCCCTGGAACTCAGAAAGGAAGAGAGCAAGGGGGATGAGGAGGGAGAAGGTCTAAAATGGAAGCAGTGGTACTGGGAGCGATCAAGACCGATGATAGAAAAATTCCTCAGTCGGGGGAAATCATCGGCGATGGGGGGGTTACCTGGACAAAATAAGAAAAAAAATGGGCGAAACGCTGACTGACGCAGTGCTGCGCAGGATCAGTAGTCGAAAAAAAAGAAAAAAAAGGTAGGCCTGTCAGTCGTGAAGCTTGAATGAGAAGGGGAGTCCGAAAGAGAACCATAGTTCGTTCGTTCGCCGGAGGGGGCAGGGCGGGGGGATACGGGAGGAGTCCTAAATGATGACAAAGTATCTAAAATATCCAAAAGATTAGGGAAGTGGGGATGGGGGGGTCAGCTTGTCAAGGGGGGTGAGACGATGGAGGGGGTTTTTGTTTCAAGGAAGTCCTAAGCAGTGTGCTGTGGGGGGAAAGAACTCCTCGGTTACATCCCATTTAAGGTGGGAAGGGGAGCTAACCCCTTAACGGAAGGATAGGGGGGGGAGGAAAGGGGGGATTGGAAGTTAATGCCAAAAGAGGAAAAAAGTTCTTTGACGTCGTCAGGGAGAGGTTGGCAAATAAGAAGGAGGAAAAGACCAGAGATTAGATGTCTAAGCGGAGAGTCTGTCAGTGTGTGTTCGCTTCAGAGAGAAAGGTTTGGGAAATGGAGGGAAAGGATGTAGGCCCTCAAGAATCGAAGGGAGGGAGGCAAAGCGTCCGGACGGATTGTAAAGAAAGAAGACTAAACTAATAATCGTGTTCAGAAAATCGCCGAAAGAACAAAAGGCCCACTAGGGCATCGCAGGAACTGACCTGGGAGGAGATTTGAAAAGATGGGGTAAACCAACGTCTCCTAAAGGGGGGGTAGGGATGCACTAAAGAAGGGGGGAAGGAGGGGTAGACCAGCATCCATGAGCCCAACAGTTTGCTACGCGGGAAAGGGGGGTCAAGGGAAAGAACTGACCGTGTATCAAGATGGGAAGAATTTGAATAGTGAATTCCGCAAAAAATCATACAGAATGAGGAAGAGCGTTGCCGGGCGCACCTAACCTGGCCCTGATACAAGAGTAACCTGACATCTAACTTGGGGGGAAGGGACGCCGAATGGTTAGACGGGTGCGGAAGACCCCAAAGGAGATCTTCTTCATCATAGGGAAATTGAAGACAGTTAGTTCAGAAAGGGGTCCATAAGTAAGTGGCTCAGTGTTGTAAAAGAGGAAGAACTAGAAAAGATTACAATCTAAATAGGTTTGAAAGCTCTTATTCAGGGGGGTCGCGCAGGGAAGGTGAAATGAAGAGGGGAACCAAATCTATTCGCGGGCTTTCAGAGGGGAAGAAGTCGTTAAGTGCTTCTCTCAACTGAGACAAGCACAAAGGAAGAATACGGGTACCTATGTGGCTTGGCCAAAAGTGGCTATTCCACCAAGAGCCTTCAAGACTCTCAAAAAAAAAAACGGGAGAGGAAAAAAAGATAAAAGAGGTCAAGGATTTTTGTTCATTCGAACGGAGAAGAAAGTGTGAGCGCCGGACGGAAGGCGAGGGTGGACCGCGTGAGTCGAAGCCCGCGAGCTACCGCAATGAAAGGAACTCTCAGGCCGTCAACAACGTCCAGGATAGAAGAGAAGGACAGAACCTCATTTGAATGGAAGACCGGAAGGGACGCTTAGTGGAAGTTGCGCAAAAAAAAAAGAGGGAAACACGACCAGGGCCGTAGGAAGTAAGGTATTTCAAAAAAGTATACGCCATGAGGGGACCAGGAGCGGCTCGACGCTCACGTGGAAGATGGAGAAAACCCTTCTACAAGTCGATGGCGATGAGAGGTTTAGGGCACAAAAGAAGCGGGAAGACCCTGAAAGAAGTCACTGGCGGATTCTATTGGAAGGAAGGAGGTCTAAGGTGCCGGATCATATCGCGCGGGCCGAGAGTCACATTTAGAGGAAAACTGACCGGTTGACGCACGGGGATTGTCTCAAAAGGGGGAATCTGAAGAAAGGCCGCATAAAAAGTAGAAGATGCTCATAAAAAGAGAAGAACGAGCAGAGGGAAGGGGGTCAAGGATCCGAGGTGGAAGAATGTAGGGGGCATATTAGGAACACGAGAAGAGTCAGGGGAGAGAAAAAGCTTAAACTGGAAAAGTCGGGAAAGAAAGAAAAAAGACGAGGACGACCTTAGTGCAGATAGGCTTCTACGACTGACCGGGCCGTAGAGGAAGAGAAAAAAGAACTCGCCTAAGAAGCTCTCAACGGGTAGGGGGGGACTACTACTCCTCTGGTTTTCTGCGGAAAAAAACTAGATAAACTCACAAAGAAAAAAAGAAGGGTTAAGGGGGGGAACCAGAACTAAACTTTTCCGAGATCAACAAGGGAATATAGACAAAGCAAACTTCATCTAATTCTAGAGTGAAGAAAAAATCCATGCAAAAGGGGGGGAAGGGGAAATAGAAAAAAAAAGCTCCAATGAAAGACAACCTGAAAGACAAGCGGAAGATTTTGGGACTTTATGGGGAGTCATCAGCATGGCGTCTATCTAAAGAGGGAGAGAACCAAAAAATCTCAAACTAAAAACTAAGCTTGCGGTCCTGTGGAGTAAAAAAAACACCCCAAAGAAAAGGAAACGCCTCCTACCGCTGGAGCTGGGTGGGGACAGCGTTTCGAATCTACAAACAATTGCAGCCCTGCGAAGAAGAGAAGAAGTGCTTTGGAGGGACGGGAGTTTGAGTTTTCCGCAAAAGGGGAACAGGAGATAAAGGGGGAGGAACACTAATATTGGACGGGGGTTGAGAAGAGAGAACAGGCGAACTACCAAGAGTGGAAAGGAGACACCCGCCAAGAAGAAAAAGACCCCACAAATAGGATCTTTCAAGTTACAAAAAAAGACAAGGATCGGCATACTTTCGAAAGAGAAGCAAAATTCTATGAAGGGGAAGGTTTATTGCAGGGATGGAAGGGGATCGAAGGGTTTTGGGGCAAAGACTGGTACCCAGTACCTGGACGAAGGAGTGGAAGGTGAAAACGGATTGGAGGGAAAACACTATAAGAAAGGCAACACGTGGTCAGAAAAGATCTAAGAAGGCAGAGGAACAGGCGGGCACTCGGCCCGAAAAAAAGAAAAACGAACCGACCTATAAGATCCTGAAGTATAGTGAACACAGGGTGGAGATCACCCCCGGCAAAAAAACAAAAATGCTTATCGAATTAAGATCTGCAGCACAAAAGAGAAAAGATACTAATAGGAGAGGACCTATGCTGAAACTAGACGAGGAAGAAATTCTGACAACTCGAAAGGGACTTTACCTGGTAACGACTCTATCCGTATGAAATGAACAAAGAGAATCGTTCCTCTTACTGACGAAAACGAACGATCGAGCTATTGAGAGGCCAAAGGAAGGCCAGTAGGAAAAACTGATCCAGGAAAAAAAAACGCTCAGATCTCCTAAGCACGAAAAGAATCTGAACGCCTTCCGAGGAAAAAGAGGAAGAAGTTCTCGTTGAAAGGCAGTCGTCAAAGGCGGAAAAGCCGAAAAGAGGTCCGGAACGGTTAACAACATGGTGAGAAAAACGAAGAACCTAGAAAGGGAAGACCACGTATAGGAAGGTCTGGAGGGTCAGAGGGAAGGGAAAGGAAAACGCGGCCATCCTGAACTACAGAGCTCTCTTCGAAGGAAGGTGGAAGGCAGACACCTGAGTTCTAAATAAAGATTAAGATTCAAGGGGGGGACGGACAAAAAAAGGGGGAAACCATGTAATATACGATCAGAGACCCCTCTTCTCAGAAGGGGAAGAAAGGACCATCTACGGAGGGTAGAGACTAAATGGCGTCCCTAGAGAAGCCCCTCGAACTGTCACGAAAAGGAAACGCAGTCTCGGGTCCTCCAGGAGGTATACTTTGAGCAAAGAAAGATTTCCAGACGAAAAAGACTTTTCTAATCCGACGAGGTAAAGCTCCACAGAAAGAATGAACCCTACACTGCATATGAATAGACAGGAGAAAGAAGGGGACGTGCATGAAAAAAAGGCTCTCTAGTGAAGCAAAAAGAAAAGGAGGGAAATTCAGATTTCTGGGTGGAAAAAGGGGAGTTTCCTTCAAATATCACAGGTGGACTGCGATCTCACAGCCTAGATTAGGGGGGTAATGGAGTGGAGAGGAGAAAGTTATTATAAATAAAAATCGCCAAAAAGTGACCGGTCTGCATAATGGGGAGAAACAAAAGAACACCACGTCTCCGATACAGAAGGAAAGAGAAAACACCAGAAGAGAGTATAAGAAAGGGAAAAACGAAAGAGCGGAAAATCTCTGGAAAAGCCGGCACGGGTCTATGACCGCGTCTTAAACCAAGAAAAAGGGCGGCTCGGGGTTGGGCAAACCGCGTCTCTTTCCTGGTAAAAAATCAGGAGCACTTGTGCACACCTCGTCCTTGTCGTGGAGCTCCCAGCAGATAGTAGGAACAGAGGGAAAAAGGAACCTGAATAGATCAGAACTAAGAAAAAGGGGAAAATAGCCAGGATCCGAGGAATCGAGCGCACGACGTATAAAGGAAGAGAACTTTCTGCCTAGGAACTAAAAAGGTCTGACAAAAAAAAAATAACCGGGGGAGGGGTGAAAAAAGGTACCCTATGAGCGGGGCGTACGGAGCAAGAAAAAGAAAAGAGGACGGGCAAATAAAGATCATCTGCCGATTTTGAGTAGAATCCCGGTCCTTTGGAAAAAAAGGAAGGAACGTTCAGGCACCTGGCCGGGTGATCGGTCAAGAGACAGAAAAAATTTGGGAAAGGAAAAGATGAGGTACTTCCGCTCCAAGGGAAAAATTTCCACTGCTAGCAAAAGAAGGAACTGCTCTGCTGTCCGGGAAGGAGCGCGAGCGCCCAGGTTGCGCCGGGGAAAATTCTCCAGAAAGCACCGACCATCACGGGGGAAAAGGGAGAATCCATTGATAAAAAGGAGTTTAACACTTGTGGCGTGGATCACGACCTTTGCAGTTTGAGAGGGAGAAGGGGAATACCATCACAAGAAGACAGGCCGTAGGATAGGAAAAGAAGGAAGGAAAGGATCTCTGGGTCAAAACTACGTCGCCCGTTTCGAAGCTCAGCCGGCCCAGCAGCGGAACTCGCTCGAAGCTTCACATAAGGATGAGGGGAAGAAACTGGACAGGAAGTTAGAGTAAACCACTGAACAAAGGAGGAGAGAGGGAGAAAGTCCTGAGGGACTGCGGGCGCAAGAAAGAAGACACACAAATGATGTTATTAAAAATGATTAGACCCCTCGTGATCCGTCTTTTATTCGGACTCTAGAAGGGGGAGCAAAAGAATGCTGTAGACGAAAATACATCGGCGAAAAGGATTGAAAAAAAACTGAGGAGGGAGAAAAGAAGGTCCGAAAGAATTTCCTAATCGAGGCTGAGGAAAACTACGAGCGGGACAGCATGAAGACGCAGAGGAGGGAGAGGGGGGGTGAAAAAATTAAAATAAATACACTGTCCCTGGAGTCGCTGCGCGGAATCTCAAAACCATAATAACATCATCGGAGAGGGGATCCAGCCTGCCCAATTAGTGATGAGGGAAAAAGAACTATGGCTCAAAAAGGTCACGGACTGGGCTCGGCTCCATGCAAGAAAGAAACATGTTCGTCTGCAGGGGAAAGGGGGAAGGGAAGGTAGCTTAATTCATTTCCCTACACCCGTCTGAAAGTCGGGGGATCAAAACATAAGAAAAAAACAGAAGTTCTAACATTCCGATAATCGGAAGCTCGGAATAGGGGAGAGTCAGAATCTCGGTCTCCATACGAAAAACTCTATATTGGGAAAGAAATTACGACTACTACGAACCCGCGGCCGAAATTATTCACTAAGGGAGGGTCAGGGGGCATGCAGCCCGGTCTCCGAAACAACGGAGGGGAGATATTTCTAGGGGTAAACTGTCCTTCCTCGAGATTCCCTGCCCAAGGAGGGGACTATTCCCTAGGCGCCGTTAGGGGAAGGGAAAGGGGATATTTCAATAGCATCCAATCACGTTCCGCGGTGCGTCCCAAATGACAATTAGGACGAGACAAGGTGAGACGCAGTGAAAAAGACTATCGCCCTCTTTGGCTTGAGTCGGAAAGACTCTCCCCGGATCGGGGAAAGAGTCTTATGATCCCGACTGCCGGTGGACAGACCTGGAGGGGGTCAAAAAAGGGAGCTTTCATCACTCGCGCTCCAGGGTCATGGTTCGTCTACCAAAAGAGAGAGAAACTTCAGCTTCCGGTAAAGCTTAGATAACAGGAAGGGAAAGGGCGAGGCACTTAAAAGGGAGAGTCTTCTTGATCAATCGTTCACACCGCTCGCGATCTTGATTAAAGATCTCCCAAGAAATAGCGAAAAGAAATTGCGAAGTGCTTCAGAAAAGGGGGACCGGAGCATCCAAAGGTGTCACGCCGCCGCGCGCGGTCGCGGCCATCCAGATTAGGGAAGAGGAGGTTCCAAAGAGGAGGTGGTCGAAGAAAAGGGGAGCCCCGTGTCCGCGAGATATGGGCGGAGGGAACTGGTGGTCGAGCCCTCCGGGACGCTCGAAAAGGGGGAAGGAGCGCAATTAGCAAAAAAAAAAGATTGTGTCAGAGCCGGCATGAAAACCTGGAACGATATAAGAGAGCCCTGGGGGTAAGGATTGGGGACCAGAAGAAAAAGGGGAAAAAGAATCCTCGCCGGGGCTCTAAAGCCCCACGAACCGCTTGCGGTGGACCGCCCGAGATTGTCGTACCATAAAGGGGGGAGGAAGAGACACAGACGCGGTGCGCGCATGCAACGGCGATTAATAAAGCGCTCTCGGCGCGCACGCCGAACGGGGGGAAAGAGGGTAAGGGTGACAGACGGCAGGTTCTGTCTCATACAAGTCTAGGGGAACTGGGTGGGGTTTACTAGAAATACTATCATAATAAACATAGATCGAAAACTGGCGGAAATGATGTCTAAATAAGGAAATTATACAGCCTTCGTTATGCAGGGGGGTAGAAGCCTCTCTTGGGAGTGAGCATCTGGCGTATTAAAAGGGTGAAACCTATTTCCCTCAGAGGAGAAGGGGCTGAGGAGTCAGTAGGATAAATCAGCGTTAAAAGCTACTAAGAGTAGAGATCCATCACGATCTAGAAGTACGAAAACGAGTCATTTGCTCTTTGTGTCGCGACTCTTACAGACCACCCGGACCATCTTGGGGGGGGGAGAGGACATTACGGGAAATCCGTGTTCGGTTTGGAGGCCATTCTAGGAGAGACGGAGGGCGTCAGGGAGGCAGGGGGGGACCCTGCACCAAATAAGAGCGGAGGGGGGGAATAAAAGTAAGCTACTAGGGTTATGTGTTGGGCATGTGGGGGTGGCACAGTTCCCGCCATAAATTCTGTGCCTTCGACAGAGAGGGGCGGAGTCCTCCTGGTAATTAGGTGATAGAAAAATTTGTTCTGAAAAAAGGGGAATCAAGAATGAAGCGGGGGGGTGATGCCCGAAATCAGGCGTCCAGGGCCGGCTGGAATAAGATGACCTGAAGGGAAAAAAAGAAAAGGGGAAAGACCACGGAAAGAAACTCGAGCTCCGTAAAAAGGAGTCCCAATCGGCGGCTGTTCCTGGTTCAGAAGGGCAGGGGGAAGGATGCACTGAAAGACGCCTAAAAGAACGTTAGGGAGATCTGATGCGGAACTATGAGGGAGCAAAAAAAAGAGTCTAAAGAAGGAGGATGCCGTAAAATATCGGAACAGAAAAACCGCAGGTAGAAATGGGGGAGGAAATTGAAAAACCAAAAGATCTCATTAAGATTGACCCGACTCCACCGGGGAGGAGGGGGAAATTTCAGTCAATCGCAACCTACCTCTCTCACATAATGAAAAGAAGGAAGACGGTTGTCGTATCGACTTCTCTTTTTGTGGTAAGGTAGCACGTTCCAACAAAAGACGGGGAGGGAGACTTTAAATACTGGTTAAGTGATTGATAGCAAACACCGGGTTACCGTAAGCCACAAAGATAGGAGGGAAGCTGTTTTAGCTGCAGGGGTCCTCATGTTGTTCTAAAGCTGGCATTTTTGGTGTCAGGCCATAGAAAATGGGAGGGAGGGGTGTGAAAGGCACTATAGGATGAAAGTAATCGGGGGGGAAGGGAGAAGAAAAGTAACCAGTGTAGCGTCTGGTGCGTCTGACTGGCCAAAGTTCGATAGGAGTCTGTTCCATAGCGATGTGCAATAGACAGGCGGACCGGAGAGAATGCGACCAGATGACGGAAAGAATAGGAGGGAGGTATTGGGGTGGAGACACTAAAACTTGACTTGGGTAAAAAAGGCGGACCTTCCTAAGAAAAGCATAATCAGGAGAGGGGGACTCTGGGCGTTTAGGAAATTGTCCAAAAATCCTAGGACGATGGGCAGAGAAAACGAAAACAAGAAAACGAAGAAACGCATTGGGAAAAACTCCACCGGGGTAGGAAAAAGAGGGGGATTAGAGCCAGGATGAGTCTCTCTATTTTTGTTAATGGTCTTCCCGGAGGAAAGGAGAAAAGATACAATCACATGGCGAGGTGCTGGGTACTAAAGCTCAAGGAGAAAACATTCGTCCATCGACTGTTTGTATACAGAATGTCAAACTTCAATAACCAACTATAAAAGCAGAGGGGGAAACGAAGTCGGGGGAACCAGGGGAACGTAAAAGTCAGAACTAGGAGATGCGCGCTTCACGCTGTGGTTCATAAAGAAATAAGCAAGGGTGAAAAACAGCACGTCAGACGCTCACACCGCGGGGGGGAAAAACGCAGATCAGGATTAGCCCGTAGTTCTAACGCAGCGGAATTTCTCCGGGTGGGGTCTTTTTTGGTCGCAACTCTTAAGGCCGAGAAACGAGACTTCACGGGCGGGGGGCGTCGCGCGCGAAAGAGGACTGGGTCTGAAAAACCAAAGAGGGCTTTCAGAAAGACTTTCGAATATATGGCCTCGAGATGGCGGGGTAAAGAGATACTCTATAAAACCTCTGGGCGGCTACGATGGAAAAAAATTCCTCATCCTAGAACACAAAAACTTAGGGGGGGGGAACGGAAGGGGAAAAGGAATTATTTTTTGTAAAACAATCGAGCAAACCATCTGTGTCGCTGTCATAAAAAAGATGCTTGACAGAAGGGGGGTGAACGCGCCTGAAGAAGGCGTATGTTCCAGGAAGGAACTCTCTAAAATAAAGGGGAAACTGTCGCATTTTTGGGGCAAAACAGAGAGTGGGGCGTAGGTAAAGGGGAGACAAAGAAGAAAAATTCTAACCTGCAGGGGGCTTCTGTAAGTATTGAAGTGTAGGCAAAACTTAGGGGGGAAAAAGAGGGGTAGACCAGCTCACTGCCTCTGCTCAAAATCTAGTACTTCACCACCCGTACTTTATCTCGGAGAAAGGATTCCGAACCCGTTGCAAAGGGGAAGGAGGGTCAAATATAGGCGTGGATAGGGGACCTGCTCTAAAAAAATCTTTAGACTCAGGGGACGATGGCACATTACAGCCATGGGGCAGTAGGAAAAGGGGGAAGGGGGGTTGAAATTAGGGTCAATGCGCCTTCCGGAGGCATTATAAACAAAGGCGGCAGGACTCTCCGGCGGAAATAAAATGCAAAGAGGAAGAAAATCTGAGATGCCCCCTTCGGCGGATTGGTCGGCTCTTTTGTAGGGGAAAAAAAAGAGGCATCTGCCGCAGAAAAAGACCAGAGGAGGGAAGCACACACCGACGACCCTGGGAATTCGTACGCGAGAGCCGCCATCACCGGAGAGTGAGGGGATCAAAGAGCCACTGACAAAAGGTGAAAGAAAAAAGGAAACTGTTGGGGTTTTTTTGGGTATTAGGGAAACTATGGACGAATTAGCGACGCAAGGTTAGGCCACTAAAGGGGGAAGGGAAACCCTCTCACTTCGAAACGGCCAAAGCAACGCAACGTTCCTCTAGGGAGGGAAAAGAAAACCAGATTGTATCAAAAAAAACTCGGCAAGGGAAGACTCCGAGGACTAAACAAAAAAGGTAACAACGGAGTTTGGGGGGGAGGAGGGGGCACAGACTTTTTAAAATCGCTAAGCTCGCAGCGACCACTCATGAAAATCCGGCAATCGGAGGGGGGAAAGTGGCTGGTCCCAAAAGGGCCGCCGGACAAAGGAAGAAAAGAGGGGGGGTGACAAGAAAAGGAGGTGGAAATCAGAAAAGACGCCCAGAACCGTGAAGGTTCTTCGACTTGTCGGGGTTCCGGGGAGGACGGAATCAATTCCACCATAGCGAGGAAAAATAGGGAGGGAGATACCGATCGAAGGCAGGTCTTGAGAACTCACCATCGCTAATAGGTGAGACTCCGCCCGACGAACAAGAAGAAAGGAGGGACTTTGGATTCCGAGGCAGAAAGCTGGAAGAGAAGAGAAAAACTCAGTAACTCAGGAAGTGCCGATCGGGGGCTTGTAGTAATTCCAAGCTGGGTACTTTTTCATCAGCGTTTGAAAAAGTACTACGTAAAGGGAGGAGGGAACCCAATCAGCCCAAGTTGATTACCTCTTGTAAACGAGAGATCAAGGAATCCCAAAGGGGGTAAGAGCGCGAGCCATGCCGCGGCCACGCTCTTAAAGGATAAAGGGCAAACACTAAAAAAAACTGACCTAGAAGATGGGATCCCACCTCGAACGATGGGCGGAATTTAACGAGAACCCTGGGGGGAAGGGGGTCACAAGCCCGCCGCGCAGTCAGAGAAGATTTAACTGGGAAAAAAAAAAAAAAACAAGAGAACTATGCACAAAACAGTCCCCTCTTCGGCGGCTTCGCGCGAGACGAAAACCCTAGAAACGGAACGGACCTGTAAACGTCCGGAATATAAAACTGTAAGAAGGGAGCTAAGGGAAGAGGGGAAGATGCGACGCTCCAAGCAGATACTATCGGGGAAAGACCGACTGACCTTTCTGAAGTTGACCGGAAGGAAGCCATTTGTGGAATCCACGCGGCTGCGCTCGCCACCATGCCGCATAAGGATGATGCTTACTCGGCAGGATTCGAATGATCTTAGACCAGGAAGGAGGATTAGAAAGGATTACGCCGCAAGATCTAAAAGTCAAATGTTCGAGAACAACAACACGGCAAAAGGACGCCGACGGGCTATATGCCCGACGAGAAGACCTCTCGACTAGGGTAGGCAATCGGGCTACACGAGGATATCCCTAGCGTGAACGGGGGAAAAGACTTACTACTTCTGTTTAAGAAGACTAAAGAAAACTGGGCGTTAGGAGAGCGGGAAAAATATGGTCAGGGTTGGACGGACTTAGGAACCGCGTATCCTTAAAAAAGCCAAGGCTCCGCGGTGTCTTCCTTATCAGAAAAACGTCAGGGAGGGGGATGTTAAAATCGGTCATTGCAGAGCCTACCAAGAGCTCGCCGACGAAGAGAGGAAGAGAATAGAGAGGGGGGAAGACAAGGGAAGTGCTGAATCTCAACTGCCTCGTACCGAGAGTGGGGAACAAAAAATCTCAAACTAGCAAAGAAGAAACATAAGCGCGCACCTCAAGAACCAAGACTAGAGGGGAGGAAACAAAAGCGGCTGTTCGAACGGGCGAAAAAAGTACTACCATGCGAGCACGAGAAACGAATGGGGGGGGAAGATTGCCCGGAGTACTTGGAGGCTGAAAACTGGGAAAAAGATTATCATCTCAACGGCGCTTCGACCCTGTTTCCTTCGAAAAGGTGGGTGACATGTGGCGGGAAACTGGAACGTCTAATCCCCGAAGGACAAAACGGGCGCTATCAGGGGGGAGAAGAAAAAAAGTGAGGAGGAACTCGGTCAGAATTCCTATCCCGCGCGCAAGCCCAAGAAAAAATTTACCAAGTAGAAGGGGAGACGAATCACGCTTCGATCCAAGAAAAGGTAATAGGAGAAGGGAGGAAAGGGAAAAACGAAAAGAGCTCTCTAGGTTGGACCAACCGCGTCTCGTTGCGACGCGCACAGCTTCAGCACCTCGGCACGCGGGGGAGGGGGTTTTTCGTCCGAGGAGAATTAGGAGGGGGAATCAAAGAACCATCTCAGTGAATCGTCTCCCTTCGGGAATCTCCACGTAAAAGAGCCGAGAGGAAAGTGACCGCCAAAGAGTAGGGCTCGGGAAACGAACAAACGGTAACACCAACTCCCGAGAGAGGTTTCAGGAGGGGGAGGAGGACGCCCCCGTCGAGGAGGATCGGGAAAAGAGAAGACTAGCACAAAAAAGAATCAGCTGTCTCGACGTCTCCCTTTTTCAAGAAGAAAGCAAGGGAACCTCACTGGCCGGGGTGGAAAACACGAGGGAAACTAAAAAAAGGAAGGGTGTATCATACGCATGCCGTCACCTACATTTTCGACGGCCCGAAACACGAATTCCTGAAGGTAGGAGGGCAGGGGCACAGAGACAGGAAAAACCCACACAAAAAAAAAAAACACCAAAACCAAAAAAACAACCCCCCAAAACACAAGCACGAGAGAAGCAACAACTAACTCGCTAATCATCCGTCCTTAGCTGGCACTCGAGGGAGGAGGGGAGACTTTATGGAAAACTCAGCCTCACTACCTTTCCTTTCAGGCTTCGCATCAGTAGAAGAGTAAGCTAGCGCTCCTTATGGCCCAGGGACGGGATAGAAAAGGGCGAGTCAAAAACAGTAATCCTCAGCTCCCACAGATTGTTGAAAAAGGTACTCGATAGCTTCTTAGAAAAGGCTGCGGGAATCTGTCTGTTCAGCAAAAGGCGTTGATCCAGCTGGCTGAGC
>Ga0179591_1469848_pt1 | contig 15353 bp, 20 predicted proteins | sample CZOMad2_1_08_16f_FD_182891 | JGI IMG/M metagenome (GOLD analysis project Ga0179591, IMG submission 182891) | Vadose zone soil fungal communities from Angelo Coast Range Reserve, California, USA - CZOMad2_1_08_16fungal (PacBio error correction) | ecosystem: Environmental > Terrestrial > Soil >...
GTGGTTACATCTCTTCACTGAAAGCTCTGTACCGCCCAGCGAAGATGGAGGCATCCACGAGGAACGCGACAAAAAGCCTTAATTTCCTTCTATGCCCCAAGAGGGGCGTCACGCATAAGCTTGGGGGAGGAACTCTTCTAAAAAAGAAAAAAAAGAAAGACTGAGGAATATCATATACGGGAGTAGGGGGCTATCCTCGCTTTTCGGGAAAAAAAGATGTTCTCCTACTCGCGCGGAAAAGGAACAAGGGGCTAAGTCATAGAGGCAAAGAGGGGAAGAAAGATCCCCTAAAAAAATACCAACAAACTCGCCGGGGGGACTCAGCCCGGGAGGAAGTTCCAAAAGAGTACGGAAGGAAAAAGTAAAAAGAGATGGAATGAAGGCAGAAGAAAAAAGCTCCCCTCAGTATGCAAGCCCCCTTAAACCGAACCCATCCCTAAGAAGATTTCAGGCGGCTCAGCTGCAACAGCCCTATCTATTCAGCAAAGGGGACAAACTCATCCTGCAATCAGGGAGGGTGGACTGAGTCCTGACCTGTTAAGGAAGCGGGGGAGAAAGGAAAAGGGCAGATGGGAGACAAAAATTCATCCTCAATTTTCTCAGAGGTTAAAATACTATTTCCCGCAAGAAGTGGGAACTAAGGAGAAGGAGGTTACCCCGAATAAGAATAATGAGGCGATGAGGTCACGAGGTAGTGATAAACGCTCATCCCGCGAAAGAATTTCATAGAGAAGGCATCTGAAACTAAGAAATGGGCCAACAATGTTAGGGGACAAAGAAGTCGAACTCCTCGGGACAGGAGAGGGGTAGTATCCATGAACCGGGGATATGGACGTCGACTTATCCCGGCTTAGGGGGCGGCATCTCGGAAGAGAAGGTCCGGCTCAGTCAGGAGATATCCAGGACCTGTCAGTCGAGGAAAAATGGACGGCAACACCTCCATCGCCAGAACTCTTTTGAAGAAAGGAAACTCCCTTAAGCCCTCCGGGCGGAATGCGTGGCAGGCGGCAGCCAAGAAGCCGCCGCCTGTGAAATTCTCCCTCCGGAAAAGAGGGTCCTTCCCGCCCCCCACGGACCTCCGCAACAAGCAAAAGCGCAGCTTCAAAAAAATCGGGAAGCTCACTCTCACCCCTTTTTGGGGATCCGCAGGCAAGAGCTCATCGTGTATCGGGGCGCAACATTGGGAACGAATGACCTAACTCGATAAGGTAAAAGCAGAAGAACAAAAAACATGGGAATGAAGGTCGTCATTCTCCTTCAAAGGAAATAGGCATCCTCTCTTGCCCGCAAAAAAAAGAAAAAGGACCCTCCGAGGGAGGAGAAGAGAAGAAATGGAAAAGGGGCAGGCCACTCGCCTTGAAAAAAAACATACATATCTAAGGGGTTTGGAAGCTGTCCATTCCCCGCGACAAGATCAGGAAAAGATAGCGAAACTGAGAGAGAAAATTAACTCCATCAAAAAATGCTCTGTATTTGATACGGCGAGGAAGTAAAGAAAAGATCCTCCGGTTTAGGGAAGGAGGAAAAAAAAGATCTCTCGGGAAGTGAGAGGAAGTCATCCCTTCTTCTCATGGGGAACTCTATGCTCTTCTGAAAAGGGAGTGAGAGTCCAATCACATAGAAGAGGGTGTAGAGGATAGTCTATGAGGAAAGAGAAAAGCTTAGTATTACTCAAAAAAAGGGAGTCTTTATTCCAACGATCGTGAATGGAAAGAGCGCAACAAAAACAACTGAGTAGGGGAGAAAAGAAGGGGGAGAAAAGAAAAAAGAGGTGGAAAACGGAACGAAGGCGAGGAGAAAAAAAAAGCTGAATTTTTTTCTTCCTCTTCACTCCTAAGAGACTCCTCCCATCCAGTACTGAGGAGGTGAAGGGGCCTCTCACGCCAGGAAAGAGGAGGGAAGCACCGAAATGCTAGATGCGAAGAAGAGGGGGTCAAACTTAACTAATCGATCTCTTTGGGAAGAACAATACAAAGATAGTGAAGGAGGCTCTTGTATTACGGGCCATGCGAGGGGAAAAAGGAGAGTGCGAGGCATTCTAGTATCGTTCAGAATAAGGATCTTTTTGCGCTAGCGGAGGGAGGTTATTTTCATGGTCAGCGGCGAAGTCTCTCTGTGTGCGCAGGGCAGAATGAAGGAGTGTTAAAAAAAAAGCTTTCTTTCTTTCCTCTTCTGGAAAGAGCGTTTTTCGGGACGCGGAGAGAAGAATCATTCAACCGGAAGAAAAGCAAGTACAATTAGTCAACCGCAAGGCCAGGGATGACTCTTTTCCTCTTCTGAAAGGGGTTCTTATTTCGGAGAGGGAGGTCGACGAGAGAAAAACAGAGGGATCCGGAGACCTCCACATTGGTTTCGGAGAATTACTCGATGAGTCATACTGCGGGTCGAATTTTTTCTCTTCGAGGGGGGGGACGATTACACTATACCGGGAGAGCATAGATGGGGGTAAGAAAGGCTTGGGGGAGTCATTCCGGGGGAGAAGAGTCCCCTGCATTAATCCGCATGTGAATGTAGGGGAAGGGGAGGTGTTGCTCTTGACTCCGATGGGCCAGGGGGGGGGGGATCTCGGGTGGGGGTGTAAGCCAAGGGGGGAGATTCCGTTTAATCTCTCGAACTAGGGGGACTAGACGGGAAGAAAGAGAAACTGAAGATATGTATGACTTAACAATCGGCAGGGGGGGGCAGTTGTCAACTAGGCAGCGCACTTTCTTTGGAGGAGGCAAAGAAATGAGGCAGTTCAGGAGGGAAGGAAATTTTCCTTTTTTGCTCGGAGGAGGGGTCCTTTACAACCGATAAAAGGGGGAGGCCCCCCGCAGAGAAGAAAGGGAAGCTTCGGGGGAAATGCAGAGCGAAGTCGTTATTTAACTGAGAGGCAGGAAAGAGGGAAAGGTCTTCATATCAGGCAAGGGAAGAGGTGGGAGACATCTGCAGTCTGGAGAGACAGATGGAAGGGGGACAGGCGGCGGCTTTCAGAAAAGGAGGATGGGTTGTGTTTTTTCAGAGGGTCCCCTTGGTGCTTCAATAGGATCGGGCTGTAGGGAGGGGGGGGGACGGAGGCAGACATAAAAAAATTGGGGAATGGCTTTGTTTTCCGCCGTGAGAAAAGGTACTCACCTGAGGGCGGGGGGATGGGCTACGTAAAGGGACTCCAATTGCAGAGGGACTCAAAAGAACTGGAAGGGGAGGTAGTCCTACGACAAGGGGGGGGGGGTTCTCTGTCGCTCGCGGGTATGAATGGCTCGGACTGCTAGGCCGGGACGAGAATTACTTCGCCCATGAAGGGGAGTTTCTCCCGATGGAAGCGCACCGGAAGACGAAGCGGGGAGGGGAAAAGGAAGGTAGATAAGCAATAACGCACACCTCGGTCCTTTTTTCTTTATGAAGAAGACAGAGATGAAAAAGCAGTAAAAAAGCAAAAGGGGGCGTTGGGGAAAGCATCTTTTGTTTAGAAAAAGGAGAGGTCTTCCTAGACTCGGGGCGTTGGGGGGCGGTTCCGAGACGGGGGGGGGACTTGCCAAAGCCCCACGCCTCTCAGAAAGGGGAGTATTAAAAGAGAGTGAAGGCTTGCACAAAAACTCTCTGAAAAAGCCCATAGAGAACCGCGTCTCTCAGAAAGCAAGCGACTCTAACCAGAAGGGACCGTCCTTCTGAGAAAAACAACTTTTCGTCAAGGAGTGGGGAAGCGATATTATACAGAGGAGAATACACAAGAGCCATACGAAAGAAAATTATTTTTCTCGGGAGAATCCTCTCTTTTGGAGGAAAAATCGTGGCAAAACTACTCGAGAGGGAGCGTAATGTCGATGAAATCATAGCTCCTATAGAAAGGGAGGGGGGGGGAGCACATCTCCCTAACAAAACTAGGAGGAAGCCCTTAAGACGGGAATTGCAAAGATAAGGACTCCAAGTCCAGGAAAAAAAAGATCAGGAAGAAACCAATCGCCCCTCATTACTCACACACTATTTCCAGGGAAAAACCGCTCCTCCGCGATGGGGAGAGGCTCACGTGTATTGCAATAGAAAGAACGATAAAGGCCGACCCCAAACTCATCTAAATGATTAACTTACCTGCCGACATGTGAAATCGTATCGAAGAAAAAGGGGGAAAAAATAGAGAGCAGGAACGTATCATCCAGGGAAAGCTAAAAAAACTATTGTGCCCTCATAGGGAACGTCGTTACAACCGAAGATGACAAGGAGAGAGGAGTTAGCACGGAAGGAAGGGGGGAGAGGGGGGACAATGCCAAGGGAACGAGGAAAAAATTTTCCATATTGGTCGTCCCGCAGGTTGCTTCCACCGAGTATACGTGAGGGGGACGCGTAACGAATCGTTGACAAGAACGCGAGGGCTTACGAAAAGGACACCCCTGCCGATTCTAAAAAAATCGAAAAGTATCCAGTAGAGGAAACGTAAAAAATAGAAGCCATGTCCTGCCTAGGCAACCTTTCCCAAGGACAGGCCGAGCCAAGAAATGAACGGACGGGTATACTCTACGAGCAGGGAAACGCCCGAAGACATAGTTCCTCGGGAAGATATGCCGCAAAACGTTTCTCCGGCCGGAAGGTCTTGTTCCAAAACCTCCGGAAGAAGCAAAGGGGCACGTTATAGTTGTCATAAAAACCCTCCTCTACCACTGAAAGTCTGAACGACCAAGAGGCACATGCGAAAAGGCGGAAATTCGCCCTATCTCAAGCTTCGAGGGGAAGGGAGAGCTTCAGAAAAAAGAAGGACAGAGCCGGGGAGGTAGAAAACATCTCATACTACATCATAAGGGGGGGGGGGGGATGCCTAACTTGTACTGAGGCACAGTAAATCCTGAAAGGGGGAAGAGGATTTAGAAGCTCGAAAAACAGAACGAAAAAAAGCCTCTTTAACTCCAGAGGGGAGGGAAGGGGGCCTTTCTACAAGCATCCTTAATGACGAGAAAAAAGAGACTAAGTTTTGGAAGATGCGAAAAAAGCATCAGATTGTGCCACGCTCGCGGGGAAGGAACAGAATGCTTAAGAAAAAAAAAAGAGAAAGGCCAAAAAAAAAAGAGTCTCAGCAAAGTGGGAAGTCCCTAATCCCTCTGGAGAATGGAACCTATCTCTCTCTTTCGAGGGGGGCTCCCCTTTGCACCCATGTCAGGAAAGGAATCTCCTTCGGGGAGTAGAAGGAAGATTGAAGAAAGGCGGCGCAGCATCCATTACTGTCTGGGATGGAAAAGGAGGGGGGGGGTGCATCTGCATAAAAAAATCAGGCGGAAAAGACTCCATAGAAAAACCCTGGCGTAGTGGATACCAAAGGAGGGAATATATACTACAACACCGGAGTAAAACTTTGTAATCACGCTAAAAGGGGGGTTCTTAATCCTCCGCCTTATAAAGTGAAAGTCAAAAGAGGAGGGAAGAAAACCAGTACTGGATGATGGATTAAGAGCAAAAAAGGAGCACTCTTAATCCGAATGCGAGCAAAAAAGGGGAAAAGGGGGAACCCTTGGCGCAATTAACAAAAGGCTCTGTTTCCAGGGAAAAGAAGCTTCTAAAGAGGGAGCGGGGTTTCAGGGGGCATGCGAGTGAGAGAGGCTCCTTCTTCTTAGAAAGACGTTCTTGCTGATAGGTGTGCTCAAGGAAATAGGATCTGGTGAGGGGAAGGGAAAGGAGAACAAAATTTCTCTTGAAGACGGGAGGCGAGTTTTCACTCCAGGCAAGGAAGGGAGGGGGGGCGCTTCCTTGCTGAGCGGCAGGGAGGAGATGGAGTTTTGCGGAAAGAGAGGGGGGGACGGCTTTACTTCCTCCGTACAGGTCCTTCCCTGCAGTGCTCAGTCTGAGATGTTTCTCTTCTGAACCTGCAGAGTGATGATTCCCCGTCATGGCGTAAAGGATCTCTTCTCTTCAAGAGGGACCCCCACATTTGTTCCGCGGAAAGGAAACCTTTTTGGTAGTTCAGAAGAGTGTAGATGGAGGGGAGTTTTTGGAAAGGCGTGCATACTATTACACTCTAACCGGGATTCCACTCAGGTACCGGGAGGAGGGGGTTGAACAATATGAGAGGGGAAGATAAAACTAAGTTAATATCCCATCCGGGGGGCCTTTCCGGGACGTTGGGGGGGCTCTAGAGGCTAAGAAAAGAGATGGACAGTGTGGTCTTTTACTTGTGCAGAAAAGGAGAAGGACCCTGGAGATGAAAAGAAGCGTTAATCAGAAAAGTAGAGTGAGTCTGGAGGGAAATGCATTCGTAAGAGGATAAGGACGACGTGTCATTGGTCAACGATCTAAAGAAGGAGTGGAACAATCAATGGGAGAAGGGAACTCTTCCGTTCTGGGAGGAGGGGTTCTTTGTTGGCAAAGATAGTTTCTCACCTTTGGGAATGGAGGGGTACAATTATGAGGGGTACCCAGAAGAGAATTATGAGGGAAAGACTTCTAATTTATTCGGAAAGGGGGGGCCATCTTTTATGGAAAGGAGATCGACTTAGGACTGAGAAAAGACCGGCAATGTCGGCATATCCAATCTGCCAATGACACTATGAAGGAACAGGTAAAAGGACAGAATCGCGTTCTTATTGAAAGGAGGGGGGGGGGTTCGATGTAGTTGAGGAGGTTATTTCTTGATTGCCCGAAAGACTCCCATTGAAATGGGGGGGGAATGGAGGTTGGGGGGAAATAGTTTGCCTTTTAAGGGGAGATAACTTTCTACGGCAGGAGCCGCCTTTCCTGTGCGGCCGACGAGAATTGGAAACCATCTTTTAACGGGGGAAAGACCCGGGAGGTTTTGTGTGTAGAGAGAAATGGAAGGAGAGGTCTGCATTCTCGGGAGGGAGCTTATGCAGTCGCGGCAGAAAGGAGCCCATGTCGTCAAGGAGACACGGCCCTATTTTGCTAAAGGAACCTCTCGGATCGCCTTGGAAGAATTGAGAGTAAGAGGAGAACCGATTGGGTCGGTCGGGGGGAAAAATACTCTTAATATCAGGAAGGGGGAAGGAGGGGAGGGACATTTTTTCTGTTTGGGGCCTCGAGGAAGAAGAATTTGTTGAGAGGTGGGGGGAGGGGAGGACTGACTGAGCTTTTCTGTTCCTATTCAAGGGGGGAACTTTCCGCGCACGAACCCACCAAAGCAACTCTCTCAGAAGGAGATATATTGCTTGGTTGGGGGACTTTGCATCTTCAAGACGGATATAACCGAAAAAATGAGCTGATTCAGACAAACGAACCTTACTTCCGAACAAGGGCCCCCACATCAACTTTGCGTCAGAGATTTTCATCTATATTAGAGGGGGGTGAATATACAACTCCAGAGGGTAAGCGTGTTCTCTTGAAGAGGAAGGTCTATCCTCTTGGGGAGTGCCGGAGGGAAAGAGGCATACTTAAATATTTCTATTCATAGATGAAAAGGCAGATCCTCCTAGAAGGAAGAAGGAGATATCAAACAGCGAACCAAAAATAACGGTAGTAGTGAAAAAACTTACAAATTCAGCTTCCTGCCGAGAAAGGGGAATTATTCCTTCCTGACAAAAGAAAAACCTAAAGTACCAGCTCAACAATTTTCCCAAAACACGCGAGAAAAGAATGAGGCTGCTCACGTTATAGTCAAAGAAAAAGAGTATGTCCAGAACACAAATACCGAATCAAAAAAAAGAAGAAAAGCTGAGGGGATGAAATGCGAAAATTCGGATCTCAGCCCTGGCAGGAGGAGTAGAGATGCCTGATAATTCAGCCTCAATTTGCAGAAAAGGACTCACTCTAGAAGAAAAGAGGTAACACAGTTGAATCTATTCCTCTGAAGGAGTGGAAACTAATATTAAATAATAACAGGGGTGCGGGTATCACGAAAAAAAGAAGGGACTATCGTGTTGTACAACCTCATCCCTCAAAGGTCCTATTGGTCGTCAAAACTCTGTCCGAAGTGCGTGCAAGTGCTCGTTTGACAGAGAGGAAAAAGAAAGGTACCACTGCAAGGGGAAGGAGACTCTTCTTGATAGACCGGGCATCGATTAATCTGAATAACAATCGAAGCTCCCAAAAAAAAGAAACGCATCTCTTTCCTCAGACTGCCTCGTCTAGTCCAAAACAAGAGAGCCCCAAACAGGAAGGGAACAGCGAGAGTAAGAAAAACTCTTTCACTGCCCTGCAGGGGAGGGGATTCTTCTATTAAGAGAATAGAAGGAGTTATCAAGGAATGCAGCATGAGGTTAACCAAAATTATTCCTTCTTTAGGGGATTCCTCCAGCCGGGGGAGCGGAACATCCCAGAGACGACAAAGGGAAATAGCGAAGCGAATTGGAAAAGAACCTCCTTCTCTAATCTAACCAAAGGAGCCCTTCAGGATCCCCGAAAGAGTAAAGAGGTCTTCGCGAAAAAGAAGCGGGAGAATCCGAATCTACTGGAGAGAAAATCATCCTTTCATTTAAGTGCGAGGTCGGCTTCCATTCCGGCCAGGTGAGGATTCAGGCAATCAAGAAGAGGAAGTAAAGAGAAGGGCCAAAAGGAAGAGAGTTCCTTTCTTACCACTCTCCGGAAGAAGAGACATATCTCATTTTTGTCAAAAGAGATAAAGGCCTCACCAGCGAAAGAAAGTGGAAGAGAGAAAAAAATCACCAAGGAGGAACAGACATAAGAAAAGGCTCTTATTTCTCGCGCATGCCAGGGGGGGCCTCCTGTTCGAATGTAGAGCGGGAAAAGACTTCTCTCGTTCGGGTTCATAGAAAAAATGTGCCCCAGAATTCAGGAAAGGGTCGGGAAGGCGCTTCCTCCCTGGCTTCTCTCCAAGAAAAGAAAGGGGGATTATCTATATACGCAGGAGGCGAAAAAAAAAAAGAAAGGCTGAGAAGAAGAAAATGGAATATAACCCGGCGGCGTGTAAAGGATGGGAATGGGGAAACGGATTATTCTAACTATATATATTCAACGCCGGGAGGGAGTAGGGAGAAAAGTTTGGAGTAAGACCTCCGCCGGGGTCTTCCTATAACGCCCCTCTGCACGAGAATAAAACTATACTCCCAGCAAGGGGGGTGGGGGGAAGCGCACTCCCTTTGGGTCAGCTCAGAAGAGAAGAATGCGTCTTTTCTTAAGCATGGGAGGGGGAGAAGATGACGCGAACATAACCTGGAAACAAAAAAAAAGCTCATTCTCTTTTATTAGGAATGCGAGATCAATAAAAAAAAGGAGATTATGTCTGAGCGTTCTGCTGATCTTGTGCGCGAGGGGGGGGGGGGGGGGGGGGGTGGCATGGAGGCAGCGCAAAAGGGAGATCTGGTAATTTCTGAGGGAGGAAGGGGAAGTGGTTACGCAAGGTAAAGAACGAAAGAAGTTTCCTCTGCTTATCGGGGGGGGGGGGTCTTTTGCGGGCACAAAGAAGGATGCTAGACGCACGAAGAATGCAAAGGAAATGGGAGAGAAGGAAACAATTAGAGGAATGCTTCTTGTTTCGTATGCGGGGGAGATGCTTACCTCAGAGGGAGTTCGTAATGAACAAAAGGGGGGGGGCCGCGTGAACTGAGAAAGGTAGAAAGAGAAATTCTACCGACAAAAGGGGTTCGATTTTCGAGAAGACGCTGGTGGGAGCTGCGCTTGTCAGCTTGGGATGGGGAAAGAGGGGCTTCTTACTATTAAAAGGGAAACCCCCACAAGGGCTTAGATCAAAAGGTGGGAAGAATTCAGAGGGATTGGGGGGGAAAGCTAATTCAGAGGGCTACAACTCTGGATGAGTGCATGGAGACTTAATAGAAGGATTCACTTTTAGGAAGGGAAGGGTTTTTTCTCTTAGCGTAAAAGGTGTCCAGTAATTGGTGGGCGATCGGGTACTTGGGGGGTAAGAAGCGCAAGAAGCTGAAAAAGAAGAGTTTAAATCTGCGGCGCAGGGAGAAGTCAGGGGAGGGGAAAGAGAGATCATTCTGGGAGGGGAAGAACACTCTCGTCTCTTTGGGGAAGAGATTCTTTAGCGCGCAGGGAAGGGGGAACATAATCCAGTGGGGGGCAAGCAATCGGCCAGTTAACCAAAATCCAAAAAGGGGGGTGCTTTGTTGGCGAGGAGGGGGATTCAGGGCCGGGAAACCGATCAGGAAAAAGGACTCACCGCATCGCAAGCCAGGGAGGGGGAGAAAGCACTATTTCTTTTCCCACTTTTTCAAATCGTTATTGAGAAAGCAGGAGGCCTTCGCAAATTGAGATGGGAAGGAATCATGAGCAATCGTGGACCTATCAAAGGGATTAGATTAAGTAACTTTCGGCAGTCAAAAGGGAGGGGGGTCAAGCTTCTGGAGTGGGGGGGTCTGGAATTCCTTTCAACAATGGTGGGGGATGGGAATAGAATAGGATGTATGGATGGTTCCGGAGTGAAGACGGAAGTGATTATTTCGTTGTGGTCCGCAAGGGGGGAGGGTGTACTTGAGTGGCGCTTTGGGGGGCAAGGCCATTAAGCCTGTAGGGGGGGGGGGGGTCGGGCAGTTTCATTCCGGGAAGAATTAAGAAACTTTTCGTATTCCGTAGTTGTTTCTCTGTGATAATAAAGGGGAAATGGAGGGAGATCTCGGAGGCAGAGGGAGAGAGGAGGGACGATGGACTTTAAAAGAAGAGGGGAGAAAGGGATTTGCTCCGCCGAAAAAAAGGACTCCTGGAGCCCGAAGAAGATACTGACCTAATCATTAGGGGGGGTAGACTCTAATCTCGTATGAAAAGCTTCTTCAAGGAAAAGGGGGGGATTGTTTTCATCGACTAACTGAACAGGGAATCTTTGGGGTAAGAGAGACGGGCTGAGATAAGGAGGTTGAGAGGGGCCTTATTCGTGTTTTACGTGCGAAGGAGAAAACACCCCCGCATCAAAGAAAAAAAAAAACACAGGAGTATGATGGGAGGATAGATTGAGTGGGGGTTTTGGAAGGAGGAGAAAAAAGGCTCGTTACCGCCAATGAAAAAGCTTATAGAGACAGAAAAGCAGCGACTAGAAAAAGGACGTCAAAGTTGATAAAAAGAGAAGCTTTTCATCGATAAGGGAGAAAAATTCCAGTACACTTACGCCGGGGAAAGGTGTATCTCCCTTGGAGGAGAAAGCGGGGACCGAGCGGGTCTTGGGAAAGAAAATAGAAAAAAAATCATTGCTTCCATGGGCGAAGAGGAATCAGAGCCGCCTATAATTCAGACAGCGAGAAAACGAGACCAACCCAACTCAAGGGGAGGAGGGGGGAAAAAAGGGAAAGAGTGAGGAAAAGATTACTAAAGACAAAAGTCTCAGCAACCTCATGCCAGCGCAAGACACGGCTTCCCCACAGCATAAAGAAAGACAGATGTAACTGGGGATGACGGGTTATATCAATCACTCCGGAAAGGGAATCACGCGATTGTCGGTAGAAAGGCGGGCAGGGACGTATTAGGGACGAGGACCTTTCCAGAGGAGGGAGACGAGGAGATTCCTTTAATCAGAGATGGCGGGAATGAAATGACGGAAGACTAGGGCGTGCGAATGGGACAATCACGAGAGAGTGGCTATTCTCCTTAAGGAGAGATTTTCGCATTCAGTGATGATCTCATTTCAATAAGAGGGAAAGGAAGAAAGAGAAGCTGTCGATTGAAAAGAAAGAAGGAGGCTATTCTTGGAGCGGTTTTTCCAGTCCAAGGTGAAAGAAGAACGAAACCCGAAATTTCATATTGGGAAAGAAAGAGTGCTTTGGGAACAAAAGGAGGCTCGTTTCCAAAAAGAACGGGAGAGCACCATCTTTGACCCCGGGAACGCAAGGCGAGAAGAGTCTTTATACCCCGCCGCGGAAAAGACGATCACTTCGGAGCCAAGGCGGACGCGCGATAAAGGGCATCTCTTAAAAATGGCAAAAAAGCCTTTCCCGTCCCAAAAAAAACTTACCTAGGAGGAGACGCTACTAGAAAAGAGGCATAATTGCACTGGGGATATCTCATGATCCGAAGAGATAAAGAGTGTTCCTGCCTAAGGGAGAGAGAAAACAAGCCGTTCCAAGGAAGCAAACTCCATCCTGTATATTTAGGCATCATCCCGCTCCAAAAGAGCCATCTGAAGAGAAGAACTACCACATGTAGGAAGCCGAGAGTTCTCCCGTCGGAGCCGAGGAAAGGAGGGGGATATTCTCTCGGAGAAAGAGAGGCAGAACGAGTATTCCGGTCACAAGAAACAGACGCAGACACCAATGAAGGGCAGGAATTTTTACGGCGTCCCTTCCAGCAGGAAAAGGCATCACTCTCGTGAAAAAGCCAAGAAAGTCCTCCTCCAGAGAAGGAAAAAGGGATTCGGTCCAAGGCATGGGAAAAAGATCAGGGAAAGGGAAAGCATCTCTCATTTTGGGAGTGGAAAGGACCTCCCATCATCAGATTTTGAGGTGCGCTCGCGAACAAAGGAAAAAGGGCGTCTACAATCCGGGAGAGCGTCTCATTCCGTAATCCCGAGGGGGAGAGCTTCTGTTTCGGAGAAAAGAGACGGGAGTAATTTGCGCCAGGGGGAAAAAAAAAGGAAGATAGATTTCGTTTCAAAAGGCGAGGAGAGCAATCACATCCATCCATTACTGGCTGGGAAGGAGGTCAGCTGCAAAAAAAAGAAGGGATAAAGAAACTTTCTCCATAAACAGGGGAGGAAGAGAGTGATGCCTCTATAAAAAAAAAAAAAGGAAGGGAATCGTTTAATCACTCTCCCAGGGAGAAAGTTTCTTAATCCCCGAAAAGGGTTATGACTCCTGAAAAAAAAGGGAGGATATCGAGAACCCGAGAATGGTCACGTCCCGTTCGTCATCGCAGCAGATGCTATCCGTGCTTGAAGCATTGAAAATGGGACGAAATTAACGCGAGAGAGGGGAAACGCAAGAAAGAGAACATGGAAGTATGGGTTCTCTATCAATACTATAAGGGAAGAAGATTCTGACGTACATTCGTGCTTGGAGGAGAGGGGGGGAGGGGGGCCAGTCTGAATGAAGGAGAAGGTGCGACAAACTTCTCATCTTTATGGGGGAGATCAATTCACTTCTTGTACTCAGGGAGAAGAATAGGTGATGCTTTCCTCCAAGGGGGAGGTAGGCCTTGGACCTTGGGGTGTAAAGGAAAATCTAGTTATTCTATAGAGGCCCCCCCGTGCGGGTGAATGGAAGCCTTAAACAAGAGGAAACAGCAAAGGGAATCCAGAATTCTCTTTTTCTCAGAGATCTCTTTCGGATTCAGAAAAGAAAAAGGAATTGAGTTGGGAGAAGAAGGAGAAGATAACATAATGATGCATCCTTCCGTAAAAACACCTTTTTTCTCTTTCAAAGAAATGGTGTTAGTTCAGAAGGTCGCTTAAAGGGGGGTGGAAATCTTCTTGCTTGAAAAGAGCCTTGTCTTTAGAATCAAAAGGGATCATCATTGCCGGAGGCGGGGGGAACACTAATGAAAAGGCAAAGGGGTATATTCTTCCTTCGCTGAAAGAAGAGCCACTCATTCACTTATGGTGACGGGTTCGTGGGGGGAAACGGGTGTTGGAAGAAAAAAGGGGCCCTTAATGTTTGTAGGAAGTGTTTCCAGTACGGAGGAGAATGACCTGGAGAGGAAAGAAAGGGGGGGTCCTCTCTCTAAGGGTCCGGGAATAATGGCGTGAAATCGGGGAAGAGACGTCAGTTTTATCACTAAAGAAGGGGAACAATCTCTAGCAGTTTTCAAAGAGGAAGGACCTAACTATAATCGCTTTGTGCAGAAGAAGGAGGTCCATTTTCCTTGTCAGGGGAAAAGATGGATTTGTCGGGGGGGGGAAAGGATGGAGTGTCGCAGGTGGGGATTCCTTTCTTCAGGGGGAGGACTGCAATCATTATTATTTGGGGGAGGGTTTAAAGAAGTGAGGTGGTGTCTTGACATCTTTAGAGAAGGATTCCTGCGTCAATTGAGGCTGGGGAGGACAAGACTACGATCGTTTATCCGCAATATGCACAGTGATGGGAACGAACGATTAGGTACTTAAGGGGGTTTCCCTTCTGAGTTTTTGGGAGGGGGATTCTTTCCAGTGGTGCAAGCGAGCGGGCAGGGAGGAGGGGGGGGGAAGATAGGGATTCAGGGAAAAGAGAGGTTTTTTCCGCAAGAGGAAGGTTTCTCTGGTACTAATGTGGGTTGCAGGGCGAACGGAACAATGATCCGGTGGAAGGAAAAAAAAAAAGAGAAGGAATTCTTTTCCTTGGAGGGGGCTTATTCCGTAAGGGGGTTGTTGTTCGATGTGAAGGAGTAGCGATCTAAGAGAAAGGGTCCTTCGATCGCCTGCCAGAGGAGAGGTCCCATTTACGTCCCTGAAAAAGGGAATGGCAGCCCTAGTTTGACACATGAAACTACGTAAAGAGGAAAATACTGCCCTCCATCCTTGGGATGGTAATTTGGTAGGTATGAAAGAGATCGATGAAAAGCTTAAAGGAACAGCAGGGGCTGTCGGTTCATCGAAAAAAATCAGGCTGGGTGAGGTCTCTGGTGACGGAGGGGCCTTGCTATCAGCGGTGAAGGGCGGGGGAAAAAAACGGTTTTACTTTCCGCGAGGAGGAAAAAAACCACATCATCTCGGAAAAACGCACTATGATTATTAAAAGGGAGAAGAGATGCGGGGGGGGTTACCGGCTATAGGAAAAAAGCAAGGACAATCTAATCTACCCCTCGGAGGGGGGGACCTCCTCACCAGCTCCTCTAAACAAAGGAACCGTCTCAGTGAAGGAACAACAGCAAAAATTGAGACATCGCTATTCCTCGTCTTCTTCATACCTAAAAAAAAAGAAATTCCCTTCCCTCCTTTAGGGCGAGTCTCCTGGAGGACGAAAGAGAGAGAGTGTCGAGGACAAGGGGCTGTAAAGAAGGAAGCCAGAAAAAGCTCCTTAATCTATCCTCTGAATGAAAGGAGGACACATCTACCAACAAAACTAAAAAGAAGTAAAGATGAAATTTTCCAATTAGGGAGGGGGCGGGGAAAGCGGGGAAAACACGAATAAGTTCCCTGGAGAAATCATTACCATCTCCAGGGGAGAATTTCTTCCCCCCCCACAGAATAACTCCTATTTAAGAATGGTGAGGATTAATGAGGCGAAACCAGAAATGAGGGAACCCTACTCAACAACTGGACCTCCTTCTGTTAGAAGACTGAAGAACTGTTTCCTTCCATAGCGGAGGGAGCAACTTCAGATTGTTTAGAACCGATGAAAGGGGAGGCCAAGGCAGTCCTCACTTCTGCTCTCAGTTCAAGAAAAGAGCCTCTTCTGTCGACGTCTGCAAATGGAAATAGTCATTCTGCGAGGGAGGAGGATCGGTTTGTCCACCAAGGAGAGCAGCTCTCCACCCGAAAGGGGGAGGGGCCTTCATCTTGAAACTTTTCCGAAGGTTGATTTCCCACCGGATTAGAGGGAAAGGGGAAAGGGCTCGGAATA
>Ga0179591_1286297_pt1 | contig 15350 bp, 14 predicted proteins | sample CZOMad2_1_08_16f_FD_182891 | JGI IMG/M metagenome (GOLD analysis project Ga0179591, IMG submission 182891) | Vadose zone soil fungal communities from Angelo Coast Range Reserve, California, USA - CZOMad2_1_08_16fungal (PacBio error correction) | ecosystem: Environmental > Terrestrial > Soil >...
ATGGCATCTCTGGGGAAAGATAAAGCACCGACCGTTTGGGACGCGTGCCTTACGAATTTCCAACAGGGACCTGGCGAGTGGCCGGACGACCACTCGTCGCGACCCTCAAACGGTGCCGTAAAAATTAAAATGAACTTGGAGGGCTATTAGATCGATCGAGGAAGGAAACAGACCGACGGTCCTTCTCAAGTCGGACCAAAACCGGAACGAGGCAGAACATCAGTAAGGGGGAGAGGCCATAACTCTCCATCGCTCCTCGGGCCCCCCAGTAGGATAGCGAGTTGCCGCAAATAGCCTGGTCCAACTGAAGTGGGTTGAAATGAGGACGAAAAATGACCCGGAGACAGGGTCACCCTCCGGGGTGCGTCTTCCTATAAGCAGGCCGGAGGCAGACGCTTCGAAAACCAGAAAAGGGGGGTCGAGGGACAGAACGCGCGAAGCGGCGAGCGCTGCCGATCGTATCACTCATGAGACACGCGCCGACTTCAGAGCTAGCCTCTCCGCTGCCAGGGAAGAAAGAGAACAAACACGAAAACCAAGTACCAGACGCAAGCAAAGACCAAAACTCAGGGGTCAGGGGAAATAGCCCTCCCGCCAGATCGCTCTTTTATGTTAGCAACGCTCGAAAAGGGGTATCGAGGGGGTCAGTGGGGAAAGTGAAAGCACACGGAGGAATAGACATCGGCAGATCCTGAGGAAAAAATAGAAGGAAAGTCAGGCCCGTCAACAATTCCAGAGCTCATGATATACAGACAACCATCCCCAGCGAAGAACGCAACACAAAATATCTCCGCTTAGGGACAGCTCCCGAAAAGGCAAAGCAGTTCCAACGAGTCGTGAGGTCAAGCGCAACACCCCGCGACCTCGCGAGGTCCCGCCACGGGCAAGAGAAGACGCCTGGTGGAATCAGCTTCGTGGAGCAACGCGGCTTACGGCTTGCACAAGACGGGGAAATGCGCGTCAGGATCAAAAAAAAGGGCGCGGGGTCAGAGCTCAAGGGAAGCTGTCAGTTTCGAAAAAAGGAAAATGCCCAGCGTGCGACATCATACCCTCTCCGGATCAGGGCTCACAAGCTATCTTACTTGCAGCTGGCGGCCAAAAAGAAGTCGGGGAGGGAGGTCAATCAACCTGAGAAAAAAACTCGCGATAAAACGGGCGGTAGACGACCCGCAGATTCGAGAGCAGTCTATCGCGGAGAAAGAATCGAGGACCTGGTGTCGCCACAACTCCACCAGCGTCCCGCTGCATAGGAAGACGCCCATGATCGAAACAGGTCGCAGGCATCAGGACCCCGCGGAAGTTTCGTCTGGGATGAAGCCCGTAGACGTCAAGCCCGCCATCGTCGCCCTCCCTCCTTCTAACAGACTTCCCGACGCACGGAAGTCGCCCACCGCCCACTCAAACAGAAACACGGCTAACAACGTCGATCATGATATAAGAAAAACTGCGACCTAAAAGCGGAGGGGGGGGGGAAGAGAAAAAGAGCAATTCATACTCCGCTGCTCCCTTATCATCATAGCATAGTCTCACGGACGAGTCCAAGGGAGGGGACCTAACCAGAAGCACACAAGAAGAGAAAGATTAGAAACCACTGAGACTACTAAAAAACAAACTAAGGAAGGGGCGGAAAAAGGCCGACTTCCGCAACACTGTCACTTCCAACTGTCGGACTCCGCGGAAGACGTCGCAACAAAAAGCCAGGAGTAAGCTCCGATCGGACATGGACGATCGCCCGGGGACTAAGACCCGGAAAAGAAAAATAAGAACAAAAAAAAAGGGGAGGATAAAAGGATCGTCGCTCAGTACGCCTCCCAAAGGGCTTCTTCCATGCGAGCTCAGAGGAGTGCTTGCTCTCCGGAGTTCAGGATTGCGTACAAGCGCAAGCATAGCTGGACACAGGGCAGAAGGGACACCATGTTGTGAGAGACGGCGTAACCTGTCGATCGACTTCAGGAGGGATCAATGTTGGTTTGTTCTAAAAAGAGGGACAGGCTGGGTAAGTCGGGGAAAGAAAAATCTTAGCTCAGGAGACGGCACTTTGTGCACTGATTGCTCAGGTATAAATAGGGAGTTCGCTGGCTGATGCGATGCTCACGTTTAGGGGCAACAAAAAAAAACGGTATGTCGCGGCGAGGGCGATCTTATAGACTAATGGTTTGTCGGATCTGGGGGGGGGGGGGATCGGTGTCAGAGGGTGTGAAACGTTCTTCGGTTCTGCCTTGTTAGGGAAGTGTCACGGGGGGAAGAGGATTGCGGAATGCTGGGACCCGCTAACTTAGTGTCAGAGGAGACGAACCTCTGTCGGAGGGATTCACATGTCTATTTTTCTCTGTGCTTTAGATGGTGGGAACCGGACGCGCTTGGGTCCGGGAGTTGGCGAGAACGCGGCGGCTCCCGAAGTGCCTGATCGGGAGAGGGCGGACACAATTGTCTCAGCGACGCTGCTGCGGAACTCGCCTGACTTGCTTGATCGGCACTATGGGAGTGACTTGATCGCCGACCGGACATCGGTGCTTGCCGGAGACTATCCTAATTTTCCTGCTTGGGCGGACCGAGAGGGGGTATGAGAAAACGACGCACGCTGGCCGAGCATGAGAGGAGAAGAGTGAGACGTGACGCGAATGAGGGGGAGAGCAAAAAAGTAGAAAAGATTGGCCGTTCGATAAAGTAGTCACGAGGCGGAACCAAAGCGCTGCTGGAGCTGAAACTTGGGAGATGGCCTCTGAGAGGGTCGGTAGGGGGTGCCTCGAGGTGCCGGTCCGAAACGACGTCACCGGGAGGTTAAACTTCTCGGGGCGAGCTAATCTACGCGGACGCTCTGAGGGTTAGAGGATGACGTAGAAAATTGTGGGGTGATGGTAGGAGCGCAGCGGGGAGAACGGTTGACTTTCACTACTTTCTATTCGTGGGTCCGCGTCGTAGAATTCAGGAGGTCTACGTCACGAAGGGGTGCTTTAAAACAATTATTCTCGGAGGGGCGAAAATCGAGCGATCAATCCTAACCGTGTCAGGGTAAGCAGTACCCTGACCGTAAAGGTGGGAAAGGGGCGGGACGGAGGCAGGTATGAAAACCTCTTTTAAGTCGGAGCTTCTATAAAAATCAAGCCTTTCAAGAGGAGCTGCGAGCGCTGAGAGGGGAGAGTCGCGTGTTTGGGTGACGGCTGAGAGGCTATGATAAGGAATCTCAGAATTGGGGGGGGGGACTTGCGCGGCGAGGCAAGCGACGCATAATCTAGCCGTAAACTAGAAGGGAGTGCGAGAACAGACGCCCTCTTACTGTGGTGGCATTACCGAGGCAGGAACGGGGAGGAGCGGGTCGAAATTCAACAAAGAAAATGGGGACCATTCTAGATTGCACCTCGCGAAGCTGTGTGGATGGCTGACAGGAGATGGCTCCAACTACTTGGCGGAAAGGGAGAGGTTGCTTTTGGATAAAGAATCCGGTTTATCATGAACATCAGGCTGGCTCGGAAATGCCCCCCCCAAACCCCTGCCAAACCCAAAAACCAAAGAGTAGAAATAGGGGCCACCAGAGGGTTCAGGACTATGATCACCGTTTGGGCGGGCGCGATCGTGTTCATCCTTTGCAACTCGAGTGCGGTAAACTCTAATAAGAGCACGGCGGCCCATTTCTGTTGCCTTTGGGAGAGGACAACTCTGGATATAGGCAACAAAAAAAGGGTAAAAGAGAGATCGCGATAGAGTACTGATCTATCAATAAAGTGGGGGCCGCCGTGGCCGGAAGAGACCGTTTCACCCGCGACGGATAGAAAGTTGACGAATCAGAATGCTCCCAAAACAAATGTGCCGCATAGGGAAAATCAAGGCGCGGTCTGTGATTCCCGATTTGCAACGAATTCAAGCAAAGAGGGACTGCACCCCGGAGTCGGCCCAAAAAACTGGGCGTCAGTAGTGAACACGCCCGTCATCTGCCATCCGCCAGCACCCGACGGCGCTGGCGACGCGCGTGGAGCATGAGAAAAGATGCTCGTTGTGTAAAAGGGAGAAGACCACAGAGTGGAACTGCCCCCAGTCCGAGGGGGGTCGGCCTCGCAGCTAAACTTATAACGAGAGAGATGAGGAAGGAGGTAAAGAGCGAGGCCTCCAAGAGACGCAAGGCACATGCCGGATCACATTCCTCCCGCCGACGAAGGGCAACCGCTCGCACGAGCGAGGGCCCGGCCCGCGTCCGAAGAAGCTCCGATGACGACTTATCCATAAAAACCGGGGAAGCTAGGGAAGCGGCGTCCCGGATCTCTCAACCTCCGCCAGGCGGTGCGAAGATATGTTCGGAACTCCGCGGGGGGGACGCCGAGCAAAAGAATGGTACTGAAACTGGGGAAAGTACGGACCGGTAATCGATACTCTCCTCTAGGACCACGCCGGGACGAAAGGTGCCACAAGGAAAAGTATCGCGCACTCAAAAATAACAGAACATCGCCGTCAGCGAACACGCAAGCTTACGGACCATCTCTCACAATCAAAGCCTGTGCAACACGGGCGTCAGCTGCAAAGCGCGGGCACACCCGCCCGAACGAAAGAAGAGAACTCCAGAAGGCAACTCCCTCAGCGTCCAGGTGAAAAATTGGTGGAAAGTCACCTCGCTTTGGAGGCACATCAGGCGCGTCTAATTTAACGGGGAGAAGTGGGGGGGAAGAGTAGCTCATTGGAGGCATCCTCTGACATATGTCTCAAAGTACCCCTCTCGATCTCCGAAGCGGACAATCGGGGGCAACTCGTTCCTACGAACGTCGGGCGGTCGCGGATGAAAAAGAAAAAAAAAATGACATCAAGAGATCATCACAGCTCGATCGCAAGAGTAGAGGGAAATTACGGGAAGACAAGCGATGACAGGAAAGGGTCCTCACGCTTTAGGCGTCAAGAAAAACGGGGGAGGAAAAGCTGATGCAACCATAACCTTACACATTATCTACACCGGCGAGATTTGCAGGCCCCAACGGAGAGGTCGGATCGGAACGCATAAAGACCAGCAGCCCAATCAAGAGCTACCGCGGAAATAACAAGGCCGTTCGTACCCCCCGCTCAAAATAGCACCAACAAAACCAACGCTCACGCAGGCATCCAAACATGCCGGCATCAGGTAGCTAGGAGAAGAGAAAAAAAGTTTTCTTGAATCGAAACGTGAGGCACTCGAAAGCAAAACGCACGCCCGAATCAAAGAAGTAATCATTTGACCTAAGGGGAGGGGCACGTCTGCCGGAGCCGCAGGGGGGGGAAGGGTGTCACCGACGCGAACCTTCCGACCGATTAGACAAAAAACCAAAGAAAGAACGACACCCTAAGGCTTGACTACCGCTAAGGCAACCAGACCCGTATTCACGAAAATTAGCGGGGATTCTCTGTGACGCAAGAAGGCGCCTCCACTGAGATAAAGCAATCGCCTCGCCTGGAAGTATCAAGTTCGGAGGCCCGATCCAAGGAAAGCCGAGACTCTGATAAAAACCACACTGTAGGACAATAGATATAAAGAGGAGAGCGTGCCAGGGGAAGGGACCCACGGGAGATCGTCCATGCGAAGATCGGGGAGTGACGGCCGTGGAGGGAGGGGGAGAAATCGGGGAGACCGCGCGCAAAACTCGCAAGGATGGAAGCCGTGGCAAGTGAATCCACGGTCGGTGATCAGGAGGCGTCCAGCAATTAGGAAGTCGGGGGGGTTGTTTTCTCATTGGTTGAAACATCTTTCTCTTCTTTCGAGGAGGCAAGAAACGGAGGACATCAGCGACTTTCAGGTAATCTAGGGTGGATCACACGGGTTGCGAGGCATCATCTCTGGGGGAGGAAGGCGAAGCTCACTTGGGCAACCCACTCTGGTTTATCATGCGCGAGTAGATCCAGGAAGGAAGGGCATGTGGGGGCATGCGTGAGCTGGTTGGGACTCATGGGGGGGTGGACGAGAGAGTCGTGGAATCGGAACGTTTTTCCGCGGGCGCCTTTCTTTTGCTGGTCTGACCGCTACGGCGTGAAACACCGGTTGAGGGGGGCTGCAAAAGGCTGAAGGGTTCAGATGTAAATTTTACTCGGAGCGGACGCGCGTGTTGGGCATGGCGAGACAAAAAACCATTTTTTCAACGCCGATGGCGGCAGCTCGAATGAGATGGGCGGGCGTCTCTAAAGGGTCGGGATCTTCGAGGGGTTGAGAAGAGAGAAGAAAAGAAGATGCTTTGGTTAGTGACGTCGGGGAGGACCATCAGAGTTTCCGAGGACGGCGGAAGGAGAGGTTATTACTAAGAGGGGACATCGGCTCCGCTGCAGCTGCGAGGGACGATGCCAAGGCGACCCATACGCGGCAGAGAATGACTCTGGGGGCCCCCTGAAGATGCTATTTCGAAAGCAGGCTGTAAACCTTCTCGGGGATACTTCCCGGCGCATCGCGAGGCGGAAGGGGCGGGGGTTGCCCGCGCTTTGGGTAAGGTCGGTTGAAGGAGGTAGCGGAGATCTGTCCCAGCGGAAAACGGAGCGAGTGCGTGTTCGCAGGTCGATTACGTGTTTTTTGGCGGAAAGAGCACGGAGGATCGGGGAACGTGGGGCAAAGAAGTGAGGGAGCTTACATGCTGGGCGAGGGAAGCGCTGAATCGAGGTGGGGACGGTGTTCAAAAGAACATTAAGGAGACGGCGATACACCAAGCGGCGAAGACGAATTCAACGGCAGACAAAAGCGGCCCAGGGTGATAGGGCTTAGAAGACGCCTCGTTTTGGAGCGACGCGGGCGAATTGTCTTTTCAGACGATCGCGAGGACGCGCCGCCGGCCGGTCCCAGAAGCGGAGGACGAGCGGATTGGGGAAGGGAGGCTGCTTTGAGCATGCGACACTTCAAATCTGATCCGGCACGGGGCCGGGCTTCGCTCGCGACTCGGCAAGGGGGGGAGCGGGGTGCGAGCTCGTAATAAGACGAGGAGAGTCAACTCCGGTAAGAACGGGGGGGGGGGGGGGGCGAAAAAAGGACTGTGGCTAGTAGAAGTTCCTATCATCAAAACCGCTAGAGGTAACATCTTCGAGTACTGAAGAGGGGAGTAGTAGGGAGGAATGCTGGAACACAACCTACTATGCGGCGTTCTGTGCTTTGGTCCCGACGCCGGGGCAGGGGAAGAAGGTTGAGCTCCTAATCCTGCGAGAGGGACCGGAAACGAGAAGGTCTTGATGACTCTATTCTTCACCGTGGTATCGGATCGTTGAAACGCTTTTTTCAAGCGAAAAGACCGGTCGTTGACGGGGAAAAGTCAGGAGCTTAAGTCTGGGAAACAAACACGTGAAGGGGAGAGTCGTGCGCTTCTCGGGATATCTCACAACACGAGTGGAAATAGAGCCTAGACATCTCTTACTCTCAAAGGCACAGAAAGGTTGGGACTCAAGGCGAAGATACGCGGTTCACACGACGGGGTTACCGTGCCAGGTCAGAGACAACGAGCCAAGGAGACCTGTCCATGCAATCAAGAGTCAAGTTTGTCTCTTTATTACCTCGATCGGCGGCGAAGCACAGAGGTGCCTTGCTCCACGTATGACGACAAAAGCACGAGGGAAGGGCCTGACAGTAAATTGGCGACAATCAGTCAGCGAAGAACAACGGAGGCCGAAGCGCGTGCACTCTGCGTTTTCTCGTTAAAAGGGCGTCTCCTCAACGGACGTGCCTGACACCCCGTAGGGAGTAGGGAAGCTCGAATCGGGTTACTAGTTCTCATAGGTAGTCTGACGCGGGGGGACGCGCGAAAGTCCAACACACGGCGTGCCTGCTTAGCATTCCTGCATGCGCAACGCCGCTGGCCAAGCCGCTCAAGAGGATTGGGCCCGCCGCTAGGGTACCCGAGCTCCTAACCAAGAAGGAGAATCCTACAGCCTCAGTGACAAAAAGGGCCAGGGTCAAAGAACCTCTCAGGGGCGGGGGCGCCGCGGTGCGCCACCTCTTTGTGTTAACCGGAGAGATCGTTAGGAACGCCTTCTGAACTTTCTACCAGACAGCCGCGCGAGACCGGAAAAGCTCCAACCCGAAGGAGGGGGCCAAAAAAAGGAAGCTGCTGATCTCCTCCCAAAAACATCGCCGTGAGGCGCACGCATCGGAGTATCGCGGAATCGCCCCGCGAGAAAGAACACCCCTGTGTCCAACCGAGTGTAACAAAAATAGGAGGGGCACCAAAACTCACTACCGGAAGCTAAACGCAAAGGAATCTCCAAGCCGCGCCAGGGGGTTTCCAGAAAAAGGGGTCTTAGACTCGCGCGCACGGAGGTCACATATAGGGGAAGGCGCGTCAAGCATAGGGAAAGTCTACGAGCTGCAGTTTAAACGGCAAATGCCCACTGGCTCATCCCCTCTCGGTCTCCTCTTAAAGAGATCTGCAGGAAACGCCGGCCGGGAGAAAGGAAAAGAGAGTCGGCGGATTCAAGCAAAGTGAAGCCGCGAAGAAAGAAAAAAATGAGAGAAGCGTCGCTGAGCAATGAGCGAAAGAGCAATGTTGATGGGCAGAGAGTCATCCAAGGCCACAGCGCGTCCCTCGGATCTAAGAAAAAGGAAAATGAGAGAACACCGGTCGCAGCACCAGTGAGCCACGCGAAAGGATTTTCAGTGTATGAAAACGAGTGAAAGAAAAAAAAGCACGAAAAATCTAGAGACATCTCACCGGCCCCGTCTCAAGGCCGACTTAAAACATTCTCACCTCCACCCAAAAGAGCCCCCCCTCACGCGGCCCAACATGCCCGGAGAGATCGCGACTGCGAATTGTCTTTTTGACATCTCCGTGAGCAGCGCATTCATCCGAGACGCGACGCTATAAAGGGTTAAGAAAAAGAGTTTCGAAAAGTCGCGTAGTCGCCGGTAAGGGGCGACGCGAACCCAGGATGAACCGCTAAGAACAAACCCAAGGGAGAGAAGGAACACACGTCGGGAAAAGTAACGCCACGAAAACAAACACTACCCTGTCTTAGGCGCAACTTGGTCTGATTCCCTTTCTAGACTCAGCAAGCTCGGCCGCCTACGGGTCAATACCCAGCTCTGCAGCTCTGGAAGGATCGCCCTGGGGAGTCGAAAGGGCACGCGACGATCGATCCAACAACAAAGGGAGATAAGTCGGAGACAGGGATCGGACAGCGCGGAGTCGTCAAGTCGAAGCAGCTTTGCTGATCTCCGTGATCTCGCTTTGCGACCGCGCGCAGCCGCAGCTTCCGAAAAAGGGGGCCAGTCTCAAGTCGGGTTGCGTGCTGCTTCTGAGCCAAGAGGTCTTGGGGAGCGTGAGATGTGGTTTTGTTCTACCAAGCGTGAAGCGGGTTGGGTTCGCTGCTGAAGTCCACCGGCGTCCAGGATAAACCCTAGTTTAAAGACTTATTTCTAAAAAAGGGGATCCGGCGTGCGCGGGGAGGAACGATGCTCACGTTTGAGCAAACCCCGCTTAGAGCAAGGCGCAGATACTATCGCCAATTGAGGAAAAAAGTCGTTAGCGGGAAGTGGTGTGCGGTTGAAGGCTTCGTTAAGTGCGCCTTGTTAGCGAAGGGAGGTAGCGGTCGCGAGCGTAGGGGGGGCGAGTTTGGCCGCTACGGGCAAAAAACCGAGAAATCAGCGCTGCTGCTTAAACTCGTGTTTTCGCAAACTCATTTTGGACTATTAGATTTTTGCAGTCAAGGAAACTCGAGGGGGGGCCAGAGTTGATCGACTCGCGCTAAAAAACCATCGATCGCGTCTAGGCGGCCGATTGCTCAGCGACTGAACGGGCTCTCGTCCTTCGTGCTTTCGGCGTGCTCAAGTGCTTGATCCAACCAAACAGAAAGTGCTGTTAGTTTCATAGGGGCGCGTTGCAGGAGGTAAGATTTGCACTCGGGTCTAGAGGGGTAGTGAAAATCGACGCGGGCCGCCCGACTGCAGCTCACGATGGATCCCAAATTCTCCATGAGACCTGCTGGGCGGGGGTCCCCGTGTGTGTGGCCGAAGTAGGACGAGAGTGCTCCACGAAGCTTCACAAAAACCTTTCGCTAGGATAGGGAAGGGGGGGGCAGAGGGGAAGATCGTTCGGGTTTCCCTCTTGTTGGCCGCTGACGGACGGTGGAATCCGCGTGTTGCTCTTCGGGCGGGGGAGGGAGCAGGAAAGCGGACTAGGGAGGGGGGGAAAACGGGTCGATACTTGATGTGTTTTTCGGAATCTTAGAGGCAGGGAGTCGTTGAAGGGGGGGCAAGACGGGCGATGCGCTGTTGAGGGCGGTCGCAGCGGGCAGTGGGGGACCTACGGGGCGCCCCACCCTGAAAATCGCATAAGGGGGAGAACCAAAGGAGTGCCGAACATCAAGAGCAAGAATTGGAGAGAGGGAATCCTGAAAGAGCTTGTGTCAAGGCCGACGGCGGTCGGGGGGTCGTTCAGGATCCGGTCTGGGAAGATTATTCTATGACTTCAGCGCCTGCAAAAGAGGGAGGCGCCTGGCAGTCGGTTGGAGGGCGGCAATGCAGCTCTGGATCCGGCAACTACTTGTCCTTGAAAAAGATAGCGCTGTGACTCGTCAATCGACCTAGCAAAAAGCGGCTCGTACTAAGAGCTGCGAGAGGGACACTCCCGGGACGGGGGTGTCAACTCAAGGATTTGCGGGGAGCTTTCCACAAAACCTATCATTGAGACAATAGAGTGCACGCGCTCGTATAAAGACGCCGAGGCGGGTGCTGCGGTAGGAGATCTGTAAGGCAGAAGCTGACGGAGGTTCATGCGGGTTTTTTTCTATCCGGGGAGCAGGCAAGCACGGGGAAGGCTGCTCTCCGGACGACGGGGGGAATCGGTCAGAAACAGAACCGCGACTGGTCTTGAGGCGTCCTATGAAAAACAGTGAAGGGAGGGGGGCAGAAAATTTTCAAAATATCCTGCGGAGGGGGAATTTAAGTTTCGTGGAAGGCTCTTGCCAAAGATTGGGGAAATGTGTCGATCAGTCATGGACTCCGATCTCCTAACACACGGGGTAAATCTCAGACAGCGCTGACGACGGAGAAAGGCCAACGAGTTGGGACAGGGGGGGAGTGCCCGGGAATAAGGGCACGACTGCTGGAGTTTGCACTCACAGGAATAGCTCCCCTCACGGCCGCATAGGAAAAGAAAGAAAAACATTACAGGGTCTGTGGACCGGGTAAGGATCGGAAGGATGCAGCAAATCGTAGGGCCTGCTCCCCGGGTCCACAAAAGCACCGGAACGACCGCCTTCATTCCTGGTGGCGCCAAGATCATTCCGAGAAGCCGAGCACCGCATCGGATCTCAAGAGCGCGTGGAAGAAAGAAGGGATCCTGCTGTTGGTCAGGGGGGAAATGGATCCTGCCATTTGGCCTGTTTTCATGCTGCCACCAGCAGAGGGGGCACCCATGAGAAGCAAAGTGGGAAAAAGGCGCGTTCCAGTCTCTTTCCTAGACCGCAACGCGAACATCGTGGGGGCGGAGTGGAATACTTCTCAACAGCCAGCCGCTAGCAATGGGCAAGAGAGGCGAAGAGGAAGCAGTGCCGAAGAAAAAGAACCACCGAAGAAAGAAGGTGCACACAAATCGGGGGGGGGACATCGCGAGCACTCGCGCCCAGGAGTGATGTTCGGCCACGATCTTTTGGTCGTCTGATCTAATCAGGGGGGAGCGACCGTCACGGAACGCGATCAGCCCTGCGAAAACTCGACGGGGACGGGGGGGAAGAGGCTAACTTAAACGCCACCCCGTAAAATAGAGAAGCGGAGCTAGGACTAGAAACATCGCCGGCACTACACTCCTCCACAGGCAGCGTCCCGTAGCAGGAGCAGCTCGCCCGACCAAGTCGAAAAACCTGGGAACCGGTCAGGGAAAAAAAGAGCTTTCAACAAACCGAACCAAAACGAGCGCCACGGCAGCTCACAAGCCGCCGTTTTTTCCCGCATCTTCGTGGCGCTCGCGGAGGACTGGAAAAGGGGAATTCGCGGGCAGCAGCAATTCGCAGTTCATCTACCTAGAGCTGCAGTTCGGGCATCGGAGGAAAACGGCGATTCTCATACCCTACGAGGCTCAGCCACAGAGGAAGAGGATCGGAAAAAACGCGGCCACAGAAAGCGTGTGAAGGCTAAGCCAATGATCATCAGAAAGCGAGACGCCCGCAGCGTCCTCGTGAAAGTCCTCCTCCATGGACAGGAACTGGTCGAGCGCCGTCGGACTCTCATTCAACGTAAAAAAAAGCTCAACTAGCTGGACCGTGGCCACATTAGAGACAAATAGCAAAGTACGCCAAAGGTTCCGTCTCCTTTCCCTATCTTCACAAAGCAGCCCGCCAACGGGTCGGCCGAGCCCCCGAGGAAAAAGTGGGCCCTTCCTCAGAACGGCCTCACCCTAAATCAAGACCAAAGAGGGCCTCCACATGCCAACTCGAATCAGGCGCCTGCGACCCCAGCGGCTTTTCCTCTCAACTTTGCGAGCTTCAGATCCACCAGCCGCGACCGAAAGGGAGAATCAAAGTTGGAGCAACTAAATGGTCGCCAGGACGCTAGAGGGGCGTGGCCACAAGCAAACCATCCTCGAAATCTAGAAAACCCACATGAAACAAACAACGACCCGGGGCTTTACTCTCCTACTCAACACGACCCGTGGCTGCAAAGGCCGCAACTGGGGGGCCAGCGGAGCGTGAGGAGGTCTCAGTCGAAAGCCTCCACGAGAATAGATCCTCGAGCCTGCAAGGGCGATCACGCGAAGCGAGCCCTGGCACTCGACGATCTATAACCACAAACAACTTATATAGGAAGAGAGAGAATCGTCGCGCCAGGGGACGGGACGCGCCGCCCAGGGAGGAGGTCAGAGAGAGGGAAAAGGAGGGGACTTGCTAAAAATCTTGCTATTAAAGCAGAATCGCGGACCTAAAAGTTTAGGAACGGGACACGGTCGTGGGGGACGGATCCCGGCGCCCACAAAGGGAGAGTGGAGGCACGGTCTGAGGTTGGGATCGGGGGTCGAGAAGGGGGTGGCTCCCCCCGGAATCCGCACGGACGGGTGTTCTCACTTGGCAAGGCGGATCGCGGGGGGAGAGGGGATCTGAAGCTATCTAATTGGGGAAGATGCCAACAAGAACGAGGGAGGGAAAGGTCTCGATTCAAAAAATACTGCGCCGGCATTTGGCCGTGCTTTAACGGGTTTTTTCTCTTTTTGCAAGTGAGGAAGCCGTAGGGGGGGGGGAGTCGGGCCTGGTTATCGAAGCGGGGGGGCGAGGTCGAAAAAAAGAGTGAGGGGAGGACTTCTGGGCTACGAGTTCACCCCGAAACCTTAAGGAGGGCGGCGCAAAAATTGCTGCGACCTTTTTTCTTCCAGGTGTATCTTCCGGGTTGCGGGAGGGGACGCGCTGTTTGAGTTGAGGAGCGAAGGACGAGGGCTCAGCAGTTTTTCGTGATCGACTGCGACTCGAATTGCTCAAGCAAAAACGACGCTGCGGGTCGCCGGGCCGCAACTTCTAAAGGGGGCTGGTCAACCCCGCAACCAACAAAACCACACACACAGGGGCCACGTGAGGGTCGTTCGGTGTGCGTCCATAAAAACTATGGGGAGGGCGGCGATCCGGGGAGAACTCGCCGCTGAGCCTGAAAGAAAGTCAGCCGGAGCTCGATTGACCACAGGAAGAAAAAAACTGTGGAACGCGAATGTCAACCACGGAGTGTGAAGGGAAGGCCGCGAGACGTTATCAAAAGAAGACGGCAAACCAGCTGGCGGGAGCCCCGTTGCGATCGAGGGGTCGTGAGGGCGGGGTGGACTCATCGTTCGCGACGATCGGGGGGGAACCGGCTTTTGCTGAGAGCAGAGCGGGGGCAAAGCGACAGCGTGAGAGGGAGGGGGGGGAAGAGTAGTGAGTTGGAAGGGAAAGGTCAGATCGCAAGAGATCGTTTGGTGGTCACCGACGTTCGAGGCGGGGGACGGCGGTCGGGCGCTGCGAGGGAGGGGAGGAAGGTCAACGGGTTGGGTAACTTCACCCAAGTAGGAAACTCGGAAGGACACAAAAAAAAGGACGAACCACGCGGCGCACGCGCCCTGTCTCTCGTATTACCCCGCAGGGTTTGGGCCCGAGCGGGGAGGGAGGCCGGGGGAAAGCGAAAGCTCTCGGAAGCCGGAGGACCGGCGCGGAGCGAGGAATGTCATTCTGAGAGTTAAGCTGAACCAACTGCTCATTGGCGACCGTGTGCCCTTCTAGCGGGATCGGCAAGCAGGGAACCGACGGAAAGAGGACATGTACTACGACGGGAACGGCGGCAAAGCCTAACTGGGGGCAAGGACAGCTCAACGGTCACTTGATAAGACGGGGGGTCACAACGGAGAAAAACGGCTAAGGGAAAAAACAAAGGTCTTCTATACCCGAGGAGGTTCTGGTCGGAAGGCGAGGATCAGTCGCTCAAAGCGGGAAGTCGGGCAAGAGGGGGTGCTTTGGGGACGTGAGTTATCATCAGAAATTTGCGCGAAAGAGATAATCAGCCGGACAGACGCCGCCTTGGGTTCTTCTATTCTTCACCGGGGGTTGGGGCGCCGATCGTGGTCGAAACTGGGCAACTCGACCCGTTTTACGGGGGGAAACGTCGGATCTGAGAAAGATCCAAGTCTGTGCCTGGGGGAATCGATCGGGTCGAGGCTCGCTATCCTAGCAAACAAAACGGGGAGGAATAGGGATCGCGAAGCTGATACGAGAGGAAAGAGGGGGAAAGTGGTCCTCCTGACAGATACACGTCAAAAACGACGGTTAAAAGTTTCCCTTCCTAGCCACGAATACCCCGCTCAAACGGTGGAAATAGGCCGAATAATCGATTTCGGGGGAAGGGATTCCAGGGTATGAGGCGACACATTCGGGGGGACATAGAAACCGATAGTAAGCACGACACCATCCTTCTTAGGTTGAGCGACAGATCATCTCGGGAACCGCAGAACGCCTCGGAAAGAAGAAGAAGGAGGCGGCAGAGAAAAAGGTTCCCCCGAATGCTTTTGAAAGGCGGAATAGCTCCGGGGGCGCGGTCCTGCCAAAGTAAGATCACTTCTCTCGCAGAATAGGGGGGGAGGAGCTCGCTTCCAAGCCTATTCCCCGCGCGAAGCAGCAAGGCACACGGGGAGTCCGGAGTAGCAGAAACGCAATGCTCAACGAAACTGAAAAGCGCTCAACTACCTCTGTGGCCAGTCCGGGGGCGGAGTCCGCTGACACCGTTACAGGTCCTCCGACCAAGGGCCAACACAACGGCGGTAGGGCATACCAGTCACCTACCGCATTGGAGGGGCGCCTAAGGGGATTTTGAACACGCTCGCCGGTTTGTGGACTAATCGTTGGTGACGGAAGCACCAGGCGTATCCCTCCTCACCCCATCGACTCACGTAGGGGCACCCCTTCCGAAGCGAGCTGAGCGAGACTCC
>Ga0179591_1330767_pt1 | contig 15349 bp, 16 predicted proteins | sample CZOMad2_1_08_16f_FD_182891 | JGI IMG/M metagenome (GOLD analysis project Ga0179591, IMG submission 182891) | Vadose zone soil fungal communities from Angelo Coast Range Reserve, California, USA - CZOMad2_1_08_16fungal (PacBio error correction) | ecosystem: Environmental > Terrestrial > Soil >...
TGGGATTCAGCTCGATAGGCTAAACCGCAAAGGGGAAATGAATTCCGCGTGAATCTTTGTTAATAAATGGGGGCAAAAAATCGATACTCAAGGAGGGCGATCGGGGAGTGAGATACTTAGGGATGAATTAAACAGCACTTTGGTCAGACGGGCTACGAAAGTTCCTTTCATTAGCGGAGGATGAAAGTCCCTTATGTAACAGGGATTTGCAAGAGGGTTAAAAAAATGAGAAGCATGTCTTTATAGGAAAAAAAAAAGATTAATACAACATGGTACCGAGTTATATTAATTCACTGAAAATAGGGACGAAAGGAGGAGGACCGTCTTCAAGACTCAAGGCGCATTCCATCGAGTCAGTTAAAGCCGTATGTACATAGAAGGAGGGAAGAGAAATGCTTATTGCAGCAGCACCCAATCCTGCAGCTAGGCTCATCAACACTTGCTGAGAAAGGATATGAAAGAACGAGCCATGAATAAAAAGAGGGGAATAACGGCTGCAGACAAAGAATGCATGATTCAGGTAGCTGGTGCGGAATGCCTGAGTATAAAACTTTGGTCTTCCGGAGCAGCAGGGGTTGGCTGGAGATAGATTGAAGGGCAAGATCAGGGGAGGCAAAAAGGAAAACCCGCAAACCGATGGTCACAGTCACCGTCTCTGTTGACGACACTATCTGCAGAAAACGAATTGGGGATGCTGCCGCAAACCAAGAATGAGAAGGAATATGCGCTTCAAGGCATGCGGAAACGGAAAACTGGTCCCTCAGGAAACAGGGGAAGGGGTCCAAGAAAATAGAACATCCTTCTACGCAAGGAAGAAGGAGTTAGAAAGGAGGAAGATCGCGTAAAAAACTGAGAGCGATGTCAAATTAGACATAGAAGAGACTCGAGCGCCTGTGACACGTAAGGCCTTACAAGAGAGGAAAGGAAGCGAAAAATTTCCTATCTCAAGATAAGTCTGAATAGGTCGACTATTATCCCTGGGGGAATCACGCTAACACCCAGAGAAAAGCTTTAAAAAGGGAAGCCTAATGTTACCAGGGGAGTGGGCTAAATCAGTCCTTATCGGTACTCAAAGATCATTCAGAAAAGCCGTCGGGAAACTCCATTCTAGAGAGGCGTGAAGGAGGATTTCTCTTCGTGCACGTGAAGAAACAAAGCAGTCACGGGGGGCAGGAAAAAAGGAAGGGAGGTGTTTCTTTCCCACGGGGGCGGCCGGATGGAACCTGGAGACTCGTCGCCACGGAATCAGGGGGCGGTATCTTCCATCGATGACAAGACTAAAAGATAAGCAGGATACGATGAAAGCCTCCTCTTTTACGAGGGAGAGAAAAGACCCGAAATTAGGGAAGGTGAATGAACTGTCTACTCGAGGAGTTTAGGACGCAACTCTACCTGGAAATGACAGCAATCAGGAAGATTTAAGATATAACCCTCCGTACGGACAGGGACTTAGCATCCCGAAGAAGTTGACAGGAGCAACAGCACTTTGCGTGTCCGGACTGTAATTCATGAGAAAAATCACCGAGAGACAACAAGAAAACTCTTCCGATTATGGGTTGCCGAAACGGGACGAATAAAGTCACCGCAGCGACAAGCGCTCTCTCCTTCTGAGAGAGGTAGAAGTTCTGGGGGGCTTCACACAATGCAACTGGGTAATTCATTTGGGAAGAATGGGGCATACGACTACGAGCTTCCCGGACACCTCAAATCGTCGGAGGGGGAAACAGTCCAGAGGACGATTCCGCTGGACAGTTGAAACGTCGGGATTTGGGGGTGGGAAGGAGCACAGTTATCGACGTGCTTGGACCTCAAAGGGCGGACCCGCAATCGGAAAGCCTCGAAAAAAACAACAAATTCTATTGATGAAAAGGAAGGATTGTAAAGGGGCGGCCTCCCTTTAAAAATTGAGTCAAGGAAGCCCGGCCCATAGATACCTCGGCCGCTACACAACGCTTTCATAGTGGAAAGTGGGCACTTCACGGCATAAGAAGGTTAAACAGCAAAGACGGAGGGGGAGGGACATATAGTGATCAGGGAGCGCGAGGCGCAGCGTCAAACTTCTTTTACGCGAAACAAGCATTGGGAACATCAAAGCGCCTTCTATTAATTCGTGGAGCAATAGAGGTGACATTTCGGTCGGGGGAGGTCGCACAGATACCTAGACCAGATGCAGCAAATTATGTAGCGCGGGTTTGAGCGGACCATGATTCGGACGTGAAGGAGAACGCAAAGTTTCGCCGGGTTCAACTGAGTTAACCTGCTATACGGCAAGTCCAACTTGGGGTCCTGATGGTCAGTAGGAGTGAACATCGTCATATGAGGTACACGGCCCTTCGAGGTTGCGAACGCACACGGTCTAACTCTATCTTATTGCATTAAAGCATGATGTCGTTAATCTGAGAAGAACCGGGTCAGGAAGAGTTAGCGAGGACCTGAGGATTCATTCCGTATGATGTGTGAGAGTCAGCCGACATAGGAGGTGACCACCCGAGACGAGAGAATCCTATGTTCACTTCACGAAAAGACGGGTCAACAAAGTCAGTTCGGGAAAACGTGGCTCTCCTTGAGTGGGTCTTCAATCGTGGCACGAAGCGAAACGCAGAATGACCTAAGATCCGGCGAAAGGAGGGGGGGACGCGATTTTCTTTCTCACGATAAAAGGAAAGTGTGACCCCTGCGGGGTGAGCCACCAAAGAAAAAGGCTTGGTGCCTTTAGCAGTTTTAGGGGGAATACTGGGGGGGTTGCGGAAGTTCCCATATCGGAGCCTTCAGGGAGCTTGAACGGTCAGCGCCAGCCGTGCCTCCTTCTAGTCCGAGTCGCAGGACCTGCCTCAGGGCCAATGGCCCAAGCCATTGACCGTAGGGCGATTGGATCGCCGGGTGCTTGAATAGAGAGAGTGTCAGGATTAAGAAAGCTCTTGGAAAAGGGGGGTAGGAGGTCTCGTCGTAGGTGAGGGATGTTGGGGAGTGCGCTTAAACGCAAAAAGCATGAATGTTATCGATGAAGAAGGACGGTCCACTGTCATAGCCTGCGAAGGATTGTTTATCAGCAGACGCTCAATTCCTTGCAGATAGTGTAAGAAAAGGAACTTGATAACGGGAAAACAGTCTAGTGTTCTAGGAATAACGCTAACGCGAAACTCGAATCTACAGACCAGCTTCCAGTCCTCAAAGAGGAGCCTCAAGGGCCCAAAGGGAATAAGAGAGGTGTAGTAGTTTAATGCCCGGTATGCCAACTCGGGGGGGTAGAGATCGCGCTGATCCGGGAAAGAAGAAATTTGGATTGGGAGCAGCCTGGAGTGCAGCATGTTGCCGTCGGGGAGAGCATTTCGCCAAGGAAGAAAGGGGAAAAACTCCATAAGCTCTAATATTACCGCGGGGGCCTGAGAGAAAAGGAGAAGTGGACTACGGGTGTTCATGTCCCGAAGGACCTGCAAAAAATCATCTCGGGCCTCGTATTGGGAAAGTAGTCTTTTGAACTAATGAAGAGAAAATAGCTAGGGGCAAACTAAAGCGGGAATCTGCAAAGCAAACTCCTCCACAGTGGAAGGCAAGTAGAAAAATCAATATCAAACGAACGCCGGGTAGGCCCAAAAAAAACTACAAAGAAGGTGATTGCTTGACTATTATTCGTTGTGATTTAAAAATGCGTGGGGGAAAAAAGTCGTTGGAGACTCCTCTGCACCAGGAAATTTGGGAATGACTCAACGACGTCATACAATCTAGCTAAAAAAAAAAAAAGAGAGGAACGAAGAGGTAATTGACGGATAAACCCTCTCGAGTTTATCGCTTACGTAATCAACCAGAGGTTTGAAAAGCATTGGGGTTCGATAAAGTGATCAACGAAGGATATCCTCACTCAGCATTCGAGATGGTAATGACATTTAGAAGGCCTTCCAAAGTTGTGCATCGGTGTATTCCGTGAAGGAGGGGAGGAGGAGGGGGCCTTCCTTGAGAGGGGGCACAGAGAGTTTGCAGTTAAGCGGAATCATGGGGGGGGAGAATTCTTCAAAAAAAAAGAGGGAATCAATGATAAAGCTTGAGAGGGAGAAACTGACTCGACCTGAATCCCGTACGTCTCAATAGAGAAGGGGGAGAAACGCTCGAGGTCTAGCCACGGGTAGGGAGACAGAGGAAGTTAAAGTAGAGAAAATGCTAGCGGATGCGCGGAAAGAAGGGAGAACAGCTCCAACTCAAACGGAGTGGGCAATGAAAAGTCGGGGCGATCCATTCTGATACTGGGGGCCGACCGGGAGGGAAGAACAAGCCGAGATTATTCATTTGCTTGGGGGACGCTGGGCCCGTCGGAGTCCTTCTTGGGGGCAATGGCCGCGATGGGGGGGGATGAAAAAATAATCCGGGAAGGCAAACTAAGGTTCACGACAGAAAACCCGAACCTGTGTCAAGTGTCTCCACATATCTGTGAGAAAACTGAAGAATTGCGGATTGCGGTATAAAAATTTGCGGAATATGAGATGGTACCTAATTCCATTATGAGAAAGAACTTCATGATGGGTAACCTTTAATCAATAACACATCAATGCGACTGAGGATAAACGGTACTTGAAGTGTTAATAGATATAGACGGAAAACACAGGGGAAATGAATCATAAGGCGCGCATAAGGGGGGGGTCATGACCTCGAAATGGCTTTGTAAAGAGGCAGGTGGGAATGTTCAGGGACGAACTCTTCTCTGAAGGAATCAGACCGTCAACTCCTCAGGGAGATAGGATCCAAGATATAAAGGAAACTGAAAGAGAACACCACAGCTCAGGCCGAACCAAGATGAAAACTGTTGTGGAAGAAAAAGTTATGCAACGGTTTGCTGACATCGTTCAGGGGGAACGCCCTATCGTTAGGAAAAGAGCATCAAAGGCGCGCTGGCAGGGCGCATAAATTTGCTGCGGGAAAGTGAGAAAAAAAAAGATCACTCGACAACTGGGGGGGCCCAAGATGTTGGGTGCTTAAACGACGTGACGTATTACTTTACCCAGTAGCTGGGGATGAGCTCACAAATCCCAAGGTCGCGAGCAAGGTAGGCGGGCCTCGAGACAAAAAGTAAGGAAGAAAGTAAAGGAGAAGAGGCGCAGAAATTCTCTCTGACCATAATCATTCTCGGGGAATGTCAATGACTCCGTCGAGAGAAGTGCGACAACGCGAAGGGGGAAATACGGCATGAATATCTAAGAAAAGGAGACCCTCCGACAAGGGAAAGGGGGAAGTATAGTGTTCCATATTTGAAAACCCGAGATTAAACAAATGGGGTGTTGCCGACGAAGACAAGGAATGACAATAACCAAGAAACACTAAGGGAGAGGTAAGATAGGTTTTAGACCCGATCGAGCGGGGGAGGGACAAGGGCTCAAGCAACTTCAATATAATTATTGTAGGGAGGAGAAAAAATTCATTTTGATCGAGGTCAATTGGATCCTCGCAAAGATAGAGACTATCTTCCGAGTTAAAACGAATAGCGTTGAACTTAGGAGAGGAAGGGAAAATAAGAACGGGGAAATAGGAAGGATTGTGTATTTCCCTCGGTATAACGGTAAGGTGTATGATTGAAAGAAAGAAGCTATAGGGCCCGGAGAAAACCTCTCCACTGAAGGGGGGAAAAGAGAGTAAGGAGGGACCGTTCCCTCCACTTAAATGTGAGGATGCAAATTCCATAAACTGTTACCGTCGATAACTATGGGAAAACGCAAAACAGAACGATGTACATCGTGGTCGTACTGGAGAGTTAAAAGAGACGGACGGGTCAACTCCAACTAAGAAGGAAGGACTGGAACAGGCGCTGAAATTTGGAGCAAGATGTCCCACTTTTCAAAGCGAAAAGGTTGGGTGAGAAATAAAGAAAATCTACTGATGAGTGAAACGGACCAAAGAGGGAGGTAGTCGAGTGACATTCACCTGTACGAAGTGCGTCACATATTCCTCTTAACAGAGGGCCTGCCGTGGTTGCAGGGGGGATTGCATGAATGGGGTTATGTCCGGATAAAGCAACCTTTTGCTATCCTTTTCAACTGGAAGTGACAAATAGCTTCTGGGAACATTGGAAGGATTAGAGGTAGGACATCTTCGGAAGTCAGTTACACGCAAGGGGGTAGCGCACCAGCCTTCGAGAGACGCGTAAATGGTTCAAAATTGAACCCTTGGTGTGGGAGGACCGAGACACGAGGGTACCAAGGTCCGCGTACTCGCAGACTGATCTTCGTACGGTTCTTTGGGAGAGGCGCAGACCAGAAAGGAAACCGGGCGAGGCGATCCCTTCGGACGGGTTCCAGTAAAAAAAACAGGGAGGAACCAGACATGACTGGGAGGAAACTTAGGGACATTATCGGGTCTTCAACGGGACCGAAAGGAACGCAGAGGTACCGCCGAGAGAAGCAGGGCAGGGGAGGTTGCTGAAATCATCGGACGCAGTAGAACGTTGGTCAATGGGAGATTCAAAAAACCAGAAAGTGCTCTAGGGGGGACCGGTTGGGAGAGTGAGGGGGGCCATAGCGTTGTCGGGGTGAGAGTAAGTAACCAGAACCGTAATAATTAGGAAGCATGTAAGGCTCTGGAATCCGTGCCTACGTCGACCTAGATTGGGAGGAAAAACATGCCGATCTTGCACAAGAAAGGTAAGAGAGGACTTCTCTTGTGCAGCGCCTTTATGATCGCTCAAAAAAATGCTCATAGGAGAAGAGAGGAAAGGGAATTGCGGGTAATGAGGAGTGCGATTTGCTTAGGGGACAGGGGCGTGAGCTACTCAATCCTGGAAGGGGGGGCAGAGAGAGCATCGTGGGAACTCAGAGAATAGCCTCGAGTCTTTAGGTAGAGAACGCCCGCAAATTTAGTCGGCAGATAGTTTGAGAACCAGAATGTGAAAAGTGCCCAGCGGTGCAGTTGCTTCGGGTGACCCGACTGTTGATCAATGGCCGAGAAACCCTGAAAAAAAAAGCCAAGAAACGGATCAGCGTCCGCAAATGCGTAAAGAAGGATAAATCAAAGCAAAAACCATGGATAAAGGAGAATGTAGGCCTAGAAAATCGTGGATCGGATAGAAGGCATATCAGGCCAAGAGAAAGTGAAGGTTATCCTGGAGGAGATGCGTCCAAAAGGGGGTGTGGTGGCGCGCATCCGCTATAAAGCAGAAAAATGAAGGAAGATGGACTCCACTTTGCTAGAAAGGGAACGGAGGGGAATGAGAATATCCTTCCTTCGACTCAAACGTGGCGGGAGGGGGTCAAAGGCTATCTCGAGGAAGGGGGGATGACGAGGGTCACTTTGCTAATTAGGGACGAAAACAAATGAGGATCAAGAAAAGAATGCAAAAAGAGTGCCGCTCAGTCTTTCCAAAAATCCGCCAGAAAGAAAGGAGTTCGAGCCCCCTCAAACCTCCTCGCTGGAAGCAGGCCATGACGCCAGATCGCCGCTGATTACGTGACACAATTCGTTGGGACCAGGGAAATCTCACAAAAAAATGCGGGAAGAATCTTGAAAATACTCATCTCTCGCAAAAGCGAGGAGGGGTATGGACTCTCCAACGCTATACAAATAAATCTCTACAAACAAAGGAAGGAGAAAAACAAGAAGGAGAGATTTTATGCAGCGCGGAGCAGAAAAAAATTGAAAACGAGTGATGATTAATTCAAAGAGTTGAACCTGTTCGAAAGGAGTCAACGAATCAAGGGGGGGGGAAAGACACTCATTGCTATCTGGGAGAGAAAGAATGTATGTCCGAGTCCAGCGAGGAGTTGTTGCATGAGGGGCTCTTTCTGGGCGGGAGGGGCCCGAGGAGGAGGCACAGATTTATAGTTCATGAGAGAAATGGGGTATCAGTAGGAAGACCCAAGGAGGAACACTATCCTAGGTATGATCACTTCAGAGGCAGAAATGACACGGACGAGGAAAAATCAGTGGGACAGGCCACCCGATTCCTTAGAGCCACGGAGGGAAAGGCATAAAAGGACGAAATCTAGAGGGAGGGGAGGAAAACACTTCGGGCATCTAACTGCGGCTCAAAACAAAACTTAGCGGGCACATAGAAAGAGAGAGAAGGCAGAGGACCAAAAGGGGTTGGAGAACGGGACGTTCAACAACGAATCCTACGGAGATTAAAATGGCTGGGGCAGGATGGGCGAGGAAGCTGCTTTTGGGGCTTGTCCGCTGATAACTAGTGTTTAGGCGAGTAGCGGGCAAAGGAGCAAGAATTTGGGACTGAATAAACCCGCATGATGGTAAATCATCTGTAGACAAAGATCGGCGACGATTCTTCTTTGCCGAAAACTCCAAGAAGTGGCGTGCCTATATTCGCGGGGGCCCGGAAGTGAAGATCAACTTCAGGATTGGAGTGAGAGACTAAGCAATAAAGGGAAAAAAGGCACACAGACTGAGAGGCCTCAAGGTAGATTCTGGGGGGGGGGTATGAGAGGAGGGAAGCTATTCATCAAGGGGCGAAAGCAGAAGAGGACTCTAAAAGTGCATTGGTCAAGTATGGGACGCGGTTCGGCCGAAAAGAGAGGAATAGAAGAAGGGTCAGGGGATGGCCCGCTAGCAAGAAACTCATATTATGATAGGCTTGGATACATGGGTGACTTCAGCTAACCAAAAAACTGCCAAGAAAAGAAAAAAAGGGCCTAAGCCCGTTTGATAGCGGGGGGACTCACGCGAGGAAAAAATTCCTGATATCGTGCGAATAAGAAATAATCGCCAAGGACTTCAAGTCATTCTGCGGGGGGGGGCCCTTAAGGGGGGGGGAATGAAACACAGAATGAGAGGCAATTAAAGAAAAGGTTTCGTGGATCCCCGGAAGAAGGGATAAAACGTGCCAGTCTCTGTCGCTCAGGATCTGATCTGGGGAGCAATGGTTCGGGGAGAGGAACTAAAAACACTTAGGAGGAAAAAAAGAGGCGACGAAGTACCTCTTGACGGAAACGATGGGGAGAGAATCCCGAAAACATGGAAGTGAAAGGCAATGGAAGAGGCGAGCGAAAGTGGGGATGCTACAACAAGAGAACTGGGAAATGAATCTGTGTAAGAGACAAACCCTCCGGACAAGGGCACAGGGGGATATCGCAATGGTCGAACGAAGTAAAACAGGATCTGAGCCGGTGGGGAGTCTCCGGAGAAAAAAGACCTTCATGCAAAAAAAAACAAGCACACTCATGATGGGCCTCGACAGTTCAGCAACTTAGGCATACATGGGAAAAGACGAGGGCATGCGCAAAGAACTGGGCCTAGAAGAAAAAAAGGGAGTATTATTTCAATGACAACCCATGAAGGGTTAGCGAAGATCTTTAACGCTGGCGCAAGTAGCTCCGACGAGAAGAAGGACCCGATAAAAACTCTTCAGTGCTGGTACCCTCAAGCTTCCGAGGGGAACCAAGGGGGAGAAACGAATCTTTATGTTGTATGCGGCAAGAGTACTGGAGGGACTTTTAGTCAGTGAACCCTCAAGGTAGGGGCCCTCTACAATCTCAGAAAACAAAAAAAAAGTTGATTAAAGATAGATTCTCGGGCCCTCCTCAGGGGAAGGGGGGGTCTGGGGAAAGGACGTTACGGGCGAGAAAGGGTGCCGAGCACACTCCCGCGATTCGTTATCAACTTTTCAGCAAGAAAATAGGGCCGGATTTGAACAGCCAAGAAGATGCAGGTGATCTTTAATCTCGTCGTCGTATGTGAAAAACCTTTCAAGACTGCCGAATAAAACCGCCTTGGGCCCTACTCTCCGTCGAAAGGAAAGAAGTTGCGACATGCGCGGGTACCGGTCGGGGCGGAAGGCGTTGCGCCCAAGGAACAGCGGACAGATGCAGGGACTGGTGGTCGAGGTTGAAAAGAGTATTCGTCGTCAAAACGCTGTGGGGAAAAGGGGGGACAAAAAGGCTTCTTTTCAGATAAGTCAAAAATTGCCCTTGTCCTGAGGGGAGAGGAGTAGTACTCGGGATGAGGGTCAAGGGAGAGGAGGCGTTGTCAGAACTTCTTCGCGAGACGATGGAAGTTTTTAACGGCCTGAGGGGAAAGATGCGAGAAACTCGTTCATTAATGTCGGCAGTACTCAGGAGAATAATTCGACAGTACGGGTCTTCAACACTCGGGCATAACAAAGTGATCCTGGGGCCAGGGGAGCCAGCGAAATCCAGTGGTAACTTCCTGAAGGCAAAGAAGTGAAACCCAACGAATTTCGGGAATCAATCGTTTTCTGAAAGGGCCAGGAAAACACGGAACAGCAGAATGAAGCGAGCGAGCGGGACAGCGCTGTAAGGATGGGGACCACGAAGAGAAAATGCTGAGCAGTGGACCAAAAAGAGAGACTAGGGCTTAGATGGCCCGGGGGACATCTTGGGAGCCTTTGGGGTCAGGGGGGAGAGGGAAGGGGAAAACAGGATTCGGAGCCGATCATAATCTAGGCAACAGAAGGGGAATCCGTCGAAGTGGGGCCTATCTTTTCAGACCTAACGCGGTTCATACCAGTTAACGAGCGTTCGTCGGCGAAAATCTGAAGAGGAGTAAGGTCCAAGAGAGATAGGAGGCAGATAGTAAAAGAAAGGGACAGGAGGTCGCATGCGTTTGGAGTTGCTGGACAGTGTAATAGAAGGCGCTTTAGAAAAGAATGGAAGTGTCGGCAGCGGCTGCCGGGAAAATCGCAGTCAAAACTTCGGGATTGAGCAAAGAAAGGAGGAACGTCATAGATGGTCGAACGAGAGAATGACTTGTAAAATCGGGCGGGGGGAGTCAGTTCCCATTACCGTGCGGAAGGGCCGGAAACTAGAAACATAAAGGCCCAGAGGGTCATCGTCAGCCAAAAAAGGGATCGCAGGCATAATCACAGAGGAAAAAAAAATGGATGGGAATAGGGGTCTCTGCCAGCCCGGTATGCAATCGGTTGGAGAATGGATCCGCGTCATACAGTGCAAGGACAATGTGAGTTTGGGCGCAGGACAGGGACGGGGGGTTGCCAAAGGCCAGGAGTATCATTCATCACATGTCCTGGGCCGAGGCACATCAAGTGCTCATCATTACCTGAGGAATGCGCAAAGATCCTTGGGGACCGCGCTCTCGTGTAGTCGGGATAAAAGTCCGTTGCGGCCGAGGGAGAAAAGGGTGAGTAAATCGTACTGGGGGGAAAGTTGAAGAAGAAAACATAAAAAGTAACTCGGCAAACAAACCAAGGAGGGGCGAGAGGGGCCGGGGAACCATCCTCCTCCCCCAGGAAGGCAAGTGGAAAAGAGAAAAAGCTACGCATGAATGCGGATAACATGAACATCTACTCCAAGAATGACTTGAGGGAAGGGCCATGCTTGAGTTGATAAGGAGTCTTTCACGACTGTGAAATTAGCATCTAACCGACGACAAAGAGGGTATTAAGCCGCGAGCAAGGACAAAAATAGACGAGAAAAAAAACGGGAGTAGAAGAAGAAGTGGACTAATAAAACTGCGAGGGAGAGAGGTTGTAACGAAGGGGAAAAAAAAGCGGGGTCTATAAATGGATCACGCGAGTGGCACGTCACTCATATTAGATGGAAGGAAGTACATCCAGTGTCGTGTGAAAAGAAAGAATTTCGAACGAAAAGGGAAAACCGGCATTCTTGGGAGGATGGCCGAACAGTATCGGGTTTTCAGAGTTCTAACGGGGGGGGGGGGTGGGGGGGGTTGGGGTGGGGGGGGGGGGGGGGGGGGGGTGGTGTGGGGGGGGGGGGGGGGGTGGGTGGGGGGGGGGGGGGGGGTGGGGGGGGGGGGGGGGGGGGGGGGGGGGAGGTTTGGTGGGGGGTGGGGGGGGGCGGGGGGGGTGGGGGGGGGGGGGGGGGGGGGGGGGGGGGGGGGGGGGGGGTTGGGGGCGGGGGGGGGGGGGGGGGGGGGGGGGGGGGGGGGGGGGGGGGAACTGAGAAGCACATGGGTTTCTGCTCACTCAAAACACCTAGTTAGAAGTATGAAGATGGCGAGATGAGGACTATTCTACCTGGGGAACACTATCAAGGTCTAAGATCTATGACAGGAAAAGAGAGTACATATTCAGATGACAAGTTATGGAGAAATGGCAGGGACAAGGCTCTATCATTATTAAAGTCAACAAACAGACCTGAGAAATCCAAACTAAAAATTGCTGGGTCAGTGCACTTGAGAAAAGCTCCACCTTCAGCCAAAAGATTGGGGGCATACCGGTTCACCAGCGCATGAGTCCAATTGCTTGTGGTGCAATGGTATCAGCTCCAGGTCCGCGGGGAGACGCGGGGGCTGATATCAAGAAGTTTGCACTGCGGGAGTGATCAAGTTGGCAACGATCAGAACACCTGGCATTGGTTCTCACAATATTGAGAACGCTTCCAGACTAAAGTTCTGAGGAGCGGGAACTTGCAGTATGCGATGTACGGGGAATTCAAAGATCAAAAAACAGTAATGAAAATTGGAGAAGTTAATTTCAACGAAGACCCAGACTCTATTCCGCAGGATACTGAAAGTTTAAGAGGTGATCGAGCAACTTATAGCAATGCAAAAGGCCGAAATAGCATCGAAGATTAAATTTTATGGTGGAATATGTACAGAGGACAACAGGTTCTTGGCGACAACCGAACTCGACAGCGGCATGAGGAGAAACCCTGAAAGATCATGGAAGAATAAGGCTAGAATGGGTGAAGGAAAAAAAAGATACCAGAACAGGACTAGAGTCCCAAAAGTCTCATTCAAAATAGAAGCCACCGTAGGAGCACGGCAGGGGGAAATCTAAACGTTCAGGGTTGGGGACAAATTCCATCTCCAGGCTAAAGCGAACAGTATCTCGCAGTCAGTCAGTCTGAGGGGGCTGACTTGAAAGTGAAGGAAACTAGCATTTAGGGAAAATTGATGAAAAATTAAGGGCTTGGGTGCTTCCCAGGCACGTGAAGTTTACGTGAACCTCGCGTGGTAGTGTAGCGGATTAACACGGGGTATCTTCAATGGGTTTCGGCACGTTAACAAGAGCAGAAGGGAAAAGAAGAATAGGCTCCTAGTAAAGCAACATCACGTGAAAAACGAGTGCTAGCAATCCATCATTAAAAGTAAAAATGGCATGAGACGCACTCAGAGAAAGAAGTTTTATAACACAAAAGGAAATCCTCATCTGAGAGGTGAATAGAACACGCCGAAGTCATTGGGAAGGGAACGCGTTAAAGGACAAAGGGAAAACCCGGGAGAAGCAACTAGTTGAGGTGATCACGGAAAAACTGATAAAGCAACCAGAAAGAAACCCTCAAATCGTCACCGCTTTAAGATGTTGCTAAGAACTACTATAACTGTAAAAGATCAATAGCAAGCCGCTTCCGAGGAAGGAGAGGGTTCTTTCGCCACACTTCACCCAGGGCGGGTTAAAGAAAAAATAGGGGACGACTGGATGATCGAGACACTGCCGAATCTCCTCATTATCGTGGAAGTGACAGGCTGAGGAGAGGAAAGGTTACACGTTGAGAAAGAGTGAAAGCGTGATGGTGGTATGCGGCCGCCGGGAGAGCCTTTGAAAGTGGATTACATTGGGGGACCTCATGTGAAGGGGATTGCCTCGAAACTCCTGACCAAAAACTGCTGAGATAAAAGGAAAAGAGAGAAAGGGTGGGAAGCTTTTGGGCCCCGCTACAAGTTGATTCATGAAAGGACATAAACGTGGACCGCGAAAGAGAGCATACACCGAAAAATTTAACGTTACACAACGGTGGTCTTATGCTCCGGGACGGGTCAACAGCAAAGATTCCAGGATAAGTCGTGAAATCTTCTTCGATGGCAAGCGGACCAACCTTCGGAGAGGCTAAACATACGCAGGGGGACATCTAATCACTTCAAGAAGGAAAGTGGCGCATGCGGCGGGAACAATTGCGAAGAGTGAGAAAAGAGGAAAGGACCTTTAGGCGTGTTGTCGCGAGGGGGGGGTCTTTACTATATGCAGGATACAGCCCTGTCTGGGGGGATATACGGGGTAAAACTGAGTTCAAAGTTAACAATAAAAGCGTCCCCTGTTCACAGGAGGGGAGATATTAGCTCAAAGATGAGTTAATTGTCACCGGCGCGTTTGGCACGAGCAACGCGAGCTACGTCATTGGAAGAAAAAAACACGGGCCTTATTATGGGGATCGGAGAGAACAGTTCATTATAGGGGGGAGGGGGCGTACTCTGCAATAAAGGAGATTGACTCACGGAGGGTCGTGTAATATACTCCGGAACCAGTTCTTATGCCACAAAGGTTTAGAACTAGCTAATCCCATAAGAAGGTTACCTCATCGGCACACGGGAAGCAAAAACGAAACACTTTCGGAAAACGTTACGAGCAATGATCTTAAACTTCAGAAGCAGGGAAACCGCAGAAATGCCTCTGAGAGACTGGCAATGGGAAGGCGCTGAATGGGGAGGGGCAGCACGAGAAGGGGAACGTTTCGGGTCTAAAGGAGATTGAGCAAGACATAACTTGTTAGGGGGAAGTGGAAAAACATGAGGGGGCCCGATTTTTCGGGGGGGGGGGTTAGGAACCCAGGGGGATAAGGAAAGAACAAGAATGAAAAGAGGGAAACGGAGACTGCAGACCGTCCGTCCTGCTGTGTAGACACCTGCCAAGTCCGAAGCCCAGAAACGTAAGAAGACAGATGAGAGGGCGACTTTCTGGAATAACTCAAAGAAAGGCGCTCTACGATCAAGTCTCTTCAAAAGGTTGGAATGGGCGGGGACTCACATGCTGTCTTAAGGGATGGAATCAGGCGGGCGATTAACGCACAATTTTGGGGCGACGAGGGAAGAAGACATAGCTCCTATCCGATAAGGATGGAATTTAGACGCAGTCCGAAGTAGTCGGCAGATAGTTGACCAGGGAGATCCTGGGGAACTTGACAATCTGAGGGGTAGGAGGTGCACCGTCAAATGCCAGAGAAACACGAAATCTCAAGAACCTCAGCAGGGGGCCAAGAAAACTTGAGACAGCATAAAAGCGCACCCAAGGCATAAATTAGTTCTTAGTTAAGTAAAAGGGAGGCCGGGTATAATGGATAGAGATTTAAGTCATGAAGAAAAAGTGAAGGTGGAGCCTAAGATGCAGAAGTGTTGGGGGGCAAATCGCATAAGCGAAGAATGTCTTCCATGACTGCCTAACTGAATAAACGACTAAGAAGAATCTTTCTCAGGAAAGGGAAAAAAGAAGGTACCGAGGCTAGGAAGTTGTAAGGTAGAATATCGTTGCTCATCTACGCAAAAGGATCATGGGGGAAGGAAGGTCTTGTGAAGAGTTAATCCTACAACATGATTGAGCATAGAACTCGGAAAAATCGTTCCTTCCTTTCCCGGGCATAAGAACGCCAGCCGGAAATTTAGGGAAAAAGAGAAAGAGCAAAAAGCGCAGGGAAGGACGGGAAGACAT
>Ga0179591_1347183_pt1 | contig 15347 bp, 22 predicted proteins | sample CZOMad2_1_08_16f_FD_182891 | JGI IMG/M metagenome (GOLD analysis project Ga0179591, IMG submission 182891) | Vadose zone soil fungal communities from Angelo Coast Range Reserve, California, USA - CZOMad2_1_08_16fungal (PacBio error correction) | ecosystem: Environmental > Terrestrial > Soil >...
TGCGAGGAAATATATCGGGGAGGAAGGGCGCTACAGGGGAAGGGCCCTGATGGGTGTCAAGGTTGTATGGGGGGCTGATACAAAGAGACTCATTGTTTCAAAGAGAGAAGCGATGGTTAAAAGCAATGGGGCGGGACTCTTGGAAGGGTGTGTTTTTTCCTTGACCCAAGGAGTGGCGTGTGGGCATAAGGCTTTACATATGGGGGAGTTGGAAGAAAGAGTGGGGTCTTGAGTTCGCCGGGGGGGGGGGGGGGGAAACAAAAACCCCAACGGTCCCACCAACACCCCACACAATAACACAACCACCCAAACCACCAAAAAAACAACACAAAAAAAGGAAAAAACAAAAAAAAAAAAAAACCCCCCAAACACAAAAAACCCACAAACAAACCAAATCCCACCCTCCCACCCCCCCCAAAAACGAAAAACACAGCCAACCCCAAAAACCCCACTCAAACACAACTGCTCTGTTTGAGTGTTTTGTTTTTTTTATTTTGTTTTATTTTTTTTTTGTGTTTTTTGGGGGGTTGAAAGGAAAAAACCACCCCCTCAACCCCAACCCCTTTTGTCCACCCAAATGGCCCCAAAAACCTCACCCACCCGTTCAACCCCCGCAAGGGGACCAGGTAAGTTCACAAAAGTTACGTGGACTTTCTAAGTTGGTTGCAGAATCTGAGACTGGGTAATGCCAAGGGTACGACCGGCTGGCGGAATAAGAATTGACGCTCTATGCTTCGTTCTCGGGCGGTATACCTCCGTTAGGCGAGTATATCTTAGGAAAGGGGCAGGGTCGTGGTAGGGCTTGGATAATAAGAGGGGTAACGCCTACCTTCTACACAGGCATAGAAGATTTCCATGAGTCAGTTTAGGGCACGGGTCGCCGGGTTTGATTGCGGTAACGTTGGGGTCCTGACCAGTGGAGGGGCGGTCCTACATTAAATCTGGGTGGACGGCGAATAAAGTCGGCGTCCGAGCGCGCAGGGCCGGGGGAAGGGGATGGCTTGGAATTTGACGATCGGTCAAAACAGCCCTGCCCTAAAACCAGAAGTCGGAACAGCCCAAAGTGCGTCATACCTGCATGTGAAGATGGAACTGCTTGGGAGCTCCTCAGCGATAAGTCTCGGAAGGGATGTGGTCTATGGTCACTCCGTTTAGTAGGTTAAGGTGGGGCTTACTGGACAAATTGCGCAAAGAGCAAACGTCGGCCTCGTCGCAAAGCTCTTGCACGGGGTGTTATCTCGGATGAGTGGGATGGTCGTATTGTGGAACACCAGCGAGCTCGGCTGCAAAACGCTGAGTGGGTCTGTATTTTGCAGGACGTTGAGATCGGCTTCGTGATCTGATTGCGCTCTAGGTGCGGATCTAACCATTCTTTTTCACTCTTGCCAGGCAACTCCGCTTCGTGCCTGGGAAGATGTGTATGGGAATTATCATCCTTAACAGGGTTTAGTGACTATGCAGGGGGTGGTTTGGTCATGGGTTTCGTGGGTTACAATTGCACACTTTAGGTTCGAGGCTGTACCGTGTATACTTGTTGCTCGTCTTAAGTTCGACAATGAGGAGATAGACAGTGGAGGATTCCAAAAGACTTGTGGGGGGGGAGTTCCAGGTCTGGGCAAGATGACTCATAGATGGTGACAGTTAATTCAGTCAGGGGGGGGGGGGGGGGTTGCTGCACTGATTGGCATAGAAAGGGAAACTGGGCGACGGGCTTCCGGGAAGGGGTGACTTGGTATCATCATGCCACGCAGGGTTCGTGCAGAGTGTGTAGTGGTTCATGCGCTGCACTCGTTATTAGATAAAGGGAAAAGAAAATTCAAAAACCTCAGTTGACGTTACGCCATGTAGAAAGGGAGAGAATAAGCGGACGAAGTCAAGGTACCACAACACCAATTAGGAAGTAGTTGGATATCTTAGTATCGGGACGGGGGAGACATTATCGTCTTGTTGGTGGGCCAATTCGGAGTATGTTTTCGGGGGGTGGGTTATAGGGGTCAATTCGGGCGGTCTGCGAAAGGACAGGGGAGCTTCAGGGGCCAATTGAAACTAAACGGGAGAAAAATATAGTACCGAGGTGGAAGTGCAGTGTGCCTGCAATCATGTACATGGTAAAGGGCGGACGTCCTGTAAGGGGTCACCATGTATTCCTAGGACATCGGCGGTTGGTAGTGCCGGGGCGGGAAATAAGACTAGAGGAGAGGATCATTAGGCGGGGAGGGGTCGTTCTCGTCCTAGTTTAGGACGTTAGACTGCAGCACCACCCCTGGCGATCGCTCAGGTTCTGTACAGCGCAGTATCGAAGATGGATCTAAAAAATCAAATAACTGTGTCCTCCTCAGGGATTAATAAGACATCTAACGTGGGGGGGGGTGGGTCCCCCAAAAAAAAGTTATGCAGTCTTTATCTAAAAAATTGTGTGAGAAAAACTGGGGCGGTGGGGGGGTATTCTGGGCGAAAATCTACTAGTTACGTCGGGGGACGATGCAAGCATTCCTTTTAAAAGAATCAGAGGGGCCGACCGTAAGTGGGGGGGGCAGTAAAAACTCTCACCTCGAGGTGAAATGTCTCGAGAGTGGCGGGATATCGAACATCCTACTAAAAAGTAACTCGAGGACTAAACTGAGGAATCGTGCGCGATGGGGGGGAAGGGAATACGGCAGGAAAAGTCTGGCGTAGTCTTGTCTTCTTGGGGCAAAGGGGAGCAGAGAAACTACATCGTGCGTGAAGGCGGGAGCAAAATCAGTAACGAGAGAGAATATTCGACATTGATGGGAGCGGCCAGCAGGGGAAACTTGTCATTCGCGACGTCAGCATGGGGTGGCCGAGAACTTCGCGGGGCAGGGTTACCTGATGGTCGAGAAAGCAATCAGAAAGGGAAAGAGGAGTCGTCCATGGTATACGCCGATTGCGTAGCGCCGGCCAGGCCTTCGGTGTCTTTTAGCATTTAGTAAGGGCATTCCGGGTAGGGGGAAATGATGATGATGCCGAAAAGACCCTGGGGACTATCAGGGACTCTGGAAAGGTGGGGGAAGGGTCATTGGAGTTCGCTCGCGCTATGTTTTCTATTCCGTCTCAGTAAGATAGCATCAACAGAAACGCCTTCATCTATTAATCTTTCTTCGAGTATCCCGGGGAACGGCAAAAGAGTCAGTGGTGGTTGTCAGATAATGAAATCCACCAAAAGCATTCGGAAAAGATTTCTGAGCGAGGGCAAGGAAAAAGGGGCATCCTCATGTGGCAAGTTCCGGGTTCTGAGTGGGGTCCTGTCATTACCTGAATTTTTTCTTGGGAAGAGATTTGGTAATTCCTTTTTGCTATTGTCAGGGGGGAGAAGGGCGTTCAGGACACTCTACGCAGGGCCATGGCGAGACCGATCTCGTTCGAGTGTCTAAGAAAAAACAAACGTGCTCTACCGGTTGGGCGATCTTATTACCGCGGAGCGGGTGTTCGGGATGGAGAACGGGGTCGCCGAAGTAAACTCCCCAAGTCCGTTGACCTTGAGCTGCGGGAAGCGCGATCTTGGGCGGAAATGTTTCTTGACGTTGGACGTGCCAGGCTTGCGGGGTGGTCGTTCTGGAAGTTGTTTCAGGTGGGCGGAATCGGCTCGGAGGACAATGAGCTGTCTCTGAAAAGGTGCTCACATAAAAAATGGCGGAGGTGAGAGGCCTCCGGAGGTCGAAGGATAGAAGCGTACTGAAAAGAAAGTGGGTATAAAAACAAAAAAAAAAAATATGAGTCTTGGGCGGCTCGGACCATCACTCGCTTCGTGGCGCACTGGGCAGGGACCTGGGGGTTTCCGTTACACGCAGTCGTATGAGAGGGGCGCTTCCTTAGCTTTGACGCTGGCAGTTCCCGCGCTCGCCTGCGTCGAAAGGCTAGACGTCGCACTTCCAGACTGGACATCCCGGGGGAGTCGTCTCGTGGGCGAAAGAATATACTTTCGGTAGACGTTAAAAAATCTTCGCCAGGCGCATCAGGACCTGGCGTGGGAGCAACACCGTTACAAGCCCGTCAGACCTGCGCTGTCTGATCAGGATCAAGGGCTCGACGGCGCGCCGCGTATGTCCATAAGAAAGGCGGCAGTTACATCTAGATCGTGGGGTGCGCTTGCAGACCAACGCTAGAGAAATTGAAAAGCTACTTGGAGAATTTGGGTTCACGTGGTCTATAGCAAAAACACATGTTTGAGGTTTCTCAAAGAGAAAAGATACGCGTGAAAGGGGCAGGCGGGAGTTGCGATGGGTCGCGGTCGGTTCGGGGATCTCGAAGTCAGCGTGATATCTCTTGCTATCTGGTCCCTGCAACTCTATTCGATGACTGCCTCGGCATGGTCCAGGAGGACTGCAGCAGCGATTCAGTCCAGCGTGAAGCCTCATGGAAAGCCGGCCGACCGGGGGGGGGAAAGTGGTCTTCGATGAGGCATCGCGACACAAGAATAAGCCAGCTTGGTCAGAAAAGACTGAACTTGCGCAAGAGCGGGGGGGGGACTCTATTGCGGGGGAAGAGGCCTCTATCGCAGGCTGCTAGGGGGGAAAATGATCAGCCGCGTCAAAGAAAAAATTGCTACGGTCGATCAATGCGTATGGGGCTCAAGGATCTTCTTTATTTGGACAATTTCTTAGAGGTACATTAGAGCGATTTCTTTCATTCTCGCAGGGCGAAACGCGTCGTAAAAGACAGCCAAAGATGGTGATGGATCAACTTCGTCGAAAGACAAATGGGCATCTTATATATGCCTCGCTAAGAAAAAGAGAACAGTGCCGAGAACGGCCGTCTGCTCTTCATGAGAAGCGCAAAACAGTGAACGCGAGCGCGGCTTGGGGAGCCTCTTTCGAAGAAACCTTAAAAAGTTACATACTACTTCTTAGCCAAAGATAAATGCTGATTTGAGCAACATACATTGTCCTAGCGCCGGGCAAGGCCGCTACATGCTAGACTAGATTGAAATGGACAAAAGGCCACGCTGTGGCATGTTGAAAGGGGGTTCTAGCGGTCCTGCCAGGCGAGCAAAAAAAAAAGGAAGACGAACCCATACTCTCATCTAGGTGGCGCGAACGGGGGGGGGGGACTAACCGGTGGATATGGGTGATGACTGACGGCAATCTAATGGGGACTGTGGTAGGGAACTTAATTCCAAGCCCTCGAACGTTCGTAAGCTTGCGTAAAAAAGGGGGTTCGTCTCGGATCGTGCAACTAAGAAGGCCGGGATATGTGCGGAACGGGCCTGGCGCCGGGGTAAGCCTGGTAGGCTCTTAAATGGGTGCACTCGACTGGGGCTGTCTTGTATGTCTAGCAACGGGGGGGGGGGGGACGCCAGAGAGCGCGTCAGCTACCCTCCTGGGATCTTAGAGAGGATAACAAATGGGATGGGGGGGAAGGGGAGTTGATTTACGATATAGGAAAAACGGTGAAATGTAACAGGGGGGAGCTCAAAGAATGGAATGACGATGGGTGAGGCGCGTTAGTGATTCTGGGCGGGTGGAGAAGGAGGGTTTCATGGGCGATGAAGTACCAGGAGAACAGTCTTTCACTACTTGGTAAGGGTAAAGTTTGGAGAGAAAATCTAAAGAGGCGTCATCGGGACGAAGGAAGAAGGATGAGGAACTTCTCGGGGGGGGTCATCCCCCTAGGCGTCGCAAGGGTCAGCAGAGGCGGTCCCGGCGTGAATCCTGATGGTGAAGAAATGTCAGGCTGCTCAAAAAAAAAAACAGCATCGACTGTGTATCGGGTACATACTGTTTTCGGCAGACCGACGAAAGGGAGGGAGTGGGGTGCAGGCCAGCAATAGCAAGCGGGCCATTCGGCCTTATAAACTTCTGTCGAGCAAAAGAGCTCTCGGTCGCGAGAGAGTGGATGGGAGTAGGGACGAAGCGCGGGGCGCGGAGAAGTCTGGGGACAACATCATAAAAGTTCGCTGGGGTTCAGTAAGGTGGGAGGGAGAGTTCTGCAAAAAAAAAAAAGTGAAACGTTCGCGGTCACAAACTCAGGGGACGTAACGCTAGTTGCGACGGCACGTGTGCAATTCCACTGGGTTGTGTGCATTGGAAACAGGCTGGGGGCGAGGGCCCGAGACGATTATACCCTAGGAGTCGGGTAGAACGGAGAAAACTTCTGGGGAAATTGGTTGGGCAAAGGGCATCTGCCAGAGTCGGGATCGTAAGGAAGAGCTCGGGAGATTCCCATGAGGAATCAGCGAACTATTATGTATGGAGCGAACTGTTTGAGATTGATCCGCCGAATTAGCTTATATAAGGGAAGGAAATAGAAGTGAAAGGGGAGGAGATCTCTACCATATGCTCTCTTGCCTGAGAGCGCACAACCATCACGCGGGGTGGTAACGTGCCGGGCCATTATCGGGGATACTAGCAGCGATAGCTGCGGGCTTCATCCAAACTCCGATGAGGATTAAAAGAGGAGGGGGGAGATGGATAACAAATGCGCTAAATCAGGGGGGCAGAGTGTATCAACGCGTGATTTAGTGGGTCTTGAGAAAAACAAAGAGAGGCGACAGTGCGACGGCATGCACGGAGACCAACATTGGGTGGGAATACAGTCGTCCAGGGTACGTTACAGTTGTGGGGGATTCTTCATCTGGCTGAAAAAAGAGGCCAGGGTGTTATAAGAACATTAGGCTGTAAGGTGTGTTAGTATCTTAATGAGGGAGATAAGAGTTTTTCACATAAATGAAAGAATTTAAAATCATGCCTCTCGACTATCCCAGCTGGGTTGAAACAATCTCGTGGGGGGGGGACGCTGGCCTTTGGTGCTTCTCAACAGCCCATGGGGGGGGGAATGTCTTATGCAATTCGGAGTTCAGTCTGAATAAGGACAGAGAGCTTTTCTAAATGATGGAAGCAGAATATGGGCTATTGTGAGGCACCTTCCGATCGGAGGATTGTCGATACATGAAGTCTTCTGACTCGTGGTCGGGGGAACCACGAAGGGTGAGAAAAATGGCAGGATAAATCAGTTTTGTCTACAAATGACAGAGTGGACATTTAGATCCAAAATCGAAGAGAACCAGATTTGCGAGCTGACGGTCGGTTAATGGAGGGAGTGACATAGCGAAGCACAACGGAAATAAAAGGGGGACAGAAGCCGGAAAAAAAATCCACGTCTGAAAATGGTTAGGGCGGATGGGGCATTACTCAGGACGCTAAAAATAGACAAAGAAAATGTGTCGCTCGAAGTTTGGCACACTGTGTCCGGGAGGCCTTTTAGTATGTCGGGTAAAGCAAGCCAGGGGAGGGCGGCTGACGAAAAAAATCGACTCCGAGTAAACCCCGGGGTAGATATACAAAGATGAGCCGGGGGCAGCCATTTGTCGAGTACAGAGACCGGCTCAGCCGCAAATCCCGGGCTAATCGACATTACGGTCGTTCGGGAAAAACATAAGCAGGGGAAGAGGGGGGGTGAAGGGGGGGACAGTAGGAGGTATGCTGTGAACACTCCGGCAGAAGGAGTACTTCGAGACGAGATGGGCCGCGAGAACAGAAAGGGGGCTCTCAAAATGGGGTCTGAGGCAGCAAATAAGTCGGAAACTGATTGTAGACGGATAACAGAAAGTCAAAGGCATCTGGGGGGGGGGGGGGGGGGGGATTGCCGGAAGAACGGATCGTCGGGGGGGAACAGGAAAAGACTCGTGGAAGATGGGTGAGCTGAATTCTTTTTCGCGATGGGGATGGGAGACCCGGGAACTACTTACGCACTTAATGCAAATTGCTTCAGCAGGGAGTCTCGTATCCGCGGAGCCGAGGGCTGCATTCAAATAGTATTCGGGGAACAATTGAAGAGGGGGCATGTTCTCATGGAGGGAGGAGTTCTGAGGAACGAACTCACAGGGGTGCTCGCTCTCTGGGAGTGGCGTTTTTTCTCGGCCTCGGCGGGTCTTCCAGTGGGGATCCATTTTTTGAAAAGGGGGGCCCGGTTTCATGTAAAAGGGACTGGTGTCGAAAAAGGTTCGGATCGAAATGCTCTCTCTAGCGGAGGGGAAAACTACAGATGACGAAAAGTTAGAAGGGGTCCGTCGGGTCGCGGTCCAGCCATCGTCAGAGCGGAAAGCGTCGTGGCGCTTAGTAAGGGTCTGATCTGGGGAATCCGTCTCGGGATGGTCCCCTAAAGGTGAAAACACTTTGCAAAGGAGACTAGCGGGGGGCGTCATGGGATGGGGCCGGGGAACTGGGCACGGATAGCCCTGCAGCGGCCGAGTCTTCTCCAGCGCAGGGGGGGTCTCTTTGAAGTGTCTCTGATAAGTTATTCCTCCGCAGCAGTCAGGGAAAGCATATTCGTCGGGGGGAGTCCTGCCAGTCACCGGCTTGGAGCGGCAGGTGTGCTCAATATTCCGCGCGTGGGGGCGAGAGGCGACTCAAGGAAGTTAAGCAATGCTTCGCTGCGGTTTCATGGGGGGGAGCGCGCCAGCCTTGACTCTATAAGACAGGACTGAGGCCTAGGCTCAAAGGCTCTCGCGAGAATTCGGAGACGCAAACGTCCTGGGAGGGGGGAAGGTTATGATTGATTCACAACGAAATCGTGAAGGAGTGAGAATATGTAGCGATAAGGTGCAGTGGAAATTGCTCGTCGGGGTGCGGCACTCTGCTCGGTCTCCAGTCGGGTAAAAAACAAAGCGCAGGAAATTGCCCTGGCTGCGTGGGCCTGAGCGGGCGGGGTCTATAAACAGCGGAGACCGGCGGGTATCACCTGAAAAATCTTCAGAAAACGACTTTGAGCCTTGCAGAAAAGCTTCGAGGCGCACGGGTCGTCCTTTCTTGGGGGAGTCCATCCCGGGAGAGGGGTTGGATCAGGGGAAAAGCTGCAGGGTGCTTAGGCGACTGTAGAATACGGGGGGAGGGACGGAGTCAGAAAGTGGGAGCATATTCCTTCTGAAAAGGCTGGGCAGATATTTGGCATCGGGAGCGGGAGCTTGAGATCAAAAAACAAAAAATATCTACTTGTGGGGGTTTAGGCAAAGTGTAAAAGAAGCTTGAGACTAAAGATGACACTTTGCGATGAATTTAGGTCGGTTCACTCAGAGAAGTGTACTCTTAATTCAAGCCTTATAAAGATCTTCGAAGCGTGAAAGGATAAAGGAGTCTTATTTCATGATAGACGGACATGACATACCGTGACCTCCAATCACAATAGCCACATGGGGAGAATGACAGAAACGGGGGGGGGTGAACTGCAAACGATTACTTCCTTGGGGGTCGAAGGAAAACAAGACTAGATTGGCCGGGGTGGGGGGGGTCCTTAGCATGGAGAAGAAAAAGTAAAAAGAATTTCAGAAAAGAAAAAGCGGGGGGGGGCTGTTAAAACATGCGGCCCATTTGAGCGCAGTCTATCAATCGGAAAGGCATAAAACAGAGCCATAACTGATTCCTCGGTGGGGGGGGGGCAGACATTTATGTTCGATCAAGGGACGGGACGAAGTGGGGTAAAAGGGGGTAAAAACGTGATGACCCATCTGGCGTCGCGAAGAAATGGCAGTCATGCTAAACAAAAAAAAAAGAGTAAACCTTCTCGAGCAGGGTGTTTACAAAAAAAAACAACGAGAAGAAAGGAAGAGGATGACGGAACGTAAATAGGCTTCGGCTTCGACTGGTACCTACCAAGCGAGGTCGGTGTCTTGTATTTCATCATTTGCAAGAGAGAGGGGATGCTAGGGGGACCATCACGGGATCTCGGATATCGTGGAATTCTTGGAGGAGATCGTGAGAATGGAAACAGACGGGGAAAATAGGGAAAGGCAAAGCGGGAAAAATGTCTGGTCTAAAAAGGTTGTATGTCGGAAGAAGGAGGGGGGTATGGTACCGGATTGGGCTCGACAAGGGCGGGCGTGACTCTCGTACGGAAGTCGGGCGGGGGGGACGGCCCTAAACTCGGGGCGTCGGGGGGGAGAGCGAGCAAGGGACGTGGATGTTCGAGACAGCGTGTGGGCAGTCTTTCAAGCCTCTTGCAAGCAACAGGGGAGGAAAAAATGTGGGGGGAGTGAGAAATAAGTGAGCGGTCTAACAAGGGGGGGGGGGGGACTGTTTCACTTTGAGCAGGCGTGTGGCTAAATCGGTGTCGGCCAGGCGTGAGTGGAGTATTGGGGAAGAGGGGCAACGAATCAGAATCTCAAAAAACAAAAAACAGAAGACACGGCTGGGGTACTCTAAACGGATATCTCAAAACAGGGCCTCTTTCTCTATATCGGAGGGGGGGGATTTTCGGGCTTTCAGTTTGGGGACCTGGGGGTCGGAAAGAGGTAGTCAATATTCATGGCTGGAAGTACTAATTATTCCTGTATGGTGTGTGTAAGAGTTGTAGTACCTCCGATAAAGGCAAGAGGAGGGGACAATGTAGCAGGGGGGATTTCTTGACCGCCGGCTACAGGCTCATGGTCTTTCTACTGCAAAGGGGCGCAAGGGCGAAAGTGGTTTTTGAATTTTTGAGTGCATCTGAACAGGGGGAAGACCTATATGGGATTAAATCTAGTGATCGGGGGGGTCTAGTATGTTCAGCAGTCCGGTTTTAGAGTTCAGGAAATCAATGGGGGAGGGGTCTCCTGGCAATCTTTTTGTATGGTCTCTGAAAGTCAGAAAAAAAGAGACTTGGGAGAAAACCGTCTGACTGAAGGGTAGATATGCGCGAATCCCCGATCGGGTTCGGCCAGCCTAGTCTAAATGAAGGAGATCTAAAAAAAACTCACCCTGTGGGGGGGGGGGGTTCTAAGCCATGAAGCTGTACGCAGGCTAGAGACAAAAAAATCAACATAACCTTAGTACTTTAAAACGAGTCTTTGAATCCGTCTCAAAAAATCTGGACTTCGACCCGAGGCGCGTACTAAAAGAACAGGCGATAGCGGAACTTGCCCTACGAAAAGGCGGGGGGGAGCAAAGAGCGTAACTGCGTTACTAAACAGTGACAAGGGGAAGCTTCCTTTTCTCGAAAAAAAAAAAAAATTCATGGAATAGAACATTGCAAGAGAAATGTTCGTCATTAACAGGAATGGAGTATTCTCTGCGTCAAAACAGGGCTTGGGTCCCTATCAACGGCAGTTAAAGCCGCAAAAAAACTAAGACAATTTACAAACCAGATTTAATGGGGGCGACGCTCAAACAGGACTTCAGGAGCGGGCGGCAGCAGGATCTAGGCCGCACTCGGGGGGTCTTAAGAAATCCAGGCAAAACCTCGCTAGCGCATCAAAAAAAACCATTCTAGATTCTCCATTCTCGGGTGTTCGGGTATAAGCCTAATGTCAATCCCGTTTCTTCTAAAGATTCAAGATGGAAAGTGAGAACATGTTGCCTAGCAGGTATGGTTAACGTTAGATGGGGGGTCGGCTATTGTGAGGGGTGCCAGGCGTTGTTTCACAACAACATGGGGTGCTTGTAGGGGATAAAATACTATTGGCGGGGTGAGCAGGTAAGATCTGGGTGTCTTTGTTATTTAAAAATGGGTGAATAGGGACTCAACCAAGCAAATTCCGATTTCCGGTCACCAGAGTCACTGTGAAACACTGAGGGGTAGAGGAAAACAGTGACATAAATTCGGGGGTTCAACGCCTGTCTTCAAAGGAGGTACTTAGAGCATACGGCGGACAGGGGATACGGGGGGGGGCACGCCGAGACGCAGAGACAGCGGTGGTTTAGGCATGACAACGTACTACGGATGTCTTTAACTCAGGTGATAGATGCTTGAAATTACATCTAGCGGGCGGCGGGGGGGGTCTCGAAAAAGCGTCCCATGATACGACTGTCTATGACATCTGGGGGATTCGGCTCTTTTATCCAATGGAAAAGTATGGTACCGAAGTGTTGGGTTGGCAGGGTCTGGAAGAAAATAATGATAGTTGTCTTTCTTGCGAGAAAGGTGTCATGGATCGCATAACCCACAGTATAATTCGCCGGTACGAGACAAATCATAGCTCACACACGCTAGGATCGTCTTATTGGGCTGGGGAGGATTGGATAGCATCCGTACATGGGGCGTGATCACTAACTTCAGTTTAAGAACTCATTAAAGTGCTATAGTTTCTAGCTCTAGTTCAAAGGGGTCGTTGGCCCGTTCCTATCCGGGGCGAAGGAGAAGTTGGGGGGGGGGTTCCTTCTAAGACTAATATGATACTTGTAGGTGTCTGTTTATTGTTATGGAAGTAAACGTGCCAACTATGGCTGGAGACGTGAAAAAGTACGCTAGACTAGGCGAAGATGGCCTAAAAAAAGCTGAAAAAAAACTTCGGGATCCTTAGCAGAGGCGGGTCAGGGAGCCGCTATATAGTGATCAAGGTGATGTCATTTTCTCGGTCTTACTTACTTGGGGGTTATGAGGCTCTGAACACCGCTGAAGGTGGGTTACTCTTGATCCGATTACTGGTGCTTGGGGGGATCTTCGTGGGCGTAACATGTTTCGCGATGCGGGGGCGGGCAAAGGCGTTCAAGAATTCTTTTCTCTTGGTTCTTCAGCGGGGACGGCTGCTCACAGTAGCAGCTGGGAGTCGGTCTTAAATTTCTGGGGGCCGAGGGACGGACTCGTGTCGCCTTGCAGGGTACGTTACATCGAGCCAAGCGAGACAGTGGAAACTCCTTTAGAATATGGAGGTCGTGAGGTCAGGTGACTAAAAAACCTGGCTGTAAACCTTATCGAAGCATGCGAGACCGGCTCTAAGCTTTCCGCTAGAAGAATCGGGGGTTGGATGCAGACGGGGGAAACTGGGTAACCTTCTGAGCTCACAGAGCTCCTTGATTGTCGGAAAACTCAACTGAGGGGGGATTTCCGACATCCTGCACGCGAAAACTCGTCATAGAGGAAGTCTTTGAAACGTTAGTTCTCTCATAGAGAGCTGAACTTGTGTGTTATTGGCGGTCAAGATTTCCTGTTCGGGGAATAAAAGGGCTTGCCGCCTTAAATCTTCCTGCAGAGCGCTGGGGGGAGAATTCAAGGCATTACTAGTGCACATGAAACTGGGGAACTGGGGTCTTCCCTTCCTGATATCGTGACTCTGGGGCGGGAAAGGGAAGAGGGGGGATATCAAGCAACTTTAAAAGAGGTAGGAATCATATAGAGCAAAAAGAAAGAAGCCGTGCATGGAAAGGAATTAGAGTAAGTCGGGGCGACTAAAGTCCCATGCAGCTGCCGGGCAATGATTATAAGATAGGTGCGCAAGGTTACTGCAGAGTCGTACATCTATAGTCTAGGGACGACTCTAAGGGACAGGCCGGCTCGGGGGGGGGATGCAGATCCCTGGAAGAAAAGGGAAGAAACCTACTTTAAGGATTTCTTCCATGGAAGATCTCGGGGAAAGACTCATAGAAAAAATCTGGCTAGGGGGGTGGAGACTGACAGTCCGAGCAGATTGACAAAGGGCGTCGTTAAACCTATTTGGAAAGTGTCAGTATTCACGAGGTGATATCTCAGGGGGGGAGGTATTCAAGGAAAGGAAATTCTAGGCAGTAGCTAGGGCAGTTATTCATGGGAGGTGTTCACGGGGGCTGACGGGGCACAGCACCTACGGCTCAGAGCTTCGGGTTAGTGCACTGATCTGGTCGAAGTATGAGGCACATTTCTATTTAAGTGATTTAAGTCGGGTTCGAGGTGGCCCAATACTTCGCGGGATGTTCAGTCCTATTTTTTATAAACTTTTCCACATGAGGGTGGCGTGACAGCGTATTTTCAGGCAGATGCCTGGGGGGACAATCCTATCAACAGAACTATACGGACAAAGTTTTCTCAAATTATCCCGGGGAAATGGCGGGCAGAAAGATTAAAAAAACTGGAACTATAGAGGGGAGGTTCCAAAGGTAAGTTGCTTTTTTCTTTTGATCTTAAATTTCGTTCGACCGCGTCATAACTTATTTTTTGCTCTCACTAAACAGTAACTTCACGTAACAAAAGAAAAAGGATGCTCCTTCTTGTTAAGGGGGGGGTATGAAGTTAAGGGAGGGCGCCTGTGCAGTCGTGGGGTGGGGTATCTCAAAACATCCCCAGGCTGACCGGGTAAGGATGACGAGAATCTTCATTTCAGAAGGGGCTCGGGAGCATGAGAAGAAAAATTAGAAGGGGGGAGATACCTTCTGTTCTGTTAACGGAGAGAGGGCTATTGGGCTCTGGACTACAAGCTGGAGACCGTATAGAGGGGTCTCACTGAGTGATCAACACCTTGTCGGTTCAGGCGAGGATCGGAAAAAAGTCACCTGGGGAGGGGGGGGGGGGGGGGGGGGGGGGGGGGGGGGGGAGGGGGGGGGGAGGGGGGGGGGGGGGAGGGGGGGGGGGGTGGGGGGGGGGGGGGGGTCTAGCGTCCTTCTCTTCTGTATTAGTAAATCTACTCACGTATTAAGCTCTCCGCATACAAAAAAAGGGGGCTAAGAGCAAGGGGCCTCTTAGCCACATTTTTGCTTCTGCCGGGTTGCGTTTAGACTATCGATGTGCCTAGCCAAGTGCGGGTCCTCCGTCTATAGGGACTTAGCTTGTCCTGATTTCTACTGACGGTCAGACTGCGAACTTCTCTCCGGATGTTCGTTACTTCTAAAGTGGGGGTCATGCGCCACCTCCGGCGGGAGGAGGTCTAACTCTCAGGAACTTTTGGTAACGGGATGCGTGCTAAGTTATGGGAAAGTAGAGGGTGTCCTTGCGTGGCAAAAGCAAAGAAGGGTACGTCACTGTGACATGGTCATTACGAGAGTAATCTCCGATGTTAGTTGCGAGGCCTGGAACAGAAAATATCGAGCCAGTCATCGGTAGGGGGGGGGAATTGGGGGGAAAGTCTGCGTCATGCACAGTCAAGGATCAGGGGGTCTCTGAATGAGAGGGGGGGTTCTTTTGTGCAGAGCAAAGGACTGCTCGAGGAAAAACGGACAACCGTAGAGCGGTGGAAGATTTTCTAGTGCAGAAGGGTTGTTAAACGCGCGTCGGAGGTTGGAAATATATTCGACGACGAGGGAACTCTTTTGGGTGAGGTCAGGGACTGAGGGGGACTTCGGAATTTGGGGGGGTTGTAATCTAAACGTGTGTGAACGGGTCAAAGTTGGTGTTTCATGGTTTTAGAGCAAGATTGGGGGGCGACTTCAGGGAAAAAAACCCCGCTGGTTGCCCAGGATATATTGCCGCCGGGGATAACGACGTGTTGGAATGAATCTCTATGGGAGAGTAGAGATGGGGCCGAAAGCGCGATCTGAAGTTCGATCCGCGTAGGCGCCAGGTGGGGAAGACGTGTTTCTTCCAGTCTGGGGGGGGGGGGGGGATGGAAAAAAAAGGGCCTATTCCAGAGGAAGAGCTATCATCGAGGGGTACTAATAGTCAAAAACTCTCAGAACTGGACTCTGAGACTCAAACAGGACATGTATTATAAGCCACTGAGAGGTACTCGCGAG